>Ga0070741_10016438_pt1 | contig 12337 bp, 9 predicted proteins | sample Coa_R1_4_FD_66440 | JGI IMG/M metagenome (GOLD analysis project Ga0070741, IMG submission 66440) | Surface soil microbial communities from Centralia Pennsylvania, which are recovering from an underground coalmine fire - Coalmine... | ecosystem: Environmental > Terrestrial > Soil > Unclassified ...
AACCTTCCCGACGGTGTCGGCGCCGACCTGCGCGAGGAGCTGGAGAAGCGGTATCCCGTGCTGCGCGTCGTCGAGCTCTCCGGCGACGACACGGCCACGGTCGCGTCGCTGCACCTGCCCGAGGATCCGTCGTTGTCGCCCGACCTGCACGCGGCCCGCTTCGTCAGCGACCACACCGGCAAGCTGGCTGCCGAGTGGCTGGAGCTGTGCCGGTGGGATCCGATGCTCCCGCCCGACGTCGACGTGCCACTCGCCACCGAGCTGCTGGCCGCCATCGCCCTGGCGATGGCCGAGCCGCAGCCGCTGGGCTGGGGGCCCGACCCCGACGTCGAGCGGGTCACCGAGCGCTTCGGCGAGGCGTCGACCACGCTCGACACCGCCATCGGCCAGCTGGTGTGCCTGCGGACGACACTTTCGCGGGCCCTGGCCGTGGTGGTGCCGGCCGACACCCTGGTCGAGGTGCTCGATCGCATGCACATGATCGTGGACCGCTCGGTGCAGGTGGTGGCCACGGTGACATCCGACCGCCTGCAGCGCGAGGCCCTCCTCGACCCGCTCACCGGCCTGCTCAACCGGCGCGCCCTCGAGCGCGATGGGCGGCGGGAGACGGGGCGGGCCGCCCGCTACGGCCACGACTTCAGCCTCATGGTCATCGACCTCGATGGCCTGAAGGAGGTCAACGACACCGACGGTCACCTCGCAGGCGACATTCGCCTCCGCCTCCTCTCCAGTTGCTTGCTCCAGTCGCTGCGGACATCCGACTCCGCCTACCGCATCGGCGGCGACGAGTTCGTGTTGCTGTTGCCGGAGATGGAGGCGTCGGGCACGGCGACGATCGCCGAGCGCATCGCCGCCCACGGGGCGCCCCCGTTCAGCTGGGGCGCGGCGCTCTACGGGGCCGACGGCTCTGACCTCGAGTCGCTGATCGGCGTGGCCGACGGCCGCCTCTACGAGGCCCGCCGCCGCCTGCGCAAGCCCTCTCGCGCCTGAGCAGACCCTCCCGCGCCTGCGCCTCATCCGAACGCGCACGCGCGAGTTGCTCCCCGAACCCCACTTCGCAACCCCCCGTCGCGTCCGCCGTTCACGAGCCGCGACGGGAGGCTGCGAACTGGGGTCCCGCCGAAGCCACTGAGGTTCTACCCACCTGACACTGTCGGCCTAACCTGACGGGCCCAGTTGCCGTCGTCCCAGTCACGGGGACACAGGGGGATTTGAGTGCCGACCAGCGCCGAGGTTCAGCAGATGCTCACGGGACCGGGTGGCCCTTTCGAAGTGGTCACCGAGGAGGTCCGGGGCATCCCGATGCGGGTGTTCAAGGACCGCATGAAGGCGCTGCGTGAGGTGGCGGCCATGGCGATCGGCCGGGGCAACGACGAGACGTTCATCGTCTACGGCGACCGCCGCATCGGCTTCACCGAGTTCGTGGAGGGCGCCAACGTGGTGTCGTCCACGCTGGCCTCGAAGTGGGGCGTGGGCCACGGCGACCGGGTGGCCGTCCTCTCCGCCAACAACCCCGAGTGGTGCTACACGTTTTGGGGCACGGTCAACCTGGGCGCCATCCTCGTGGGCCTCAACGGCTGGTGGAAGACCGACGAGATCGTCTACGGGCTGCAGGACTCAGGGTCCAAGATCCTCGTCGCCGACCGGGGCCGCTTCGAGCGCATCGCGGACCAGCTCGGCGAGCTGCCCGCTCTGGAGGCCGTCTTCCTCACCGATGCCGAGCCGTCCGACTTCGGTGGCGACCCCAAGCTGCACCGCTTCGACGAGCTCCTCGAGTCGCCCTCGGCCGCCACCCCTTCGAGCGCGCTGCCTGACGCGCCCATCGACGAGGACGACGAGGCCGTCATCTTCTACACGAGCGGCACCACCGGGAAGCCCAAGGGCGCCATCTCGACGCACCGGTCGATGATCGCCAACCTGCAGAACACCTTCTACAACGCCATCGCCGGCGCCATGACCAACCCGTCCGCCGGCTCGCCCCTCGACGAGGGCGGCCGCCAGAACGCCAGCCTCCTCACCTCGCCGCTCTTTCATGTCTCCGGCTGCCACTCGGGCATGGTCGTGGGCCTGGCCGCGGGGATCAAACTCGTCATCCCGGTGGGCAAGTTCGAGCCCGAGAAGGCCATGCAGCTGATCCAGGACGAGCACATCAGCGTGTGGGCCACCGTCCCCACCATGGTGTGGCGCGTCGTCGAGCACCCCGACCGGCACAACTACGACCTGTCGACCATCGGCACCGTCGCCTACGGCGGCTCGCCCTCGGCGGCGGAGCTCCAGCGGCGGGTGCAGGAGACGTTCCCGCGCGTCAAGACGCTGGGCAACGCCTACGGCCTGACCGAGTCGAGCTCGGTCGCCACCGCCATCGGCGGACAGGAGTTCATCGACCGCCCCGAGTCGGTCGGCCGCCCCATGCCGGTCGTCGAGCTGCGCATCGTGCAGGCCGATGGCTCCGACGCCGACCCCGGCCAGCTGGGCGAGGTGTGGATCAAGGGCCCGATCATCATGCCCGGCTACTGGAACAAGCCCGAGGCCACGGCCGAGTCGGTCACCGACGGGTGGCTGCACTCCGGCGACATCGGCTACATCGACGACGACGGCTACCTCTACATCACCGACCGGGCCAAGGACATGATCATCCGCGGCGGCGAGAACGTGTACTGCGTCGAGATCGAGAACCGCCTCGTCGAGCACCCCGCCATCGCCGAGGCCGCCGTCATCGGCGTGCCCCATCAGTCCCTCGGCGAAGAGGTCAAGGCCGTGGTGCGCGTCGAGCCGGGCATGACCATCACGGAGTCCGAGGTGAAGGAGTGGGTGGCGCAGACCCTCGCCAACTTCAAGGTCCCCGCCTACGTCGACATCGTGAAGGAGCCCCTGCCCCGCAACGCGTCCGGCAAACTGCTCAAGAACGTCCTGCGCGGTGAGGGAGAGGTCAGCTTCGCCGAGACGATGTGACCTGCCCCACCCCTTCGTTCGCGCAAGCAATGGCAAGCGCCCCCGTCCCTGCGGTCAGCTCTCAGCGGCGGGCTGCACGAGCACCAGCCAGTTGCCGGAGTTGTCGCGGCACAGGGCCTCGGTGCCGTACGGGCGCTCCGACGGCGGCTGGATGAACTCCACGCCCTTGGCCCGCAGGTCCTCGTAGGTCTTCTGGCAGTCGTCGACGTTGAGGCCGAGGCCGTGCAGGCCGCCCTCGTCCTGGGCCCGCTTCATGGCCTCGACCAGCTCGGGCGAGTGGGGCGGGCCCGGGATCGTCAAGTGCACCATCAACTCGGGCTGGCTGGGGTGCACGACCGTGCACCACCGGTATCCCTCGGCGAGGGTGATGTCGTCCTTGGCCTCGAAGCCGAGGACGTCGGTGTAGAAGGCCTTCGACTCGTCGACGTCCTTCACGAACACGCTGACGATGGAGATGTTGGTGATCATGGTTGCAACCTACGTACTCGGTTGCTGCTGCGCTTCTCCCGGATTGCGGACCTCGGCCAGGCCCCACATGAACACGAAGCAGCCCGGGATGTGGGGTGCGCCCTCGGCATAGCGGCGCTGGAAGTCGCGCGCGCTCTCCCCGACGATCGCTCGGAACCGGCTACTGAACGAGCCCAGACTCGAGAATCCCACCGCGAAGCACACCTCGGTCACGGTGAGGTTCGTCGCTCGCAGCAGATCCTGCGCCCGTTCGATGCGCCGTTGCGACACGTACTCCATCGGCGTGACGCCGTACGTGGCCTTGAAGAGCCGGAGGAAGTGGTACTTCGACAGGCTGGCGGCCGCGGCCAGCTCCTCCAGCGTCAGCGGACTCGAGTACGACTGATCCGCCAGGTCGCGCGCCCGCCGCAGGTGCACGAGCACGTCGCCCGGCGCTCGGAGCGGTGCCGTCGCCACGTCAGCGATTCCCCGACGCGTTGCGCCCTGACTCGGAGCGTCCGGACGGGGAGCGCCCTGACGCGGTGAGCCAGTGCTCGGCGGCGAGGCCGGCGGCGAGGGCGGCAGCTCCCGCCAGCGCCGTACGGTCGTCGCCACCGGTCGGCGGCAGGTCGCGCCGCCCTCCCACTGCGCCCGACGGTGCCGGTGACGACGCGTCTGGCCCGGTCCCGGTCCCGTTGTTGGCGCGTGCTGCAGTTGCCGGTTGCAGTCCCGAGAAGTCGCGCACGACGACGGAGTTGCGGTCGGCGGCGTTGCCAAATGTGTAGAAGGGCGCGAGGCCGCCGTACTCGGGGCGGCTCCGCTCCGACCATTCCTGCGCCAACTGGTTGCGGAACTTGTAGAAGTTGAGCGCGTAGCCGCCGCTGAACACCCGGAGCAGGTGAAACCCTCCCGGGTACTCCTTCACCGCCGCCACCTCCTGGAACACCACGTTGGGCGCGGTGGTGGACAGCGTGCGCTTGTTGCGGTGGGTGTGGCCGGCGTGGTGCAGGAACACCCCCGGCGTGGCCGCGTAGATCGACTCCAGCTGCATGGCCTGCTGCGGCTGCAGGTCGAAGATGATCGGCTCGGTGGTGGTGAGCGTCGCCTCCAGGCTGACCGGGTGGTGGCCGAACACCAGCGTCGGCTGGTCCTTGTCCTTGGCCAGTTGCTCGCGGACGAAGGCGAACTGCGGGTCGCTCATCACGCCGTTGTCGCCGCCGGAGCCGATCTTGTCGTAGGTGTCGAGCCCCAGCAGGCGCAGGCCGAACACCTCGTCGGCGAACCACGTCGGGCCCGAGGGGAAGAAGGCGTCGGCGAAGCAGTCGTGGTAGCCGGCAGCGCCGTGCACCGCCCGGCACGTGGCCGCGGCAGCGCCGGTGTGCGGCCGGTCGTGGTTGCCACGCGCCGCGTAGTAGTCGTGCCGGTAGGAGCCGAAGGCGTCGAGATAGGCCTTGGCCTTGTTGACGTCGGTGGCGGCCGCCTCGCTGGAGATGTCGCCCGCCGCAAGGAGCAGGTTCGCCCCCCGCTGGTGCGCCTCGGGCGCCAGGGCCGATGCCATCACCTGCGGGTAGGGCGGCAGGCCGGGCGACTGCGTGATGCCGGGCGGGATCTGCACGCCCGCCTGCGTGGTGGCCAGCCCTGCGACCGTCTCGCCCACGTGCAGGTCGTTGCACAGGGCGATGGCGAACAGGAACTTCCCGGGTGGCGGCTGGGGCGTCGTGAACACGAACGGCCCCTGCGGTGCTGACTGCAAGAACGAGTCGCCCAGCGGGCTACCGAACGATGACACCGCCGGGAGCGCGGGTACGCCGTTGGACTGGGCGACGAAGAAGTACGTCTGCCCGGGCTCCAGGCCGGTGATCTCGGCGTAGTGGTACGGCCTGGCGGTGGTGTCGTGCAGCGCCTGCTTCAGTGAGGCCGGCGACGTGCCCAGCAGCACCTCGGTGTCGGCCGGCACCGGCGCCGGCCGCCCCACCGAGTCGGGCCGCGTCGGGTCGCCGCTCATCCACGTGAGGACCACGCTGGTCTCGGTGAGCGTGACCATCTCGAGGTTGAGCGCCACCGCCGGTCCCGCCGTCTGCCCCCGTACCGCTGCACGCCCTCGCGCCCGCGCCACGCCATACGCCCTCTCGGGGTCGTCGAGGGCGGACAGCAGGGGACTGGCCGCCACCAGCGCGGCCCACTGCAGCAACTGGCGCCGGGTCAGGTGGCAGCACGCGCCCACGCGCCCCAGGCTGTCATGTCCGTAGGGGCGGAGAGTGCTGCGGGTGGGCGGGATCGTCGGGCGCCACGAACGGCCGCTTGCCGCGTCCCTCGACCAGCGCCCAGTTCTTCGTGGTCTTGAGGCCGTGGTGGAAGGGGCACAGCAGGTCGAGCAGGTCGAACACCGTGATCTTGGTTTTCGCCCAGTCGACGCGGTGATCGCGTTGCAGGCGGGCGCTCTGCCCGCACCCTTCGGCGGCACACGTCGGGTAAAGCCACTCCAGGCCCGTCTGCTGCCCGGCCGTGGGCCGGCGCCCGAAGTGGGCCACACCCACCAGTCGCTCGGCCTTGGTGACGACGCAGGAGAGGAACGCGCTGCCCGACTCGAGGATGTCCTCGATCGCCGACACCGCCACCGGCACGCCCGCGACTTCGCAGACCTCACCCTCGATGGTGTAGCCGCGGAACAACGTGTCGAGGTCGACCCGCGCGATCACCTTGGCGCCCACGCCACCGCACGACGGCTCGCCGCACAAGAGTTCCTTCAGGGCGTCGAAGGCGTACGCCTCGGCCGGCTCCTCGCGGCACTCCCGGTTGGCCTGGCGGAAGATGCGGTCACGGTCGGCCTCGACGCGCGCCGCCATCCGGGCGATGTCTTCGGCCGGGCCGGCCGCATGGATGTGGCCCCTGCCCTCCGCATCGACCCACTTCCGGAAGGAGCGCTCGCGATGGTGCCTGCGTCGCATCGCCTCTCGATCAACGTGGGCGGCCCGGGTGCGTCCGCACTCGGCCTGCAACTCACGCAGCGGCAACTTCTTGGCCTCGCCGATGAGGCGCCGCTCGTGCTCGGGCGCAACCGATGCCGCCGACGCCACCGCCGAGGCCTGCTGCCGCGACAGCTCGCCGGCGCGGGCGGCGGCGTCGACGGCCGGTAGCTCGGACAGCTTCTCGGCCAGCTTGAGATCGTCGAGCACCGCCCCCACGGAGGTGCCGGTGGCCTTGGCGATGTGTTCGGCCGGCGAGCGGGCGCCGGCCCGCTTCCACGACGCCCCCTCGGCGACTCGGGCGGCCAGCAGCGCCTTGACCGTGCTGGCCATGTGCCCGATGGCGGTGACCTCGGCGAGGGCCGCCTCCGCCTGGCTGGCGGAGAGGCGGGCCGGGTCGAGGGTGCGGGCGTAGGCCTCCAGCGCCCGGCGCACCTCGCCCAATCCATCGCCCAGTCGCTCGCACATGCCGCCCACCTCCTCTCCGTCGAACGGGCCCGCCACAGGGCCGGAATCTCGGGAGGAGGGCTCGCAGTGCCCTGCCGAACTGATGACCCAAGCGTAGCGAGGGGGTGTGACAGGAACGCGCTAACGTCGTGCCCCCACAGGGGCCGTTGGCGCAGTTGGTAGCGCACTTGCATGACGCGCAAGGGGTCAGAGGTTCGAGTCCTCTACGGCCCACGAAAAAGTGCTGGTCAGCGTGTTGCGCGACCGGCGACGCGCCGCCGCGCTGTGGGCTTGGGCCGCGGATGGGCCGCGGGAGTTTGAGATGCCTTCGTGTGAAGTCCCGCCACGCGGGCGACACATCGGCTCCGGTAGCTGCGCGACAACCCGCGGTACGCGGCCGTGCGACGACGCCGGTCGGTCACCTCGCCGGAGCCACCCGGCGGAGCCGGTACTCGCGCCAGACGAGCCACGTGACGAAAACGTCGAAGACCGTGAGCAGGGCCAGCCCGATCGACGGGGCAATCAGCATTCGGTAGAGCTGGTACACGATGAAGCCGACGAGGAACACCAGCGTGGCCGGGTAGGCCCACATCTTGTTCTTCAGCAGGGCCGCGACGAGCACGACCTTCACCACGCCGTGCGACAACAGATAGAGCCCCGCAAACACAGGCGTGCCTCGAAGGCTCTCCGTCAGGTGCAGCAGGTGGGTGGCGACGAAGTCGTGTCGATCCTGGGACAGCTCATGCTGGGTGAGCCAGTGGGCGAGATGGTTGAGCCTGTCGGTGGGAACGAACAGAAGGATGAGACCGCCGACGACTTCGAGCAGCCCGTCCACGCCCTTGACGAGGATGCTCGCCTTGAAGGTGTCATCGAGGACGCGATGGCGCTGTCGTCGCGGTGTCACACGGTCAGGCTGTGAAGCGGCAGCGCGAGGCGGGCCAGTAGCCGGCGACGCCGGACGCGGTCCGACGGCGTAGCGGCCCTGGCCACGAGCCCTGCGAGCAGGACGACGGCGACGGCGACGGCACCGCCGAGGGCCCATCCGGCCATCACATCGGTGGGCCAGTGCACACCGAGGACGAGGCGACTGAGGCCGACCGCGGTCGGAACTGCCGTCCCGACCACGACAGTCGCGAGTCGGGCGAGCGGTCGGCGCAGGACGACCACGGCGATCACCAGAGCGAGGGCGACGTAGAAGGCCGTGCTGTCGGTCGCGTGCCCTGATGGGAAGGACGGCTCCGTCTCCGTGACGAGTCGCAGCCCGAGCGGAGGCCGCGGGCGGCCGACCGCTTGCTTCAACAACGACGTGGCGGCCCCGCCACCAAGGAGGGCCGCCACCGGGGCAAGGGCGAAGGCCACCAAGGTCCGACTCCACAACAGGAGAACGGTCGCGACGACAGCGAGCGGCAGAAGCACGGGGAGCGCGCCGGCGTCGGTGACGACGCGAGCCAGGTGCACGAGGCCGGGGGTTCGGTGCGTGATGAAGAAGTGAAGATGGTGCCCGTCGCTGGTTGCCAGCCCGTTGCGAGCGGTCACGTCCTCGGTCACCCCGAGGAACGCCACGATGGCCGTCACGAACGCAGCCACCGCGAGGGTTACCGCGACGAAGACGCGAGTGGATAGCCCGGACCGTTCCCGAAGACGACTGACGAGGGTGACAACGCGCATGCAGCGAATCTAGCGGCCGGCTTGCGACACTCAGGCCGCGCGGCACAGCTGGGAGACTTGTCGTGCGAATCCGTCGATCCATGCTGACGGGAGTCGTTGCGATCTCTTCGACCAGGCTGAGACCTGAGACGCGTTCCCGCCGGTTCGCCACCAGCGCGACGCGTCGGAGGTTGTCGGCCGTTCAGCTAAGCGCCCGGTAGTCGAGGCTGTGCCGGAGTCAGGACCGTGCAGCGGTCGCCGCGCAATATGCCCGCCGGGTAGCTGCACACGAGGCCGAATCACTTGGCCGCGGGAGATTTGACGGCCGCAGTCGCCCAGGCCTTTTCGAGCGCGCTGCGGATGCGAACGCGCACGCTCGGGAACAGGTGTCCGTACGTGTTGATCGTGGTCTGGATGTTGGTGTGGCCAAGGTGCTCCATGACCTCGTACTGCTGCGCGCCGCGAGCGATCAGCATGGCGACGCAGCTGTGCCGGAGGTCGTGGAACCGAGGGGTGTACGTCTTCGGGCCGGCCGCGGTCTCGACGATCGACGTCGGCAGCGCGCCGGCGGCAGAGAGCTCCTCGACGACGGGCTTGAACCGGTGCCGGTAGAACCACTTGTGATCGAGCGGGCCGCCTCGCTCGCCGGTCCAGACCCTGTCGCCGCCGGCGAGGTTGCGGGCGGCGAGGTACGTGCGCAGCTCGTCGCACAGTTGCTTGGGCAGGTCGACCCAGCGGGTGCGTCCGGTCTTGGGGGCACCGTCGGCGCCGTAGGACTTGCGGGCGAGAACGATGTTGACCTGGCGGCCGTCGAGGTCGAGGTCCGACACACGCAGGGCGCAGATCTCGCCAGCTCGGCAGCCGCTATAGGCGGCGAAGCGGACTGCGAGTCCGTGGCCACTAATCGGCCAGCGTTCGTCCAAGGCCGCCGCCAGGGTGTTGATCTGCCGAGGCTCGAGAAACAGCATCTCTCGCCGTTGGACACGCGGGAGCCTGACGCCGAGGCACGGATCGTGGCCGATGATGCGTGCCCGGAGGGCAAGGGCAATCGTCTCGTGCAGAACCCGGAAGGCGCCGCGCACAGTGTCGGGACCGCGGCCGGCTACCTCGAGCTCGTTGACCCAGGCCTGGACGTCGAGATGGTTGACCGACACGACGGCGTCGCTGCCCCATCGATCGGTGACATGGCGGAGCATCGCTCGGTTCCACGCCTTGGTGTTCGGGTCGCGCTTCGTCGACAGCAGTCGGTCCCCGAGTTCCTGGACGCTGACTTGCTGGACTTGCGGATCAATCCAGTCCCCTCGGACCTTGCTCGCCTCGACCGTGGCAAGCCAGCGCTCGGCGTCGATCTTGCGGGCGAACGTGCGGGAGCGCTCCTCGCCCTTGGCGGTGCGGTATCGAGCCCGCCACCGAACGGGACCGACCGTGCCGTCGGCGTTGCGACGTTGCCTCTTCTCGATGTGGGCCACGGCCCCCTCCGTCATGCGTCGGAAGGAAGAGGACGGCCACGACTCCGGCCTGTCGAGAGAACTCCAAGGTACAGCGACTACGGGCGGCGCTGAGCGTTGGTCCAGGCGAGCACGTCCTCGACCCGATAGCGCACGTGGCGTCCGACCCGGACGTACACCGGCCCGCGGTGGAGGTAACGCCAGTTGGCAAGCGTGCTCACGGGTACGCCGAGGTGTTCGCTCAGATCATCAGGCGTCAGTAGCTGCTCGGTCTCGGGTAGGTCGGTCGTTGTGGAGTGCATTCGTGTCCCTTCTGTCGAGGCACTAGGCCCGCGAAGGTTCCCAACGCATCACGGCCGATGGTCACAGCGTGAGTCCGGTGCGCTCGAGCGCTGTCGTCTTGGCTCTCGACTGCTCGAGACCACGCCGAAGAGATGCGAGACGGTCGTCCGGTTCTGGAGCGGCCACGGTGTAGACGTGGTTGCGGAAGCGGCCGCGGGTGATGGCCGTGTAGCCGGCCTCGGCGTAGAGCGTGTCGTCGCCCAGCACGAGGGCGGCGTCACAGGTCATGCCCTGGCCCTTGTGGATCGTCAGCGCGTAGGCGTGGGCGACGAAGCCGTTCACGAGATACTGCAGCGGCACCTCGGTAGGTGTCCCCTCGGTCGTCTTGACGAGCAGCCCTCCGTTGCCCGCCCGGCCGAGGACCGTTGCCTGCGTGCCGTTGAGCAGGCCGATCTTGCGGTAGTTGCGCAACGCCACCACACGGTCACCGACAGCGAAGGACACATCGTCGATGCGCAGCACCGTCTGGCCGAGCTTGCCGTGGGCGACGAGCTGGGAGCGGGCCCGACGGTTGAGGTCGGCGACGTCGCTGCGGTGCAGCGCCAGCATGACGGCGTGCTTGCCGTCGGCGTACTCAAGGTACCAGTCCTCGGCCATCCGGTCCCGGACCAGCTCGGCGTTGTCGAGGACCGTGAGGCGATCCGACCGGCGCAGCTGACGCAGGGCCTCCTCGACCCGGCGGCTCCGGAGCACCAGTGCGGTGGCCTGCTCGGCCGGGTCGCGCTGGCGACGGTTCTCGGTCAGCTCCGCGCAGCCGAGTTTGCGTGCGAGCGATGCGAACAGCCCGCCGGCTTCGATCTCTGAAAGCTGCTTCGGGTCGCCGACCAGCACGAGCCGGGCAGCGGCGGTCGTCGTGTGCGTCAGGAGTCGATGGATGTTTCGCGTTCCGACCATGCCGGCCTCGTCGACCACGACGACGTTGTTCGGAGTGAGCCTTGTGCGTCCGGTGTCGAGATCACCGAGCAGCGACGTGATCGTCTGGGACGGGATGCCGGAGCCGGTCTGGAGCTCTCGGGCCGCCCGGGCAGCGAGCGCGGCGCCGACCGGCTTCAGCCCCGCCGCCTGCCACGCCGCCCGCGCCGCGTCGAGGGCGAACGTCTTGCCCGCTCCGGCATGACCGACGACGACCGCCACCGGTCGGTCGCCTGTTGTCATGGTCGCGACGGCGCGGCGCTGTTCGGCGCTGAGCGACTCGCGCGCAGCGACCGCCTCGTCGACCAGCTGGCGTGGTACCGCCGACGTCCGAGTGCCGCGGGTCGCCATGTGCACCGCCTCGGACTCGATGGCCAGCATCTCCGGTGTCGTCCAGGTACCCGGCGCCACCGCCATGACGTCCGGCCCGGCGAGGAAGGCATCGACGCGCTCGATGATCCGTCCGTAAGCGAGACCCTGCGTCGCGCTCTCGGCTACCGCCTGGATGGCCTTGCGCCGGTCGAACGTCGCGTCTCGGTCCGTCAAGGCCCGACCGAGTACTGCATCCGGTACCACCGCTGCGAGGGGGCGTCCCTTCGTCGGTACGGCGTCGACGGCGAAGCCCAGCTCGCGGCCTTGGCGTTGCCAGCCGGCGCGGAGGTCGACCTCTGAGACTCCCGTCGGCTTCGTCGGTCGGGTGTCGAGCGTCGCGATCTCTGCTCCGCGCGCGGTGTGCACGCCATGGTCGGCCATCGCCTTTTCGATCTCGACGCGCCGACGGCTGAACGACCGCCGCACCCCAAGCGGAACACCGTCGACCTCTCCGATGCCGTTGACCGCGGGATCGAAGGAGACGCCGAGGCGGCGAGCGAGCTCGTGACGCAGCACCGACTGGTAGACGAAGCCCGCGGTGCGGGCGTGGCGGTAGAGCTTCGCCGTGAACAGGGCGCTCCACACCCCGTCAGGACCTTGGGTCAGGTTGCCGGTGACGAGATGGGTGTGCAGGTTGGGGTCCGACGCCCGGCTCGTTCGATGCCGGAAGGCCGCTGCCGCGATGCCGGCGCCGGGGAACCGGACGCGGCCCTCCCGGCCTCGGCGCACCGTGCATGCCTCGGCCTCGAGGTAGGCGACGGCGGCGAGTACGGCCGCGTCATGGGCGGCGACGACCTTGGCCGC
>Ga0070741_10016439_pt1 | contig 12336 bp, 10 predicted proteins | sample Coa_R1_4_FD_66440 | JGI IMG/M metagenome (GOLD analysis project Ga0070741, IMG submission 66440) | Surface soil microbial communities from Centralia Pennsylvania, which are recovering from an underground coalmine fire - Coalmine... | ecosystem: Environmental > Terrestrial > Soil > Unclassified ...
AGGGACAGATGCAGTGTGAGGAGGACTGGCTCGTGATGCACGCGCTCCACACCGGCCACGGGTGGTCGATCTCGCAGATCGCCCGGGAGTTCGACGTCAACTGGCGCACCGCCCGCCGCTACGCCACCTCGGAGGCGCCCGTCCGCTACGGCCCTCGGGCCCGCCCCATGGAGCTCTCCGAGGCCCAGCTCGCCCACGTCGTTCGCCGCCTCGAGCTGTGTCCGAAGCTTCGGGCCACGACGCTGCTGCGCGAGGTCCGTGACCTCGGCTACGAGGGCTCCTACCCCTCGTTCGCCCGGCGGATCCGCGCCCTGAGCCCCGATCGGGCGGAGCTCGACCCGCAGGTCCGCTTCGAGACCGATCTCGGGCTGCAGGCCCAGGTCGACTGGGCCCACTGCGGCAGCTGGCTGCTCGGCGAAGAGCTGCACGAGCTCTACGCGCTGGTCCTGGTCCTCGGCTTCAGCCGCATGATGGCCGCCGAGCTGAAGGTCATGGGCTGGCGCCCGAGACTCTGTCCCATTGCGACCGATTACGCTTTCACTCGGAACAGACGCCAGCGATCCGGCACGCCCTTTAGCTCGTGCTCGCCGGCGTCCTCGAAGGACAACCCGGAGCCCGCGACGAGGTCCTTCACCGTCTGCGACACGAGGATCTCGTTGGCCCGTGCGAGCGAGCTGACACGCGCGCCGATGTGCACCGCGATCCCGCGGACCGCGTCGCCGTCGCGCTCGATCTCCCCCGTGTGGACGCCGGCTCGGATCTCCAGGCCGAGCGATCGGACGGCATCGACGGCGGCGAGAGCGAAGCGCACGGCCTGCCGTGGCATTGAGAAGGTCGCCAAGAAGCCGTCGCCTGCCGTGTCGACCTCCTCTCCGTGGTATCGACGGAGCTCGGAGCGGATCGCGGCGTCATGCCGTTCCCGTAGCTCTCCCCACCGCCGGTCGCCCATCATGGCGGCCTGTCCGGTCGAGTTCACGACGTCGGTGAACACGACGGTGGCGACCTCGGTCTCCGGCTCTGGCCGTCCGACGTCGCCCCTGAGGAAGCGCTCGATCTCGGCGACGGTAGGCTCCCAGTCGCCGCCCCAGATGAAATCGTCGGTTCCCGGCACCTCCGTCATCGTCGCTCCGGGGATGCGTTCCGCGAGGTACCGGCTCGACTCGATCCTCCAGCCGGGGGCCTTCAGGTGCGTCCGGTGCATCACGAGCGTTGGCGCGGAGATCGCCTCCAGGTCGGCGCGGACGTCGAACCCCTTGAGTGCCTCGATGTGAGACAGCGCGGATCCGGGCGCCTCGGTCAGACGGGTCGCCGCAGCGAACCACGCGATCGCCTGTTCATCGTCGGCATGCGAGGGGAGCGATGCCCGCACGTACTCGCGTGCCCACTCGTCCCACATGAGCGATCGACGGAGCGACTCGATCGTCTCGCTCGAGGCCTCGGCCGGCGACTCCCAGGGCATGTCATCGGTGCGCACCCAGACCGGAGAGCACTGGAAGAGAACGAGCGAGGACACGCGCCGTGGGTACGCGGAGGCCGTTCGTATGCCCGCGAACCCGCCCTCGTTGCACGCCAAAAGGGCCGGGCTTGCGATGTTCAGCGAATCGAGCACCGCGATGATGTCCGCGGCAAGCTCGTCGACGTTCGCTGCCCGGCCAGGAGCGAACCGGTCCGAGACCCCCCACCCACGCGGATCGAACAGGATCACGCGCGCGAACGACGCCAGCCGCCGAAGGAACCGCGCGTGGTGATCCCATCGCCAGTTCCAATCGAGGTTCGTCGCCCAGCCCGGGACGTACACGAGATCCACCGGTCCGTCGCCGACCGTCTGGAACCCGATCGCGAACTCGCCACTCCACGTGAAGCGGATGGGTGATGCCCTCACGACCACATCCTGGAGCGTGGGCGCCCGGAGATGCAACCGGAGCCGCCAAGGCCTCGCCGACCCGAAGGAGGTGCCCCACGGGCGTTCGTGCTCCCCTGGCGTCTACCTCCATGGCCGGGAACGACTCTCTACTCCCGAGCTCTCATGCGGAGCGGCCCGTTCCCCCGCGCGACGGATACGCACGCCGGCGATGACATGGTCGTTACCACGCTCGCTCGTAGACGACGGTCAGCACACCTTCCTGACCCACCGGCTCGGCCTGTACGAGGCGGAGTGGCATGGCTCGGGGCGTGTCCGCGAACAACCGCTTGCCGGCCCCGAGGATGATCGGGAACACCATCAGGCGGTAGACATCGACGAGATCGTTGGCGGCAAGCGTCTGCACCAGGCGGGCGCTGCCGTTGACCATGATGTCGCCGCCGTCCTGCTGCTTGAGCTTGCGCACCTCCTCGACAATGTCGCCGTTGAGCAGGTGCGAGTTGTTCCACTCCAGCGGCTCACGGAGCGTCGAGGAGACGACGTACTTGGGCATGCCGTTGAACCTGTCGGCGAACCCCTGCTCGTCCGTCCGTCCGGGCCACGCAGCAGCGAACCCCTCGTAGGTCACCCGGCCGAGCAGCAGCGCGTCGCTTGCCATCAGCTCGTCGAGCTTGAACCTGTCGCCGTCCTCGCCGCGGTTGAACTGGAACGCCCAACCATCGCGCGGAGCGCTCGCGTCCATGCCGGGACCCTCCATCACACCGTCGGCGGTCACGAATTCCGACACCACGAGCCTTCTCATGTCATTCCTCCTTGCTCGCCTGCTCGCTCGACACGTGGAGGCGGGCCGACCCTCGCACGTCCGGCTCGAGCCCGTTGCCGAGGCCCCTCGGCGTCGCGATGGGCGCGCGGCGTCCGGACCAGCGGATCCAGCCCCGGCTCGGTTGACCAGGGTGGTCGGGGTCCCTCCTCGCTGGGCATCGTCGTCGTTGGATCAGACCGGACAGCGGCGCCGATCTCATCGGTATCAGCGGGCCCATCCGGCCGATCCATCCCACATCCTCCCCGAACAGGGCCCGCCTCGGCGATGTCGTACTCTGGAGGGGCCTTCGGCACGTCGCGGTCCCGTTGGAGGAGGCCGTGGCCGAGGCCCGAGGCGGTCGCCTGGCCGACGCCAAGACCGCCCTCGCGTTCCTGCTCGCCGCCGCACTAGGATCGGCGCCGTGAGCCCCGAGACGAGGTACGCGCTCAGCGGGGGCATCCACGTCGCGTACCAGGTGGTCGGCGATGGACCAATCGACCTCGTCTACGTCCCCGGGTGGGTCTCGAACGTCGAGGTGATGTGGGAGGAACCGCGGTACGCACGGTTCCTGGAGCGGCTGGCATCCTTCTCCCGGCTCATCACGTTCGACAAGCGCGGGACCGGGCTGTCCGACCCCGTGCCGGAGGGGGCGCTGCCGACGCTCGAGGAGCGGATGGACGACGTCCGCGCGGTGTTGGACGCCGTGGGCTCGGAACGGGCCGCCGTCCTCGGCCACTCGGAGGGTGGGAACATGAGCGTCCTGTTCGCCGCCACCTACCCGGAGCGGACAGCGGCGCTCGTGCTCGTGGGCTGCTACGCGAAGAGGGTCCGTTCACCCGACTACCCCTGGGCGCCGGCACCCGAGGAGCGCACCCGGGAGATCGAGCAGGTGGCGCGGGTCTGGGGCAGCGAGGCCTACGCGGCGAACCTCGCCCCGAGCATGGCGGACGATCCCACCTTCGTCCGCGGGCTGGCCCGGTACCTCCGGCTCTCGGCCAGTCCGCGCGCGGCGGCGGCGCTGCTCCGGCTCAACACCGAGATCGACGTCCGGGAGGTGCTCCCGGCGATCCGGGTCCCGACGCTCCTCGTCTACCGGACCGACGACCCCGACGTCCGGGTGGAGGAGGGGCGGTGGATCGCCTCCCGGATCCCAGGGGCCAGGCTCGTCGAGCTGCCCGGGCGCGATCACCTCATGTGGGCCGGCGACGCCGACGCGATCCTCGACGAGATCGAGGCGTTCCTCACGGGCGTGCGGCGCGGACCCGATCCCGACCGGGTGCTCGTGACCCTCCTGTTCACGGACGTGGTGGGCTCGACCGATCTGGCCGCCCGGCTGGGTGACGACCGATGGAAGGACGTCCTGGAGCGCCACAACGACATCCTCACCGCGGCCGTGGAGCGGTTCCGAGGGCGCGAGGTGGATCGGGCGGGGGATGGCACCCTGGCCACGTTCGACGGGCCGGCGCGGGCCGTCCGGTGCGCCACGGAGGCCATGCGCCGCGTCCGGGAGGACCTGGGCATCGATCTCCGGGCCGGCGTGCACACCGGCGAGGTCGAGCTCGTCGGTCCCGAGGTTCGTGGTCTGGCCGTCCACCTCGCGGCCCGGATCGCGGCGCTGGCGGGGCCCGGCGAGGTGCTCGCGTCGAGCACCGTGCGCGACCTCGTCGTAGGCTCCGGGCTCGCCTTCGCGGACCGCGGCGAGCACGAGCTGAAGGGGATCCCGGGGAGGTGGCGGCTCTTCGCGGCGGAGGCCGGCTCGCGCTGACCGGCAAGTCGATCACTCGGCGAAGCGGCGCCGACAGACTCCTTGTCATTCACCACTGACGTCACGGCTCGGGCGAACGTTCGCGTTCAGGCGGAAGACGTTGGTCGGGTCGTATCGGTCCTTCAGCGCGCGGAGCCGCGCGAGGCGGTCGCCGTATGCATCCTCGACGCCGGATGGGGCCTCGTCGGAGAGGAAGTTCGTGTAGACGCCCGCGGCCTGAGGCCGCAGGAGCTCCCAGCCCTCTCGGACCCAGGAGATGTGACGCTCCCCATCCAAATCGCGTGGAGACCATGCCGCGGTCACGTTGATCTCGAACCCCACTTGCCGCTCCAGCTCGCCGACGGAGGTCGACTCGGGGTCCATGCGGCTCACCGCCCCACCGACGGCCCACCCACCGATCTGGGAGAACGGCGACGTGATGGTCTCGACCTGCCCGACCAACGTGTCGATCACCTCGCCGGAGAGCGCGGGCAGGCGGTGTGACTTCCAGTAGTAGTGCATCCCGTGCGGCGCGCCGCCATCGAGCATCGACTGGATCATCACGTACGGCACCGAGCGCACCAGCTCCGCGATCGGCCTCCCGATTGCGAGCACCGGGTTGATCGCGGCGCGGGCTTCCGCCGGATTGCCCGCCCACACGAGCAGCAGCATCACCACCGGCTTGCCGTACTGCTCAGCCGGAAGCATCGGCATCGGAGGGGCGAGCCGGGTCGCGATCGTGATGCCGAGGTCGTCGGGTGCCTCCGCGACGAACCCATCGAGGAACCGAAGGATCTCTGGAGCGTCCGCGAGCGGCCAGACGATCGGACCGCCCAGAACCATGGGGCCGATCGGGTGGAGCCGGTACTCGAGTGCCGTCGCGATGCCGAAATTCCCTCCGCCGCCCCTCAGGCCCCAGAAGAGATCCGGCTCCGAGCGCTCGTCAACGCGGATCCGATCCCCGTCGGCAGTGACCAGATCGACCGAGAGCAGGTTGTCGACGGTGAATCCGTGCTTGCGCATCAGGTGCCCGAGGCCGCCGCCGAGCGTCAGGCCGCCGATCCCCGTGTGGCTGATGATCCCGCCCGTCGTCGCGAGCCCGAATCCTTGGGTGGCCCGGTCGAACTCTCCCCAGAGCACACCGCCGGCGGCTCGAGCGATCCTCTCGTCCGGATCTACGCGGATCGCTTTCATCATGGACAGGTCGATCATCAGCCCCCCGTCGCAGACGGCGTGCCCCGCGACCGAGTGGCCTCCCCCCCGCACCGAGACGAGCAGGTCCTGGTTCCGCGCGAAGCGAACGGCCTCGACGACGTCGTCTGCACCCGCGCAGCGGGCGATGAGCGCGGGGTGCCGATCGATCGCGCCGTTCCAGACCCGACGCGCTTCCTCGTATCCCTCCTCGGCCGGCCGAAGCAAGGCACCCCGGAATCGGCCGCGAAGCGATTCGACAGCCTTGGCGTCGATCGTTCGGTTCTCGATCGTGCTCATCCGTCCTCCTCCGGGCTCATGCCGAACTGGCGGGGAGGGCCATATCCAGGAAGTCCTCGAGTCGTGTGGGAGTCGTGGACTCCGGCGCACGATGGACCCCCTTGAAGTACTGGCCCCCGTTCACGGCGAGTTGCATGTCGACGAGGAGGCCGGCAACCTCCTCCGACATCCCGACCTCGACGAGCGATCTCTTCACGCCGTCGGGAGGAAACTCGACGTAGGGCAGGTCCGGCATACCCAGTCGTGCGCCGATCGCCCTGGTTGCCTCGGCCATCGTGATGTCCTCCGGTCCGAGGAGAAGCTTGACTTCGTGTCCGGAGAAGTCGCGCCGTCGGAGTCGGTCGGCAGCTTCGCGAGCCACGTCCAGCGTCGCGACCGCAGGGAACCGCACGTCTGCCTTGACGGCGCTCCCGTTGACCTTCTGGGCCTGGATCATCGGCATAGCGGCGAGGAGGTAATCCATGTACGCGGCGGACCTGAGCACGAGGACGTTGGTCTCGAGCTCGTCGAGATCTCGCTCGAACACGTAGAGCCCGCCAGGTGGGCCCGGAGCATCCGCCAGTGCCGCGCCCACCGAACTGAGGGCAACGACGTAGCCGACCGAGGCGGCTCGGAGCGCGTCGCGGATCGTCCGGCTCATCTCCCGGCGGTGCTCAACGAACTTCGGATCCGCGACGTTCTCGGGAAGCAGGACGAGTGCCGCGACGGCGGCATCGAAGAGCGTCCGGAGATCCCTCACGCTCATCGCGTCCCCGGTCACGACCTCAGCGCCACGGTCCTTTAGGCCCGTCAGGTCCCGCGCGTGCTGGAGCGTTCGGATCTCCTCGCCCGCCTCCAGCAGGAGATCGGCCACCTTGCCGCCGACGTTCCCGGCCGCACCCATCAACGCAATCACGGTCGAGCCCCCCTCTCTCGGTCCACGAACCCGACGCTACCCAGCCACCCCGTGGTTGGGCCAGTTCGGATCGCGAACTGGTACGGATCTCGAACCTGTGGCACGATCCGCGCATGCCGACCAGGGACGAGTACTGCCCACTGACCCGCTCGCTCGACCTCTTCGGCGACCGGTGGGGGTTGCTCGTGGTCCGTGAGCTTCTGCGAGGCGTGAGGCGCTTCAACGAGCTCGAGCGGAGCCTGCCCGGCATCTCGCGGTCGACCCTCGCCCAGCGTCTCCGGCATCTCGAGAGGGAGGCGATCGTCGAGCGTTGCGTCGTGCACGACAGACCGGGGACCGAGTACCAGCTCACCGATGCCGGCCGCGACCTGGTTGGAGTGCTCGATGCTGTGGGCGCCTGGGGGGTTCGCTGGCTCGTGCCGCACAAGCGGCCGTCGGAGATCGATCCGGATGGGCTGATGCAGTGGATCAGGCGGCATGTGGTCCTCGGCGAGCTCCCCACACGCCGTACGGTGATCCGGTTCGAGCTGCTGGGCAGACCGCGTCGCTACTACTGGCTGATCCTGCGGACCGGGGAGGTCTCGCTCTGTCCCGAGCACCCTGGGTTCGAGGAGGATCTGTTCGTGGAGGCACACCCGGTCGACCTGTACCGGCTGGTGGTCGGTCAGCACAGCCTCGCGGAGGCGATGGAAGAGGGTACGGTGCGGGTGGACGGACCTCCCCCGCTCGTCCGCTCGCTCCCTCGGTGGTTCCTCCTCCGCGCTTCTGGTGCGGCGAGCGTGGCCGGTTCCTCCCGCGGATAACGCGTTCCGGCCCCACTCCTGGACCGTCACCCGCCCTCGGGTGCGTCGCCGGTAAGCCAGCCCCGGTCTCCGGCACGGATGGGGTAGGCTCGACACCGCGCGACGGGGAGGCGGAGCACGTGGCGTTCCGTGGCTGGCCGGCCGAGGCGCTCGAGTTCTACGAGGGGCTCGAGGCCGACAACTCGAAGACCTACTGGCAACGGAACCGAGCCGTCTACGAACGGATCGTGCGCGCCCCCATGGAGGAGCTGCTGGCCGAGCTCGAGCCGGACTGGGGCCCGGCCCGGATCTTCCGCCCATACCGCGACGTGCGCTTCAGCGCGGACAAGTCCCCGTACAAGACCCACATCGGTGCCATGGTGGGCGACGGCTACGTGCAGCTGTCGGCGGACGGGCTGGCCGCCGGTTCGGGGATGTGGGAGATGGCGCCCGACCAGCTCGATCGGTACCGGGAGGCCGTCGACCACGACCGCACCGGCAAGGCCCTCGCGCGGATCGTCGCCACCGCCCGGCAGGCGGGGCTGGAGGTGACCGGGCACCGCGCGCTCAAGACGGCGCCCCGCGGCTTCCCGAAAGACCACCCCAGGGCGGAGCTCCTTCGACTCAAGGGTCTCGTCACCTGGCGCGGGTGGCCGGTCGAGGCCTGGCTCGGCACCCCGCGGGCCAAGGACCGCATCGTGGAGCTCTTCCGGCGGTCGGCCCCGCTGAACGAGTGGTTGCGCGCCAACGTGGGCCCTTCCGTGCTCGCCGCCGAGGCCCGCCGTCGTACCTGAGCAGCTGACGCGCCGTGGGCTGCTGCGAGCCGCCGGGCTCGGGGGGGCGTGCTCGCCTTCGGTCCCGTCGTGACGGCCGCAGCCCGGGCCGACGGAGGCGCGAGACCCTCTTTCGACGTGAAGGCCCGGCTCGTGGACGGTAGGGAACGGTGAAACTGCGACCCTCAGGCCGCGCGGAAGAGCTCTCGGGCGGCCAGGCCGAGCCCTTCGCGGAAGCCACCGACCGGCATCTGGCCCAGCTCGAACGCGAGCAGCACGGCTCCCACCACGGGCGGGACCTCGAGCCGAACCGACCGGAACTGCGGAGCGGTGCGACGGACGGTCTCCTCGAGCGCGTCGCGCACGAACGGCGGCTCCGCCTCGAACAAGCTTCCGGACAGCACGAGCTCGAACTCGAGATCCTGCATCCGAAGGGCCCGGACGACCAGCGCCGCCGACCGGCCGAGCGCGGCGCCCGCCCGCTCGAGGATGCCCTGAGCGACGGCGTCTCCGCGGCGGGCGGCCTGGAACACGAGCCGAGCAAAGCCCGAGCTGTCGATCCGCCCCCGGCCGACGCCCTCGATGAGCTCCAGCGCGGAGGTCGAGCCGGTGTGCTCGCAAAGCAAGGTCGTGAGCAGCGTCCTGGGGCCTCGCCCCGTGAACTCGTCGGCAACCGCGGACATCGCGTCGTCGGCGACCTCCGCGGTGCTCCCCCAGTCGCCGAAGAGCGGACCGAGCCCCAGCGTGCGGTACACCTCGCCCGAGGGATTCCGCCCCGTCGCCACCGCTCCCCTTCCCGCGATCACGCATACGCCCCAGGGCCGGGTCGCTCCCGCCCGCAGAGCGGCGAACGCGTCGTTCGTGACCTCGCAGGGTCCGCTCAGGCCGAGCGCCTCAGGCACCCCGCGAAGCCGCAGCCGATCCGAGGGGAAATCGACGCCCGCCAGAGCGAACGCGCTCGCGGCGACCTCCTCGGGGGCAAGCGCCGCACGTTCGAGCGCCTCTCGCACCGACGCGCGCAGGGCGGCCCCCGCCGCCTCGATGCCGACCACCTCCCAGTTCGCCGGACCGCTCTCTCCGGCACCAAGGATCGTGCCGGAGGGATCGACCACGAGGGCGTGACAAGCGTCGCCGTCGCCGTGGACGCCCAGCACGGGCCCCTCGCTCATCCGGCCGCCCCCCTCGCCGACGCGTACGCCTCCTCGACCACCCGCATGACGACCCGCCCATCCTCCCCGTTCGGCCTCGGCTCGCGCCCCTGCGCGATCGCATCGAGGAACTCGGCCACCTGAGCCGTGTACATCGGCTGCGAGCCGTGTTCGTAGCCCTCCGGCACCTCCGGCGGCCATATGCGCGCGTAGCCGGCGGTGCCGTACAGCTCCGTGTCCGCCTCGAGCCCTCCAAGGTGCGGGTGCCACCAGCCGGACTCGACGATGGAGTTGGTGCCGTTCGACCACGAGATCAGCAGGATCCCATCGTCGTCCACCGTGTAGCGTCCCCGCGCGTAGCGCGTCCCCACCACGGCGCAGACGCGGACGGGATCGGGATCGCCGAGGAGGTACCGAGCCGTGTCGATCGCGTGCACGCCCATGTCGACGAGCGCTCCACCGCCCGCGAGCTCCGGATCGACGAACCATCCCGAGGGACCCCAGCCCGCGTGCACGCCGTACCCGCGGGTCTTGACGATCTCGCCGAGCTCGCCGGCCGCGATCCGGGCCCGCATGGCCCGAACCTCGTCGCGGAACCTCCAGCAGTGGGCCACCATCAGGAAGGCACCGGCCTCCCGGGCAGTCGCGATCATCGCATCACACTCGGCCACGCTCGTCGCCATCGGCTTTTCGACCAGCACGTGCTTGCCGCTCCGCAGCAAGGCGATCGTCTGCGGCGCGTGAAGGGCGTTCGGCGTGGCGACGATGGCGGCGTCGATCTCGGGGTCGGCGGCAAGCGCCTCCCAGTCGGTCGTCACTCGTGGGATTCCGTGGCGCTCGGCAAAGGCGCGCGCCGAGGACTCGCGCCAGTTCGCCACGGCCGCGAGCTCTCCATGAGGATGGGCGAGCACCCCCCGCGCGTGAAAGTCCTGAATCCACCCACATCCGAACAGGGCCACTCTGGTCATCCCGGCTCCCCCCGCCGTCGAGGGCAGCATCGCAGTCCGATCGTCCCCGCGACGCTCCTCGGCCTCATCCCTTGACCCCGGTGAGGGTCACGCCCTCGACGAACACGCGCTGGGCGAGGAAGAAGATCACGATCACGGGGAGCATGAACAGCAAGGACGCCGCCATCGTGAGGTTCCACTCGACGTGGTGGACGGTCCGGAACTCCGAGAGGGCGAGGCTCAGGGTGTAGAGGTGCTTGTTGGTTCCGATGTACAGGAGTGGTCCGAAGAAGTCGTTCCAGTTGTAGAGGAAGTTGAACAGGGCGATCGCGGCGATGGCCGGCTTGGCCAGGGGGACGATCACGCGCATCATGATCTGCCACTCGCTGGCCCCGTCGACGCGCGCCGCGTCGGAGAGCTCATCGGGGATCGTCAGGAAGAACTGCCGGAGCAGGAAGATCGAGAACGCATCCCCGAAGAAACTCGGCACGATGAGCGGTTTGAGCGACCCGATCCAGTGCAGCCGGACGAAGATCACGTAGAGCGGGACGACCGTCACCTGGAAAGGCAGCATCAGGGTGGCAAGCACGAGCAGGAACGCCGCCTGACGGCCCCTCCAGCGCATCCGGGACAGCGCGTAGGCGACCGGGATCGAGGAGACCACGACGCCCACCGTGGACAGGACCGCGATCTGTGTGGTGTTCCACGTGAACCGCAGGAGATCGATGCGGGCGAAGACCTTGGCGAAGTTACCCCACTCGAACGGCCGCGGCCACAGCTCCCGGGTGAGGGACTGGTGGTCGGTCATCAGTGAGGTCGCGATCACGAACACCATGGGGAGCAGGAACATGACCGACGTCGCGATCAGCATCGAGTGCGTCCCGATCGACGCCAGCAGGCGGCGCCGTCGCTCACCGGGCGATAGGGGCCGGTGCGCGATGCTGCGCCCGTCCGGTAACCGGACCATCCGGGGCTCGGCCGTCGGCGCGCGCCCGGCTATCGAAACCCACCTCCCGCGTAGTGGACCCACCGCTTCGAGGTCTTCACGAGCAGGATCGTGCACACCATGGTGACCATGAACAGCATCCAGGCAAGCGCCGATGCGTAGCCCATCCGGAAGTTGCCCCACCCTTGTTGCCACAGGTAGACCGAGTAGAACAGGAGAGATCGGTTCGGGCTCCCGACGTTGGCCGCGGCCTGCGTGGTGGTGACCCCCGCGACCGTGATGCTGCTGACGTAGGCCTGAGTGAAGAACTGGAAACCGTAGATCACGCCGGTGACCAGCGAGAAGAACACGACCGGCGTGATGGACGGCCATGTCACGTACCGGAACTTCTGCCATCCGCTCGCGCCCTCGATGTCCGCGGCCTCGTACAGCTGTCGAGGTACATCCAGCAGGCCGGCCAAAAAGATGATCATGGTGCTGCCGATTCCCCACAGCCCCAGGATCAGCATCGCCGGCTTCGACCACTGGCGCCCGTAGAACCACAGCGGGGGATCGTGCCAGCCGAGGTGGCTCAGCAGCACGTTGATGGGCCCCGTCTCGGGGTTGAAGATGAACAGGAACGCAAGCGCGACTGCGACCGGCGGGGCAAGCGAGGGCATGAAGAAGATCGTCCGGTACACCTTCATCCCCCGCTTGGGCTTCGTGAGCATCCACGCCGTGAGGATCGACAGTCCGATCTGCAACGGGACGCCCCAGACGATGATCCAGACGGTGTTCCGCACTGCGATCCAGAAGTCGGGGTCCTTCGTGAACATGTAGACGTAATTCTGGATGCCGTAGGGAATCGGATTCGACAGCAGGTCGTACTTCGTGAACGAGAAGTACAGCGTGGCGAGCATCGGGTAGAGGATGAACCCGAGGAAGCCGACGATCCACGGCGACATGAA
>Ga0070741_10016440_pt1 | contig 12335 bp, 9 predicted proteins | sample Coa_R1_4_FD_66440 | JGI IMG/M metagenome (GOLD analysis project Ga0070741, IMG submission 66440) | Surface soil microbial communities from Centralia Pennsylvania, which are recovering from an underground coalmine fire - Coalmine... | ecosystem: Environmental > Terrestrial > Soil > Unclassified ...
CGCCAGGAGGGTGGCGCGCTCGTCGCCGGCGAAGCGGGGCGGCTTCTGGTCGGCCAAGCGCGGTCAGAACTGCTTGTAGATGTTGATCATCGCCGGACCGAGGACGATGACGAACAGCGCGGGGAAGATGCAGAACACCATCGGAATCAGCATCTTCACGGGCGCCTTCTGCGCCTGCTCCTGCGCGATCTGGCGACGCTTCACGCGCATCTCGTCGGCCTGCGAGCGCAGCACACGGCCGATCGACACGCCGAACGTGTCGGCCTGGAGGATGGCGAGCACGAACGAACGCACCTCGGGCACGTTGCAGCGCGCCTCGAGGGCGCGCATCGCATCGGCCCTGCTGGCGCCTGCGCGCACCTCGCCGAGCATGCGTGCGAACTCCTCGGACAGGGGCCCGGGCACGGCGGCGACGGTGCGGTCGAGGGCCTGCTCGAAACCGAGGCCGGCTTCGACGCTGATCGTGAGGAGGTCGAGGACGTCCGGCAGCTTGATGCGCAACTGGTGCTGCCGCTCCTCCACGCGCCGGCTGAGGATGGCCGAAGGACCGAGCACGCCGGCGAGGAGGAACAGGAGGATCGCCGCCCACCGCAACATGCCCGTGAGGGCGACGAAGCAGAAGATCGACAGCACGACCGCCACCACGACGCCGAGCACCTGCGTGGCGAGGAAGCGGTCGACGGCTTCGGCGCTCGCTTCACCGGCGTACACGAACTTCTGGCGCACCTTGTCGACGTAGCCGGCAGGGGTGAACCGGCGGCCGACGTCGGTGAGGCTCTTCAGCGCCGGCACCAGCGCGCGGTCGCGCAGCGGGTTGAGGAGCTCCTGGTCGCGGATGTTCTCGACCTCGTAGCCCTCGAGCTGGCGCAGCGAGCTGCGGACGACGGCGCGCTCCTCGGCCTGCGACGCGATGGCGAAGATGATCAACGCCACGGCCGCGCCGACGCCGAGGACGGCGAGCATCCCGGTTCCGGTCACATCTGCAACGAACATCGTTCCGCGCCTCTCAGACGTCGATCTTGACGATCGACTGCATCCACAGGAAGCCACCGACCATGAGAAGGAAACCGCCGCCGAGCATCACCCGCCCGACGTTCTCGTCGAACAACACCGTCATGTAGTCGGGGTTGATGACGAACATGGCGAGACCGAGTGCAAACGGCAGCACGGCGAGCACATAGGCGCTGATGCGACCTTCGGCGGTGAGCGACTTCACGTCACGGCGCAGGCGCTCGCGTTGCGTCATCGTCTCGGCCACGGTCATCAGGAGCTCGGACAGGTTGCCACCGACCTCACGCTGGATGCGGATGGCCATGACCGCCCACGCGAAGTCCTTGCTGTCCATGCGCTCGGCGACGGCGTCGAGCGACTCCTCGAGCGGGCGTCCGAGCCGGGACTCGGTGACCACGCGGCGCAGCTCACGACCCATGGGCTCGGACACTTCCTGCGACACCGCTTCGACGCCCTGCATCATCGAGTAACCGGCGCGCAGCGTGCCCGAGAGCAGCTGCAACGTGTCGGGGAGCTGGCTCTCGAACTGCCGGCGGCGACGCTCGGACAGGAAGTTCAGCGCGGCGGGCGGCAGCAGCGCGGCGACCACGAGCACGATGAGGAACACGAACGGGTTGCGGGTGAGGACGAGCGCCAGCAGCGACACGACCGCAGCAGCAGCGACGTAGAACAGCATCGCCTCGGCGGCGCGCAGCGGGAGGTTCGCGCGTTCGAGCGCGCCCTCGACCCGCGTCAGGAACCCTCGCCGCTCGGCGAATTGGCGCGTGAGCTCGACGGCGCGTTGCATCACGGCCGTCTGCGCCATCGAGGACTCGTTGGCGTCGTCGTCGTCGGACCCGGCCGGCACGTACGCATCCGCGTAGGGCTGCAGCATGCGGTCGAGGCCGGCGCGGTCCTTCACGAGGATGCCGGCCACGGCGTACGCCGCCAGACCGGCGGCGAGTACGCACAGGATGACGGCGAGGTACTTGCCGAAGTCGTTCTGCAACCCGTCGAAGGTGCCCTTCGACTTCGGCGGCTCGTACTTCAGCGCCGACGCACCGCGCGCGTCCGAGCCGACGACGTACGACGAGCGTGTCGTCGCGTCGCCGACCGTCAACGTGAGGTCGTTGAGGCCGTTGGTGTTCTTCGCCGCGTAGGTGAAGTGGTACAGACCGGTGAGCTGCGGCTGGATGGACGGCATCGAGCCGCTGAGGTCCGTTGCCTTGGTCGTCTCCTGGTAGACGCCACCGGTGGCGTCGGCCAGGTCGTGCGCCTCACCGCCGAGCTTGCCGCCCTGCACGCCGAAGGCGAACACCGTCGCGCCCGCGCTCAGCACCTCGCCCTTCGCGTCGTCGTAGGTCGCACCCTTGCCGCTGTTGCCGTCGGTCACGAGCACGATCGAGCCGACGAGATCCGACTGCGCGTCGATGTCACGGGCGGCGTGCGCGACGCCTTCCCACAGCCCGCCGTCGCCCTGCGGCGTGAGCGAGGTGAGCTGCTTCTCGAACGCCGCGGTGTCGGTCGTGAAGTGCTGCAGCACGAGCGAGTCCGCGCCGGCGGCGACGAGCTCGACCTGCGTGTCCTTCGGCAGCTTGTCGACGAGCGCCTTGATCGACTTCTTCGACTCGCTCAGCAGCGAGTCGGCGTCGGTCGAGGCGGACGTGTCGACGACGAACACCACGCCGTGCGGGATCTTGGCGTCGGCCAAGGGGGTGACCGCGGTCGGCGTGATGTTGGTGGTGTTCTCCTTCAACGTCAGCTTCGACACGTCGGACGCGGGCCCGTCGTAACGGAAGACGACGTCGACCTTGCTGGTGTCGGCGCTGTTCACGCGCACGAGCGACACCTGGTGCGCGCTCGCCTGCGCGCCCGCCGGCATCGGCGCCAGCAGCGCGAACGCCGACACGACGACACATGCGATGGCGGCGAAGAACGTCCGCCGCACGGGCTTGTTCAACGTGATCCCACTGCCTTTCGCGCGAACGCCTCCGGCTGGAAGACCTCCGGGCCGAGCCGGATGCCGAGGTCGGCGAGCTTCTCGGTGAACTTCGGCCGCACGCCGGTCGCCTTGAGGTGCCCGCGGAAGCGGCCGTGCTCGTCGACGCCCATGCCGTAGTCGAACAGGAAGATGTCCTGGAGGGTGATGACGTCACCTTCCATGCCCTGCACCTCGGTGACGTGCGTGATGCGGCGGGTGCCGTCACGCAGGCGCGTGAGGTGCACGATGAGGTCGAGCGCCGATGCCATCTGCTCACGGATGGCGCGCACCGGCAGGTCGAACCCGGCCATGAGCGTCATCGTCTCGATGCGGGCGAGCGTGTCGCGCGGGCTGTTCGAGTGGACGGTCGTGATCGAACCGTCGTGGCCCGTGTTCATGGCCTGCAACATGTCGAGCGCCTCTCCGGCACGACACTCACCGACCACGATGCGGTCCGGTCGCATGCGGAGGCAGTTCTTCACGAGGTCGCGGATCGTGACCTGGCCGCGGCCTTCGATGTTGGGCGGGCGCGCTTCCATCGGGAGCACGTGCTCCTGGTGGAGCTGGAGCTCCTTCGCGTCCTCGACGGTGACGATGCGCTCGTCCGCGGGGATGAACGACGACAGCACGTTGAGCGTCGTCGTCTTACCGGTACCGGTACCACCGGAGACGATGACGTTGAGGCGACCGACCACGCACGCCTGGAGGAAGCGCGCCGCGTGCGCGTTCAGCGTGCCGAACCGGATCAGGTCGTCGATCTGGTACGGGTCCTTCGAGAACTTCCGGATGGTGAGGAACGGTCCGCCGATGGCGAGCGGGTGGATGACCGCGTTGACGCGGGAGCCGTCGGGGAGACGGGCGTCGACCATCGGCGTCGACTCGTCGATGCGGCGGCCGACCTGGCCCACGATCTTGTCGATGATGCGACGCAGGTGCGTGTCGTCGACGAAGCTCGCCGCCGTCTTCTCGATGCGCCCGGCGCGCTCGATGTAGACCGACTCCGGGCCGTTCACCATGACCTCGGTGACGTCTTCGTCCTTCAGCAGGCGGTCGATGGGCCCGTAGCCGAGGATGTCGTCCGAGACGTCCTGGATGAGCTGCGCCTTGTCGGCAGCGGACAGCGGTGCGCGCTCCTGCGCCAGCGCGGCGTGGAGCTGCTCGTGCACGCGCCGGCGGAGGTCCTCCTCGGACAGCCGCTTGTCGTAGAGGATCGGGCCCAGCTCGTCGATGAGGTGGTGGTGGATCTTCTGGCGGAGCTCGTCGAGCACCGGGTCACGCCGCCGGTTCCCCTGCGCGCCACCGCCCTGCACCTCGTGCAGACGCTTGTAGAGACTCATCGAACTGACCCTTCCTCTCGCGGGCCGTCACCGTGGAGTGACGTCATCGCCGCTTGCCCTTCGCGTCCTGCCGGACGAACAGATCCGCCAACTGCTCGATCGCCCGGGACACGCCCGACTTCGGTGCGTCGAGCACCACAGGCGTTCCCTTGTTGACCGACTGCGGCACGACCACGTCGCTCGGGATCAACGAGTCGGCCTTCACCTGCAACGTGCGCTCCACCTCGCCCACGTCGAGCTTCACCTTCGAGTTGGCGCGGTTGAGGACGAGCCGCAGCTTCGACATCGGCGTGTTCAGCAGACGCAACGTCTGCAGGCCGATCTTCACGTTCTTGATGTTCGGGATGTCCATGCCGGCGACGAGCAGCACGTCGTCGCTCACCTCGATGAGCCCGAGGACGACGTCGTTGAAGTACGCCGGCGTGTCGACGACGACGTACGACGCGAACGTGCGCAGCATCTCGACGATGCGCACCATCTCGTCGGCACCGATCTGATCCGCGAACGCGGGCTCCAGCGGTGCGGGCAGCACGAACACACCGGACGGCTCGTGCTTCACCAGCAGGTTCTGCAGCAACGACGGATCGAGACGGTCGATCGAGCCGACGGCGTCGACGATCGTGTGCTGCGGCGCGAGCTTCAACATCACCGCCACGTCACCGAACTGCAGGTCCGCGTCGACGAGCACGACCGGCCGGTCGCTGCGTCGTGCCAGCACGACGGCGAGGTTGGCGGCGATGACCGACTTCCCGGCACCGCCCTTCGTCGAGAACACGGTGATCACGTGACCGAGCTCCACGCCCGGCTCCGCGTACGCGGTCGGCGTGGGGCGGGCGGCGGCCAGCGTCTCCACCACGCGCCGCACGGCATCGGCGAGCTGCGACGTGTCGACGGGCGACGGCAGCACGTCACGGATGCCGGCGCGCAACGCCTGCCGGAACAGCTCGGTCGACAGCTCCGGGGCGATGAGGATGGCGCCGACCTCGGGACGGTCGCCGATGAGCTTCTCCGCGGCGGCGAGGCCGTCGGGCGACGCGCACGACGGACCGAGCACCGCCACGAGCGGGATGCCGGTCAGGCGCTCGCGCAGGGCGTCGATGCTGGCCACGGGCACGGCGAAGTCGCCGAGCTGCATGGCGAGGCGACTCCTGACTGCCTGGTCCGCATCGACGACCGCGACCGCGGCGCCCAAGCCACCCGCCGGTGAGGGCAGGGGCTGGTCGCCTCGGTCGGTCGGTTCGTCGTCACCGAGAAAGAAGCTCACGGCTGTCCGTTCGGGTGTTGATGGTCGGGTGGGTGCTTGCTCGTCGAGTGTTGCTACTTCTCGTTCTGGATGCCGCTCGGGCCGTACGGCGTGAGCTGCGTCGGGTCCTCACCCGGGAGCAGCGCGGGGAAGCCGTCCAGCTTGGGCAGCGCCTCTGGCGTGTAGTTCTGCGGGAGCAAGGTCAGGTAGATCTTGTCCGGCGAGACCGACGCGATGAGCTGCGACGCCTTGGCCGGCACCTCGAGGGTGATGAGACCGGTGTTCACGCTCGTCTGCGCCTGGCCGTTCGGCGTCGCCGTGTTCGTGCCGGTGCTCGTGACCTCACCGGGCTGTGGCACGGCCGTCTTGTCGACGAACAGCACCTTCACCGCCTGGTAGAGCACGCGCGCCGGGTTGCAGATCGTGACGCCGCCGTTGTTCGGCACGCCCGGTTGCCCGGCGCCGTCGGGGTTGGTCACCACCTGCTGGTCGGCCGAGTCGTGCAACGGCTTGCCGTTGTCGCCGGACTTGCAGTTGTACGCGTCGGGGATGACCATCAGGTTGACGAGGTCACCGGGGACGATGACGCCGGCGACACCGTGCACCTGGTCGACGGAGACCGTGACCGCGACGCACTGCTCGGGCTTGTTCGTCGCAGGATCGACCGCGCCGCACTGATCCGACACGCGGCCCGCGAACGTGATCTGGTTGTCGATGGCATCGGCGAACATGCCGTCGACGAGGATCTGGCCGGTCGTGTAGTTCGCGACCGCGACCTTGTCGGCGATGATGCTCTCGTCCGTGATCGCGGTCTGCGGCCTGAACTCCGCAGGGATCTTCGCGTGCACGATCTTGCCTTGCTGCACCGCCTCACGTCCGCTCAGACCCTTCTGGATGTCTGACTGGACCTTGAGGATGTCGACCTCGCGGGCGTTCGCACGAGCGCGGTCGTCGGCGCTGTTCACGTAGTTGAACACGAGGAACGCAGAGATGACACCGACGACCACCGCTGCGATCAAGATCAACGTTCTACGGGAGCTCACACCCACCTCGTTCCTAGGACCTTCACGACCCGCCGATGACGAGGAAAGGCCGCATCCCGCGAACGTCCCTCCTCACCGTCGGGACCGGCGACCCCCTCTGCCCGCGTGAATCGTAGGCAGCGACAACCACCGGTACGGGGGACCTCAGGGCCTCCCGTACCGAACTTGTCGGCCGCTTTCGTCAGGAAACTGAGCGCCGGTTCCGGAAAATCGGAAGTTGACGGGAGCGCACCACTCCGCGTCGATCTGGGCTGCCGCGTCCCAATACGGAGCGTGGCGCGAGGCGCGAATTCGCGCCGTTCGGACCGCTACGCCGGCTCGGTGCCGGCGTCGCCGTCGGCCGGCGCGTCGGGTTCGCCCGGCGTGCTGTCCGTCGCCGCGTCGGCAGCCGGCGCGGCGCCGGTGTCGAGCCCCTCCGACTTCTCGTACTCCTCCCAGGCCTGCTCGTACTGGGAGGTGTCGTAGCCGATGTAGTTGCCCTGCTCGTCGTAGGCGTGCTCGCCGAAGTGCTCGCGGTACTCCTCGGCCACCTCGCCGCCCTCGGCCGCCTGCTTGATCGACAGGCTGATGCGCCGGCGGGCGAGGTCGAGGTCGATGATCTTCACCCACAGCTCCTCGCCGGGGGTGACGACCTGTTCGGGGAGATCGACGTGGTGCGCCGACATCTCCGAGATGTGCACGAGACCTTCGATGCCGTCGCCGACCTGGACGAAGGCGCCGAACGGGACGAGCTTCGTGACGCGGCCGTACACGAGCTCGCCGACGCGGTGCGTCGTGGCGAACTCCTGCCACGGATCCTGCTGCGTCGCCTTCAGCGAGAGGCTGATGCGCTCGCGGTCGAGATCGACGTCGAGCACCTGCACGGTGACCTCGTCGCCGACCTGCACGACCGAGCCCGGGTGGTCGACGTGCTTCCACGAGAGCTCGGACACGTGGATGAGACCGTCCATGCCACCGAGGTCGACGAACGCACCGAAGTTGACGACGCTCGACACGACGCCGGTGCGGACCTCGCCGGGCTTGAGGTTGGCGAGGAAGTCCTCGCGCTGCTCCTTCTGCGTCTCTTCGAGCCACGCCCGACGCGACAGCACGACGTTGTTGCGGTTCTTGTCGAGCTCGATGATCTTCGCCTCGAGGCTGCGGCCGACGTAGGGCGCGAGATCGCGCACACGGCGCAGCTCGACCAGCGACGCGGGCAGGAAGCCGCGGAGGCCGATGTCGAGGATGAGGCCGCCCTTGACGACCTCGATGACGGGGCCGCGCACGACACCGTCTTCTTCCTTGATCTTCTCGATCGTCCCCCATGCCCGTTCGTACTGGGCCCGCTTCTTCGAGAGGACCAGGCGGCCCTCCTTGTCCTCCTTCTGGAGGACGAGCGCCTCGACCTTGTCGCCGAGGCTGACGATCTCGCCGGGATCGACGTCGTTGCGGATCGACAGCTCGCGGGCGGGGATGACGCCCTCGGACTTGTACCCGATGTCGAGGAGGACCTCGTCGCGGTCCACCTTGACCACCGTGCCCTCGACGATCTGGCCGTCCTCGACCTCGACCATCGACGCCGCGTACGCCTCTTCGAGCGACATGCCGCCGAGGTCGTCCTCGACCACCTGCCGTGGTGTGTAGTCGTCGGCCGGTGCGCTCGGCGGCGCCGCTTCGGTGACGGGTGCTGCGGTGGCGGGTTCGCCGGTGGGGTCGGGGCTCTGGTCGGACAAGGGATCGCCTTCTGGATGGTCTGGTCGCACGACGTCCCGGCCGCGGGCGCGCCGCGCCGAGACAAGGTTCACAAGGCTACTACGCGGGCTTGTGCCCGACGACCAGGAGCTCCGCGGTCTCGATCGACGGCTGCGCCCGCTCGTACCGTCCGGGTTCGACGGACCACAACGCGTCGACCTCGAGCGCGGCCTGGTCGAACAGCAACCGCAGCTCGCGTGGCGTGTAGCACGTCGTCCAGAGCTCGGCGGGCGCGTCGACGCCGTGCTCGTCCTTCACGACGGTGTGCTCGTGGTGGACTCCGGTGTCGACGTCGAAGACCCCGTCCGGTTGGGGGTACCGCACCTGGAAGTAGGAGGAGAAGGCGCTGACCGCGATACGGCCGCCGGCGTGCAGCGCCCGCCGCATCCCCCGGAGGACGTCGACATCGGGGCCGGGACCGACGAGGCCGAACGCGCCCTGGCACAACGAGATGGCCGCATCGAATGCGTCGTCGAAGTCGAGGGCGCGCGCGTCCCCGCGGACGAACGTCGCGGGCGCGCCGTCCGGCGTCGACTCCTTCGCGATGTCGACGAACCGTTCCGCGATGTCGATGCCGACGACCTCGATCCCGCGCGCGGCGAGCGCGAGCGCGTGCCGTCCCGGTCCGCACCCGACGTCGAGCACGCGGTCGCCGGCGCGGAGCGCGAGCTCGTCGACGAGGAACGCGACCTCCTGCGCGGTGCCCTTCGTGAACGAGTAGCGGAGGTACGCACGCCCGAGGTGCTCCGCCACGTCCTCGAACCAGTGGCGACCCACCGTCTCGTTCGTTTGTGCGGTTCTTTCCGGCGCGTCGCGCCGGTTTTCACCGTCGGAACGGGAGCGGGTCAAGGACCGATCGGGCCCGGGAAGGAACTCGTGCACTTCCACTTGGGCGGGAAGTACTGCCACTCCTTGTCGGCGCGCAGCTGACCGTTGCACGTGTCGGCGGTCGTGATGGCCACGCCCGCGGAGACGAGCGCGTAGATGATGGCGAGCACGAGCACGATCGACAGGAACGAACGGAACGTCCGCCACGTCGTGCCCACCGTGCGCTCCCGCAACGGTGGCCGCCTGTGCATCGGCACACCCATCGGACCCCCCTGCCCTAGCTCTTGGCGTCCGCCCACGTCGGACCGAACGACAAGTTCACGGCCAACGGTACGCGAAGGTCGGCGGCGCCGGCCATGACCTGCGCCGTCAGGGAACCGGCCCGCTCGTGTTCCGCGGGCGGTACCTCGAGGAGCACCTCGTCGTGCACCTGTAGGACGATCCGGCTGTCGAGCATCTCTTCCTCGAGCGCGTTATCGAGACGTACGAGCGCGACCTTGAAGATGTCCGCCGCCAGTCCCTGGATCCCGGCGTTCATCGCCTGGCGTTCCCCCGCCTGGCGCACGCGGTAGTTGCTCGACGACAGCTCGGGGATCAGGCGGCGCCGGCCGAACAACGTCTCGGTGTACCCCCGCTCGCGCGCCTCCGCCACCGTGCGCTCCATGTACGCCTTCACGTTCGGGAACGCCTCGAAGTAGGCGTCGAGGATCACCTGCGCCTCGTCGGTGGGGATGTTGAGCCGCTGCCCGAGCCCGTACGCCTCCATCCCGTAGGCGAGCCCGTAGGACACCATCTTCGCCTTCGACCGCTGCTCGATCGTGACGTCGCCGGGGTCGACGCCGAACACGCGCGCTGCGGTCGCGTTGTGGATGTCCGCGCCGGACTCGAACGCGGCGATGAGGCCGGGGTCCTCCGCGAGGTGGGCGATGCAGCGCAGCTCGATCTGGTTGTAGTCGGCGACGAGCAACTCGCACCCGGTGGCGGGGACGAACGCGCGCCGGAAGCTGCGGCCGAGCTCGGAACGCACGGGGATGTTGTGCAGGTTGGGCGCGTCGGAGCTCAGGCGGCCGGTCCGTGCCACGGTCTGGTTGAACGTGGCGTGGATGCGGCCGTCGTCCGCCACCTCGGAGAGCAGACCCTCGCCGTACGTCGAACGCAGCTTCTCGACCTCGCGGTAGCGGAGGAGGTGCTCGACGATCGGGTGCTGACCGACGAGCTTCTCGAGTGATGCGGCGTCGGTCGAGTAGCCGGTCTTCGTCTTCTTCGTCGGCTGGAGCGCGAGCCGTTCGAACAGGATCTCGCGCAGCTTCAGCGTGGAGTTCACGTTGAACTCCTCGCCCGCGTCCTCCCAGATCTCCCGGGTCAGCGCCGCGCACTCCGAGGACAACGTGTCGTTGAGGTGCTTGAGCTCCGCGGCGTCGACGGCGATGCCGGCGTCCTCCATCTTCGCCAGCACGCGCACGAGCGGCACTTCGATGTCGTCGTGCAGGGCACGCATGTGCTGCGCGTCGAGCGCCTTCGTGATCGGCGCGACGAGGGTGGCGACGGCGAGCGCGCGCCGCGCCGCCTCCTGCGACAGCTCCTCCGCCTCACCGTCGAGGTCGAGCTGGAGCTCGCCGGCGGCGACGGCGCCCTGTCCGACCGGCAGCTCGAGCCCGGCGTAGCGCAGCAGCAGGTCACCGAGCAGGTACCGCGACTCCGCCGGGTCGAGGAGGTAGGCCGCCAGCATCGTGTCGAGGCACAAGGTGCGAAGGTCGGCGTCGAGCTGCCCGAGGAGGGCGCGCGTGAGCGGCTTCACGCCGTGCGCGGCGACCGGGCGACCGCCGGTGCCGACGAGCGCGCGCAGCTCGTCGCGCGCCTTCTCGTCGTCGAGGACCGCGCGCGGCAACCACACGACGTCGGCGGACGCCGCGTCGCGCACGAACGCGAGACCCAACAGCGGGCTGCGCCCCTCGGCGCCGTCCCATGCCGCCTCCACGGCGACCGGCGTGTCGCCCGCGGCGCGCAGGGCGCGGAGGACGGCGAGCGCGTCGGTGACGTCGTCGACGACCGTCACCTCCGCCTCGAGCTCGGCGGTCGCCGCCGCCACCTCACCGCCGCTGTCGCCGAACGCCTCGACGAGACGCTCGTGCAGCGTGCGGAACTCGAGGAAGTCCCACAGCTTGCGCACCTCTTCGCGGTCGTAGGGCTCGAGGCGAAGACCATCCGGCGCGATCTCGAGCGGCACGTCGCGCAGCAGCACCATCACGTCCGCGTTGCGACGCACCTGTTCCTCGTGCGCCGCGAGGTTCGTGCGCAGCTTCGGCGTCTGCTCGTCGAGGTGCTCGAAGATGCCGTCGATGCCGCCGTAGGTGTTGACGAGCTTGGCCGCCGTCTTCTCCCCCACACCCGGCACGCCGGGCAGGTTGTCGGACGGATCGCCGCGCAGCGCCGCGTACTGCGTGTACATCTTCGGTGCCACACCGGTGCGCTCCTCGATGCCGGCCTCGTCGTAGAGCGCGTAGTCCGACACCCCGCGCCGGTTGTAGAGCACCTTGATGCACGGGTCCTCGACGAGTTGGTAGGCGTCGCGGTCGCCGGTGACGATCAGCACCTCGTCACCCTGGTCGCGCGCCTGCGTGGCGAGCGTGGCGATGATGTCGTCCGCCTCGTAGCCCGGTGCCTCGATGATCGGGATGCGCAACGTCTCGACGACCTGGCGCACGAGGCCGATCTGCTGGCGCAGGATGTCCGGCGCGGCGGATCTGTTCGCCTTGTAGTCCTCGACGGCTTCGTGGCGGAACGTCGGTTCGGGACGGTCGAAGGCCACACCGATGCCGTCCGGCTTGTGGTCGCGCACGAGGTTGAGGAGCATCGACGTGAACCCGTAGACGGCGTTCGTGACCTGACCGGAGGCGAGCGTGATGTCGGTCGGCAGCGCGAAGAACGCCCGGTAGGTCAGCGAGTTGCCGTCGACCAGCATCACCTTCGCCATGTCGCCAGCCTACGGACGAGCGCGGGGACGTGAGGTGCGTAGTCCTTGTCCGCGGGTTGGGCGGCGAGACGGTCGGCCAGGCGTCCTGCGATGTCCGGACGGTGTTGGAGCGTGGCCATCGGTGTCTGCTGGGTGCGGATGACGAACAGCAGCACGCCCGTGTCCGGATCGACGCGCAGCGACTGCCGCTCGCTGCGCAACCACAGCG
>Ga0070741_10016441_pt1 | contig 12334 bp, 10 predicted proteins | sample Coa_R1_4_FD_66440 | JGI IMG/M metagenome (GOLD analysis project Ga0070741, IMG submission 66440) | Surface soil microbial communities from Centralia Pennsylvania, which are recovering from an underground coalmine fire - Coalmine... | ecosystem: Environmental > Terrestrial > Soil > Unclassified ...
CATGCGGTCTGCTTCTCTCAAAATCGTCGCGGGGTCGTCGCCGCGCCAGGCCATCGTATAGATCGCTTGCCGAAGGCGCCCGACGGTAATCGACGACTCGAGCCCGTGGCCGGCCACGTCGCCGATGGAGAGCATGAGGCGCCCGTCGGGAAGCTCGAACGCGTCGTACCAATCGCCACCGACGAGTGCGTCGCTTTCCGCGGAGCGGTACATGGCGTCCAGGCGCAGGTCGGCGTATTGCGGGAGTGCCTTCGGAAGAAAAATCTCGTGCATCGTCTCAGCGATGCGCTTATTGCGTTCGGCGCTGAATTTCTGGGCGTCGATGTCGATGATGCTTCCGTACCAACGCCGGATGGTGCCGCTTTCGTCCCGGAACGGCTCGGCGCGCGTCAAGAACCAATGGAACGTTCCGTCGCTGCGGCGCAGCCGCACTTCCATCTCAAAGGGCTCGCCGGTCGCAATCGAGTGCGGCCACCTCCGCATGACGTCGAGCAGGCTGTCGGGGTGATGTACCGCTTGCCAGCCCCAGCCCGCGGCTTCCTCAGGCGGTTGGCCGGTGTACTCGTACCACCTCCGGCTATACCAGTCGACCCAGCCGTCGGCTCCCGCACTGAAAAGGATGACCGGCAGCGATTCCGACAACGCGCGCAGTTGCGCGTCGCCCAGCGTCCACGGCGCGCTTGGCCTGCTCAGCTCTGAAACGACGATTTCCCCTTCCTCCCAACGCGCTTACTGTACCCTGAGACCGCGCGGGCCATAACCCTTTTGGCCGCGTCCGGAAACAAAATGCGGTCACGCTCCGTACCCTACGCATGAAGCTTGCAAAGATGCTCGCAGGGTTTGCCATTGGGCTAGCCCTTGCCGCAGGATGCCCCCGGGCAGTGACTGCCGCGCCCCCGGCCGATCCCGTATCCCGCTTACTAGCGGAATCGCGCGCCGCACTCGGCGGCGCGGCGCTCGAACGCGTCAAAACGGTGGAGTTGCTCGGCACCGTCAGCTTTGGCGGCATGAGCGGCAAGGGAACGTCGTGGCTGGATATCGGCGGAATACGCTTTTCGGAGTCTTACGAGACTTCGCCGTTAAGCGGCGGCGACGGTTACGACGGCACCGACGCGTGGAATAGCGACGGTTCGGGTCTCGTATGGGTCGACGGCGGCCAATCGGGACGCGCCCAAGCCATTAGCCAAGCGTACGTCAACGACGGGGCGCTTTGGAGCCCCAACCGCGGCGGCGCGTCCGTAACTTCAGCGGGCGTCAAGCAAAACGCCGGCCGTAGTTACGACGTCCTGCAGATTACGGCTCCGCACTCGCTCGTTCCGTTCGAATTATGGTTCGATCGCACGACGCATTTGCCGGCTCGCTTCGTGCAAACGATCGGTCCGACGACGACCGTTACGACGTTCGGAAACTACAGGCCGGTGGACGGCCTCATGATTCCGCGCACGAGTCACACCCAGTCGAGCGATGGAAACTCCGGCGACTCCACGGTCACGCAAGCGATTGCGAATCCGCCGGGCGCAGCCGAGCATTTGGCCAAACCCGCTTCGAACGTCCACGACTTTTCGATCGCCGGCGGTGCGACGAGCACGACGATTCCGATCGAACTGGTGGACAATCACGTCTACCTCTCGTTGATGCTGAACGGCAAGGGACCGTATCGTTTCATCTACGATACCGGCGGAGCGAATATCGTCGATCCGGCGGTCGCGCAGGAAATCGGGGCTGCCGGTCACGGGTCGATTCAAGGCGGCGGCGTGGGGTCCACGACGGAATCGGTGAGTTTTGCGAAAGTCGCGACGATGCACATCGGCGATGCGACGGTTCGCGATCAGCTCTTCGGGGTCGCGCCGACGCGCATGGGTTTCGGCATCTCGAGCGGACGCCCGGTCGACGGTCTCATCGGTTTCGAAGTGCTCTCGCGGTTCATCACGACGTTCGACTACGCCGGCAAGTCCGTGACGCTGGCGATGCCGGGCAACGCTCCAAGCGCGCCGAGCGGTTCGAAAACGTCGCCGTGGGTGCTCGACGGACGTCAGCCGCAGTTCGCGTGCAGCATTGACGGCATCGACACCCAGTGCACGCTCGACACCGGAGCGCGCGACTCGATCACCCTCTTCGGTCCGTTTCTCACGGCGCATCCTCAAATAATGCCTGCAACGCTTACCGGCATCGGCGTCAACGGTTTCGGGTTCGGCGGCCCTGCATTCGGCAAGCTCGGCCGCATTCAGTCGGTCGCATTCGGCGGATTTACGTTAAGCAACGTCATCGGGGACTTCACGACGCAAACCAAAGGCGCGTTCGCCGAACCGTTCGTTGCGGCAAACGTCGGGGGCAATCTCTTCCGGCGCTTTACGCTGACGCTCGATTACGGCAAGCAGACGATGACGCTGACGCCGAACGCCGCCTTCGATGAGCCGGACTCGTACGAACGCGCCGGTTTATTCCTGCTCAATCGCGGCGGCAAGTATCTCGTGCTCGACGTGCGTCCGGGCACGCCGGCTGCTGCTGCCGGCATCGTCAAGGGCGACACGCTCGTCAGCGTCGACGGCAAGCCCGCCTCCGATATGTCGCTTCAGCAAGTGCGCGAGCTGTTCTACGGCGCGCCGGGAACGGCGATTCGATTCACCGTGAGCGGCAAGGACGGTACGTCGCGCGACGTCATCGTTACGTTGCGGGATTACGTGTAAGCGGCAGCGGCACGAACTGCAGCGGTGCATCGTGCCGCGGACGAGGCTCATTGCCGTAGCGGCGCGATCGCGCGCCGCTACGATCGTTTCTTGCGCGTCGCCGTCGCCTTGCGCGCGGCTTTCTTCGCCACGCCGGTCCGTTTGCGCGTAGCGGCGCCCTTACGAGCGGCCTTCTTCGCGGATCCGGTGCGTTTGCGCGTGGCGACGCCTTTGCGCGCCGCGGCTTTGCGATGCCGTTGCGGATGCACGCCGAGTTCCTGCGCCGACGACTCGCCGAGATCGACGCCGTAGTGCTTGGCCGCCTTCTTGATGTTCGCAAATGCGAGTTCGCGTGCGCTTGCTGAAACGCCGGTCACCTGATCGAAGCGTGCCACCGCATTACGAACGTGTTTTGCGTCGGTCAGCGGTTCTTTGCGTTCCTTCGGAAAGGCGTAGACGCTGTCGGGCAAGTCGCTCTGGCGCGTCAGCACCCCGTGCTTTTCGTGGGGCTTCCAAGTTGCTCTCATGCGATAGTGATACCCGCATCGCGCCAGGGCGACGCTCGTTCGCCGGTCGAGCGGCGGCCGATTCCCGCTTCCGCGGAGGCGCGCACGGGGTGGATAACGGGGGTCGAAGCCCGTTTCCCAAGCTGAAACCGGGCTGACCGTGGCCGACCGCTTCTACGCTTTACGCAAATCGAAGAGCTGACGAGGTGGCCGCTCAGCGTGCTGGGCTTCGTCTGGCTGTTTCTCGTCGTTGCCGGCTTAGTGTGGGGATTTTCGTCTGCTCCGGCGCGCTCGTGCCTGCCCGAGAGTTCAGGGGCAAAGAGTGTCCAACTCGGATGCGAGCGCAAGACATTCAGATTTTGACATCGTCTCGGATGACCGCCGGCGCGTCCTGGGCACGGCGCTTCAGCGCTTCGGACGCTCCAGAAATCCCTTTCCGGCAAAGATGTTGGGCATCGCTTTCTCGATGCGAGAGATGCGCGTCGCGACTTGCTTAGCTCCGGCAAAGTGGTAGAGATAGCTGCGTTGCCTTCCGGGCGTCAGTGCCTCGAAAGCTTTTTTGAAACGCGGATCGCTCCGGAACTTGTCTTTTAACTCCACCGGTACCGGCAGGTCTTCGGTCTTCCGCTCCTGGACGCGAAGCCCCGACTTTGCGATCGCAATGGCCTCACGCACGTAGAGTTTGACAGTCGTTTCGTGCGAAGCGATCTCTCGAGCGCTCGAGAATTTCATCACCCGCCCCGCCTGCGTCTGTCCCAGCTGCACGAGTAACTTCTTTGGGTCTTTCAGCAGCGCTCCCTGGAAAAATCCAAGTGCGAAATATTCTTTGAATCCCTGAAGGATCACGACGTTCTTCCCGTCGAGCGTGTACGTGGGCTTTCCCCATTTGCACTCTTCTTGCAATGCGGTGAACGAGCCAAGCACCCGCCGCATTTGCGCGATCTCGGCCTTCCACCGGTCTTCAAACGCCATCTTCATGTTTTTGTAGCGTCTTTAGCGCGGCGTGCATTAAAAAGCATGTTCATCGAGTTCGACGACCCGTTAGCGACGAAGAGTTCGTATCCGTTTCACCAGGCTCCGGAAGGGCGTCCATCACGCATACCTTGGCGGGGTTGGCGCCGCCAATCGCGAGACCATGCCGTAAGCATCTCATCCAGGACGTACAATGCGGGCAATATGCTCGCCCGAAGAAGGCGAGCAGAAATTCCTCGCCTCGCGCCGCCACCCGTACTCTGGATAGGCGCCCGGAATCTTGGTCGCCTCACCGCGCGGCCGCGTACGCAGCGTTGCTTGCGCCCGGAGTCATTTGGGCGGTGGATGTTCGAACATTTGTTCGTGCCTCTAAAGATAGCTGCGTTTCCGATCGTAAAAGCGGTGTCTAGGAGCAAAGCGTCGCGGTCGGGCGGCCTTGCTTTGAGTTTCCTGGGGGCGTATAGTGGTGTGAAGTAGTGTCTAGTGGTGACGCTCGGAGGATTGTGTGCACGCCGGACTGCCGCGTTTTGCCGGCTCGGAACAGCACGCCCTTGACGATAAGGGCCGGCTCATCGTGCCCGCGCGCTTCCGGGAACGGCTCGGACCGCAGTTCGTGCTGACGATCGCTCACCCCGATCCATGCCTCGCGCTCTATCCAAGCGCAACGTGGGTCGAAATTTGCGGACGCCTCGAGTCGGTGCCGCAAAAGGACGAGCCGTACCGTCGATTCGTGCGTTATCTCTTCGCAAACAGCGAGGAGGTCGCGTGCGATAACCAAGGCCGCGTGGTGGTGCCCGCGAGGCTGCGTGACTACGCCGGGATCGAACGCCAGGTGGTTTCGGTCGGCCTTCTGACGCGGGTGGAGATCTGGGCGAAAGAACGCTACGCCTTTCAGCAGCCGCCCGATGGCGAGGTGGCCGGCTTCATGGCCGACCTCGGGCTGTAGGGGCGGCGGCATGTGGAGCGTCGCGCATGAGGCACGTCCCGGTGCTGCTCCGGCCGGCCTTGGAGTTGCTGGAGATCCGGCCGGATGGGATCTACGTCGATGCCACGTTTGGTGCGGGCGGCCACTCGCGGGCGATCCTCGAGCGGCTGGAATCGGGCCGGCTCATCGCGTTGGACGCGGACCCGTCGGCGAGCGAGCGAGCAGCGGCGGTTGGAGATTCGCGGCTGACGTTCGTGCACGCGAACTTCCGCGCATTGGCGAGCGCCTTGGATGGCTGCGGAATCGAGCTGGTCGACGGCGTGCTCTTCGATTTGGGAGTGTCGTCCATGCAGTTTGACGACGCGCACCGCGGATTCTCGCTCGGAAAGACGGCGCCGCTCGACATGCGCATGGATCCTCACGAAGGGCGCAGCGCGTACGACGTGCTCGCGAACTCGAGCGAAAGCGAGCTCGCGGATATTTTCCACTTCTACGGCGAAGAGCGGTTCGCGCGAAAAATCGCGCACGCGATCGTCGAGCGCCGAAGCGCCGGCGAGTTGCCCACCACGACGACGGAGTTGGCGTCGCTGGTTTCGGGCGTGGTGCATCGGCGCGGGCATCGCGAGCGCCTGCACCCCGCGACGCGCGTCTTCCAGGCCTTGCGGATCGCCGTCAACGACGAACTGGACGCGCTGCGTGACGGGTTAAGCGTTGCCGCGGGCCGGCTGCGGGAGGCTGGACGCGTCGTCGCCATTAGTTTCCACTCCCTCGAAGACCGGATCGTGAAGCGCTCGTTCAAAGAGGACGAGCGTCTCGACGTGCTGACCAAAAAACCGTTGCTGCCCGATGCTGACGAGATGGCGGAGAACCCGCGCTCTCGCAGCGCCAAGCTGCGCGCCGCGCGGCGGAAGGCGAGTTGATCGTGATTGCGCCGCGACCCTCCGAACGTTCCATCCGCGTGCGCAACCCGCGCACGGCCCGCGCCGCGACGCGCCGGCGCATCGTCCACAAATCGCGCGCGCGGTACTCCAGCATCGGACGAGTCACCGCCGCCGTTACCGGTCTGCTCGTCTTGTTCATGGGATACGTGCTGCTGACCTCGACGCTCACCGGGCTGTCGTACGCGGTTGCGCGCGCCGCGCATCAGCGCGAATCGCTGCTCGAGGAGACGATGCGGCTCGACGATCGCATTGCAGCGCTTCGCTCCGACGATCGGCTCTCCGCGATCGCGGCCCGTTTGAAAATGACGGAGCCGCAGCAGTTTGCCGTCTTGCACGTACCGCGGCCGCCGGCGGCCGCCGGACAACCGCGCGTCGCGGTGCTCTCGTCGCTCGCCGGATTGTTCGTTCCGGCGGCAACCCGGCAGCGTTAGCGCCGAGTCGCTTTCGGTGCATCAGCGAGCCTTCGCACGCATCTCGCCGATTCGCGCCAAATCGGTCTTTTACGCGCTTTTTCTGACCGCGGCCTATCTCGTGTGGCGGCTCTACGACGTTCAGGTCGTGCACGGGGCAGCATACGCAAGCCAAGCCCTCGCCCAGCGTTCCAACGCCGTTGAAGTGTTTGCCCGGCGCGGCAGCGTGCTCGATCGCAACGGCAACGTGCTCGTCCGGTCGCTGCCTTCGGAGAGCGTTTACGCCGTGCCGCGCGATCTCACCGATCCGGACGCCACCGTCGCAAAGCTGCAGAGCATCTTCGGGAAGCTCGACCCCTCGACGGCCGCGCAGCTTCACGACAGGCGATCCTGGTTCGCGTGGATTGCGCGCAAGGTTCCGCACGATACCGTCGAGCGCGTGCGCTCGCTCGGCATCAACGGTATCGCTTTAAAGGAAGAAGAAACCGGGCTGCGCGTCGACCCATCGGGCAGATTGGCCGCGACGGTGCTTGGCTTCGTCGGTACCGACGAGAATGGGCTCGACGGCATCGAGTATTCGCAGGACGCGCTGCTGCGCGGACGGTCGGGGAGCGTCATGCTCGAGACGGACGAGTTCGGACGGCCGATTCCGTTCGGGCGCGAACGGGTCGTGACGCCGGCGGAACCGGGCTCGACGATCGAGCTGACGCTCGACTCCTATCTGCAGTTCGTTGCCGAGCGCGCGCTCGCTATGCAAGTTTCGACGTTCCACGCGCTCGACGGCACGGCAATCGTGATGGATCCCTACACGGGCGAAGTCCTGGCACTTGCTAACGCGCCGACGTTCGACCCGAACCGCTTCTGGAAATACGACGACGCACATCGGCGCGACCGCGCGGTGATGGATGCGTACGAACCCGGTTCAACGTACAAACTCCTCACGGCGGCCGCCGCGCTCGAGTCGCATAAGGTATCGCTGACGACGCGCTTCCCCGCGCACGATCGCCTAGAGGTGGGCGGGCGAATCATTCACAACGCGGAAGACGGCTTCATGGCCGGGACCGGCGGCAGCGAGACCCTGGGACAAATCATCGAATTTTCGCACAACGTCGGAGCCGCCGAAGTCGGAATGTCGATCGGAGCGAAAACGTTCTACGCGATGGAGCGCCGGGCGGGATTCGGCGATCCGACCGGCATCGAGCTGCCCGGTGAGAATCCAGGCATCGTTCCGCCCCCTCGCGATTGGAGCGCACCATCGCTCGCAACGATGTCGTTCGGACAGGGCGTTTCCGTCACGCCGATCGCCATGGCGCGCTACTATTGCGCCATCGCCAACGGCGGTCTCTTGATGCAGCCGCACATCGTGCGCGCCGTTTACGATCAGCAGGGCAAACTCGTTCGCAGCGTCGCGCCGCACGTCGTACGGCGCGTCTTCTCGCGGCGCACTGCCGCTGAGTTGCGCGGCTTCCTGCGCATGGTCGTCTTGCACGGCACAGGCGACCCCACCGCGCAGATTCCCGGATACTCGACCGCCGGGAAAACGGGAACCGCGGAGATGGTCGTCGACGGTGCATATCGCTCCGGATACTACGCCGCGTCCTTCATCGGCATGGTCCCTTACGAGCACCCGCGCTATCTCGTCTACGTGAAAGTCGAGCGTCCCATCGGATCCTACTACGGAAGCGTGGTCGCAGCCCCGGCGTTTGCGGAGATTTCTCGTGCGGCGATGCTGCACGCCGGAGTCCTGCCGGCGGCTGGACCGCATGGCTGAAACGGTCGATCTCAGCGCGCTGATCGCGCGCCTTCCTCCGGGAACTGCCGTACGCGGCGACGTCTCGCGTGCGATCAACGCGATCGAAAGCGATTCCCGGCGGGTGAGACCGGGGGCGCTGTTCGTCGCTTTGCACGGCGAGCACGCCGACGGACACGCGTTCGTTTCGCAAGCGGTTGCGGCTGGTGCGGTGGCAGTCGTCGTCGACTCGGCAATGCGCGCGCCCTCGGAAACGGTGGCCGTGAGCGTGAGCGACACCCGTCGCGCGCTGTCGACGCTCGCGGCGGCTTTCTACGGCGACCCTTCGCACGCGGTCGACGTGGTGGGTGTTACCGGAACCAACGGCAAGACGACGACCGTCCACATGCTTCGCGGCATTCTCGATGAAGCCGGGATACCGACGGGAACGATCGGCACCGTCGGTGCGTCGTTCGGCAAGCGCGATCGACCGCTGGCCCACACGACGCCGCTGCCGCCCGAGCTGCAAGCGTTGCTCGCCGGAATGCGGGACGCGGGCGCGCGCGCCGTGGCCATGGAGGTGAGTTCGCACGCGCTCGCGCTCAATCGCGTCGACGACGTTCGCTTTCGCGTCGGGGTGCTCACCAACGTGACCCGCGACCATCTCGACTTTCATCAAACGCTCGAGGCATACGCTGCGGCGAAGCGGCGGCTCTTCGATCTGTCGCAGGAAGCCGTGCTCAATGCCGGCGATGCGTTCGGCGCGCGGTGGGCGCGCGAACTCGCGGACGCCGGAACGCGCGTCACGACGTTCGGCGAGCGCGAAGGCGCCACGCTGGTGGCGACCGCCGTCGAGGCGTCGGCCGACGCGGTTGCCTTCTCGCTGGACGGCATGCGCTTTGTGGTGCGCTTCCCGGGACGCTTCAACGTCGCTAACGCGTTGGCCGCAATCGCCGCAGCGCGGGCACTCGGCGCCCGAGACGCCGATAGCGCACGCGGCTTGCTCCAGCTCGAACGCGTTCCCGGGCGCATGCAGCGGTTGCAACACAACGGCGTGGACGCGGTCATCGACTACGCGCACACGCCCGACGCCCTGGACCAGGCCCTCGCGGCTTTGCGCGAGACGACCGCCGGTGCGCTGTCGGTCGTCTTCGGCTGCGGCGGCGATCGCGATCGCGGAAAGCGGCGCGAGATGGGAGCGACGGCCGCACGCTTGGCCGACCGCATTTACGTGACGAACGACAATCCTCGCAACGAGGATCCTCAAGCCATTGCCGGCGAGATCGTGGCCGGAATCGGCTCGCATCCGCACGTCGTCGAACTCGACCGCGCGCGAGCGATCGAGCGCGCCATTCTCGACGCGAAGGCGGGCGACGTCGTGCTGATCGCAGGGAAGGGCCACGAGAGCTATCAAATCGTCGGCAACGACGTGTTCGAATTCGACGACGCCGAAACGGCAAGCCGCGCGTTGCGCGCGCGCGGTGCACTGCGATGAATCTGCCGCTCGACGCCGCGGTAGCGGCAACGTCGGCGACGCTCCTCAATCCCCAGTTGGCCCCGGCAGAGGTGCGCGTCTCGACCGACACACGCAGCGCCTGCGACGGCGACACGTTCGTTGCGTTGCACGGGGAGCGTTTCGACGGACACGATTTCGTTGAGGAGGCGATACGGCGCGGCGTTCGTATGATCGTCGTCGATCGTCCCGATGTGCGCTGGGGGGGCATCGCGACGATGGTCGTCGAGAATACCTTGCGCGCCTACCTGGCGCTGGCCGCGCTCGCCCGCGAGCGGTTTCGCGGACGCGTGCTGGCGATTACCGGAAGCGCCGGCAAAACGACCTGTAAAGTCTTCGCAGCCCAGTTGCTTACGGCGCGTTACGGCGAACGCATCGCCGTCGCGCCCGCCAACGAAAACAACGAGATCGGGGTCAGCAAGCTGCTGTTGAGTGCGTCGAACGAGGCGCACGACGCGATCGTCGTCGAAATGGGAGCGCGCCATTACGGCGACATCGCCGAGCTCGTGGCGATCGCACGGCCGCACGTCGGAATTCTCACCAACGTCGGCGAGGCGCATCTCGAGATCGCGGGCTCCCGCGAACGAATTGCCGACATGAAATGGGCGCTCTTCAGCGGCGGCGCACTGGCCGTGCTCAACGCCGGCGACGCCGTTTCGCTGGCGCGTGCCGAGACGCTCCCGGCTTCACCGCATTGGTTTCTTGCCGACGAGGATCCGAACGCGGACGTAGGCCGGTTCGGGCGCGTCACGGCGCTGCTGGCGCGGTCGCGTCTCATCGACGTCGCCGGCGGACGCCGCGTTTTCGACCGGCACGTTCGCGTCGCGATTCCCGGAGCGCATAACGGCGCCAATCTCGTGGCGGCACTTGCCGGTGCGATCGAACTCGGGGCTGATGTGGCGGCAATGAGCGAGGTCATTCCGGCGTTGCGTTTACCGCCGGGCCGTTACGAGTCGTTCGAAATGCCGGGCGGATGGCGCATGATTTACGACGCGTACAATGCGAGCCCGGGCGGCATGGTCGCCGCCCTCGACGCGCTCGCCAACGAGGAGGCCTCGCGGACGATCGCCGTGCTCTCGAGCATGGCGGAGCTTGGTTCGGAGGCCGTGTCGCTGCACGAACGGGTGGGCGCGCATGCCGCCGGCCGTGCGGGGGTGCTGCTCGTCGGTGGAGAGTACGCCGACGCGTTGGCGCGCGCCGCGCGGCGCGAGGGTTGCAGCGACGTCGTGTCCGTTTCGTCGAATCGCGAAGCCGCGCGCTGGCTTCGCGACAACGCACGGCGCGGCGACGTCGTGCTGCTGAAGGGCGCCCGCAAGTACCGGCTCGAGGAAGTGCTGGCGGAGTTGCGCTCGTGAGCGTCGCGACCCGCCCCTTGGCCGTCGTGCGCGACGGCGTTCCCCAGGGCATCGTCGCGATACCGGTGCGTACGCCACTGGTACGGCCGGGCGACGATCTTAGCGCCATCGTCGCGGATGCGGTGCGGGGCATCGCGCGTCCCGGCGACGTTATTGCCGTTTCCGAAACGGCGCTCGCGATCGCGCAAGGCGAGTTCGTTGCGGCGGAGCACGTCCGGCCGTCGGCACTGGCCTACGCGCTTTGCCGCCGCGCCGACGCGATGGCGACGGTCAGCCAGCCCGAATCGATGCAACTCGTCATCGACAAAGCGGGGCGCGGCAAGGTCCTCTACGCAACGCTCGCGCACGTCGTCGGGCGCGCGCTCGGGCGCCGCGGCGCCTTCTACGAAGTCATGGGCGGAGCGCTCGCCGCGATCGACGGGTATACCGGAACGATGCCGCCGTACGAGCGCGCCATCGTCTTCGCACCGCGCGAACCGGTCGCGTTCGCGCAGTCGGTCTTCGAACGGACCGGCGCGGGCTGTGCGGTCGTCGACGTCAACGATCTCGAGAAGGCAAAAGTGCTCGGCGCGTCTGCCGGCGTTGCCGCAGCGCTGGTCGAGCGCGCGCTGCTCGACAACCCGCATGGTAACGGCGACGAGCAAACGCCGCTGGTCGTGCTCAAATGGCGCGGTCGCGGTCAAAACCCGCTCTTTGAAAGCGGCGCATCGTGACCTCGCGCCTGATCTTCGCGCAAACGCCGTTTTGGATCGTTTTCGGCGCCATCGTCGCGCTCGTTGCCGGTGCGCTGCTGCTGCCGCTGCTGCGCCGTCTCCGGGTATTTCAACACGCCTACGAAGACGCGCCGGAAAGCCACCAAAGCAAGACGGGAACCCCAACGATGGGTGGGCTCGTCTTCGTCGCAGTCGTCGCGGCGATGATGCTGACCGCGCGCCTGCCCTTGCTTTCGGCGCTCGGACTGCTGGTCGTGCTCTGCGCGGCGATCGGAGCGATCGACGACCTCATGGGGATTCTGTTGGGTCGGAACCGCGGCTTGCGTGCGCGCACGAAGTTTCTCGCCACAGCGTTGGTCGCCGTCGTCTTTTTGCGGGCGACCGACGCGTCGTTCGGTTTCTTTCCGCGTGACGTGCTCTTCCACGCCGGCTCGTATGCGCTCGTGGCGCCGCACTGGCTTTGGCTCTTGCTCGGTATCGCGGCTATTACCGGAACGATTCACGCCGTGAATCTCACCGACGGTCTCGATGGGCTGGCAGCGGGCACAATGCTGCCGCCGCTCGCAGTCTTCGTCCCGATCGCCGCTCAGGCGCTCGTGCCCGC
>Ga0070741_10016442_pt1 | contig 12334 bp, 9 predicted proteins | sample Coa_R1_4_FD_66440 | JGI IMG/M metagenome (GOLD analysis project Ga0070741, IMG submission 66440) | Surface soil microbial communities from Centralia Pennsylvania, which are recovering from an underground coalmine fire - Coalmine... | ecosystem: Environmental > Terrestrial > Soil > Unclassified ...
TCTACTCGAGCGCTCCGGACGACATCGCCCAGGCGCTCTCCCGCCGGATCGCCGCCGCGCACGACGCGCGCGTCCTCGCCGGTCGCTAGCTCACCCGTCCGGCCGCGTCTCCTCCACCGCACGCCGCGCCTCGAGCTCGTGCGGGTTGCGCGAGTATCCGCGCAGGTAGGAGAGCGGCATCCGGAACGGCTTGTGCTGCATCTGCCAGACGTGGCAGAGCTCGTGCGTGACCAGATCGTCCCCGACCGCGTCGACCGGCGCGCGCAGGACGATCAGGTTCCAGGCGGCGTGGCCGTCGAAGCGGTCGAACCACGGCAGCCTGAAGAACCACGGCCAGACGACGACGCGAACCCGGTCGATGCGGACGGCCCGCGGGTAGAGCTCGAGCGGGTCGAGGCGCGCCTTCGCCCGCGCCAGTGCGGCCTGCTCGGCGGTCAGGCCTTGATCGGCGTCAGGACGATCGCCGCGCTGCCGTCCTGCAGGGGCTGGAAGTCGTAGTTGTAGACGTGGCCCGAGGTCAGGCGGCGCACGAGGCTGAGCTCGCGGGCGGACATCTTCCCGGGCTTCAGGCGCGTCTTCGGCGTCGGCAGCGTCTTGTCCAGCGGCGAGTCGAGCGCCGAGCGCACGTCCTCGCGGCGGAGGAAGATCAACGACGTGGTCGGCGAGCCGTTCGCGTTCAGAGTCTTGCCCGGCGGCATGTACGTCAGCACCGACTGGACGTCGCCGTTGTACTTGAACGTGTAGAGCGAGAGCTCGAGCGCCTCGCGGCGAAGCAGGTCGTAACGCTGTACGGAGGGCGTTCCCTCCGAGATCGCGCAGCGGTCGCCGAACCCGCAGAGCACGAACGCCCACGCGTTGTCCGCGCGCAGGACCGTCAGGTCTTCCGGTGTCTCGCCCGGCAGCCCGGTGCGGAGGCCGATCGCCGCGACCGGCACCGACTGCTGGCCGCTCTGGACGACGGGCGGCTCGGAGAGGATGCCGACGAGCTGGCGGCCGCTCGGCAGCGCGTACTCGCGGCCGACGTGCTTGGCGATCTCGTCCCGTCCCTGGACCCCGCTCTTCGAGGGCTTCCACGCCGACCAGGGGCCGCCGCCGCCGTTCCCGCCGTCGGTGACGAGGACGACGAAGAGCCCGACGGCGGCGCCGAGCAACGCGGCGAGTGCGAGATACGCGAGGCCGAAGCGGTGGCGGGGGACCTTCGCCTCCGCACGCCGGCGGGCGACGACGAGCGCCTGCTCCTCGCGCTTCGAGGGCTGGGCGGCTGCGTGCTCGCTCACAGCGTCGGCCACGACTCCTCCTTCGTCAGGTCGTACTCGGGCTCTTTCAGCCCGACGGAGTTGAGCAGCTCGATCAGCTCGTTGCCGTAGAGCTCGCGCCGCGCGACGAGCGTGTCGGCGATCTTCTCGACCGCGTCCTTGTTCTGGCCGACGAGGTTGTAGGCCTCGAGGTAGGCCTGGCCGATGATCTGCGCCGCGAGCGCGCGCTTCGTCGGGTCGCCGAGGACGGACGCGATCGCGTCGTGCTGGAAGTCGCCGCTCGCGCGGTTCATCAGCTGGAGGCCGATCTTCTCGAACCGCTTCTGGATCTTCTCCTTCTCCTCGTCCCGCTTCTGCGCGCTCCGCGGCCGGCCGTTCAGCTCGACCGGGTCCGGGCCCATGCCGGAGACGCCCACCATCCAGGCCGCGCGGCCGGTCGCGCTCTGCAGGTCGCCGCCGACGCCGGTCGCGTTCTCGCCGTAGAAGACGTGCTCCGCGGCGAGGGCGCCGAGCGTCCACGCGAGCTTGCCCATCTCCTCGTGCTTCCAGGAGCTGAACCGCTCCTCCTTCTCGAGCGCCTGGTGGTGGCCGAGCGAGCCCGCGCGCATCCGGATCGAGATCCGCGTCGACTCGACGCCCTTCAGGAAGACGTGCGCTGTCGCGGCGTGGCCGGCCTCGTGGATCGCGACCGCGCGCGTCTCCTCCGGCACGTACTCGACGCCGATCGCGGTGCCGGACTCCACGGTCGTCATCGCCTCGACGATGTCCTCGCGGGTGAACTGCTCGCGCCCGTCGTGGTGCGCGTGCGTAAGCGCCATCGAGCACACCTGCTCGATCATCGCCGGCGAGTTGTGCGTGACGGTGAAGCCGTCCGTCACGTACAGGCCGTCGCTCGCCGCGACCGTGACGCACTGCACCTCGTCGCGCCCGACGAGCTCGACGCTGGCGATGCGTTTGCGGAATGGACGGCGGGAGGCGCGATACTCGGCGGCCTTCCGCTCGAGTCGGAACGGCACCATCCCATCGGGCAGGTCGACCGCGACGCGCCACCCATCCCGCTTGGCCCGAAGCCGCGCGCTTCCTCCGAGCGACCGCGCCAAGAAGGCGACATCGTCTGCGAGCCGACGGGAATGCGAGTAGAACTCGGCGCCAGTGCCGCGGCGGTAGTCGCGACAACCATCCGTGTCCATCAGACCTTGCAGGATGCTGAGCCGCTCGTCTGCGGATGCCCACTTGTAGGTCTCGGGGACGAACTTGTCATGACCCCGGACGCCCCAGAGCTGGAGCTTCGTCAACGACACCGTGAGCGGGTTCACGCGGTTTCGCTGGACGCCCCCGCGCCCTCCGCCCGACAACCACCAGTTCATGGGACCATGTCTGACCGGGGACACACCCGGCGGCGAGAGCGCGCCCACGGCGACGAGATTGGCTTCGTCTGCGGTGCAGAAGTCCGGCGTGGTCGATGTGAAGCCTCCGTCTCCGAGCAGGAGTCCGAGCAGGTACGGATCGATCGGAAGCTCTTCCGTCGCTTCCGTCTGAACCGGTGCGAGCTTCGGGACGTAGAAGCGACTTCCCCCGGGGGACCACCTCAAGCCGCGTTCGAGAATCTCTCCGAGGGTCAACGTGCGCGGCCGCATGCGCGGGTCTGCAGCCTCGACAGTCCAGAGATGGTCGGCGGTGCACTCCGTCGACGTGCCGTCGTTGAAGGTCACCCTGTAGACGTCCATCTCGCCACGCGGGTGCACGGCGATGACTCGCGTCGGCATGCCGTCCCCGCCGATTAGGGAGTCGCCGACCTTGACGTCGCCCATACGGATCCAACCGCGCGGAGTGAGCAGCTGAGCCGTGAGCGGCTGTGCATAGCCGTTCGTGATCCGCGCAAGCTCCTCGCGCGCCGCCTGCTGGTCGAGCTCCTCGTCGTGCGCGACCTTGCCGAGGTAGAGCTCGAAGATGTCCTCGCGATCGTGCTTCGTCGGCGTCCGGAACCAGACGTGGCGGCCCATCCGGCCCGGCCGGCGCAGCGCCGGGTCGAGATGCTCGAGCGGAACGTTCGTCGCGCCGATGAAGTAGATCTGGTTGCCGGTCGGACGCGGCGCCGGCAGCCGGAGCGAGACCTTTCCGATCCGCCGCGGGACGACGTACGACGCGTCCAGCAGCGTGTTGATCCGGTTCGTCCAGAAGCGGCGCCAGAACGGCGGGTTGTCGATCCCGTCCATCGTCACCAGCAGCTGGTTCAGCGCCAGCTGGCCCATCCCGCCGAACATCCCGCCGGGAAACGCCTGGTTGACGATCCCGTTCAGCCGGTGCCACCAGCCGGGGTAGGGCGAGGGGCGGGGCGGCTCGCGCTCGACGAACAGCCGGTCGCGCCAGCCCTTCGTCTCCAGGATCAGGTCGCCGGTCGGGTTGAGCGCGCCGTTCGGCCCGTAGAACGCGTAGTCCTCGTAGCGCTGCGACGTCGTGCCGGTCATCGTCGGCGCACCGGTCCCGCCGAGCGAAGCGCGGCGCATGCCGACCGCGTCGATCTCGTCGATGAAGACAATGCATTGTCCGCCCCATTTCGAGGCGAGTTTCTTCGCCTTTCTCGCCAGATAGCGCACAATCAGGGCGTCAATCCCGATGAATGTCTGAGCAAATCCAGAACCCGGAATAGAGACAAATGGCGAGTTGAATCCTGTAGCAATTGCCTTGGCGAGCATTGTCTTGCCGGTTCCGGGCGCGCCGTGGAACAGGATGCCGCGCTCGCGGCGGCCGCCCGCCTTCTCGAACGCCTCGCCCGACTGCCAGAGGTTGACGATCCGGCGCACTTCCTCCTTCGCCTCGGCCTGGCCGCGGACGTCCTCGAGCTTGACCCCCCAGTTCGCGTCGCCGGGCTCGAAGCCGCGGATCTGCGAGATGCCCATCAGCATCAGCGGGCCCATGAAGATCAGGAAGTTGGCGAGGAAGAGGAAGAGGACGAGGAAGGCCTGCGTCCACCACTGGCGACTCGCGATCGCGTGCCCGATCCCCTTCAGGATCGAGCTCGCAGTCCCCCACCAGGTGACGTCCCCGCCGGCGATCAGCTGGATCAGGAAGACGATCGAGATCAGGAGCGCGAGGATCACCGCCCAGCGGAGGAGCGAGTGCCAGAACCACGCGCGGCGGCGGTTGAGCACGTCCTCCTCGCGCATCCGGCTGTCGTCGGTCGCGAACAGGCTCGGCCAGGGTATGAACCTCCGGAACGCGAGGTCGAGGAGGCCGCGGAAGGCGAAGGTCGCGGCCGCGGTAGCGACGATCGCCCAGCCCAGCGAGAGGCTCGTGTGCTTCCAGAGATAGAGGAACGCCGCCGGCGCCGAGAGCACCGCGACGAACGTCGCCGAACGGCGCAGCGCCCGCCACTGGTCGCTGAGAGCCCGGCTTTCCTCGCGCGCGGCGAGGACGGGCGACGGGGCCGCTTCGTCGGCCGTTGTCATCTGCGCAGTGTAGACGCGGTTTCTGGCCCGCTGGTTAGCCTGAACGGCGTGCATCCGCATGACCACGCGCCGCGAGCAGACGCCGACCGGCGGCTGCTGCTCGGGGCGCTGGGCCTGATCGCGGCGCTGATGGTCGGCGAGATCGTCGCCGGCATCCTCGCCGGGTCGCTCGCGCTCCTCGCCGACGCAGGGCATCTGATCTCGGACGTCGCGGCGCTCGCGTTCGCGCTCGCGGCGGCGACGATGGCGGCGCGCCCGGCGCACGGCCGCTGGACGTACGGCTTCCGCCGGCTGGAGATCCTCTCCGCGCAGGCGAACGGGCTGGCGCTCGTGCTCGTCGGCATCTGGATCGTATTCGGGGCGATCAGGCGACTGGTTTCCCCCGGCGACGTCCAGGGCGGGATCGTCCTCGTCGTCGCGCTCGCCGGGATCGCGGTCAACGTCGTCGCGACCGCCCTGCTGGCGCGGGCGAGCCGCGAGAGCCTCAACGTGCGCGGCGCGTTCCTGCACGTCGCCACCGACCTCGCCGCGTTCGCCGGCACGGCAGTCGCGGGCGGCCTGATCCTCGCCACCGGCTGGGATCGGTTCGACCCGATCGCGGGGCTCGTCGTCGCCGCGCTGATGTTCTGGGGCGCGTTCGGGCTGCTTCGCGAGTCGATGCGGATCTTCCTCGAGGTCGCCCCGGAGAACATCCAGCCGGACGCGGTCGGGCGCGCGATCCTCGACGAGCCCGACGTCGTCGAGGTGCACGACCTCCACGTGTGGACGCTGACGAGCGGGTTCCCGATCGTCTCCGCGCACGTGCTCGTCGCCCCCGGCGCCGACTGCCACGCGATCCGCAGGCACCTCGAGACGATGCTCGCCGCCCGCTTCGGGCTCGACCATTCGACGCTGCAGGTCGAGCACGCGCAGGGGCCCGTCCAGATCGGCCCTTCGTTCCGGCGTCGGTCGCCGCTACGCCGATAGGCTCCGTCGCCGTGCCGCCGCTCGACGGAAAGACCGCGATCGTCACCGGCGCGTCCTCGGGGATCGGCGCCGCGACCGCGAGGCTGCTGCGAGAGAACGGCGTCAGAGTCGCGGTCGGCGCGCGCCGAGCCGAGCGGCTCGACGGCGACTTCGCGCACCAGCTCGACGTCACCGACCCCGCGAGCTGCGAGCGCTTCCTCGCGGGCGCGCTCGAGGCGCTCGGCGGGCTCGACATCCTCGTCAACAACGCCGGCGGCGCGATCGGCCGCTACCCGTTCTGGGAGTCGAGCGAGGACGACGAGGAGTGGATGATCGAGGCAAACGTCCACGGCCTGCTGCGGATGACGCGCCTCTGCCTGCCGCACGTGCGCGACGGCGGTCACATCGTCAACATCGACTCGATCGCCGGCCGCGCCGCCTACGAGAACGCCGCCGTCTACTGCGCGGTCAAGGCCGCTGCGGCGATGTTCAGCCAGGCGCTGCGGGAGGACCTGCTCGGCCGCCCGATCCGGGTCACCGCGCTCGCGCCGGGCCTGACCGGCGGGACCGAGTTCTCGCTCGTCCGTTTCAAGGGCGACGAGGACAAGGCTGCGGCCGTCTACCAGGGCGTCGAGCCGCTACGGCCGGAGGACATCGCCGAGTGCATCCTCTTCGCGCTGACGCGCCCGCCGCACGTGAACGTCGACGAGATCGTCGTCAAGGCGCTCGCGCAGACGAGCGGCGGCCGCATCCTGCGTAACGCTTAGGCCGTGGCGCTCACCATCCTCGAAGGCTCGACCTTCTGCATCTGCGACGAGCGGGGCGACATCTACGAGGCGACCGGCGGCTTCTTCGCGGACGACACGCGGTACCTCTCGCTGTTCCGGCTGACGGTCAACGGCGAGTCGCCGCTGCTGCTCTCCTCCGGCAAGGTCGAGTACTTCTCCGCCGCCTTCTACCTGCGCAACCCGCTCGCGGGCGGGCTCGGCCAGGACTCGATCGCGATCATCCGCGAACGGTTCGTCTCCGAAGCGATGCAGGACCGGATCGCGATCGAGAACGTGACCATGGACCCGATCTCGTTCGAGCTCGCGCTCGAGGTGGCGAGCGACTTCGCGGACATCTTCGCCGTCAAGGAGTACGACTTCGCGCTCGGAGACCCGGATCACGCGCGGCCGCTGCCCAGGCCCGTCGCCCCGCAGCTGGACGCGGAGCACAGCCGCCTCGTCCTCGACGACCCGAGCGGAGAGCCGGGAACGCAGGTCGTCTTCTCGCGGCTCGGCCAGGTCGACGGCGGCAGCGTCCGCTACCGGGTCGAGCTCGAGCCGCGCGGGCGCTGGGAGCTCGTCACCGACGTCGTCCCGCAGGCGAACGGGAACGGCCAGACCGTCTCGAGCGGGCCGCAGCGCTTCGGCGAGGAGCTCGCACGGGTGCAGGACTCGCTGACCGCGTGGCAGCTGCGCGTTCCGCAGCTGCGCGCGACCTGGGACACGCTCGCCTACTCGTTCTCGCGCTCGGTCTCGGATCTCGCCGCGCTGCGGATGCGGGGCGGTAACGGCGGGATCGCGCGCCTGCCCGCCGCGGGGATGCCATGGTTCATGACCGTCTTCGGGCGGGACACGATCATCACGTCCCTGCAGACGCTGCTCTTCGGCCCGGAGCTCGCGCGAGGCGCGCTGGAGGTGCTGGCCGAGCTGCAGGCGACGGAGGAGGACCCCTCGATCGACGCCGAGCCGGGGAAGATCGTCCACGAGGTCCGGCACGGGAAGGCGGCGCAGACGTGGTTCCAGCGCTACTACGGCACCGTCGACGCGACGCCCCTCTACCTCGTGCTCCTCTCCGAGGTCTGGCGCTGGACCGACGACGTCATGCTCGCCCGCGACCTGCGCGATGCGGCGATGCGCGCGCTGACCTGGATCGACGAGTACGGCGACCGCGACGGCGACGGCTTCGTCGAGTACGAGAAGCGCAGCGAGCGCGGCCTCGACAACCAGTCGTGGAAGGACTCCGGCGACTCGCAGCGCTTCGCCGACGGTCGGTTCGCGACGACGCCGATCGCCCCAGCCGAGGTGCAGGGCTATGTCTTCGACGCGAAGAAGCGGATGGCCGAGCTCGCGCGCGAGGCCTGGCGCGACCGCCCGCTCGCCGAGCGCCTCGACCGCGAGGCGGACGAGCTGAAGAAGCGGTTCGACCAGGCGTTCTGGATCGAGGAGCGCGGCGGCTACTACGCGCTCGCGCTCGACGGCGAGAAGCAGCCGGTCGACTCGCTCTGCTCGAACATGGGCCACCTGCTCTGGAGCGGGATCGTCCCGGCCGGGCGCGTCACGCAGGTGGTCGACCAGCTGATGGGCGACGCGCTCTGGTCCGGCTGGGGTGTGCGGACGATGTCGACCGACGATCGCGCCTACAGCCCGCTCGCGTACCACAACGGCACCGTCTGGCCGCACGACAACTCCCTGATCGCCTGGGGGCTGATGCGCTATGCGCGCTGGCCGGAGGCGTACCGGATCGTGCAGCGGATGCTGGAGGCGGCCGTGTTCTTCGGCCACGAGCTGCCGGAGGTCTTCGCCGGCCTGCCGCGCGCGCAGACCCCCTTCCCGATCGCGTACCCGACGGCCGCGCGGCCGCAGGCGTGGGCGGCGGGGACCCCGGTGCTGCTGCTCCAGGTGCTGCTCGGGCTGCAACCCGACCGGAGGCGACAGACTCTGGGGACGCTCGCGCCGCTCGAGGTGCCGTCGTGGGCGGGGACGCTGCGGCTCTCCGGGATCAGGGCGTTCGAGCGCACCTGGGACGCGCACCTCGACGACGGCCGCGTCCGAGTCGAGCCCGCCTAAGCATGAGCGACCGCGCCCTCCGGATCGCGGTGATCAGCCCGGTCTGGTTCCCGGTGCCGCCGACCGGTTACGGCGGGATCGAGTGGATCGTGTGGCTGCTCGCCGACGGGCTGGTCGACGCGGGCCACGACGTCACGCTCTTCGCGTCGGGCGACTCCCACACGAAGGCGAAGCTGGCGTCGGTGTTCGAGACGGCGCCGAGCGACCGGATCGGGACGACGCTGCCCGAGCTCCACCACTGCCTCGCGTGCTACGAGCGCGCCGACGAGTTCGACGTGATCAACGACCATTCAGGCCTGCCGTCGGCGGCGATCGGCGGCCTCGTCGACAAGCCGGTCCTGCACACGGTCCACGGCCCGCTCGACGGAGAGGGCGGGGTCATCTACGAGCAGATCGCGCGCGTCGCGCCCCGGATCGGCTTCATCTCGATCTCGATGAACCAGCGCAAGCCGAGGCCGGGGCTGCCGTGGGTGGCGAACTGCCCGAACGCGCTCGATTTCTCGCTCTACCCGGTAAAGCCGCACCGCGGGGAGTACCTGCTCTTCCTCGGGCGGATGAGCCCCGACAAGGGCTGCCACCGCGCGATCGACGTCGCCGTCACGGCGGGCCTGCCGCTGAAGATCGCCGGGAAGAAGCGCGAGCCGCTCGAGCAGCGGTACTTCGACGAGTTCGTCGCGCCGCACCTGTCGGACGAGATCGAGTACCTGGGCGAGGTCACGCACGGCGAGAAGGTCGAGCTGCTCCAGAACGCGCGCGCGACGCTGTTCCCGATCGAGTGGGAGGAGCCGTTCGGCCTCGTGATGATCGAGTCGATGGCGTGCGGGACGCCGGTGATCGCCACTCGCTGGGGGGCCGTCCCCGAGGTGATCGACCACGGGCGGAGCGGGATCATCGTCGACGACTACCGGATCATGGCCGCCGCGATCGAGGAGGCGGACGTGCTCGACCCACTGGAGCTCGTTCGCTACGCACAGGAGCGCTTCTCGCCGGAGCGCATGGTCGCCGACTACCTGCGCGCCTTCCGCTCCGTGCTCGGCGAAACCGCGCAAGCGTAGGCTTGCGCGGTGCGACGCTGCCCCAGCTGCGGCCAGGAGAACCCGGAGATCGCGCGGTTCTGCCTGGCGTGCGGCAGCGCGCTCGGCGGGGCGGACGCGCGCCCGGACGAGGAGCGCCGCGTCGTCAGCGTCGTGTTCGTCGACCTCGTCGGCTTCACGGCGCGCGCGGAGCGACTCGATCCGGAGGACGTCCGGGCGATCCTCGCGCCGTACCACGATTGCGTCCGCCGCGAGATCCAGTCGTTCGGCGGCGTCGTCGAGAAGTTCATCGGCGACGCGGTAATGGCTGTCTTCGGCGCGCCGACCGCGTACGGGGACGACGCCGAGCGGGCGATGCGCGCCGCCCTCGCCGTGCGCGACGCCGTGCGCGCGATGAACGAACGCGACGCGCGCCTCGACCTGCAGCTACGGATCGCGGTCAACACGGGCGAGGCCCTCGTGTCGCTGCGCACGCGTCCCGAGCTCGGCGAGGCGATGGTCGCCGGCGACGTCGTCAACACCGCCGCGCGCCTGCAGGCGGCCGCGCCCGTGAACGGCATCCTCGTCGGCGAGCAGACGTACGGCGCGACCAGGGACGCGATCGTCTACGACGACGCGCCGGCGGTGGTCGCCAAAGGGAAGGAGCAGCCGCTGCGCGCGTGGCTCGCGCTGCGGGCAGCGGATCCCTCCGGCGAGCGCCGGCTCTCCGAGCTCCCGCTGGTCGGTCGCGCCAACGAGCTGGCGTCGCTCGTCGGGACCTGGGAGCGGACGGTCGAGGACCGCAGGCCGCACTTCGTCACGGTGCTCGGCGAGGCCGGCGTCGGCAAGTCGCGGTTGGCGGTCGAGTTCGCGGCGATCGTCAGCGAAGGCGGCGGACGGATCGTGCGCGGCCGCGCCCTGCCGTACCGCGACAGCAGCGCCTACGGGGCGTTTGCCACGCAGGTGAAGCAGCTTGCCGGGATCTTCGAGAGCGACTCCGTCGACGTCGCGAGCGCGAAGCTGCAGGCCGCCGTCCGCGAAGCCCTCGGCGGCGGGGCCGGCGAGGTGGCGGGCCACCTCGCGATCATGCTCGGGCTGAACACGGGCGAGTCCGTCGCCGACCGCGAGACGCTCTTCTACTCCGTGCGCGGCTTCCTCGAGGCGATCGCGGCGCGGCAGCCGCTCGTCCTCGGCTTCGAAGACATCCACTGGGCCCATGCCGGCCTCCTCGATCTGGTCGAGATGCTGGCCGCGCGCCTGCGCGACGTGCCGATCCTGCTGCTCGCGAGCGCGCGGCCGGAGCTGCTCGATGCGCGGCCCGCGTGGGGCGGTGGGCTGCCGTCGTACACGGCGCTCCAGCTCGATCCGCTCGATCGAGACGCGGCGCGCGAGCTCGCCGCGCAGGTCCTTGCTCGCCTGCCGGACGGCGGGCCTGTCGAGCGCGCGGCGCAGTTCGCCGAGACCGCCGAGGGCAATCCGCTCTTCATCGAGCAGCTTGCGACCGCGTCCGCAGAGTCGGGCGCGAGCGGCTCCGCCTTGCCGGCGACGATCCGCGGGATCGTCGCGGCACGGCTGGACGCGCTGCCGCCTCCCGAGCGGGCGGTGCTGCTCGACGCGGCCGTGCAAGGCAAGGTCTTCTGGGCCGGCGGCCTCGAGCAGATGACGCAGGACGTGTCGCAGCTACCGGAGCTGCTCGGCAACCTCGAGCGTCGCGACCTGATCCGTCGCGAGCGGGTCTCTGCGATCGAGGGCGAGCACCAGTACACGTTCAAGCACATGCTGATCCGCGACGTCGCCTACGAGCTCCTGCCCCGGGCACGTCGCCGCGAGCGGCACGAGCAGTGCGCGCGGTTCCTCGAACAGTCGACCGCCGAGGTCGGCGAGGCCGGAGCCGCGCTCGCGCGGCACTGGCGCGACGCGGGCCGGCCGGAGCGAGCCGTCGACTACTTCGTCGCCGCCGCGGAGGAGGAGGAGCGCGGCTGGGCGAAGGACCACGCCGCCGAGCTGTACCGGGAGGCGCTCGCCCTCGTTCCCGACGAGGACGTCGAGCGGCGGAGCGAGCTGCGTCGCCGGCTCGCCGTCGCCCACCAGGCGTCGTACCACGTCGCCGACGCGCGGCTGCTCGGGCTCGGCGGCGACGGAGCCTAGGCCGCGGCGGGCGGGAAGTCGGCCGGGCTCACGTCCCCGGCGATCTCCGAGATCTCGTCGACCGTGTGCTGGCCGAGGATGGTCGCGTGCTCGCGCAGCGTCGGCTCGTCGGGCGCGCTGTAGATGCAGTACGTGCGCACCCGCCCGTCGTCGTCGACCGTCACGTGGCTGTGCTCCCAGACGATCTGCGGGAACTGCCCGTCGATGATCTCGCGCGACCGGCGACCGACCCGCGGCATCTCGTCGGCGCCGACGGTGAATGAGCGGAGGATGAGGTACCTGGGCACGCCGCAATGCTATCCGCGGGCGGCGAAGATACCGTCGGAAGCTAGATTGCGGGCATGGCGACCGAGCGGCTGCGAGCGTTGCTCGCCGACGCGTTCCCCGACGCGACGGAGCTGTCCGTCGACGATCGGACGGGCACCGGCGACCACTTCCAGGTGACCGTCGCGAGCGCGCGCTTCGACGGGCTCTCGCTGCTCGAGCAGCATCGCCTCGTCAACGAGGCGCTTGCCGAGCCGCTCGCCGACGGCACGATCCACGAGCTGCGAATCAAGACGAAAGGACCCGAATGAGCGCGAGCGAGCTGAGCGAGAAGATCAAGCAGGTGATCGAGGGCGAGCCCGTCGCCCTGTTCATGAAGGGGACGCCGCAGATGGTCATGTGCGGCAACTCGCTGCGCGCGCTCG
>Ga0070741_10016443_pt1 | contig 12334 bp, 15 predicted proteins | sample Coa_R1_4_FD_66440 | JGI IMG/M metagenome (GOLD analysis project Ga0070741, IMG submission 66440) | Surface soil microbial communities from Centralia Pennsylvania, which are recovering from an underground coalmine fire - Coalmine... | ecosystem: Environmental > Terrestrial > Soil > Unclassified ...
CGCGACACGTTCTGCAACCTCTCGCACCCGATCAGTTCCAAGCACCATTACAATCAATAGCTTACGATCTGTTGTGGGCGCCAACATGGAGCCCAAACTAAAAAGTGGGCTCGCGCCCACTGGTGTGCTTCGCCAATGCTGGTACTACACAACAGTATCTAAAGAAGTAATATACGCCGCCTCGCGGCAAAAAACAAACGGGGGGAGAGAGATTCGTAGAGTGTACGAGGTAATAACGACGACGTGAGCAGGAGCTAAAATCAGCCTTGCAACAACCTCCCTACGCCGGGCCGGTGTTTCATTTGCTCAAGCAATTTCTAAATCAAGCGCGGATGCAGCGGCATCGTTTAACAAGGTGAAGTCAACGCGATTAACGAGATAATGTCCTTAACCGGCCTACAGAGAACATGCTGGTCCAGATGAACTCCTTCGTTTGCTACTACCCCCATCCTTCTCTAAAATGAAAGTTTCACTCCCGGTGAAAAACTTATGATTCATTTTCCCGTCCCTGAGGCCCTGACCTTCGACGACGTGCTGCTGCTGCCTGCCCGCTCCGATGTGATTCCGGCAACCGCCAACACTCAAACGCAGCTCACACGCAACATCCGCCTGAACATTCCCATCATCAGCGCCGCGATGGATACGGTCACCGAATCTCACATGGCCATTGGCATCGCGCAACAGGGGGGTATAGGCATCATTCACCGCAATCTTACGATCGAGCAGCAGGCCAATGAAGTGGACAAGGTGAAGCGATCCGAGAGTGGAATGATCGTGGATCCAGTGACGATGTCACCCGATGCGAAAGTTTCGGAAGCGCTGGAAATGATGCGGAAATACAAAATTTCCGGCGTGCCCATCACCAAGAACCGAAAGCTGGTCGGCATCCTGACCAACCGCGATCTCCGATTCGAAACTCGCTTCGACATTCCGATCAGCAGCGTTATGACCAAGGAGAACCTCATCACGGTTCCCGTAGGCACGACTTTGGAGCAGGCCGAGCAAATCCTACATGAGCACAGAGTTGAAAAGCTGCTGGTAGTCGATGACAAGTACAACCTCAAGGGCCTGATCACGGTCAAAGACATTCAGAAAAAATTGAAGTATCCCAACGCCGCGAAGGACTCGCACGGACGTCTACGTGTCGGCGCCGCGATCGGAGCCACTGGCGATTTCGTGGAACGGGCGCAGGAGCTGGCAAAAGCGAAAGTGGATCTCCTGGCCATCGACAGTGCGCACGGTCACTCCTCACGCGTTCTGGACGCTATTCGAACCATCAAATCGAAGCTGCCCGAAGTCGACTTGATCGCCGGGAACGTAGCGACGTTCGATGGCGCATGCGAACTGGCACGCGCCGGGGCAGATGCGATCAAGGTTGGCATCGGCCCTGGTTCGATCTGCACCACGCGCGTGGTCACGGGTGCAGGCGTCCCCCAGATTACTGCGATTGCGGAAGCCTATCGCGCCACCAAGGATGCTGGAATTTCGGTAGTGGCCGACGGCGGCATCAAGTATTCGGGCGACGTTACCAAGGCGCTCGCCGCCGGTTCCAACGCCGTGATGATCGGTTCGCTGTTCGCCGGGACGGACGAGAGCCCAGGCGAGACAATTCTCTACCAAGGCCGGTCCTTCAAGTCTTACCGGGGCATGGGATCGCTGGGCGCCATGGCCGCGGGTTCCAGCGAGCGTTATTTCCAGAGCGCCTCCGGAGATTCGTCGGCGCCACCGGTCGCGCTGGAAGAGGGCGAATCGAGCAATCGGCTGGCCAAGCTGGTGCCGGAAGGCATCGAAGGGCGAGTACCTTATCGCGGTTCAGTAGCCATGATTGTGCACCAGATGGTTGGCGGGCTCAGATCAGGCATGGGGTACTGCGGCTGTGCGACGATCGCCGAACTCCAACAGAAAGCCCGGTTTGTGCGGATCAGCGTGGCCGGGTTGCGCGAGAGTCACGTACATGACGTAATCATCACGCGCGAAGCTCCCAACTACGCTCTGGAGTAGGAAGGCCCCGAAACATTGCCCGAACTCACAACTGAGGCTGAGCCGTCGACCCGGAACTGGTTTCCGGCGGGAGCGTGGAAGCAGTGGATTCCCGCGCTGATCTGGCTGGCGATCATCACCGCTGAATCCACCGACCTGTTTTCTTCCCAACACACTTCGAGCTGGCTCTATTCGCTGCTCTCACGCCTGTTTGGATCGATCAACCCGGCAACCTTTGATGTGGGACACCACGTCCTTCGCAAACTAGGACATTTTGTCGGGTTCGGAGTGCTCAGCTATCTGCTGTTTCGTGCCTGGCGCGCAACCTTGCCACTGCGGGGCTCGGGTTCGTGGTCGATAGGCTGGGCGCGTGTGGCCTTTCTCATGAGCATAATGGTGGCTACTTTGGACGAGTGGCATCAGACCACGCTTCTTTCCCGCACGGGGAATTTTGGAGACGTGGTGCTCGACAGCACCGCCGCCTTGTTCGCTCAGGTAATGCTTTGGTGGCGGTTGCGCAGGCGGGAACAAAGCTAGGCAGATGGTTCCACTCGCCGGGACACCAATAAAAGCGCAGCTGAGATGAGGGCGATTCCCGCGGATAGGTAGAAAGGCAACGCCGGGCCGTAATGCTTCCAAAGCTCACCTGTCACGGTGCTGGCCAGCAAGGTAGCAACGCTGGTGGCGAAATAGTAGATACCGAATGCGCGGCCACGCACCTCCGCGCTCACGGTTCCAGCCACTAAGGCCCGCAGCACGGGATTGGTTAAGGCATAGAACAGGCCATAAAAACCCATGGTGATCCAGATCAGAAGCAAGGAGGCTTGGGTGGCAAAAACGAAATACACAATCGCGAACACCAGGTAACCGGCGGCAGCGATGACTCGCTTGGAAACGCGATCGGCCAATCTTCCCGCCGGCCACGAAACAAGAGTGTAGGTCACATTGAAGACCAGCCCCAGGAGCGGAGCGTGGGAAGCAGCTATCCCGAGATTCTGCGCGCGCAGCACGAGAAACATGTCGCTGGAGTTCCCTAACGAGAACAGCGTAACGGCAAACAGGACGTAATAGAATTTCAGCGGCAGGTGGATCGGCTTACGACGATCGGATTCGTTGGCATGTTTACCGGGCTGCGCCTTAGACGTTCCAGTTTCCCTGACGCCAAAAATCGCAACCAGGATTGACACCAGCCCGGGTATGGCAGCCGCCCAGAACACCCCACGAATGCTGTAGTGAGAGAGGATCCAGAGGGCTAGCAGCGGGCCGGCAATTGCGCCGGCAGAGTCCATCGCCTGCAAGAGGCCGAAAGCGGAGCCTATCCTGCCTCGCTCGACCGACTCCGATAGCATGACGTCGCGAGGTGTGCCGCGAACCCCCTTCGCGATGCGGTCGCAGAAGCGGATGAAAAGAACGTGCCACCATGAGGTGGCCACCGCGAGGACGGGCTTAACCGCATTCGCCACTACGTACCCTGAAACAACGATCGGCTTGCGCCGGGGAAAGCGGTCGGCCAGGTAGCCGGAGAGCAGTTTGGCGAACGACGCGACGCTCTCGGCCACTCCTTCAATGAATCCCAGCTTGTCCGGTCCCGCCCCCAGCGATAACAGGAATGCCGGCACGACCCAGTACGCCATCTCGCTGGCAGTGTCGTTGAAGAATGAGGTCGCGCCGAAGGCGTAAAGGTTGCGAGAAGCCTTGCCACGATCTGCGACTACCTGTTCCGGCATGCAGAATTTTTACCACAGGCTTCGGACTCCAGGCTTCAGGCGTCACGCGTCATCTACAGTCTTCGGGTTTCGAGCTGCAGACTCGAGGCTCCGGGCTACAGGCTTATGGATTTGAGCGACGCACTGTAGAGCAGTACTGACAGAGCGTTGCGGAAACGCATTCAGAGGAAGGTTATCGAGTAGGGGCGGCGAATCGGCCGACATCTGAAGCCGGGAGCCTGAAACCTGAGTTCAGTACATGGCGTCATACTTGGTGACAACCCATTCGCCCTTGTTCTCAAGGGTGACGGAGAACAGCTCTTGGTATGAGCCCTTTTCGCCGGCATTCTTTCGCTTTCCACGATAGTGAAGAATACGTAGGGGCGGGGTGTCTTCCCAATCGACCAGCTCCCACGAAACTAAGGGGTGTTTAGCCTCGGACTCGCACAGGAAGGCAGCATATTTGCGACGATAATCTTTCTCCCAATCGGCTAACTCTTCTTTGCATTGCCCATCACGCATAGCGCGGATGAACTTGGCCGCGGCCCGCTCGGAAGCGCGGTCGCGCAACGGGTTCAGACTGATGGAATTAGGCGTTCCAGAAAGGGGGTCCCGCTCCTCCGACTTGGCCAGAACCGGCCCTTGGTTGTTGAGCCAGAACAAATAGCCGAAGAAGCTCAAGATGATGAGCGCACCAGCAGCGACAGCGATATAGATATGGGTGCGCGAATATTGCATAGCGGCGCAAGTTTAAGTCGCACTCAAGGGAGTAACAAGATTACGTCCGCATCAGAACATTTACGCAGGGTAGTTCCGATGGGACATGTACGAGTGGATGGCTATTTAGAATTCAGGACTCGGGTCCCAGGTCTCAGGTTTCAGTTTTGTCTTAGGATTCAGGGCTTCGGAAGATTCACTCGCGGATGATTCCGCGAAGTCGAGGGATAAGCCAGTACGACCAAAAAGAACGCGCCTCGCGAAGAGGCGCGTTGGAAACGATGTGATCCAGGGAGTCTACTCCTTCTCCTTCTTTTCTTCGCTCTCAGCGGGAGGCTCTGCCGCGCCCTCGGCTTGCGCTTGCGCCTCGGCCTCTTCCATGGCCTTCTTAGCTTCGGCCACTTTTTTCGCACGGATTTCGGCGCGTTTCTGGCGCTTCTCGTCGAGCACCTTTTCGCTGCCCAGAAGCTCGATGAAAGCCTTATCAGCGCCGTCGCCGCGGTTCCATCCGGTGCGAACGATCCTCAGGTAGCCGCCATTGCGATCGCCGAAACGCGGTGCGATCGTGTCGAACAGCTTGCTCACTGCATCGCGGGTCATCAGGTAGGCCGAAGCCTGGCGCCGAGCCGACAAATCGCCGCGCTTGCCCAAGGTAATCATCTTCTCGACTTGAGGACGCATCGCCTTGGCTTTCGGCAGCGTGGTTTCAATCCGCTCCTCAAGAATGAGCGAAGTCACCAGGTTCCGCAGCAGCGAGCGGCGGTGCGCGGTGTTACGTCCCAGTTTCCATCCTGCTTCTTTGTGACGCATGTGTGAACCCCAAATTTAAGTTTCGCGTGTCCAATCTCAAGTTCGGGCAAACACCAAGAAGTAAAGCGGGCGGGCTTACCCGAAACTCGAAACTTCGAAACGCGAGACTAGAAGTTATTCGTGTCGTTCTCGTCGCCCAGGCCGAGGTACGCGCCGATCGGAGTCGGAGGCTGCGGTCCAGGCACTGCATTGCCGTGCTCGTCGATCTTCATGCCGAGACTCAAACCCATCGACTGCAAAATCTCCTTGATCTCGTTCAGCGACTTGCGGCCGAAATTCTTGGTCTTCAACATTTCGGCTTCGGTCTTCTGCACGAGCTCGCCAATAGTCTGGATATTCGCATTCTTCAGGCAGTTGTAGCTGCGCACCGAGAGCTCGAGTTCCTCGACCGAGCGGTTCAGGTTCTCGTTGCGAATCTCGGGCTTGCGCTCATCGGCCGATGCAGCGGTCTCGATCTCTTCCTCAAAGTTGATGAAGATGTTCATGTGATCTTTCAGCAACTTGGCCGCGAGACCGAGAGAATCGGCCGGCGTGATGGAACCATTGGTCCAGATTTCGATGGTCAACTTGTCATAATCGGTGATCTGTCCGAGTCGCGCCGCTTCCACCGTATAGTTGCACTTGCGGACCGGCGAATGGACAGAATCGATAGGAATGAATCCGATGCCAAGATCCTCATCGAAGTTCTTATCGGCAGACACGTAGCCGCGCCCGCGCTTTAAGCGCATTTCCATATCGAGCTTGCCGCCTTCGCTGACCGTCGCGATGTACACATCCTTGTCGAGCACTTCGACGTCGGCATCGGCCTCGATCATGCCCGAAGTAACTACGCCGGGTTGATCGGCGCGCAGGTAGATTGCCTTCGGCGCATCGCCTGAGAGCTTGAAGGGAATCTGCTTCAGGTTGAGGATGATGTCGGTTGCGTCTTCGACCACGCCTGGAATCGACTGGAATTCGTGCAGCACACCCTCAATCTTGACCGCGGTAACAGCAGCGCCCTCGATGGACGACAGCAGGACGCGACGCAGGGCATTACCGACCGTGGTACCAAAACCACGTTCGAAGGGCTGCGCCCAGAACATGCCGTACTTGTCAGTGAGTGATTCGGTGTCGGTGGCGAGGCGTTTTGGTTTCTGAAAACCTTTCCAAAGCATTTGTTTCTTCTCCTTCGGCCATGTTGCTCAATCGCGGCTCCCTGAACCGGCCCAGGTTCAAGTCAAGCACCGCAAAAGGCGATCTGGCGCGAAAAGCGGGCCCAATATTCGTTGGTCGTAAGTTGTTGGTCGTTCGCGATGCAAGCTAGCCTTACCTTACACGCGGAAGACCGAGTGTTTGAACTGCGTCGTTGATCCAGGTGTCCTGCTAACGACCAAGAACCAACGACGCACGACTATTTGCTATACAACTCCACAATCAGCTGCTCGTTTACCGGCAGTTGAATATCTTCCCGCTTGGGCAGCGACAAAATGCGGCCCTTGTAGTTGTCGCGATCGATCTCCAGCCAGTTGGGAAGCGTTTGGTGGCTGGCGAACTCTTTTGCGATCTCCAGAATCGGAACTTTCTTGCTGTTCTCGCGGATCGTGATCTCTTCGCCCTGGCTCACCTGGTACGAAGGGATGTTCACTTTGCGGCCGTCGACCGCGACGTGACCATGACGGACGAGTTGACGTGCTTGTCGCCGCGAAACCGCGAAGCCCAATCGATAAACCACGTTATCGAGGCGCCGCTCCAGTTGCTGCAAGAGCATGTAGCCAGTAACTCCGCGCGTGCGGGCTGCCTTCTCAAAGTAGTTACGGAACTGGCCTTCCTGGGTGAAATAAATGCGCTTGGTTTTCTGCTTTTCGCGCAATTGCAGGCCGTAGCCGACCACTTTCGCCTTGCGGTCCTTACCATGTTGTCCAGGGGCAAAATTTCGCTTCTCGACAGGACATTTATCGCTGAAGCACTTTGCGCCTTTGAGGAACAACTTCATGCCCTCGCGGCGGCACAGACGACACACTGCATCGGTATAACGAGCCAAGTTTTCTTCTCCTTCTAGTGAGTTCCTGCGTTTTCGCTCAGGATTCCGCCAGCGGGTCCATACGCCCGCTAAGCGGCTCAAGACCGGTTTACAGGTTTGGCTTCACCCTTCGTCCCGGACAAGAAATCAGTTACAAAGTTCCCCGGCGTCGAGTCTCAGATGCGGCTTGCCGGCGAACCGGGAACTTGAAACTACACTCTGCGCCGCTTCGGCGGCCGACAGCCGTTGTGTGGAATCGGGGTCGAGTCCTTGATGGAGCGGACTTCGATGCCCGCGGCAGCCAATGCACGAATTGCCGATTCGCGACCCGACCCTGGGCCGCTCACGCGGACTTCCACGCTACGCAGTCCGTGATCTCGCGCCATGTTGGCAGCATTCATGGCCGCCTGCTGCGCCGCGAAGGGGGTCCCCTTCCGCGATCCACGAAATCCGAGGGAGCCCGAACTCTTCCACGAAATCACGTTTCCGGCTTGGTCGGAGATCGTAACGATCGTGTTGTTGAACGACGCCTGGATGTGCACGACCCCATGAGGAACGTGCTTACGTTCCTTCTTCTTGAACTTCTTCTGCTTGCCTTTTTTCTCCGGCGCTGCGCCGGTTCCGGCTGCTGCTGGTTTTGCCATGTATTTAGCTCTCAGGTGTTAGGTCTCAGGTCTCAGGCCGGACTCGACTGCTAACCCGGACACCTGAGACCTGACACCTATTTTTTAGGTTTTCGCCGTCGACTTCTTCTTCTGGGCGACTGTGCCTTTGCGGGGACCCTTGCGGGTGCGCGCGTTGGTATGGGTACGCTGTCCGCGGACCGGCAGGTTGCGGCGATGCCTGAAACCGCGGTACGATCCGATTTCAATCAGCCGCTTGATATTCATCTGCACTTCTTTGCGCAGATCGCCTTCCACCATGCCTTCCGATTCAATCACCTGGCGAATACGATTCACTTCGTCTTCGCTCAGGTCCTGGACTTTTTTCATCGGGTCCACGCTGGCCTGGTCGAGAATACGGGTTGCGCGTGGATTCCCGATGCCGTAGATATAAGTCAGCCCGATATTCACGCGCTTCTGTCGCGGAAGATCGACGCCTGCAATACGTGCCATGTTGCTCCTCTTAGCCGCTAGCCTTGCCGCTGCTTGTGCTTGGAATTCTCGCAGATCACGCGCACCACACCCTTGCGATGGATGATCTTGCACTTGTCACAGATTTTCTTTACCGATGCTCGTACTTTCATAATCTCATTTCCTACTCTCGCAGGCCTGCCCTGAGCGAAGCCGAAGGGTCCGGCCGAGCCAGGCTCGGCTTATTTGTAGCGATACACAATTCGTCCGCGGTTCAGGTCATAAGGCGACAATTCGACGGCTACTTTGTCTCCGGGCAGAATGCGGATGAAGTTCTTACGCATCTTGCCGGAAACATGGGCCAGAACCTGGTGCTTGTTTTCCAGTTCAACCCGGAACATGGCGTTGGGCAGCGGCTCGATCACCGTTGCCATGACCTCAATCGCGTCTTCTTTGCTCATGCACTCCTTGTACGATCCATTTCCGAGTTCCCTCGCTCCGCTCGGGATTTCGGCAGCGGGCTCCCGCTTCGCTCACACCCGCTAAACGCCTCAACCTTGCGCATGCACTCCTTCTCAGTACCTTGTAGCTAGTATCCAGTACCCAATACTGATGCTCCTCCAGGTACCAGGTACTGAGAACTGATTCACTGCGTCAAAATCAGCGGCCCATTCTTCGTCACCGCCACGCAATGCTCGAAGTGAGCACTGGGGCTGCCATCCTCGGTGACTGCGGTCCACTTGTCGCTCAGCAGCCGGGTTCCTGGCTTGCCGAAGTTCACCATCGGCTCAATCGCCAACACCATGCCTTCTCTCAGTCTGGCGCCATGGCCGCGCGTGCCGAAGTTCGGGACTTGCGGCTCTTCGTGAAGGCGCGTGCCAATTCCATGCCCCACGAACTCGCGAACCACGCTGAAGCCGTTGGCTTCTACTAATTCCTGGACCGCCGCGCCCACGTCTCCAACGGTGTTGCCGACGCGCGCCGCCTCGATTCCGCGGTAGAGCGAAGCCTCCGTCACTTGCAGCAGCTTCTTCAATTCCGCCGAGACATCCACGACAGGCACCGTAATGGCTGCATCGCCGTAATATCCGTCGAGCACTACGCCACAGTCGATCGAGACGATGTCGCCGGCCTTGAGCACGCGCTTTTCCGAGGGGATGCCATGCACAATCTCCTGGTTGATCGACGTGCACAGCACACAGGGATAATCGAAGTAGCCCTTGAAGGCCGGCTTCGCCCCCAATTCCTCAATCTTCTTTTCGGCCGCGCGCTCCAGATCCATGGTGCTGACGCCGGGAGCGACGAGGCCACGCACCAGTTCCAGGACCTCGCGTACGATGCGGCCGCTGCGCCGCATCTTTTCAATCTCCGCCGTCGACTTGCACACGATGGCCATTCCTAGTAGTTGTCGCTCACATTCCTGGCTTCCACCGCACCGTGCAGTTGCTCAATAACGCGGCAAATTTGCGCGGTGACTTCAGGTACAGGCAGATCGCCATTGACCGCAATCAGCCGCCGCTTTTCCCAGTAGTAGTCGGCTACGGGCTTGGTTTGAAGTTCGTAAGCAGCCAGCCGCTCGCGAATCACCTCTTCGCGATCATCGTTCCGGATCACCAGCTTGAGACCATCAACGTCACAGACTTCATCAACGCGGGGTGGGTGAAGGTAGATGTTGTAGATGTGTCCAGCAGGGCAAGTACGACGTCCGGTTAACCGGCGCAGTAATTGATTATAGTCGACCTCGATCTGGATCACAATCGGCAGCCCCACCGTGCAGTGCGAGTTGTCAAAGAACTCATGCTCCAGGAAGGCGTCGAGCCATCCCGCTTGAGCCGCGGTCCGCGGAAACCCATCCAGCACAAAACCATGATCGGCGTCGGGCTGGCGCAAACGCCACGAAACCATGTCGCAGACCAGCTCGTCGGAAACCAACTCTCCGCGCTCCATGACGGCTTTGGCTTTCACGCCCAATTCCGTCCCGCGGGCAACGTTGTCGCGCAAGATGTCTCCGGTCGAAATATGCGGAACCGTATAGTGTCCCGCGATCAGCTTGGCCTGAGTGCCTTTGCCTGCTCCCGGAGGACCTAGAAAAATTACCGCTACCTTGCGCAAGCCTTCATCCACCATGAACTGGCTCCCAAGTCAACCCGCGGCCCGCCCGTGCCTGCGTACTCGAGGCGAGCTGCACAGCCCCTTCTTCTACGACCAGTTCCTGCGTCCCCGGATTCGTCCGCTGCGCGGAGTAAATCCGTCGTAATGCCGCATAATCAATTGCGCTTCGATCTGGGTCACCGTGTCCATCGCTACGCCGACGACGATCAGCAGCGAGGTGCCACCGAAGTAAAACGTTACCCCCAAGCCATTGAGGACCCAGCTCGGGAAATTGTCGAACAGGCGCCCGATCGGTCCCCACAAGTGATGGAGATGAATGCCGGCAATCATCCATTCGGGGATAAAGGAAATAATGATCAGGTAGAGCGCCCCTACCAAAGTGATCCGCGTCAGAATCTCGTTAATGTTGTCGGCCGTGCGGCGTCCGGGTCGAATGCCGGGGATGAAGCCGCCATACTTCCGCATGTTGTCCGCAACCTCGTTAGGGTTGAAGACGATCGAAACATAGAAGTAGGCGAAGAATATGATTCCCACCGCGTACAGGAACGTGTAAAGCGGCTCTCCCCATTTCAGCCAGTCGAGAATGGGACCGATTACCTTGTTGTTATGAAAGGCAAAGCCAGCGGTTTGCGGCAAGGTGAGGATCGACGACGCAAAAATCACCGGCATCACGCCGCCACTGTTCACGCGCAACGGCAGGTGGGTGGATTGTCCTCCCATGACCTTGCGCCCCACTACGCGTTTGGCGTATTGCACCGGGATGCGGCGCTCACTGCGTTCAACGTAGACGATGAACGCGACAACCAGGATCATCAAACCGATCAGCAGCAGCATCGCCGGGAAGGTGAATGCGCCCCAGGCGTCGTTCTTAGCCTTGTCGACGAGATCAGCGACGCCACGCGGCAAACCCACCACGATTCCCGCAAAAATCAGCAGCGACATGCCATTGCCCACGCCGCGTTCGGTGATCTGCTCACCCAGCCACATGATGAACGCGCTGCCCGTGGTCAGGGTAAGCATCGTCATCAGGATGAAACCATATCCGGGGTTGACAACGAAGTCGCCGCCCTTCTGCAAGCTGACCGCGATTCCCAGCGACTGCACCGCGCTCAACACGACGGTCAGATAGCGCGTCCACTGCGTAATCTTCTTGCGCCCCAGTTCGCCTTCCTTCTGCAGCTTGGCGAGCGGCTCATAAACCACAGTCAATAACTGCAAAATGATCGACGCCGTAATGTACGGCATGATGCCCAGGGCAAAGATGGTTAAACGCCGCAATTGGCCGCCGCTGAACAGGTCGACAAAGCCTAGAAAACTGCCCTGGTTCTGCTGAAAGAACTGCTGCAGCTTGTCGGCGTTGATACCGGGCGTGGGAATGTGACCGCCCAGGCGGTAAACGGCCAACATCGCCAGCGTGAACAGAATGCGCTTGCGCAGGTCAGGAATTCGGAAAATGTTGGCCAATCTGTCAAACATGCACTACAGGACCTCTGCTTTGCCGCCGGCCTTGGCGATCTTTTCCTGGGCCGACTTGGAGAATTTGTGAGCTTGCACGGTCAGCGCTGTGCTCAGTTCGCCGTCGCCTAAGATTTTGATGGGAGCGTTGCCCTTCACGACTCCGGCTTTGCGAAGCACGTCAGGGGTAATCGTCGTCTCTCCCAAGCCTGCCAGTTTTTCAAGGCTCACGATAGTGTACTCGGTGCGAAAAACGTTTGTGAAACCGCGCTTGGGCAGACGGCGATGCAGGGGCATCTGGCCGCCTTCGAAGCCGCGCATCATGCGGGAACCGCTGCGCGAGCGTTGTCCCTTGTGTCCCCGGGTCGAAGTCTTGCCCATGCCCGAGCCCATGCCACGGCCAACCCGCTTGCGCTTCTCGCTCGATTTCTTCGGTGCGTGTACGTTGGATAGATTCATGTCGTTAATCTCTGGGTATCAGG
>Ga0070741_10016444_pt1 | contig 12334 bp, 9 predicted proteins | sample Coa_R1_4_FD_66440 | JGI IMG/M metagenome (GOLD analysis project Ga0070741, IMG submission 66440) | Surface soil microbial communities from Centralia Pennsylvania, which are recovering from an underground coalmine fire - Coalmine... | ecosystem: Environmental > Terrestrial > Soil > Unclassified ...
CCGGGACCGGCGGCCGTACGGCCCTGCGTCTGGATGATTGCAGGCTGACGGTCAGGGGCGGTTGCGTCTGTCCCCGGTTTTTGCCACAGGGGTAAAGAGAGCGCGCGCGACGGAGCATACACCCAGGTTAACCTCACGCGCGTGGGTACGCTATCGAAAAGGAATCTTGTCCGTTGCGGTACAGCAACGTAGCATCAAGCCAGTGGACGAATATTACAGTCACGTAGCGGACGTTGTGTCTTCAGCAGGACCGTTGCCGATCGAGCCCGAAGGCGATCTCGAACTCGAGATCGCGCAGGTCTACTCGGAGCATGCCGCGGGCCTGCTTCGCTTCGCAGTGGTCACGATTCGCAATCACGAAGCCGCACAGGATGCGGTGCAGGAAGCCTTTCTACGTTATTTCATCTCGCGCAGCCACGGGCAGCGCATTCAGACTCCGCGCGCCTGGTTGTTCCGCGTGCTGCGAAACTACATCCTCGATTCGATGCGATCGTCCTCTGTGAAGCGTGAGATTGGGATGGAGCAGGTGCAGCAGGTCGTCGATTCCCGGCAGGACCCGGAAGTCAGCTATCATCATCGCGAACTCGCGCGCCGCGTCTCCAGCCTGCTGGCGCCCCGCGAACTCGAGTGTCTCCGTCTCCGCAACGAAGGCTTCGGCTACGAAGAGATCGCTACGATCCTCTCGCTTCGGTCGGGCACGGTCGGGGCGCTGCTGTCACGTGGCCAGAAAAAAATCAGAAAGGCGCTCGAAAGTCCTCCCAGCCAGGTCGTGCCGGAATGGGCGGAAAATCCATGCTGATGCCGAAATCTCTCCACCCGACCAGCCGTACGCTGATCTCGTATCTGGATGGCGAGTTGCCCATCGACGAGCGACACGAGATCCAGGCGCATTTGAGCGGCTGCCCATGCTGCCGCGACGAAGTGGATCTGATGGAAGCCGATCTCGACTGGTTCCTGGTCCTGGAAGCGGCATCGCGCACGCAGGACGTAGATCCGCCTACCGACGGCCTGAATCGCCTCCTGGCAGCAACACGCCGATGGACCGCATTACAAGCCGCAGCTGCCGGCGGCAATGCGCAGCGTGTGAACGAAGCGTTGGAGGTCTTTTTCGGTAAGGGTGTAAACGTGGCTCCCGAGAAAGCTGAATCTCTGCTGGCCACTTTCCTCGGACAACGCGCTACCGCCGCTTTGATGGCCGATCTCCGCCGGAACAATCCGATGTGGGCGCCGGACGCGCATTAATGGTTGTGACGACTTCACGCCCGTTTCGAGTGTCGCTGCCGCGCTTCATCATGCTGGCGGCCTCGATCTTTCTTTTCGTCGGCCTGGGCGCGTTGGCGGCGGAGCAAATTACCGGCCGCGCGGAATGTGTGCGAACCTTCTTCCGCGGTCCCGGTGCGTTCTGCCTGGTGTTTCTTGCCACCCTGGAATTCTCGCTGGCCCGCTTAGTCGTGCGGCAATTCGCGGAAGGTGAACCGCTCCAACCCGCCTGGTTCCTCATCATGCTCTCCGGCGGATGCCACATGGCGAGCGCACTGTGCGTCCAGATTCTAAGCGTCAATTCCGCACTGAATCCTCTCTCCGGCGGAGTCGGGGCCGGCCCGGATGCCACCTTGTCGGCGCTTTATCGCTTTGGCATCGTGGTCGGAGGGCCGATGCACATGCTGTTGCTGGCTGCCGGACTCGGCTGGATGCTGCGGATGTGCCGGCGGTCCGGATTCGTATTGCGTTTCGACCGGACCAATTGGCTCCTGCTGGCGATCGCCGGCCTGGAAGTGTATTTCGAGCTTTCGTTTCTGAGACAGGCGAGCGGACAGGGGCTCACGGCCTACGACGCGGTAATGGCATTGAACGGTCCACTGCTTATACTCCTGCTGATCGAAGCCAACCTGGTACGCAGTTATATGTCGAAGCCGGGCGGGGGGTTGATCGCGAAGTGCTGGAGTACCTTTTCGGCGGCCATTTTCCTGAGCACAGTCGCCAGCCTCGGGATGTGGATGAACGTATCCGGGTATCTGACTCCGGCCCTGGCCAGCATCACCTGGTACGTCTGGTTCCTCTCGGCGGCGGCGTATGCGCTCGCCCCGGCGTGGCAGATCGAAGCGATCCAGAGCGCGTGCGGTGAGATCGGCGTGTCCCGCTTCAGTCCGGTGGCCACATCGCTTTCTGCGCTGCGGCTCTTGAACACTGCCAGATCACAATAACTGCTGTCCAAGACAGAACCTTGCCGCGCTGATAACGAAGAGTTTACGGCATCACGATGAGTCTGCCGCGGGCATCCCTGGCGGCGTTTGCCTGGGATTGGAGGCACTGGCTCAGATCGCCGCAGGTGAACAGGCAGCCGCAGCATTGAGGTCAGATTGCGACAGAGACCAGCCGGCTTTCGAAAGATGAGGCAGCCATTTCGATGGAGCGCGCATGGGAGCCATCCGGCGCCAGCGTAGCAACCCGGCAGATCATGGCAAAACTGCCGGAACCGTTAGACTTGAGCGCTGTCGGCGCGGTAAGCCGTTGATTCGGCGTCGCCGAGGATCCCTAAGACCGTTCAAGTTGAACGGTGCCGCATTGGACTGCCGCAGCCATGCGGAGCCCGGCAGCAGGCACGCCACTGGGGCTCGGGAGGAACCGGGAAAGAATCCGCATGCTATCTTGGAAAACACGGGGCGCCCCCTATGGTGCTGAAGATTGCCGTGCTCTCCTCGGGCGCCGTAACGGTCGACGGGGCGGCGGTAGAAATCGAGCGGCTGGATGAAATGCTGGGCGCGCTGAAAGCGTCGAACGGCATCGTTTGGTATTATCGCGAACACTCCCCGACTGCCGAAGCCACGGGAACGAGCGTGGTTAAACTGGTGGTCAAGCATAAGCTGGGCTTCAGTATCTCGAGCAGACCCGACTATTCGGATTACATCGACGCCAAGGGTGTCTCACACCCGCGCGGTGAGCCGGTGGCCACCGGCACTGGGCTGCGTATGCCTGAGGTGAAGACGGGCGACGACATCGAACAGGTGTTCGCCGCGGTGCGACGGACGGCGGCGGGCGAAGAGGGGACACGGGGGCTGGTAGTGGTAGCGCCCGATCGCCGGATGCTGCTGATGCCGGCACTGGAAGCATCGGAAAAGCTCAACGAGATGGCAGCGGGGATGGAGCGGCTGATTCCGTCGGCCGTCAGGCGGAACATTGCAGTGATCGCCTGCACTGAAATTGGCTCCGCGACGGGGGATGGATTCAACGTTGCCGAGGCGAATCGTGCGATTCCATTTCTCGGATTGCTCATGGCACTCACTTACCTGGGCCACTCGGTATGGATTTTCGAAGGGCATGCGACGGCGCTGGCGGCCGGGTGCCGCGACGCCGACGTGCTGTTCGTCGACAGCGGGATGGTGCCGCTGCTGGACAAGGGGTGGGAAGATACGGCGGCGGGGGCGATGAGAAACGGCAACATCCTCGTGCACGATCGGGCCACGTTCAAACTACGATTTCTGCGCCGGGCCGGAGAGAGCCGGGACCGACTGGAATTTCCGCATTGAGTTTGCGGCGTCGCTGCGGAAAGGTGGGCGGCTGCCTTGTGGTCGGGCAAAGGATCGACCGGCAGCGGATTTTGCAAAGTCGGCGAAATTCGATTCGGTGCCTGTTTTTGCAGCTCCTCGCTACGGCTTTCCGAGTGTGCAGAGCGGGTCGCCTATCACTATGTTTTGCCAGCTCAGGCCTGGGATCGCCAGGTAGTAGCTTTCCGCCAGGTTGCGGCCGCTGTACCAGGCCGGCAACAGGAAATCGGGTCGAGGTGTGGCACCCAGGAAAGGCTCCGCTACGTGACCTGATGCCCCGGTGGCGCCGTCGTGAATATAGTCCGCTGTCAGCGTCTGGGGGCCGCCGGCGAACCACTTGGGCTGGTCGTTCCTGTCCCAGGTGGAAATCGTCCAATTGTCCGGCGGCTTCTTGAAGCTCCTTGCGTTGGTCGAGACGTATTCCGTTACAATCGCCCCTGGCAGCCAGCCAAAGCCGACGTGGCGCTGGTGACGATTTTTGTCGTTCGAGCCCCAGGCTGCGTAGGCGATTACTTCTTTGACGTCGTACAAAACCTTTTCCGACTCATCGAGCACCACACGGTCCGCCGGGAGAAGCGTGGCTGCGGCGCGCAGCCATTTGTTGCCGGTGTTGTCGTCATTGGCCGAAAGGTCAATCACGAATTTGCCGCGGTTGCGGGCCTCGAGCGCCCTGTCGATGATTCCTTTCACGTCGGCGAAGTCGTATCCGGCCAGGCGCGTCACCAGGTACATCGGAAAGGCGGGATGCGTGAAAGCGCGATCGCGCTGTCCGAAGAAAGGATTCGGCACCAGGCTGGGACGCGGAAATCTGGCGCCGCGCATTTTGGCGTAGAGCAGCGTGAGTTCAGAGTCGACGGCGCAGGTCTCGGTCGCCTGGTTTTCTCCGTTGCCCCTGACGCGCAAGGGGACGCCCAGCGTCGTCACAACGTATAAGATGCTCTCCTGCCGCTTCCCCTGCTTGAGACAGGCAGCGATGGGTTCCTCGATCTGGTTGCTGTAGGTGCTCCAGTCGATCTCTTCGGTGTCGGTGACGTGAAGACGGCAGATGTTCTCCGCGGGGATGGCGCGTTTTTTCGTGTAGTAATCGGCGATGCGGCGCGAGATTTCGCTCGACTGATTCACCACCACCAGGACGTTGGCGGGAGTCTGCGCAGAGATCGCGTAGAGCGACGCCATCAGCGCTGCGAGTGCGGCCCGCCGAATCATTTCTAAATTGTAACGTCCGGTGTGCCGCGCGATGTTATATTGATGTCCATCAACATGGGAAGAATGCTTTCCGGGAATGCAGCGCGCGTCGTCTTTCTGCTTCCGTTGGCCACGCTGATGGCGTTTGGGCAATCCTCCTCGGCAGCGGACATGGAAGGGCTGATCACCGATGCCGCGGGCGCCGCGGTGCCGGGCGCGAAGTTGACCGTCACCAACGTGGAAACCGGCGTGCGACGCGAGAGTGCGGCCAATAATCTGGGACGCTATCGCATCCCCACGCTGCCGGCCGGCCAATACGAACTGAGCGTGGCGAAAGAGGGCTTCGCCACGGTCGAGCGCAAGGGATTGGTTTTGCAGATCGGGCAGGTGGCGACCATCGACGTGCAGCTTCCGCTGGCGTCGCAGAACGAGAAGATCACCGTGGAGGCCGCGGCGCCGATGGTCGAGCCCGGACAAATCACCGTGGGCGCGGTCGTGGACAAGACGGAGATCGACAATCTGCCGATCGACGGCCGCAACTTCCTGGACTTCTCCACGACCGTGGCGGGCGTGACCGAGCAGCAGACCTCTGGCCAGGGTAGCGGGATCAGCTTCAACGGGCAGCGCGGGCGCAGCAACAATATTTCGATCGACGGCGCCGACAACAACGGCCAGTTGAACGGAAACACACGGCTCACCATGAGTCAGGATGCCGTGCGCGAGTTTCAGGTGGTGACCAACATGTTCGCGCCTGAGTTCGGACGCGCCTCGGGCGGACTGGTGAACGTGGTGTCGCGATCGGGCACCAACGATATCCACGGATCCGTATTTTTCTATGCCCGGAACGAGGCGCTGGATGGGCGCAACGCGTTTGTGACTACGCCCGACAAGCCGCAGTTCCAGCGGTACACCGAGGGCGCAACGCTGGGAGCGCCGATCATCCGCAACAAGACGTTCTTCTTCGCCGCGGTGGAGTATACCAAGCGTGACGAAAGCGGCTTGGTGACGATCTCGGATGCATCGGTAGCCACGATCAACCGGACGCTGGCGTCCCGGCCGATCCCGCACGGCGGCGTGACTTCCATCGCCAACGGCGCGTATCCCATCAACCGCGTGGACACGCTGAGTTCGATCAAGATCGATCATGAATTGCGAACAAACGATTCGCTGACGTTCCGTTATCTATACGGACAGGACCGGCAATCGAATGCGGGCGGAGTGGGCATCGGCGGGCTGGTGGACGTATCGGGCGGCGGCGGACAGCGCGACCGCGACCAGTCGTTTCTATGGACGTGGAACCATATCTTCTCGCCCAGCCTGCTTTCCGATTTGCGATTCCAGTACGCGCCGCGCCGCCTGACGCAGTACGACAACGATCCGGTCGGGCCGCGCGTGACCATCTCGGGCGTAGCCACGTTCGGGCGCGATACGAACTTTCCGGTGCTGCTGAATGAAGGCCGCGAGCAGTTGCAGGAGACGGTCAGCAAGCAGACCGGGCGGCACTTCATCAAGTTCGGCGCCGACATCAGCTGGGTGCACGCGAACACGTCATTCCCGGTGAACTTCGGCGGGACGTTCAACTTCTCCAGCCTGGCCGATTTTGTCGCCGGGCGTGTGAATACGTTCTCTCAGGGCTTCGGCGATCCGGCGATCCAGTTGCCGGATACGCTGATCGGGCTCTACGTGCAGGATACTTTTAAGCTGGCGCACAATCTGGACCTGGTTTATGGGCTGCGGTACGACTATGACATGCAGCCGCAGGGCATCAAACGGGATCCGAACAATCCAATCGAGGCGCCGCTGCAGACAGGCATTCATCGGGATGCCAAGGATTTCGCGCCGCGGGTGGGCATTACGTGGAATCCCGACGGCAAGGGCAAGACGGTGATCCGCACCGGGTACGGGATCTTCTACGACAAGATCTTTCTGCTGGCGGCGCGCAATGCGCTGATCGGGCGGCAGACCCTGACGCTGAACCAAACGCAATCGCAGGGGCAACTCGCAATCGGCACGTTTCCCCCCGGCAACGCGTTTCCGACCGGCTTCAATCTGCCCAAGGGCAGCCTGAACACGGTGGCGAACGACCTGCGAATGCCATACGGGCAGCAGGCGAATTTCGGCGTGGAGCGGGAGATCGCCAAGAATTGGGCCGTGAGTGCGACTTACATGCTGGTGCGCGGCGTTCACGGACTGCGCGCCCAAAACATCAACCTCGGACCGCCCGTGGTGCTGACCGCGGCCAATGCGGCTTCGCTCGGGGTGACCGCTCCCAACGCGCAGCAGATCGGACGCCGGGTGTATCCGTCGAACGATCGCTTCGATCAGAACTACAACAACATCTACCAGGTGAACTCTACGTCGAACTCGCTCTACAACGGGCTGTCGCTCTCGCTGCAGAAGCGCTTCAGCCGACGCTTCCAGATGCGGGCGAATTACACATTCTCGAAGGTGATCGACGACGCCACGGATTTCACGCAGGCGCAGCAGCCGGCCGATCCGTACAACGCCAAGGCGGAACGTGCGCGTTCGACCGAGGACCAGCCGCATCGCTTCACGCTTACCGGCGTGGGGAACCTGCCGTACGGAGTGATCCTCTCGACCAACTGGGTCTTCGTCAGCGGGCTGCCGCAGAATATCACAGTAGGCAGCGATTCCAACCTGGACGGCAACAGCAATGACCGTCCGTTCGTGGGCGCGTACACACTGGGCCGCAACACGTGGAACGGCCCGGGCCGCGCGGTGGTGAATATGCGGCTCGCGAAACAGTTCCGCTTCCGCGACCGGGTGAGCCTGCAGGTGTTGGGCGAGGCGTTCAACGTGGAGAATCGGGTGAACTATACAGACCTGGTAACCACGTGGGGAACTACGCTCACGCCTCGCTCGACGCTGGGCAGCTTTACCGCGGCAGCCAACCCGCGGCAGGTGCAACTCGGGTTGCGCGCGCAGTTCTGACGGGTGTCCGATGAGGCTCACGATCCGATGCCTGGGTCTGAGCGTCCTGATCGTACTCTTGTGGCGGGCCGGCCGCGCTTCGGCGGAGGCGCCGCGCGGCAACTGGCGCGCGGTGGCCGATGGCGCGCGGCGCGTGGCGCTTCGGCTCTTGCAAGACTACCCTTTCCTGGTCGACGCCGCGCATCGCGACGCGCTGCAAAAGGCGGTACGCGAGATCGGACAGGGATCCGGACAGCAGATGGCGGTGCTGAGCCTGCGGCGGATGATGGACGCCGGCGAGGCCCGGCGCAGCCTGGAGGAGAGCGATGCGCAGTTCGAGAAGGGGGCTCGGGCGTTAGCCGAAACCTTCGCGCACTGGCCCGGGCTGTTCGAAATTCCCGGGAAGGCCGGCGCGCCGGTCGCGCACGAGATCTCTATCCCGCACCACGCCGGCATAGTGATCCTGCACCGGGGCCGGTCCGGCGCAGCGCCGCGGTTTTTGTGGAAGACGGTGCGGGTGCACGGGCCGGGACGGGAGGTCGTGAAACTGGGCGAACCCGGACCGGTGTTCTGCATACTCGAGGTGCTTGATCCTCCCGGCGCCGGTCAGCTTTCGGTTAGCGTAGACGACTCGGCCGGCCCGGTTGTCGACCTCGCGCTGTTCCTGAAGACGCCGGCGCGGCTGCCCGTTACCGTCAACCTGATCGACGACGCGGGCAAGCCTGTGGATGCCGCGGTCGGCATCTACTCGCCGCGCGGCGAACTGCTCGTGCCCGACGCCGCGGTCGGGTTCGGCGGCCGCGGATATTTCTACGAGGATACGCGTTATCGCGACCACGCCAACGCTCGCTATTGGCCCCTCGGTACCGGCTACACGCGATGTTTCTTCGCGCGCGGGCGCTGGCGCATCGATCTGCCCGCGGGCACTTACCGGCTGATCGCGTCCAAAGGCCCGGAATACGCGAGCGTGGAGCGCAGCTTCACGGTCGGGATCGGACGCGACAACAACATCCCGGTCAAACTGCACCGCTGGATTGACATGTCGCGGCGCGGGTGGCATTCGGGCGATTGCCATATTCATTTCGCGCGTCCCGATGCCGCCGCCAACGAGGCCTTGCGCCTGTGGACGCAGGCAGAGGATCTGCGCATGAGCAACGTCCTGCGAATGGGCGACGGACGCGGCACTTACTTCGAGCAATACGCCTTCGGCAAGCGCGGCCGCTTCGCCGGGCCGGGCGGAGCGATCGTGCCCGGACAGGAGGATCCGCGAACGCACGTGCTCGGCCACACGATCAGCCTGAATATCCAGAAGCCGATCCACGACGAACAGAACTACTACGACTACGGCAGCGCGTTTGACGCCATGCACGCCCAGGGCGCGGTAGTGGGATACGCGCACGTCTACGGCGATCTGTTTAGCGTGCGCCGCGACATGTCGCTGAATGTGCCGCGCGAGAAAGTGGACTTCGCCGAAATTGCGGATCTGGGGGCGATCAAGCCGGATCTTTATTACGAATTCCTCAACCTGGGTTTCCGCCTGCCGGCGGCGGGCGGCAGCGACGCGCCTTGGGGCGGATCGGCCGGCGACGTGCGCACGTATGTATACACGGGCAAGCCGTTCGACGCGGACGAGTGGCTGGCGGGATTGCGCGCCGGCCGGACGTTCGTCACCCAAGGGCCGATCCTGGAGTTCACCGTGGACGGCGAGCGCCCCGGCGCCGAACTCGAGCGCAAGACCGGCGATCAGTTGCGGATCCACGCCAGGGTGGAAGCGGGCTACGGCGCCGCGCCGACGGAACCGCTGCAGGTGGTCGCGAATGGGGAGGTGATCCGCGAGTCGTCGCGCGGGGCCGCCACTCTGGACTTCGAGATTCCCGCCGGCAGTGGCATGTGGATCGCGGCGCGGACGAAGAGCGCGCATACAAGTCCGGTTTACGTTACGGTCGACGGCCGGCGGCATTGGAAACTTGCGGATGTGCCGCGCCTGATCGACGAGCGGCGGCGCGATCTGGATGAGATCGAGAAACTCGTTGCGACGGGCGGCGCGGCGATCCAGCCCGGCCCCGTGCCGGATCGCGAGAATCCGCCTGCATTCGCGCGGAGCGCAGCAGAACTGAGGCGCGCCATCGAGGAGGCGCGCGCGGTCTATGATAAGCTCGCCGAGGCTGTCGGCAGGCCATGATGGGCTGTGACCGTGTAGTACTAGATCGTGCTTGTCGCGACCGGGTTTTCGCGCTACGCTGGAGTCCCCAGTTATGATCGATCAATCGGTGAAACTTCTTTCCGAGCGGCTGGAGCAGGGGCCGCTTTCGGTAGCGGAGGCGCAGCAGTACGCAGCTGGGCTGGCTGACGCTCTGCGCAGGCTGCACGACCAGGGTACGGTCGTAACCACGCTCGATCCGTCGCGCATCGAGCTCGCGGGCCTGGCCGTAAACATCGTGCCGGGCGCAGCGGAGGATTGCGTAACTCCCTACACTGCTCCGGAGCGATTGCAGGGCAATCCGGGCGATACACGCAGCGATATCTATTCGTTTGGCGCTTTATTCCAGGAGATGCTGACGGGCCGCAAGCTATTTGCGGAGACGAATGCGGACGATCTGCGAACAGCGATTCTGGAATGGGAGCCGGCGCCGCTTGCGCCTGAGTACGGCACTTACGCGAAGCTGCTCTCGAAGTGCCTGGCGAAGTCTCCGCTGCAGCGTTGGCAGCGGATGCAGCACGTGCTGATGGAGCTGAAACTGCAGACGGTCGTCGCTCGGCGCAACGGACAGGACAAAGCGGCCAGGGCAGAGCGCGTGCAGGAAATGGTGCATGCGGCGGTGGGAGAGTTGGAAGGCCGCATCAATGCGCGGTTCGAGGCGCAGGAGGCAAAGCTGGCCGTCTCGGCGAAGACGGAACAGGAGCTGAGGGCCGAGATCGTGGCGCTCGAAGCGCGATTGGCATCGCGCGCGGAGGCCGGCGAGCGTCGGGCCGCGGAGCAGGAATCAAGGCTGGCCCGGATCGAGCAGGCCGTGAAGGCACAAGGCAGCTCGATCGACTCGCTCGAATCCGCGATTGCACAGACCGACGACCTGGTGGAGCGCGTCGTCGAGGCTCTGGATTCGCTCGAACGGTCCGTCACCGAGCAGAATGAACTGAGATTCGCCGCTGGCCGCAACTGAGCCGCACATCAGCTTGAATCACCGCGCGCCAGCCGACAGATCACGACCACTGCATCGCGCGGCTGCGCGCTTCTACCCTTGACTTGGAGCAGCGCTTCGAAGTGCGGAAATCTCTTGCCGGCAGGAAGCCGGTTGCGGAGAGTCTGCATGGCGGATTCATCGGCCAGAAAAGTCGCGCCCGCATTGAAAGCACTCCCTCCCGTGGCGGAAACGATCAATACATTTCCATTGCCGCCAAGATTCGGGAGGAGAGCGATCCAGCAGTAGCTCTCGTGAGTTTCCGCGGAATCTGACCCGCGGAATACTTTCGGCTCACCAGGAGCCCAGGTATCGGACGGATAGTACGTTGCACTTCCGCCGTCGTAGGTCCAGCGCACGCCGACGTGCGGCAGGAAAGGTTCGATCCAGGGATTGGAGCGGAGTTGCCCGAGCAGGACGGCGTTGTCGTTCTTGATCTGGCGGAACGAGTAGTCCCGCGCAAATACCACGGCGGTGTCGCGCGATTCGAAGCCCGCCATGGGCCGCAGCCGGCCGAGAAAACTCACATTCGCGAAGCTGGACTGCCGCCGCTGTACGAGCGCATTCGCCGTATCGATGTCGACCCTGAGACCCGGACGAATGTTGCGCAGATAGCTGCGATCGAAATATTCCGACAGGGTCACAGTTCGTCCGGTCAGTTCCTGGTAAAGCGCCACACCGGCATCGTCCAAGACCACGTCGGTCGGCTGGCCCGGGTGGAAGATCTCCGACCAGAACATTCGCACGGTTGGACCACGGGGAATTATCGGCGTCTCGTTATGGGGACCACGAAGGAGCAGTGCGGCCGTCGAAACGGCAAACAAGAGCGCGGCAGTCGCCAGCACAGCGATTCGCCAGTCGCGGCGGACAGAAGGAAGCGGCGGTTCCGGCGCGACCGGATCACGCGGCGGCCCTGCCGCTTCCCGCTTACGGAAGACCGGGGCGTAATTCCCCCTGGGGATCTCCACGATCAGCGGCTCGGCGGCACCTTCTCGGGCAAAGTATAGTTCCAGACGCCTGCGCAGCGTCGAGGCATGCACCCGGACGATGTTGTCGCTGCCGGTATCGTAGTTCGCCGGGCGCCCGAAAACATGGTGGCCGACCTCTTGTTCGTGAATCTCGCCGCTACCCCCCAGGGCGCGGTCCGAAAGGAACAGCAGGAGATCGCGGAGGCGAGCGGATTTGGCAAGGTAGCGGCTGGCCGCCAGCCGTTCGACCAGTTCGCGGCTTTGCTTCTCGGTGACTGCTGGCTGCTCCAACACCCTGTGGCATCCATTGTAGCTGGTCTTTACTGTAAAGAGCAGCTCTGCAAACAAAACAAGCGTAAGTAGTTATCTTGGTCGTCCGGCTTAACCCCCGACTGACGGTGAATTTCCTTGTCGGCTCTGGCGGGTTGCGACTACCATCACAGAAATGAAGCTTATCGGATTGCTCACCATGCTTGCGGCCGCGTTGCTGCCGGCGCGCGACACTCCGCCCCGGCCGAAAGTCCTG
>Ga0070741_10016445_pt1 | contig 12333 bp, 11 predicted proteins | sample Coa_R1_4_FD_66440 | JGI IMG/M metagenome (GOLD analysis project Ga0070741, IMG submission 66440) | Surface soil microbial communities from Centralia Pennsylvania, which are recovering from an underground coalmine fire - Coalmine... | ecosystem: Environmental > Terrestrial > Soil > Unclassified ...
CGTTGCTGACGGCTGGTGCTGGTATGTCAGGGGAAGCCGTCGATTCTGGCACATCCTCCGTTCGAGCCAGTTCTTGCGCTATAGGCTCTACCAGTGGCTCTGTAGAGACGCTGGCGGGAAGATTATCCGTAGTAGCTTCTTGACTACTCAAGTCCTGCTCACTGGAGGACTCGGCTTTCTCAGCAACCTCTGTGCCTTGCCATTTCTGTACATCTGCAACTACCCTGGCCGGGTACTCCTCGTGTACGCGAGCATGGGCATCGCTGATGACAATTTCCTGGGTGGCACGCAGGGGACCAGACACGCTGGCAATCGATTGAACAGCATGGAAAGCATGGATGCCCCAGATGATCAACACGGGGCACTGGACTTTTGCCAGATAATCCGCACCGGTTAACGCCCCTTGCGACGGCAGGTCCAATCGGCCAGCAAGAGAGGCCAGGGAGGCATGTTGCGCACCCAACTGATGCGCGGCCGCGAAGATGTAATCGAGATCAGCAGGCGCGATCTGGTTGTAAGCAAGCTTGCGCTGATGTGCTACGATATAAGGCAGTACAAAAGGTAAGGTGAGGAAAGAGTAGAGTATCAAACCCGGTACTGCTTTTTCCATCAACCAAATCAACCAGGATGAACGTTTTGTATTGACGAACAGGGATTCCGGCGAGATAAGTATCAGGCTGCGGCAGAGCTGTGGATGAGTTGCAGCAACAACGGCTGCATAGGTGCAACTCAAACCGCTAGCGAATACCGTAGTGGGCTGTCCGATGACATCCTGGAGAAAATCATGGCAGAACGCGACGTATGTATTAGCAGAATAGGCCATTTTCGTTTGAGGATGATCCGAGAGGCCAAATCCTGGTAAATCGGGCACATAGACGCGGTAGTGCTGTGCCAGATCTTCTATAATGCCTCGCATCTCGTGAGAAGATGCCCCTATTTCTGGTGCATGCAGCAACAGTAATGGGGGAGCGTCAAGCGCACCCGAGGCTTTATAAAAGATGTGGGCGTACGTCCATTTATATATGTGTGCTTCTCCAGGCAAGTCATTGTTTAATGGTTGCGGAGTTTTTTGTAAGTAGTGCAATAGAGCGAGCACCGCACTAGAAGCAATAATTGCCAGTAGTGCTATTATCGCTCGTAACAGCCGTTTTGGCGTATTCATGTGTCATCTCCTTGCATTCTACAACACGACATGTAATATAGTATAACATGTTACCAGAATCGGTGCTATACGTGACGCCATATAAAGATTGAGAGCAGAAACCAGCGCATACTTTTAAAACGTATAATTTTATTCTCGCAACTTGAGGGACATCTCAGCAGGAGCTACAATGCGTATTATTGAGGATTTAGCCGAAATGACCGAAACTGCACGTGGCTGGCTTGCAGGGGGTATGGTTGGCTTTGTGCCTGTGGCAAGCGAGTTGCATAATGGACACTTAGTGCTCATACAGGCGGCGTGTGAGTCCTGTGAGATTAGTGTCGTCAGTATGATAGACAAAGCGCTCTTGTTTAGAACGAGCCACAAAGATGGATTGGTAATGCAGCCGCGTAATCTCTCGCGGGACCTATTGTTACTGGACAACACGGATGTAGATGTTGTCTTTATGCCTCGCCCGGAGGAAATGTATCCGGCGGGTTTTTCTATGCATGTCACACCAATGGGCTATATGGCACGGCAACTGAGGAAGGCAGCGGATGGGAGATATGGGCAAAAATTTATGACCACTATGGTAAAGCTTTTCCAACTAGTCAGACCTGATATCGTTTTTTTTGGACAAAAAGATGCTGTACAGGTAGCTATCATGCATCAGCTGGTGCGGGATCTCAACATCGATGTGAAATTGCAGGTTCTGCCAACTGTGCGAGAGAACGATGGATTGGCGATCAGTAGCCGTAATCGCATGCTCTCGGAAGAGGAACGCCGGGCTGCGCCGCTTATTTACCAGGCACTGCTCCAGGGGAAGGTGATGGTTGAGAAAGGGGAACGACAAGCGAAGGTGATTACGAGTGCAATCGCCGATATGCTGTCTATATCCTCACTCATCGACCTTGATTCTATTGCTATCTGTCATCCAGATTCCCTGGTAGAAGTGCCAGAAGTAGAGCGTGGTACGCTGATCACTATTGGAGCGCGCGTTGGTCGCATCTATCTCACCGATAATATTCTCTTGTCGTGATTGTTCAGGTCAAAAGCACACAAGGGGCAGCGTTACGCGGAGGCAGCGGCGCAATGTGGGGAGGCGACCGAGCGCGATACCCTCAAAGGGGGCACGGCCGCAAGGGATGGTCGCTACGCGGGGTGATGTTGCCCAGCCGAGAAGGCGACCGACCACTGCAGACCGCTGGCTCGCGGTCGACCGCAAGGGGGTATCGCTACGCGCTCATTTGAAAGCAAGGGAATACTACTGGTAAATTTGTCTGAATCGGTCTATAATGAGGCAGGGACAAACCTATATAACCATGCAGAATGCTCGTCTCCGTCACTAAAACATAAAAGACGAAGGTGACTGTAATGTCTAATATTATCGTTTCGCTTGTGCTGATGGCAATCGTTGGCTATCTGTGGGGCTCGCTTCCTTCCGGGTACTGGATGGGGAAGCTGTTGCGCGGCAAAGATTTTGACATACGCGAACATGGTAGCCATAAGACCGGAGCGACAAATGTACAACGCACGCTGGGGACCGTTCCCGCGCTGATCGTGCTGGTCATAGATCTCTCGAAAGGCGTTGGTCCCGCGCTGCTGGCAACGTTTGTGCCATTTTTTCAGGCTGGCGGTTGGGGCATCTTAATTGCGGGTGTTGCAGCATTGCTGGGCCATTGCTATCCTGTATTTATTGGCTTTAAGGGCGGGCGTGGAGTGTTGACCGGTGCCGGATCGCTGATCGTTGCATCTCCTCTGACTTTCGTGATTGCGGCTATTACAACGTTTGGCACGATAGCGATCTGGCGCTATGTCTCTCTTGGTTCGATAATTGGTGGTTTAACGACGATTGTCTGCGGCATCATCTTTTATTTCGTCGGCCTGTCCAATCCTGCCTTTATTGGGCACGTCGATCTTCCTCAGATGCTCTTGATGATCATCAACCCGGTTCTCGTCATCCTCTTTCACGCCGACAATATTGGTCGTTTACTGGCTGGAAAAGAGCGAAAGTTTGGAGAGAAGGTAGCATAAGGAAAGTTTCCTACCCATTTTTCCCTTCGGGAAAAATGGGTAGGAAACTTTCCTTATGTGCGATTCTATACTATTTTTTTTCTGCGCCGTTTTGGAATAGTGGTAAAGCGCCGATCATATATTCGATGCCGGACAGGGCTGTCCAGATCGTCGCGAGGATCATCAGCGTATCAGCAGCGAGCAGTAGTATTTCGTCTATCTGAAGTGTCTGGCGGTTAAAGACGAGCATGGGGGGAAATAGTGTAAGCAGATGTGCGCCCAATCCTTTGGAAAATAACAGGATACCGATGGCAACAAGGGTGATAAATGTTTTCTGTTTGCCCCATATTCCGGCGGGGATGACTTTGCCACGAGCGGCTGCCATTGAACGCAGGCCGGTGACGAGGAATTCACGTGTGATAATAATAAAGACGATCCACGCAGGCACCAGGGAAATCTGTACCATGGCCACCAGGATTGCAGCGACAAAGACTTTATCAGCGGTCAGGTCCAGGAATACGCCCAGGGTAGAGACGACCTTAAAGCGGCGTGCCAGGTAGCCATCCAAGTAATCGGTCACTGAGGCCAGGATAAATATGATGGTAGCTACAAGGAAGGCCCAGGGTTGATTAACGAGAACCAATATAAAGACCAGTACAGTAGCTAAAAGCCGACTTACACTGAGTATGTTTGGGAGGTTACGCATATCTTCTCCTCGTCAGGCGCACCAGGAAGTTCAGGAGGGCGCGCTTTTTGTTGTGTTATCTTCGTCACTGCCACCTAAGACGCATGGCACTATGCTCATTTGATGAGTGTCTTCTTAGTGTTGATCGTGATGACGATTAAGCAATGATCCTATTATATGCGAACCCGGCCGTGTTGTATAGTTAGGGAAACCCACATCTTTCACCAACTGCCAGAGGCAGTTGGTGAAAGATGTGGGTTTCTCTGAACCCTACCTTTGTTTCATCGTAGTTGTTATAGTATAGAGTGTTGAACGATGAAAGAAGGGAATCTATGCGTAAGAAAACGCCCAGAATTAATAGATTGACACAAATTATACGTTTCTTTAGAGTCTCCAGGCTGCTTTTATGGACGCTGTGGGTTATTTATCGCGAGCGTAAGCGCGTCATCAGGGCACGGGCGCGGGGGAATTATGATGTGCGCCCCAATGTCGATGTGCTGATCGATGTGCTGGTTGCCTTTCGGCAGACAGCGATAAAACTCGGTGTGCTGATGATTAAGCTGGGACAATTTCTCAGTTCACGCGCCGATTTGCTGCCGGAGCGTGCGCTGGCTGTGCTGGCCGATTTGCAAGATGAGGTGCCGCCAGAACCCTTTGATCATGTGGTCAGCGTCATCGAGAGCGAATTGGGGCAGCCTGTTGAGAAGCTGTTCAGTGTCCTGGAGCGTAAGTGTGCGGCCTCCGCCTCGCTCGGTCAGGTGCATAAGGCCGTGCTTGCCAGGACCGGGGAAACTGTTGCCGTGAAGGTTCAGCGTCCTCACGTTGATCAGCTTGTGAACATGGATCTGAGCACCCTCAAATTCGTGATCTGGGTGATAATGCGCTTCATCGACACGAGCGACTTTATTGACCTGATGGGGGTCTATCGCGAGTTCAAGCGCACCGTCTATGAAGAGATAGATTATGTGACGGAGGCCGCCAATGGTGAGCGCTTCAGGAACATGTTCTCTAATGATCCTACCGTGTATATTCCGCGCATCTATGAAGAGTATGTCACGCGGCGCGTGCTGGTGCTGGAGTGGATAGATGGCATCAAGATTAACGACTACGCGGCGCTTGATTCGGCAGGTATCAATCGCCTGGAAGTCGCCGAGCGCACCGTGCAATCCTACTTCTACCAGTTTTTTGAGGAGGGCTTTTTTCACGCGGACCCGCATCCAGGCAATATCTTTGTCAAGCGCGGCGTAAGCGCGGATGGTCCGGTGATAGCCTTCGTCGATTTTGGTATGGTGGGGTCGATTACGAAATATATGAAGAAGGCGCTGCGCGATGTGTTTCTGGGCTTCGTGGCACGCGATGCACATATGCTGGTGAGCGCTTTGGTTAAGCTGGGTTTTATCGGTGAAGGGGCGAACCTGGCAGCCATCGAGCGCGGCCTGTCGATGGTGATGGAGCAATATTATGGCATGAAGCTGGGAGAACTGCGCCGCCTGGACTTCTCAGAAGTGGCGCAGGAGATCGAAGATCTGCTATATGGGCAACCATTTCATGTTCCGGCACAATTTGCCTTCACCGGACGAGCGGTGAGTACGCTGGTGGGTGTCTCCACGGGACTCGCGCCAGATTTCAATTTTATTGACGTGGCAACACCTTATGCACGTAAGTTCCTGGGTCTGGGGATAGAGGATGCGGGAGAGACCGCTCAGGAGATCCTCAGGAAGTTGCTCGATACCGGCAGAGTGCTTTTGACGCTGCCGAGTTCGGTGGAGCGATTGGTGACAAGAATCGAGACGGGACAGATCGAAGTCAGGGTGGCTAATGGGCCAGGATCAAAACGCTCGCGTGGGCGCAGGACGACGCCAGCTGAGAATAGTGGTAACGGTGGTGGTAGTGCCTCGCTGGTTTTTGCCTTTGTGGCTTCATTAGGCGGAGGAATTTATCTGACAAGCGTGCATCTGGGTACTCCTGGCTGGTTTTGTCTGGGGTTGGCCGGGGTCACGGCGCTGGGGCTATTACTGAAAAAATAGATCAGAGCACATGATCCCCTCGTCGAGGGGATCATGTGCTCTGATCTATTTTTTCAGCGTCCAGTAATCCTGTTCCTCGCGATGCACGCGGCCCTCGCGCTGCAGTTTGAGGAGGTGCGCCAGGACGGATCGGGCGGCGACGGGATGCAGGCGCGGGTCTACGTCGATATAGATTTGCTGCACCAGCGCTGTGATATCGGCATCAGGAGGTAAGACTTCCAGGGCTTGAATGACTTGTTGCTCGCGTTGCAGGCGATGCTCGATATACTCTGCAATTTTTGCCTGGGGGTCTGTGATTGTGGGGCCGTGCGCCGGGACAATCTCAGCGATATCAATGCTCTGGAGCCTTTTGAGCGAGTTGAAATAGTCTAGCATGTCGCCTTCTGGCGGCGAAATGACGACCGTGCCTACGCCCGCGATCAGGTCGCCTGCGAAGAGTGTGCGCTGCTTCTCAAGCAAAAAACAGAGGTGATCGAAGCGATGGCCGGGGGTGTGAATGGCACGCAGGGTGTCGTTCCCCGCTGGAATAGTCATGCCATCAGCGATCTCCTCATCGGCGATGGGTATCCCCTCGCGATTGAATGCGTAGATGTAAATGCCGAGCCACTCACGCAGCTTCTCGGCTCCTCCAGTATGGTCAGGATGCCCATGTGTGATCAGGATACGACGGATGCGACCGCGCTCTTCACCAGCGCGAACAATCGCTTCGAGATGCTCCTGGTCATCGTCAGCAGGATCGATTACCGTTGCCCCTTCGACGCCACCTCCCACAATGATAGTGTTGGTGCCTGGTCCCGTCATCATCGAGGGATTAGGGGCCAGGAGAATAGTATAGGTACTCGTCGTTGTCATTGTTTCCCTCGTATTGGTTGTGTCCACGCGCTCGACTCGTCTCCGGGCAGGAAGAGCTGTACATGGCCGTCTTGCTGCCGCATGATGGGTATAATGGTTGGGACGTAGCGCGTGGTGGTTGTGATCAGGGCTTCCTGGGTAGTATTGAAGGCTGACAGGTCGCGCAACTGGTGGAAGGTAGGAAAAGCGACGGGAAATTCGTTACGCTGGAAACGCTCAAGGGCAACGGCAGGTTGAATCCATACGCCGTCGCTCGTTTCCAGGCGGTCGTATGCAGCCTCTTGCTCGATAGGTGCCTGGGCAAGAAAGAAATGGGTATCATAACGCCGGGGCATACCTTCTGGCGTGATCCAGTGCGCGAAGTAGGCCAGGTGGTCGGTTGCCAGGGCGAGGTGTTCGGAGGTTGCAAGATCGACCAGGGAGCCTTGACGCTCGTTGAAGGCGCGGCGATAGTCGGCGAAGCGGACCACTGTATCGGCGTTGATGGCAAGCATTGTGCTGTCACGATAGGCCAGGAGTACGTTGGCCTCTTCAAAGAGTTCGCGAATGGCGGTGGCCCTTACCCCGTGCCCTAGCGAAGTACGGCCTTCGGGGTCTGCCGCTGTAGAGGCGACAGGGGCGCATAGACCGGCTGTTTCCTCTACCAGGCGGTCATCAGCAGAGGCTGAGCCGCCGGGAAAGACGTAGACATCCGGCATGAATTCGCTCTGGACAACACGCCGTACCATAAATACTTCAATGCTTCCTTGCTCTGAAGGGGTGTCGCGCAGCAACATTACTGCCGCAGCCAGTCGAGGCGGAACCTCCATAGTGTTTTGCTCCATTCTTATCAAACTTATTCGTGAGTCATTGCGAAATTTTCGCTTATCTGTTCAATCGAGCTGAAGCCTCCGTAAGTCATCCGAACAAAAAATTTTTTCGTCTCGATCATCTATTCTACCGTGTTGAATCCCCGCCTACGGCGGGACGATGATCATCTGGAAAGGATGTGCAAATTTGGGATGGCTCATGAAAACCTTTCGGGTGATGAACGTGGTGAAGATAGATGACCAAAAATATGCTATCTTCCAGTACTGTTGTCTTTTTCATCAATCTGGTGCGTTACTCATTGTTATAGTATCATATAGATGCTGTCTCTCCACAATGATGTGTTTATAGTGTTTGACAATTGTGTATCTGGTATGTTTTGTCCGAAGACTTTTGATAGAAGGTTAGTGAGTTTGTTGAGCGATCAGAAGGCCACTTTCTCACATAGAGGATTAGAAGACGGTGCATGGATGTCTGGTAAGGATAAGTCTTTAGTACAATCGACTCAAAATTATTTGCGTATTGGATTGATTGGCGACCCTGTGGCGCATTCGTACTCGCCGCGTTTTCAACAGGCGGCGCTCAATATATTGGGGATTCCTGCACGCTATGAGTTGTGGCATACGCCAGCGGAGCGACTTGTGGAACGCGTGCGCTCTCTGTGCGAGGTGGATTGTCTGGGGGCCAATGTGACTATTCCGCACAAGGAGGCGGTGCTTCCCTTACTAGATAAAGTTGATGCTCTGGCGACACGCATTGGAGCGGTCAATACGATTGTGCATAAGGATGATTACCTGTATGGGTATAATACCGATGCGCCGGGGTTGATTCGCGCGCTGCATGAGCACGGTCTGGGGAAAATGCAGGAGGATGGTCAGGTTTCCCTCAAGGGCTATACGGCTGTGCTGCTTGGTGCGGGTGGGGCGGCTCGTGGCGCGGCATTCGGGCTGGTAGAAGCTGGAATTGAGCGCCTGATTATTCTTAATCGTCACCTGGAGCGGGCTCAATTGCTGGCGGCGGAGGTGCAGCAGAATTATGATGGGCCGGTCTTTAGCCTGAGCGATCCCAGCTTTTTAATACCACATCCGTCTTCTATTGTGATTAATGCAACATCGTTGGGTTTGAAGGGAGATGTCAGCCCGCTCCCAGCTGAAGTGCTGGCGCGCTTCGATCCCGATACGTTTGTATACGACATGATCTATAACCCATCACAGACGTATTTGCTCTGTCAGGCGAGCGCGATGGGTTTGCGTACAGCCAATGGGCTCTCGATGCTATTGCACCAAGGGGCGCTTTCGTTCTCCCTGTGGTTTGGTCATGACGCGCCGCTGGAGGTGATGCGCGCGGCTCTAATGTGAAGCAAAAATATACTTCATCAACAATTTTCAACTCTCCGAGCAGAAAATTGTTGATGAAGTATATTTTTGCTTCACATTAGAGCCCCAGGCGCGGATTAGGAATATAATAGGGTGAACGCAGCGGGCACGAGTCATGGAAAAATGTTGTAAAATGATAGGCAGAGATCCAGCAAAGGAGATTCGTGAAATGAGATTTGTGAGCTTTTCTACGAAAGAGCTGCCTAAGCCGCACCTGGGTCTGGTGCGCGATAACGAGGTGGTCGATGTTGATCTGGCCGGGCAGGCACTTGGGGTGACGGTGCCCGATCAGATGCTTGACCTGATTGATCAGTATGAGCAGTTTAAAGCAGCTCTGCAAGCTATTTTGGAGAAAACCGGTGAGCGACGTTTCACTCAGGTGAAGACCTTCACCGATATCGGCGCAGCACATGTGCTCAGCGAGGTCCAGCTGGCTGCCCCTATTCCGCGCCCGCGCAAGAATATTATGTGCATGGCCGTGAATTATAGCGAACATGCGAAAGAGACTGCTCAGGCTCGTGGGCGTGCCCTGGAAGAACCTAGCGTGCCTATTTTGTTTACTAAAGCTCCGACTACAGTCAATAGTCCCTATGGCGAGATTGTGATTGATCCAACGGTTTCAGTAGAGATTGACTGGGAGGTTGAACTGGGCGTCGTGATAGGTAAGACGGGCAAGAATATTCGCGAAGAGGATGCCCTGTCGTATGTCTTCGGCTATACGGTGTTGAATGATGTTACAGCGCGCGACTTACAGGTACGTCACAAGCAATATTTTAAGGGCAAGAGTCTGGATGGTTCCTGTCCGATGGGTCCCTGGATCGTGACCGCCGACGAGATTGCAGATCCGCAAAATCTGCGGCTTAGCCTGCGCGTCAACGGTGTGACCAAGCAAGATAGCAATACCGGTATGATGGTCTTCCCCATCAAGACAATTATTTCTGTGCTTTCACAGGGGATAACGCTGGAGCCTGGTGATATCATTGCTACCGGGACGCCTAGCGGTGTGGGTTTCTCGCGTAAGCCGCCCGAGTTTCTGCAGCCTGGCGATATAATGGAGACAGAAGTCGAGCATATTGGCGTACTGAGGAATCCAGTCGTGTAAAAAGAGAACAAATTTTATCTGCATTTTGCGCACTGCGCAAAATGCAGATAAAATTTGTTCTCTTTTTTATACGTGAACTTCTTCTTGTATCCAGGAGGGTAGGGCTCCCCAGAGGTTGAGGGCCATGAGGCGTGTGTGCCAGAGGCGAGGGGGAGCGGTTACATCGCTGTCGTAGTATTGTTGTATGCCGGCTGAGAGTTCGATGTGTATGCCTTCTGTATCGGCAAAGCGCAGGAAGAGATCGTTGCCTGCACCGTGGCGTCCGGGACCCCACAGGAGCGGTACACGGTGATGGCTCAAGTGGTCGGCCCAGCGCAAGAACTCTGCGCCATCAGCGACACGGTAGCCGATATGGTCGATGCCTGCTTTGCCCTGTAGAAACATAATGGTGTGATGATCGGTATTACAGCGCAGCCAGGCGCATTCGCGCAGCAGCCAGTCGGATATATCGAAGCCTAATGCTTCTGTGTAGAACTCAACCATAGATTCCAGGTTTTGCGTGTTCAGGGCTACATGTTGCAGATTGTATGGTTGCAAGAGCGTGCGCCGTCCCTGCGCGAATGAGGCGGGAGTGGACAGCAGATCGTCAGGAGTGACTGAGATTTCGATGCGATTGCCATCGGGATCGTTAAACCAGAGAGTATCACCCATCTCAGGATTGCCGTCGCGTGGCTCCAGCGTCAAATCAATACCGGAGATCTGGAGGCGGGCCGCCAGGGCTGCCAGCTCGGCATCGGTATCGACCTCAAAAGAAAGATGGTGGAGAGGAGTGCGCGAAACCGGTCTTCGATTGTTGGCTGTCGCAGGTCGTGTGTCAGAGAACAAAGCCAGAGAGTGATGCTCCTCTCCCAGAGCAAGGAACATATTTGTATCGTTGTCTTCTAATTCAGGATCTTGATTTGTTATACCCTCAGATGTTGAGCGTAGGTCAAGCCCCAATGTCTGGCGGTAGAAGCGGGTTTGTGCCAGTACGTCGTTAGTCCACAATCCTACATGTGCCAATCGTTTCACTTTGACTTTTTGAATCTGCTGGTTGCTCACGGCTGCCTCCTCATAGACATTGCTAGACACACGCAATATTTTAAGCCATATCTGGACTCTTATTTTGAGTCTTATCATACCTGTCCAGTGTCGGGGGGTCAACGAAACTACCCGAAGGTCATGGGGTATGCATATTTATACCCATATGCGTTCAGAAACCCCCAAAGGGAGCACGGCGTCCCTAAAGGGACCTAGCCTTCGGCTCATCTGAACGCAAGGAAATATTACTCGTTTGTGGAGGAATCTGAGCCGAGAGTGTGCTGCTGGGAGGGCTGTTCGGTTACGGGTTTGCTTGTGGGATCGATGAAGTGCTCGACTTTGCTGGAAGAGAGATCAATCGTTTCCAGTACACGGATAAGAGGAGTTGCTGGCATGGGGGTGGTCGGGAATTGCGGCATCAATGATGTCGGGGGCACAACGGGTTGCTTGTGAGATGGCTGTGGCCGCTTGTAAGAGACTGTAGCAGACTTGCCGTTAAACAGTAGATAGATGATCATTCCCGTCATAATCAAGCAGAGCGATCCAAGGAGAATGAGTAACGACCAGTTGTATTGGATAGAGAACTGCATAATGATGCCTCCTGCGACGACGAAAAAAATGGTTCTTACGGAGGAGATGATACCAATGCGTATGGCGCAATGGCAAAGAGGAGGGCGATCCAACACGGCATCTGCATATGTCGTGCGAGGGCGCAGTATGCTATTGAGTGTTTCGCACCAACAAATCAGTTTTATCATCAGTAACCTGCGTCTCTGGGCTAGCTTACCGGTAGAAACGCAGGTATGCAGGTCAGCGGGCCATGTTGCTTTGCTTACTCCTGCTGTACGTAGCCTGAAGACCTGAAGTTTTCTGTCCTTGTTTGTTTTGTTCACCGCCTCTTTCTCTCAACCTCCGCTATAGTTTCCCTTAATCGAAACGGACGTTTGAAAATCTTGCGATGAAGTGATTTTTGAGGTTAGAATACCTCCAAGGGGTGATCTAACCTCAAAAATTGCCTATCGCGACACTGAAGTGCCGGTGTTTTACCGGCAAGCTTCAGTGCTCAGTGTGGCACACGTCCTTGTTTCCTCCATAATAGACCTGCTACCGTAGACCCATGCAACGGTTGCCGGTTACGACACAATCATTCGCGCTTATCACCACAAACCATCTACCCCGCCGCTCAAGCGCAAGGTCAGCATGCTCCCACCTCATGTGCGCAATTAGCGCTTCCACACATCCCCCACTACATTTCGGGATATGCTGACCCTGTTTGAAATCTTGTGCCGGTCCTTTCACACGCTGCATGT
>Ga0070741_10016446_pt1 | contig 12331 bp, 12 predicted proteins | sample Coa_R1_4_FD_66440 | JGI IMG/M metagenome (GOLD analysis project Ga0070741, IMG submission 66440) | Surface soil microbial communities from Centralia Pennsylvania, which are recovering from an underground coalmine fire - Coalmine... | ecosystem: Environmental > Terrestrial > Soil > Unclassified ...
CGTGACCGCGCTGCCGTCGGTGAACAGCCCGTTCACGGCCAGGACAGGCAGCGCGTAAAGCGACCGCCGCGTGAGCCCCTGCCAGGGAAGCGTCTTCATCCCGACATTGTACCCCCGGGGCAGCGTATGGCCGCCACCGCGCCTCGATTCGCGTGCAGGCGAGGACGCTACGGCGGCATACTACGTGCCGGGGCGGGCGGCGCCGGGGCAGGCCGCTCGCTTGACGCGCGCGGGCGGCAAGCCCTACCCTTGGGCGCCACGTGCGCGATGGCCGCGCTGCCACGGCCGTGGCCCACCCGGCTGCTCACCCGGCTACCGGCCACGGGCCACGGTGACGACGAGGAGCGATCTAGTGGAGAATCCGAGACCCACTCGGGCCAACCAACCTCCCGCGCCGAGCGCGCCCGCGCTGGCCAGCGCGGGCGCCAGCGTGGCGACACCCGACGGCGCCCGCGCAGTTGAGGCGACGGCCGACCCTTCCCGCGAGAATGGCCCGACGGCCGAGACGCCGGCCGAGCCCGAGGACTCGCCAAGGCGGACCGGCATCACCCGCGGGCCGATGCTGATCGTGCTCGTCTTCATCGGCATCGCGGCCGCCGTGGTGCTGCTCAGCCAGAACGCGCAACCCACCGCGGACGACTACATTCGGCACGGCGTGGACCGCGCGGAGAAGTCGCACGACCTGGCGGGCGCGCTGGATGACTTCAACCAGGCGCTGGCCATTGACCCGAACAACGCGCAAGCCTACAACAGTCGCGGGCTCGTGAAGGCGGATATGGGCGACCTGGCGGGCGCAGTGGAAGATTACGACGCCGCCATTCGCCTCGACCCGAAGCTCGACCAGGCCTTCTACAACCGGGGGCGCGCGCGGCGGGCGCTCGGCGATCCGCAGGGCGCCGTCCAGGACTTCACGGAGGTCGTCCGGCTGGCGCCCGCGCCCAGCAACGACTTCCGCGGCGCCGCCCGGGTGGCGTCGCTGCTGGCCGACACTTACATGAACCGCGGCAACGCGTACAGCGACCTGGGCGACTATCAGGCCGCGATCAACGACTTCAACGAGGCGCTCCGCAACCGGCCCAACTCGGCCGAGGTCTTCAACAACCTGGGCCTGGCGATGTTCAAGCAGGGCGACGCGGCGAACGCCATCACCCAGTATAGCGAGGCCATTCGCTACAAGCCCGACCTGGCCCAGGCGCACATGAACCGCGGCCTCGCGCGGGCCAGCCTGGGGGACCGCGACGCGGCCTTGCAGGACTTGCAGATCGCGGCGGCCCTATTCCAGAGCCAGGGCAATGCCGAGGCGGGGCAGCAGGTGCTCCAGCTCGCCCAGGGCGTGCAGCAACAGTAGCCCGCGGCCGCGCCGGCCCCGCCCCGCCGCCTGGCGTGGCCCCCCCATTCCGCTCACCCGAGGAGCTGACATGACCGCGGAGACGGATCGCCGCGTCACCACTCGCAACGTGCGCTACGGCAACCGCGTCGAGGGCTTCCTGGCGCTGCCCGACGGCGCCGGCCAGCACCCGGCCGTAATCCTGCTGCACGAGCGTTATGGGCTCGTGCAGCACACGCTGGACCTGGCGGCCCGCTTCGCCCGCGATGGGTACGTCTGTCTCGCTCCGAACCTCTACTCGCGCTTCCCCGACCAGGAGCGGCTGGCGCGCGGGGAGATCCAGGTGCCGCTGCCAGACCCGCAAGTGCTGGACGATTCGAACGCCAGCATCGCCTACTTGCAGGATGTGCCGGAGGCCGACCCGGCGCGGCTGGCCGTGATGGGCGTCTGCCTGTCAGGACGCTGGCCGTTGGTGGTCGCCGCGCACCGGAACGATATCGGCGCCGCCGTCGTTTTCTACGGCGCCTGCCAGCCCCCCGGCTGGGAAGTCAACGCCGACCAGCCAGAGCCGCTGGAGGCGCTGATCGCCCGCGTCCAGTGCCCGGTGCTCGGCGTGTTCGGTGAGGGCGACCACGTCATCCCCCTGGAGTACGTCCTGCGCTTCCGCAACGAGCTGGAGCGGCACCGCAAGACCTACCACATGAAGCTGTTCGCCAACGTGCCCCACGGCTGGCTCAATGACACGATGCCCGGCCGCTACCGCCGCGAGGAGGCCGAGGAGACCTGGCGCATGCTGCTGGCCTTCCTCGAGCGCACGTGGAGCGGCGGCTATCCCGCTGACCGCGTCCGCTGGTCGTTCGAGAGCGATGTGGCGAGCGATTACGATCCCAGCCGCAACGTGCGGCTGGCGTAGGCGCCCGGCGCCCCCGAGGGCCAGCGCGCGCCGCGGCAATCCTGCGGACGCGACAGAGCGGGTGGTATAGTTGCGCGCGCCGCCGACTGTGCGGCGATGGGGCGCGTGGCGCTCGCGGCGGCGCGCCGCGCGCTCGGCCTGGAGGAACCTGTGCGTCGGATGGCCCGTATCCCCCTGGCGCTTGCGTTCGCGCTGCTCGTGCTCAGCACGGCCTGCCAGGGCGGTGGCCAGGGAACCGGCCAGCGGCAGAGCAGCGGCGCGCCCCGTGAGCAGGTCGTGCGCCTGCCGACCACCGAGCCGCCGACCCTCGACCCCGGCCTGGCGGCCGACGCTACCTCGATTGACGTGATCTCACAGCTTTTCGAGGGCCTCGTCACATTCGACGACCAGGGCGCCGTGCACCCCGTCGAGGCGGAGGCCTGGCAGGTATCGGACGACGGCCGCCAATACACCTTCCGGCTCCGCGAGGGGCTGCGCTGGAGCGACGGCCAGCCCGTGACGGCGCACGACTACGAGTACGCCTGGAAGCGCAACGTGGACCCCAGGACGGCCTCCGACTACGCCAACGCGCTCTATCCGATCCTCAATGCCCAGCGGATCCACAAGCAGGGCGCAGACCCGAACACGCTCGGCGTGCGCGCCGTGGATGACCGTACGCTCGTCGTGCAGCTCGAGGAGCCCGCGGCCTACTTCCTGCGGCTGGCGAGTACCTGGACGCTCTTCCCGCTGCCGCGCTGGGCCATCGAGCGCGGTGGGGACTCCTGGACCGAGGCGGGCAAGATCGTCACCAACGGGCCGTTCAAGCTGGAGAGCTGGCGACACGACCAGGACCTCACGCTCGTGCGCAACGACGACTACTGGGGCAGCAAGCCCACGTTGGTGCGCGCCGTTTACAAGATCTTCCCCGACGGCGCCGAGGAGCAGATGCTCGCGGCTTACGAGGCGGGCGAGATCGACCTGAGCACGACGAACTACCGCCTGCCGCCGGCCCAGGTCGAGCGGCTGCGCAACGACCCGAAGCTCAAGAACGAGCTGCACCTGTTCCCCGCCTCGGACACCCGCTTCATCACGGTGAACCACCGCCGCCCGGCGCTCCGTGACCGCCGCGTGCGCGAGGCGCTGGGCATCGCCATCGAGCGCGAGCGGCTGCTGCGCGACGTGCTAAAGCGCCCCGGCCAGCCGGCCACCAGTCTCCAGCCGGAGGGCATCGCCGGTCGGAAGCCGGAGCTGTGGCCCAAGGAGGATGTCCAGCGGGCGAAGCAGCTCATGGCCGAGGCCGGCTATCCGGATGGCCGCGGCTTCCCGGAGATCACGTTCACCTATAACACCGCCGATGTCTGGAAGGCGCTAGCGCAGTACCTCCAGCAGCGCTGGAAGGACACGCTGGGCATCACCGTGCGGCTCGACAACATGGAGTGGAAGGTCTTCCTCAAGTGGAAGTTCGAGCCCGGCTGGACGGAGCGGGGCGACCTGTACCGCGGCGGCTGGGTGTCGGACTACGAGGATCCGAACAACTGGTACAACATGCTCTGGGACTCGGCCGAGGATCCGACGCAGTTCAACGGCGGCTGGAAGAACGACGAGTACGACGCGCTGGTGCGGCGGGCGCGCGGCGAGCAGGACCCGGCGGCGCGCACGGCGCTCTACGAGCAGGCCGAGGCGCTGCTCGCCCGCGACTACATCCATATCCCCATCAACTACGAGCGCTATGAGGTGCTTGTGAAGCCGTACGTCCAGAACTACGCGCCGCCGCGCGTCATGGGCAACACCCCGCTCACCAAGATGGCGATCGCGACGCAGTGACTGGCTACGTCCTCCGCCGCCTGCTGCTGCTCGTGCCGGTCTGGCTCGCCGTGTACACGCTCACCTTCGTCCTCATGCAGCTCACGCCCGGCGGGCCGTGGGACCGCGAGAAGCCGGTGCCGCGCGAGGTGCGCGAGGCGCTGGACCGCAAGTACGGCCTCGACAAGCCGGTCTGGCAGCAGTACACCGACTACCTGGTCGGCGTGGTCACGCGTTTCGACTTCGGGCCCTCCTACGCCTCGCGCTCGCGTACGGTCAACGACATCATCGGCGACTTCTTCCCCGTCTCGCTGTCCCTTGGTTTGATGGCGATGGCCGTCGGCACGGCGCTCGGCGTCACACTGGGCGTCGTTTCTGCGCTCCGCCACAACACCTGGCTCGACCACCTGGCGATGCTGTTCGCCATCGGCGGCGTGTCGGTGCCGGCGTTCGTCGTCGGGCCGCTCCTGGTGCTGCTGTTCGCGCTCAATCTGGGCTGGGTGCCGACGCAGGGCTGGGGCCGGCCGGAGCAGGCCGTGCTGCCCGTGCTGACGTTGGCCCTGCCGCCCGCCGCGCTGCTCGCCCGATACACCCGGGCCGCCATGCTCGATGTGACGCGCATGGACTATGTGCGCACGGCGCGCGCCAAGGGACTGAGTGAGCGCGTGGTGGTGCTGCGCCACGCGCTGCGCAATGCCCTGATCCCCGTGACCACGGTCGCGGGCGTGATGCTCGCCGTCGTCATTACCGGCTCGTTCTACGTAGAGTACGTGTTCAACATCCCCGGGCTCGGCCGCTACTTCGTGACCGCCGTGACGAACCGCGACTACCCGGTCCTGATGGGCGTGACGCTGCTCTTCGCCACCGCCATCGCCGTCGTCAACCTGCTCGTCGATCTGCTCTACGGCTACCTTGACCCACGCATCCGCTACGACTGACCGCCCGACACGGAGGTCCGCCCTACGGCGTCCGGCGCACGCCGATCACTCGCCGGCAGAGCCCGCGAGGGCGCCCTCCGCGCGCTCAAGCTGTGCGAGGCCAGGCCCGCTCTATAGTGCGCCGGGGAGCACCGGCGCGATCGCCGCCAACGGACGTGGTGGCATGGCTGGCCAGCACCTGGCCAGCGGGGTGGGGACGGCGATGCACGAGCTACATCACCTGCGCGACGCGGAGAAGCGGCTGCTGGAGGGCCTGCACCAGCAGGGGCACGTGGCGCGCGACGTTCACGCCGAGGAGGCCGCCAGCCGTACTTTCGACGAACGCCTGGCCGATGATCTCGCTCACTTCGCGGGCAGTTGGCGGTTCATCCTGCTTTTCCTGGCCGCCTGCGTCCTATGGGTCTTCCTGAACCTCACCGAGATGGTCACCAGAGCGTGGGACCCGTACCCATTCATCTTGCTCAACCTGTTTCTCTCGCTCTTGGCCGGGCTCCAGGCGCCGGTGATCATGATGAGCCAGAACCGTCAGTCGGAATAGGAGCGCCCCGCCCCGGCGCGCCCTGGCACGCTGCTCCCATCGGCGGATCGCGTGGACACGCGCCCCTGGCGTGGGCCGGCCAGGTGATCTATGCTCAGACCAGAACGCCATCCCGGGTGGACCGCCCATGGCCTCGGAAGCACACCCTAGCGCCGCCGTGCTCCTTCAGCACGCGGCGCTCAGCACGCAGCACTCCCCGGCCGGCCGGGGGCTGTGGCGCGACGCCTGGCGGCGGCTGTGCCGCAATCGCGCGGCGCTCGCCGGCCTGGGCTTCATCGTGCTGGTGGCGCTCTGCGCCGTGCTAGCCGACGTGCTGGCGCCGTATCCGTTCTGGCACCAGGACCTCGCCGTGGTGCGCCAGCCGCCCTCGCCCCAGCACTGGCTCGGCACCGACGAGCTGGGCCGCGACATCCTGAGCCGCCTGCTCTACGGCGCCCGCATCTCGCTGGCCGTGGGGCTGGTCGTGCAGGCGCTGATCCTGCTGGTCGGCGTGCCGATCGGCGCGCTCGCGGGCTACTTCGGCGGCTGGCTCGACACGCTGCTTATGCGCACGGTGGACGTGCTGTACTCGATTCCCGATCTGCTGCTGGTGATCGTCGTGATGACCACTGTGCGGGCTGCGCTCGCCGGCGGCGGGGGGGCGCTCGGCGCCTTCGCGGCCCTGGACGCGGCGTTCGGCGGCCTGCTCGGGGTGTTCGTGGCGCTGGCGCTCACGTCGTGGCTGACCGTGGCGCGGCTGGTCCGCGGCCAGGTGCTCAGCCTGAAGGAGCGGGAGTTCGTGGACGCCGCCCGCACACTGGGCGCCGGCCACGCGCGCATTCTGCGCCAGCACCTGTTGCCGAACACGCTGGCGCCGATCATCGTGGCCGCCACGTTCGGCATCCCGAGCGCGATCCTGCTCGAAGCGAGTCTGAGCTTCCTCGGCCTCGGCGTGCAGGCGCCGATGCCGAGCTGGGGGGCGATGATCCTCGAAGGCTACAAGGCGATGCGCGCCCAGCCGCACATGCTGGTCGCGCCGGCCGCCGCGCTCTCGCTCACCGTGCTGAGCTACAACTTCTTCGGCGACGGCCTGCGCGACGCGCTCGACCCCTGGATGCAGCGCTAGCGCGGAGTTATCGGGCTAGCCCCCGGCAGGGCGATGGTTCGCGCGGGGTGGCGGCTCGCCGGCGGCGGGGCGCTCCGCGACGACAGTAACGTCGCTCGGGTTGAGCGACGGGCGGCTGGCCGCGAGCTTGAGGCGGAATAGCTCGGCGCTGTGGCGGTCCTCGAAGATCTCCTCGCGCGCGACCCAGGCGCGCACCCAGACGCGATAGGGCACCTCGGCCTCCCTGCCGACGCCGTGGCGACGCTGCCACGGCGGGAAATGTGCCGCGCCGGCGTGAACCCGGCAGCGTGGCGCCAGGGTAGCACAAATCGCGGGCTGTCGCGCAGCGGACCGCGTTGCAATCGTGTTGCGGTTGCGTTGCGGTCGGCTAATAGCTAATAGATGGGCGGCGCGGGCGGCGCAAACAGCGTCATCATGCCGGCCACGACCAGCATGCCGCCCAGGAAAACCGCCGCGACCAGCAGCGTCAGTACCAGCCCAATAATCCAGGGCGTCTGGTTCGGCGGGGCGGCGGGCGCCGCGGCGCGGCCCGCGGGGCGCGCTGCCGCCGCGGCGGTACGCCCGGGCGCCGCGGGCCGCGCTGCCGCGGGGCGGGCGGCAGCCGGTGCTGGTTTCTCGGCAGGGGCCGCCGTTGCCGTCGCCTCGGCAGCCGGCGTGGTCTCCGCCGCGGGTGCCGCAGGCGTTGCGGCCGCCGGGGCCGGTGTGGGCTCCCCGGCCGGCGGGGTAGACGGATCGGTGGCCATTCCCTTAACCTCCAGTCCCAGGCCATGCCTGTACCGGTTACAATGCTCTCATATCTTTGCGCGCTCACACAACACTACGGGTCCGACAGCGAATGACAAGCAAGCCTCGCGCGCCGCGGCGGTCCACCCCACGCGCACTGCCTCTCGCCCAGGTGCCCGAGGGCTGCCCATTCTGCCACGAGGCGACCGTGGCGCCCGGCGTCCTGATGGAGACGCCACAGTTTCTCGTGGTCTGCGACCGGGCGCCTCTCGTGCCCGGCCACCTATTGCTGATTCCGCGCCCCCACCTCGCTTGCTACGGCGCGCTCCCGCGAACGCTCTACAGCGAGTTCCGTGCCCTCAAGGCGCGCATCGGGGCGTTCCTGGCCGACGCTTACGCGCCGCCGGTGTTCTTCGAGCACGGCGTCGTGGCGCAGACCGTGCCGCACGCCCACTTGCACGCCGTCCCCGCGCGGGTAGAACCGCCGCTGGCCGCGCTGCTGGCGCGGCGGGCGGCGGCCGCCGCGCGCGGCCTGGGCAGCCTGCGGCGCTGGTATGGTGGGCGCCGCCCGTACGTGTACTACGAGGAAGACGACCGCGGCTACTTGCTCGCGCCGGAGGGCGCTCCCGCCGGCAACTTGAAGACGGCTTTCGGGCAGGCGCTCGGGCCGGCGCGGCCCGAGCCGGACGCCGTGCCCGCCATCACGCGCGATGTGCGCGAGCGCTGGCAGCGCTTCGAACAGGCTCAGGGACGCGCCACGACGCGCATCGTTACCTGCTTTCTGGAGCACGCGGGGACGATCTGCCTGCTGAAACGCAGCGAGGCCGTGGGCAGCGGGCGGGGCAAGTGGCACGCCGTCTCGGGCTACCTGCCCGAGGGCAAGGACCCGCTGGGCCACGCCTATGACGAGCTGGCGGAAGAGACCGGGCTCACCCCCGGGCACGTTGAGCTTCGCCGCCACGCCGGCCCATTGCTGTTCGGCGACCGCGCTGGCGGCAGGCCCTGGGAAGTCGACGCCTTCCTCTTCCACGCCGGCACGTCCGCGCTCAGCCTGAACTGGGAGCACGTCGAGTACGCCTGGGTGCCGCCCGAGCGGCTGGCCGACTACGACTGCTTCCCCTGGCTGCGGACGCTCTACGAGGCGGTGGCCGACGACATCGGCGCCTCCAGCGCGAACAGCCGGCCGTAGCCGGGCGCGCGCCCGTCCTGGCCCACCAGCCGCACCGCCGCCCAGAAAGCCGCGGGCGTGCTGGAGACGACCGGCACGCCGGTGGCCGCCTCCAGCGGCACTGTCACGCCGAGCGTGCGCAGCCCGCCGCACGAGATGAGGATGCCGTCGGCGCCGGGACTGGCGGCGAGCACGCGCTGGCCGAGCGCCACCAGGTCGGCCTCAGACACGTTCCGCGCTTCCCCGACCACGTCAATCCCCAGCCCCTGCACCGCGCCAACCTGGAAGCCCGAGTCGAGCAGGAACTGGCGCAGGCGGTTGTTCACCTCGTCGATGTACGCCGTGCCCACGGCAACGTGCTGCACGCCCAGCGCCCGCAGGCCGTCGACCACGCCCGTGCTCATCGTCGTGGCCGGCAGCCCGGTCGCCGCGCGCATCGTCTCTTTGAGCTGCTCGTTGAATGCGTAGCCTTTGTAGAAGCTCAGCGACGTGCCCATCAGCGCGACGGCCGCGACGCCCTGTGCCGCCAGCTCGCGCGCCAGGTCGCCGACGCGGTCGATGACGCTGTCGTAGCCCTCCGGCGTCAGCCGCTGGAGCCCCAGGCCGGCCGCGACGAAGCGCACGCCGGCCGGGTAGAGCTTTGGCCCGTCGGCGGGCACCTCGCCAGCCGCAGTCGGAACGATCAAACCAATCATCGGTTCGCCGCTCATGCGCCCTCCGCGTGCCTCTTGCCGAGCGATGGGCGAGGAGGTAGAGCCTCTCGCCGCCCCCTCAGGACGAGAACTTGCCCTTTTCGCTGAGATAGCGGTTCACGTACTCGAGCGTGGCCCATTCCTCCCAGGACATCGGTCGCTCGATGGTCTGCATCTCGTATTCCTCCTGCGCGGTGGCCGTCATGTTCTCGGCGGACAGCCCGCCGTCCACGCCCCAGCCGCGGTTGCGCGCCATCGCGTCATAGGCCGCGCCCAGCATGGCCAGGTCGGCCTCGCTGCCCGTCTCTTGCTTGGCGAACTGCAGCGCCGCCTCGCGGTTCTGCATCGCCCAGCGCGCCGCGTCGATCACGACGTTCGTGATGTGCTGGATAAGGGCCTGGTGCTCGCGGACGAAGCTGTCCTTCGCCATGAGGCCGTTCGCGATGTACTCGGGCATCACCTTCGCGGCCTCGTAGATGATGTTGTAGCCGTCCTTCTGAGCAAGCAGCGCCTCCTCGATGTGCATCACGCCGCCGGCGATGGCGCCGCTGTACAACGCCGCGCGCCGCGCGGCCGTGCCGCCCACGGCGATCCACTCGACCGCCTCCGGATCGAGCCCGTTGCGCTGGAGCACGACGCGCGGCACGAAGTGCGAGATCGAGCCGAGCCGCGCCACGCCGAGACGGCGGCCGATCAGCCCTTGCAGTGAGGTCACGTCGGGCGACGTCACGATCACATAGTCCGTGACCGGGTTGATGCTGCAGAACACTCGCAGGGGATCGCCGCTCACCTGGTTCGCCTGGATCGCCGCGGACACGGCGCCCTCGCCGATGTCGATCTCGCCGGCGACGAGCGTCTTGGAGGTGATGACGGCCGAGTCCATGATCGTCGTCTCGATCTCGTAGCCCTGCTCGCGCAGCCGCGCCAGCGCAATGGGATAGGGCAGCTTGGTGATGTCGAAGGCGCCGGAAAAGCCCATCTTGAGCTTCATCGGGCCGGGCAGCGCCGTGGGCTGAGCGGCGGCCGCCACCTGCCCGGCCGCCGCCGGCGGTGCGCTCGCCGCCGCGGGCGCCGCCGGCGTTTCCGGGCCGCGGCAGGCGCCGAGCGCCAGGCCACCGACCGCCAGCCCGGCCAGCCGCACGAACCCGCGCCGTGAGACGTTCCAGCTCATGCGCTACCTCCCGTTCCCGCCCTCGTCGAGCGCTCACTGGCCGCCCCAGCCTCGATCAGCGCGACCGCCTCGTCCGCGTTCAGCACACGCGCCATCCGCGGGAACACGCGGTCCATGAAGAAGTCCTGCGCGCCTGGCCGCTCGCTGTGGCAGCAGTCGCGCACGATCACCAGGTTGTAGCCAAGGTCGCGAGCGGCATAGGCCGTGCTGGCGATGCCGACATCGGTCGAGCCGCCGCAGAGCAGCAGCGTGTTGATCTCGCGCGCCCGCAGCAGGTGGTCGAGGTGCGTGCCCGCGAACGAGCTCCAGCGGTGTTTGAGGATCGTGATATCCTCGGGCCGCGGCGCCAGCTCGTCCACGACTTGCGCGCCGGGCGTGCCGCTCGTCACCATCGCGCGGTGCGGCATCACTTGCGGCCCGTCGGGCCACGGCTCCAGGTTCATGCTGGCGTCGGTGATGAGCGGGATCCAGTCGCGGCCGTCGGCGCGATGGTCGCCGTTTGTGTAGAACACGGACATCCCGTGCGCGCGGGCGGCGGCCAGCAGGCGGGCCGTCTGCTCCACCACGCCCGTGGCGGCGATCTGGGCCGCGAGCGCCGGGTCGCTCGGCTTCAGGTAGTGGTTCAGCATGTCGAAGAGGATCAGCGCGCTGCGCCTCGGATCGATCGGCAATGATGGCATGGGCCCTCCCGGTGCAAGCTGGCGGTCGCGGCCAGTATACGGCCCCCGCCGCCCGCGAGCCAGCCGGACGCACGCCGCCGGCCTCACTCACCCTGGGCCGTAGGTGCAGCGCCTTCCGCCGAGCGGTCCGGCGGCTCACTCTGGCTAGCCCGAGAGTCGCGCCCCCGGGCGGTCGGCTCATCATCCTCGAAAAGATGCGCCCAGCATGGTGGATCGCCGCCCTCCCACTCGAAGGGTCCCTCGCTGCCGGGCTCGTTCGACATGACTGCACTCCATCAGCCCGCTACTCCGGCCACAGCGTCTATCGTCCTGTGGCCCCGAAGTCAGCCCTGCACTCGCGGGATTGTAGCAGCCGCGGTGGCGGTCGTCAGAAGGCGGAGGCGGCAGCGCCCGCGGGACACGGCAGAGCAACATCAGCCAGGCCCGGCGAGCAAGCGAGGGCAGCAACGCGGTAAAGTAGGACGGCCCATCCGCGCCGGGGCCGCTGGCCGTAGGGCAGGGATGGGGCGTGGCGTGGCCGCGTGTGGCGGCGAAGGCTCTAGCCTCTTGAAAGGAGCCCGGGCATGCGACGACTTCGAGCGTTCTCTGGGATCGCGGTTCTCGCACTCGTCGCGCTAGCGTGCGCGCCGCCGGCCGCTAGCCCGCCGGGGCAAGCGACCCCCGCGGCCGCACCCGCGGGTGGCCAGGCCCAGGCGCCTGCGGCGTCCGTGCCAGCGGCTGCGCCGGCCGCGCCGATGACGCTCATCGTCGGCCACTTCCCGGCCACGCACACCGCGGGCGTGTACATTGCCCAGGAGCGCGGCTATTTCGCCGAGCAGGGGCTCGACGCGGACCTGACCCCCTTCCAGTCGCTGCCCGACGCCGCGCTGCTCCTGAACTCTGGCCAGATGGACGTCTACGCGGGCGGCACGGGCGCGAACCTCTACAATGCCGTGGCGCGCGGCATCGGGCTCAAGGCCGTGGCCGACAAGGCGCACTCCGAGCCTGGCGTCAAGTACAAGGCGTTTATGGCGCGCAAGGACCTCTGGGACAGCGGCGAGCTGCGGACCATCGCCGGCCTGAAGGGCCGCCCGGTCTCCTCGCTGCCGAGCGGGGGCGGCGTCGAGTACCAGATGGACAAGGTGCTCCAGACAGCCAATCTGACCACCGACGACCTCGACTTCAAAGGCCTGGGCGTGCCGGAGCAGTTGACCGCGCTGGCGAACAAGGGCGTGGATGGCGCGTTCCTGTTCCAGCCGGCGCTCTGCACCGCCGAGCGGCGCGGGCTGGCCGTGGTGATCCCGCCCCTGCTGGA
>Ga0070741_10016447_pt1 | contig 12331 bp, 10 predicted proteins | sample Coa_R1_4_FD_66440 | JGI IMG/M metagenome (GOLD analysis project Ga0070741, IMG submission 66440) | Surface soil microbial communities from Centralia Pennsylvania, which are recovering from an underground coalmine fire - Coalmine... | ecosystem: Environmental > Terrestrial > Soil > Unclassified ...
ATGAAAATCCCACGCCAGGAATCTCAGGTCCGCGGTGCCGGTGTAGAGAACGGTGTCGAAACGTAGCAACGATGGAGTGGTTCCTGCGGGGTAACCGTGCTCGTAGCGCGAGCGCGCGGCATCGGCGGAGAGGTCCACCTGAGGCATAAGGAAGGAGCGCGCGGTGGTAACCAGCCCTTGCCGGCGCGCGACCTCCGCCTGTGAAGACTTTAGGTCTGGAGAGTGCTCCAGCGCGTAATTGACGGCCTCCCGCAGACTCATGCCGGAGCCCGGAGGCGGTTCCGCGGCCCCGGCGAAACAGGAGAAAAGCGCAAGAAGCGCCACGAAATTCATCAAAGCTTTCACGCGACGACCTCCTGGTTCTGGCTGGCTGCCAGCTTCTTGCGAATGTGCTCGGGCAGGCCGTGATCGGGCTTCTTCGCATAAACGAGGTTGTACGTCACCGGGATGACGAACAGCGAGAAGATCGTGGAGACGATCAACCCGAAGATCAACGACCAAGCCATCCCGCCAAAGACCGTGTCGAGCGTAATGGGAAGGGCGCCGAGCACGGCTGCACCCGATGTCAGAAGGATCGGGCGCAGGCGCACGGAGACGCTCTCCAAAATCGCCTGATCGAGTGACAAGCCGCGCAGGAGCCCGAGCTGAATGAAGTCGACGATGATAATCGAGTTTCGCGTGACAATGCCGGCTAAGGCGATCATGCCGATAAAAGCGGGACCCGAGAAAAAGACAGGATTCATGAACCCGCCAATGTTGCGCTGTCCGAACTGGTTCAGCAGCCAGAACCCGGGCATAACGCCGATCACCATGAGGGGGATGGCGCGCATAATGGTGAGCGGCAAGCGATAGGAGCCGGTCTGGTTCATCAGGATGATGTAAATGGCGATCAGTGCGCCTAACATGGCGAGGGCGAGATCGCGGAACAGGTGAATCGTGATGTACATCTCGCCTTCATCCCCCCAGCGAACCAGCACCCCTTTCGAAACCTGCCAGTTGATGCCGCCGCCCTTGCGAAACATCGTGCGAGCGTTTAAGGGACGTGGCTGCGCCTGCATGTCCACGAACGCTCGGGGGCGATCGTGAACTTCGTCGGCCGTGAGGTCGAGGATGGTTTCCACCGGCGGCCGCCCTGCCATCTCTCCCAGGACGTAGACCACACGTTGAAGCTGGCGGTGATAGATGGTCTTATCCTCGATCTCGGCGCGCCAGCCGCCCAGTTCCGATAAGGGAACCAGATTGCCTGCCGCGCCTTTGGCGTAAATGCGAGCCAGGTCGATCGTGCTGGATCGTTCGGCCCGCCGGAACCAGAGCGCGATTCTCACTGGGGCCCGTTCATAGGGAACCTGAGCGGCGCCTGCGGCCTGACTGCCAAGCGCGAGCCCGACCGTACGGGCGATCTCATCCGTAGTGATGCCGTTGAGCGCGGCTTTTTGCTTGTCGACATCGAAGATGTACTTAGTTTGGTCTTCGTCGACCGTGTCATCGACATCGACCACGCCGGGCTCCCGACGCATGCGTTCTTTCACGATGGAGGCCGCGTCCATGAGGTCCTGATAGGAGTTCGTGGCGCTGCCATAGACGGCCGCAACAACGGTAGACATTGCCGGGGGGCCAGCCGGCAGCTCAACGATCTTCAGCTTGACTCCGTCCCGCTGCGCGATGGCCGTCAGGTCACCGCGAAGCCGCAGATCCAGCGCGTGGCTGGCATAGGCACGCTCGGTCTTGTGAATCAGGTTGATCCGGATATCCGCCCGGTTCGGCGCCCGGCGCAGGAAATACTGGCGCATCATGCCGTTGAAATCGACGGGCGACGCTGTCCCCACGTACGCCTCGTAATCGGTGATCTCGGGAACCGACGCCAGGTAGTGTTCGAAATCGCGCGCCGCAGCATCGGTTCGCTCCAAGGTCGTGCCCATAGGCATATCGAGGACCAGCAGCACCTCGTCCTTGTTGTCGTAGGGCAATTGCTTCACCCGCACGCGGCGGGTCAACACCAGCAGTATGCTACAGACGAACAGCACCATCACCAGAAGTAAAAAGAGGCGGCCTCGCCGTGGGTGTTTGATCAACGGCAGCAGTGTCCGATTGAAGAACCGCCGCGGGCCGGATGCGGACCCGGTCAGTCCGGTGCCGTCAGCAGCGCCGGCGGTGGGGCCTTTCAATAGCTTGTATGCCAGCCACGGCGTGATGGTGAAGGAAACCACCAGCGACATGATCATGGTTACGGGAACATTGGCTGCCATGGGACGCAGATACTGTCCCATCATGTCGGTGACGAACAGCAGCGGGAGGAAGGAGAGGATCACGGCGAACGTCGCCGCTATTAGCGGAGGCCGCACCTCATTCACAGCTTCCAGCACGACTTCAGGCGTCGATCTGCCCCGCATTTCAAAATGGCGGTGGATGTTTTCGACATCCACGATGGGATCGTCGACAAGCAGGCCGAGGGCTACAGTCAGCGCGAACAGCGAGATGCGGTTGATGGAGAATCCAAGGAAGTAGTTGACGATCAGCGTGAGGCCGAACACGCACGGAACGGCGATCGCCACGACAAGCGCCTGGCGGTAGCCGAGTCCGATGGCGAGCAAGGCCATGACCACCGCAATGGCAACAAACAAGCCCTCTTCCAGCTCCTTCACCTTGTCGTTGGCGGTGACTCCGTAGTTTCGGGTCACTACCACTTGCACGTCCTCGGGCAGGATCTCCTTTTTGAGCTCTGCCATGCGCTTTAGAAGGTCTTCCGCCACCCAGACGTTATTGGCGCCGTGTTTCTTGGCCACGGCGATAGTAACTGCGGGTTGCGCTCCAAATCTCGGCAGGGGTGAACTGGAAGCTTCGCCGATCAAGCTGCCCGCCGCCCCCTCCTCCTTGGGGTGATCCCAGGCGAGACCGCGGTGGAAGCGGACGTAGTCCAGAGATTCGCCCGGGCCATCGGTCACGTCTGCGACATCCCGCAAGTATACGGGACGGCCGCTCCATGCCCCTATGACGAGGCCTCTCAGATCCTGCGCGTCCTCGATGAACTGCCCCGCCTGGACACGCACGTCCCGGTCATTGCGGTCAAAAGTCCCCGCGAGCACGCTGGAGTTGGAAGCCTGGATGGCGCGGCTCAGGTCGAGCGCCGAAATGCGGTAAGACGCCATTCGTGTGGCGGAAGGCCGGATGAGAAGTTCCCGGGGACGGCCGCCCAGCACGTAGGAGAGTCCCGCGTTGGTGACTCCTTGCAATCGGCTGACGATCTCATCGGCTATGCGCCGGAGCGAAAAGTCGTCACGGGAGCCGCTGGTCAGCGTGAAGGTGACGATTGAAACGTCATCCACGTCGATGGGCTTCACCACCCAACTGACTACGCCCGGCGCCGTGCGGTCCAGGTTTTCATTAAGCTTGCGAATGAGTTTGACATAGCTGGGCTCCAGCGGCTGCCCCACGTAAAACCGCACCGTCACGATGCTCTGGCCCGCCATCGAGCGGGAATAGACATACTCGACTCCGGGAATCTGATACAGCATCCTTTCGAGGGGCATGGAAACGAGTTGCTCCACATCCTGTGCCGTGTGACCCGGAAACGAGACCATCACGTTGGCGGCGGCGACGATGATTTGCGGCTCTTCTTCCCGAGGAGTCACGACTAGGGCGATCACTCCCACGGCCAGCGACACGAGGATGAACACCATGGAGAGGTTCGATTCCAGAAACTTCCGGACTATGCGGATGGTGAGGGACTCGTGGGGACTGCTCATAGACCGTCTCTGTCACGAGCGGATGTGCTCGCTTCCCGAAGAACTACCGCGTCTCCGTCCGCGAGGCCGCTAAGAACTTCGAACTGGTCGCCCATAGCGCGGCCAAGCTGCACAGTGCGGCGCTGAACGCAGCCTTGCTCGACAACGTTCACCATCGTGAGTTGGCCCGCGCGGGTCACGGCCGAGGCGGGAACGGTGAGTACGTGTTCGGACGCCGCGGGGATCAACAGGCGGCCGAACATACCCGGCACAATCTCACGTGTGTCTTCGAGATGAATGCGCACCACCACGGACCTGGTGGCCGGATCCGAGGAAGGGACAATCTCCACTACCCGGCCCCGCAACTCCCGGCCGCGAGCGTCGATTCGCACACTCCGAATCTCACCGATGTGAATGCCCGCCAGCATCTCCTCGGGGACATTCGCTTCCAGCCACAAACGCCCCTGTTCGTACATATTGAAGAGCGGCTTACCAGGCGCGGCCAGGTCACCGACATTCGCGAGCTTGTCGACCACCACTCCGGTGAACGGACTGCGTATGACCGCATACGAGAGACCCACTTCGGCTTCCTTTTCGGCCTGTTGCAGCCGGTGCAGGTTTGCATCGGCGGTCTTGAGATTGGTTTGGGTGTGCTCGAAATCGTAGGGTGTGATGACTTGCTGGTCGAAGAGCGGCTTGTCGCGTTGGTAGTCGGACTGCGCCTGCGCCAGCTCGGCTTCGGCCCCGCGCACGGCATCCTGCGCCTGCTCGACGCGGCGCTGGAGGTCCCGATCGTCAAGCGCCACAACGGTATCTCCGCTCGCAACTTGCTGCCCCGCCGAAACCCGCATCTCGACAATGTTGGCCACCACCCGCGATGTCACCGCGGCGAGTTGTTCCGCCTGAACGGTTCCCACGGCTTCGGTGACGTCCGGGATGGTCCGCATCGCGACCTTCTGAGTGGTCAGGCCTGCCGCCGATTCCACGGGCACGGGTTGCTTGCTCGCCTGGATCACTCCACGGCGGAACGTTCCCAGTATCCAGAGCATGAGGATCACGATTGTGGCCACGGATAGCCCCACGCGCAGCAGCAGGGAAAGCCTCGTGCGTCTGGGCGTTTCCACCCCTTCCGGGGCCGTGGCTTTATCGTTCGAATCGTCAGAAGGCATTTGGTTTCGTCTCCGGCAATCGGGTACGAGAGCATCCATCGTTTCGCCGCCGTTACACGGCAGTCTTCAACGCCCGCGGATCGGCGCGCGTGACATCTTGGTTCCGGAGCGACTCCTGGAGAAAAGCCCGCACGCGCATGAGACGTGGGTCCTCCGCATTGAGGCTGTAATGCACCCGCATTCCGTCCCGATTGCTCTCCACCAACCCGCTGTTGCGCAGGTAAGCCAGGTGCCGGGACAGAAGCGGCTGAGGCAATCCGAGAAGTCTCTCCATTTCACAGACGCAAAACGGCGATCGCAAAAGCAGGTTCATGATCCGCAGCCGGGTCGGATCGGCAAGCGCCTTGAACAGGTTGGCAAGTTGTTCCATATCAAACCTTCCGGCTATACGGATGCACGCATAGGGTAAAAGGTGACGGAACTCTGATTATTTCTTGGCAACGATCAGCTAAGGGCGCAAGTCTTCATCCTCGATGCCGGGCAGGACGCGGCCCTCGAAGTTCGGCGGTGGAACTGGCGGCGGCGGATTCGAGCGCCAGCGCTTCAGGAGTCCGAGGACCGGCACTGCCCGCCAGCGGCAGCGCGAACCACGGAATCCAAGGAGTCCACCAGCCTTATGTGTGGGTCGCCAGGCACCTTGCGGCCAACCCGTTGCACGTAGCCCTCGCTCTGGTGACGAGACACAAGTTTGGTGTAGCAGTGCGGGGCCACAACCGGATCCTCGACCCGCTGGACCCTGGCCTTCTGTTCGTCCGGGGCCTCGACTCCGGCCGAGGGTACGAATTCCGCAAAGAGTGCCAACAAGAGGAGTGCAGCGGGAGTTACCGCTACCGTTCGAGATGCATGATCATGGGCAGACTCCCAGGTAACCCATTGCCGCGCCGAGCACAAGAACAAACGCCGGGTGCCAGCGAAAGCGTGCTAACAGGAAGAAAGACACGACCGACAGGAGAACACTTCGCCACGACGCCAGCGCAGCGGGGCCGAGCAGCACGGCGGCCGCAAAGACCAAACCGGCCACCGCCGGGTTGATCCCGCCTAGGAAGCGTTTTGCGCGAGGATCCGCGCGGAAGCGAGCGTATTGGCGGCTGATCACCAGCATCAGCGCAACGCCGGGAGCGAAGAGCGCAGCCGTCGCGGCCAAAGCGCCTCCAATACCGGCCATACGATATCCGGCGAACGTCGCAAGCACCGCGATCGGCCCAGGCGTCAGATTGCTGATCGCCACGCCGTCCAGAAATTCGCGCGCAGTCAACCAGTGGAGGTCGGTGACCAAGCGATGGTGGAGCACTGGGACGAGCACAAATCCGCCGCCGAAGAAAACGAAACCGATCTTCAGAAACTCGGCGGCGACACCGAATAAAGGACTCATCGCAAGCAGACTGACCGGGGAGACTCCAAATAGCGATGCGGCTTGAGGCCTCGCGGGGGTGCTAGCGGCGTCGTCACCACCGCGAAGTAACAAACCTGCTGCCCCCGCCGCCAGGAGCACCCAAACCGAATTCAGTCTGGCAATGCCGGCGGCTGCCGCCAGCGCCGCGATGACCAACGCCACCGGTGTCCGGACTATATTGCGGGCAATGCTCCACCCTGCGCTGCAAATGAGGGCGATCACGACCGGTCCCAGTCCCACGACTACGCCCTGTAGTGCAGGGATCGAGTGGTACTCGAAGTACAGGGTAGACAGTCCGATGACAATCACAACCGATGGAGCAAGGAATGCGACGGCGCACAGCAGGCCGCCGAGCAGCCCAAAGAGTCGATAACCGATGAATATTGCTGCGTTCACCGCGAAGGGCCCCAGAACCTGCCCGAGGGCTACTCCATGAACGAATTCATCTACACTGATGAGGCGGCGTTTGCGCGAGAACTCATCCTCCATCAGGGAAATCACAGCCATTCCGCCGCCAAAGCCCAAGCTGCCGATCTTCAGAAACGCCAACAGCAGGCGACCGAGAGGAATCGAGCCGGTTATTTCAGGTCCTCGAGTACTGGCTTTCTCATATTCGGGTGGCACGGAGCTGATCTCCCACCTACCGCCTCCCGAAGAACAGGAAGTATTGATAGGGTAGCGTGCCCAATCGATTTTTCAGCGCGAAGTCAGCAGTCTGAAACTCGGCGATGACTTGTTGATCCGAGAGTTTCATCGATGGCGGAGGGCCGATCGGGAGCGGTCGCTTATAAAAGTCGATTACCACTATGCGGCCGCCCGGCTTTAGTGCCCTGGCGACCTTTGCGTAATACGCCAGCCGGTTCTCTATGTGATGGAGCACATCGCAAAAGAAGATCAGGTCCGCCGACCCCTCCGGCAGGCGCGGATCGTCGGGCGCGGCGAGAATCGTCACCAGATTCGGGGATGCCTTCTCGCGCTCGACGGCAAGCAGTTTGTCATCGATATCAACCGCATACACCTTCCTTGCATGGAGCGCAAAACGGCGTGCAAAATAGCCGGTTCCCGCACCGATGTCCGCCACGGCGTCGGTCGGTTTCAAATCAAGAGCCACGACCACATCATGAGGTTTCTGCCATTCATCACGGGAAGGGTCCTCTAATACCTTCGCGTACTCGCTCGACGACGGAGGGTGATGCTGATGGGGCACTTGCCCGAACCCAACAACCGCAAGCGCTAACATCCAGGCGTAAAGTTTCATAGCCCCTTTCCCCGAACAATCCGAAATATTGGCGCGCGGCAACGGAGAGCTCTATACGTTTTATGGCGGCTTTGCCGCAACCTGCCACGTCTTAATTCAACTCGCCGAGATTAGCGACCCTCGACTAAGCCGGAGTCAGATGTTCCGTGATCTTTGATTTGAAAACGGAGAAATTCATGGATAGCGGCCAGCGCTTCACCGTTTGCAGTCGTAATGCGAATTCGACCGCCGGCTTCCGTTTCCTCGAAGCGATACCCGATCTCCGCTTTCAGCCGTTCCATTACAGCTACGCCCGGAGGCGTCTGCGCATGAATCATCATGGGAGCCGTGAAATCGCCGGCCGCAAACATCTGTGCAATGTGATTCAAATGCTCCCGAATCTGATCGATGCTTGCGGTGTCCTTCGGGTGATTCGCCTCTACCTGGATAGCACCGCCATCGGGCATCAGTTGGAAGTGGTGCGTGGTCTTCTCGTGATCGAAGCCCATGCCTTGGTCGCCTCTTCTGTTGACGTCGGCATTGTGCTGATCGTGGCTTTGAGGCACAGAATCCTGCTCGTGAACTTGTGGTGTAACTGCGGATTGATCTGGCGTACCGCTTTTCGGCGGACTTCCCATCATTCCGCCGTGCATGCCGTTCTGCATCATCGCTTTGTGCATGGCAGCCATGCCGCCCTTGACAAGGTCGCTTACCTCCGAGGCGTGCTTCTGAAGCGCTGCTACGGTCTGCGGATCGTTTGACGTTTGAACGACTATGACGCCTTTTGCGGTCGTCTGAATTGAGGTATGAACTTTATCGGCATTTTGGAAAATCGAATGCAGCGCCGTACTCTCCATTGGCAAGCCCGGGTCATTCCCCGCACTGACGTGTTGGTCCATGCTCAAAACGTGGTCTTTGATGATCTTTGCAATCTGTGGATCGTCTGATTCCGTGACCGCGCGGATGCCGTCCGTAAGATTAGTTACGGTTCTGTTGATGCGCTCATGGTTGACCATCAACTCGTGGATAGCTCCCATCTCCGCCATCTGGGCCGGTCCCCTGCCCGCCATGGCTCTCGGCGGCGTGGTGGGCTGCTGTGCGGTTGCCACTGCGGCAATCAAAGTAAAGACTAAAAGCATGAATAGCGCATATCTATGCCTCATCGTTTTCTCCCTATTGATTTCGTTCAGCTGCCTGGCATTTTTGGTTTCCCGCGATCTCGTCTTGTCCCTTCCGGCCATCCACTCATCTCGAAGGCCCAGGGCCAGAGCGAATACGGAACCAGACTCACACCAACTTGGCTTCTGCTACCCTGGCTGAATCCGCCTCGTGATAGCTCTCCGAAATCAACCTTCTCAGCGTTGCCTTGAATTCCTCCATGGGCGGAAAGCGGATCGCATCGGACGGGCAGATCCTGGCACAGGCGTCGCAACCAACCACACAGTTGTTGGGCCGGTTCACCTCCGGCACTCCAAGCGCGTCGTTCCAGTCGAACACGTTGTTCTTGCAGAAATCGATGCACTCCCTGTCGTGGATACACGCATCCTGGCTGACGGTCGGAAACCAGGGGATCTTCTCCCGCGGCACTCTCGGGTTCGGCATGGTGTGTCCCCGCTTACTTGTCTGCCAGCGGCAGAGTTTGCGAGCATGAGCAGGCACCCATCAAGTCCTCGGCAGCAGGGTCCTTCCCAGTACTTTGCTTTTGGAGGATCTCTGCGACCTTCTCCTGCATGCGTTGTAGCACGCCGTCGTTATCCGTCATTCGGATATCCAGGGGGATGAAACGTTCGGCCGGAAAGCCGGTCTGCCGCAGGACCTTCTTGAAGAGCTTTTCCTGAGCTTCAGGCGCGCAAGCTCCGCTGAGGATGTACGTCTCCTGGTCAGCGCCTTTGAGGATATCCGTCAGGAACTGATTTCCACCCTGTCCGCACGTCTGCGGATGCAGAGAAACGTAGGCAACATCCACGTCGCTTTCGATCTGGAATGGCAGGGTGTTGAAGTCGTTCTTCTGGAACGAGGCGCATAGGCCCTTGCAGTTACACAACAAGACCTTGATTTTCATGGCCATTATCCTTTCGTCGAAGAAGCAATGCGTTTGCATCCACCGGCTGAGTGCGTAAATGATTCGTGATGCGCCGGTTGTTGTCCGTTTGGTACACTTCTTCGTGGAGAGCCTCCTGCAAGAAGGCGCGTAGGCCCGTCCCCACCGTGCCCTGCAGCGAAGCCCCGTATTGCACTCTCATCCCTTGCCTGCGATCCTCGACCAGACCGGCGCCGCGAAGGTAAGCCAAGTGGCGGGAAATGAGAGACTGCGGAAGCTTCAGAATCGACTCCAATTCGCAGACGCAGTATCGACCATTCAACAGGACATTCAGGATGCGCAACCGATTCGGATCCGCGAGCGCCTTAAAACTTCTGTGGAGCGGTCCCATTTGGTTCCTCCGCTTATATGGATACGCAAATAGGGTGCCTGGTGACAGCCGGGGCCGGGAATTCCTGGCAAGCTGTTGAATATAACAGAGATTGAGATCTGATAAGAGGATACACAGTTCAGTCGCATCTGCCCGGCGTTGAGCCAGGTCACACACGCGACGCATCGTCACGGGGCGACATCACCCATCGCCGGCGCCAGTTCTCATTCGTCGAACAGGAAACGCGAGCGCGGCCGATCTTCTGGCCGATTTGTGCTCTCAAGGATGCCCTTGGACCCATTGGGTGTCCGTCATTTTCCATCCGCCGCCGAGAGCTTTGTAAAGTTGAACCACGGCAAGAAGCCGGTCGCGTCGCGTTTGGGACAAGGCGATCTCCGCCGGGAATAGGAGTTGCTGGGCTTCGAGGACTTCGTAGTAACTCGCCAAGCCCCCGCGATACCGTTTATTCGCGATCGTTACAGAGTCATTGAGAGCCGTTACTTCGCGATTCTGCTGGTTCTCCAGTTCGGTCAATTTCTGCTCCGAGACCAGTGCGTCGGAGACCTCCTGGAAAGCCCTGAGTGTGCCTTGAAGGTATTGAAACCTGGTCTGCTCGAAGGCAGCCACAGCAGCTCGATATTGCGCGGTCAATTGTCCGCCCGTGAAAATCGGGCCGGCGCCTTCCAACGCCAGGGCGAATATAGCCGCCGATCCGCTCGTCAGCGCGGTAAGCTCCGGACTCACTCGTCCGAACAATGCCGTCAGACCGATCCGCGGGAAGAAATCGGCCCGTGCGATCCCGATTCGGGCCGAGGCCGCAACCAGAGACTGCTCCGCTTCCAGCAGATCCGGACGTCTTTCCAGGAGCGAGGACGGTAATCCGGCAGGGATGGCTGGAGGAACCATCGCTTCGCTGCCAGGGGAAGGGCGTTGAATCGCTCCCGGATTCCTGCCGAGAAGGACGCTGATCTGGTGCTCCTTAACGGCGATTTGCCGCTCGATGTCCGCAACCGTGCCGGTCGCCTCCGCCAAGGCCGATTCGGCGCGCGTGACCGCCAATCGGGAAGTGATCCCCGCGCCGTACCGCCGGTTGAAGAGCGCGTAGGTGGACTGAAACGCGCTCGTGCTATTTTGGGCGATGGATAAGCGCCGGTCGAGTTCCTGGAGCTCAAAATAGGCCTGCGCCGTCTCGCTCACCAGCGACAACATGAGCCCGCGCCGGCCGTCTTCGGTCGCGAGAAACTCCGCGAGAGCGGCCTCATTCGCCCTTCGGATTCGCCCCCAAATATCCGCCTCCCAGGCCGTGGAGAGACCGGCCAGGAACAGGTTTTGGGTTTGTGTCTGTCCATTGCCCGGAAGGGACAGTTCGGGATTGGATTTGAAGACTCCCCGGTCGCGCTGCGCGCCCGCGTCGTAGCCGATCACCGGGTAGTATCCCGAGCGGGCCACGGCCACCAGGTTGCGGGCCTGTTCGACCCGGGCGACGGCCGTGCGAAGGTCGTTGTTATTCGCGAGCGTTTCTTTCAGCAGCGCTGCCAGGCCCGGATCGGGAAAAGCTTCCCACCATGCCAGATCGGCGAAGGAGTCCGATTCCGCAACCGCCTGGCCTCGAAATGCCGGGGGCGCGGAAACCACCGGCCGTTTGTAATTCGGCCCAACCGCGCAGCCGGCGAGGATGCAGCCGAGCGGGATGCAAAGCCATGTCTCACGGCTCATGACGTCCTCCTCCACGAGCGGAGCTTCTGTCGTGTGAATTCGACGAAAAAGAAGGTTACCGGAACAATGAAGACGGCAATCAGAGTGGCAGCGAGCATCCCGCCGATCACCGTTGTACCCAGGACCTGGCGGGCGACGGCGCCGGAACCCGAAGCGATGGCCAAGGGAAGCGTGCCCAGAATGAACGCGAATGCCGTCATGAGGATCGGGCGCAGCCGTAAGCGGGCGCCCGCGAGCGCGGCGTCGGTCAAAGCAGTGCCCTTCAGGTATTCCGTTCTGGCAAACTCCACGATTAGAATCGCGTTTTTGGCCGCAAGTCCGATCAGCATGACCAGTCCAATCTGGGCATACACGTTGTTCTCGAAACTTCTGATCCATAACGCCAGAAAGGCGCCCAGAACGGCGATCGGCGTTCCCAGGAGAACACTGAATGGCAGCCCCCAATTTTCGTACTGTGCTGCCAGAATGAGGAAGACGACTAATAAGGAGAGCCCGAACACAGCCGCCGGACTGACTTCCTGTTCGGCTTTTTTCTGCTGATAGGAAAGGGCGTTCCAATCGTAACCCATGTCGTTCGGCAGTACGCTCTTGGCCACGTCTTCGAGAGCGTTCATCGCCTGAACCGTGCTGTAGCCTGGCGCAGGACTCCCCGTAATCTCGACCGCCCGATATTCATTGAACCG
>Ga0070741_10016448_pt1 | contig 12331 bp, 10 predicted proteins | sample Coa_R1_4_FD_66440 | JGI IMG/M metagenome (GOLD analysis project Ga0070741, IMG submission 66440) | Surface soil microbial communities from Centralia Pennsylvania, which are recovering from an underground coalmine fire - Coalmine... | ecosystem: Environmental > Terrestrial > Soil > Unclassified ...
CCCCGGGCGATCGTCGAACTCCACCGACACCGCCGCGAAGAAGCACCCACCCGCGAACACGCCGCGCTCCAGGTAGTCCAGGTATCGGTCGCCCAGCGCGCGGAGCCTCGGCGCGCCCTCGGGCTCGTCCAGCGTCGGCTCGACCACCTCCGCGACGAACCGCCTCGACGCCTCCTCGATCGTCGCCAACTGCAGCCCCTCCTTGGAGCCGAAGTGGCCGAAGAGGCCGCTCTTGCTCATGCGGAGGTCCGACGCGAGGCGACCGATCGTCAGGCCCTCGAGCCCCTCCGCCGAGGCCAGATCGACGGCACGCCCCAAGATCGCCTCCCGCGTGCCCCGCGGGTCTCGCCGGCGTCGTGTCCCCGTGCTCGCGGCCATGGCCTGGGCCGGATCATAGCCGCGCTCCCGTACGAACGTTCGTGCGTTAGAGTGGCGCGCACGCGCATCCACCGCCGAAAGGAGAACGCCGATGTCCGGCTACGCCGTGAAGAGGATCGACGAGATGGAGGGCATCTACCTCGGCTCGTTCAAGTTCGCAAGGGCCGAGCTGGGGGTCACCTCGTTCGGCATGGCGGTGATGGACATCCCCGCCGGCTATGCGGACTACCCGGAGCACGATCATTCGGAGGACGGGCAGGAGGAGGTCTACCTGGCGCTCCGTGGCTCGGGGGAGATCGAGATCGAGGGCGAGCGCCACTCGCTCGACCCGGACACCATGGTCAGGGTGAGCGCCGGAACGAAGCGCAAGATCCTGCCGGGCGACGACGGCATCCGGGTGCTGGCGCTTGGCGCCACCCCTGGCAGGCCGTACGAGGTCCAGGAGTCGACCGAGCTCGGCACTCCCGACCCGATGGCTCAGTCGAGCGACTGACCGCCTAAGCGGCGAGGGCGCTCCAGAGGCGCTCCTCCGCCTCCAGGACGGCCGCGGCCTCGGCGGCGACGGACGCCCACAGCACCGAGTCCGGCTCCTCGGGCTCACTCGCGGCCTGCGCCGCGGCGGCGAGCGAGGTCCACGCCGCGGCCGCCGCGGAGGCGAGGCCGCTCTCGTCGTATCCGGCCTCCACGAGAAAGCGCGAGTACATGAGCCGGAAGTTCCCGCCTCCGGTTCCGCGGCGCTCGATCACCTGATAGAGGAACCGGGCGCACCAGCGCCAGTCCTCGGCGGCCTCCGGCCACCCGCCGACCTCCGCGGCGAAGCGGCGCAGCGCCGGCAGGCCCTGGAAGTCACCGAGCTCGGGATCGAGCATGCCGGCGGCACAGCGGGCGATGGCGGCGGGCGCCGCGGCGACCAGATCGGCGACCTCGGCGCTCCCGTCGAGGGTGAACATGTGGCCCGCGAGCGGGAAGACGGGATGGTCGCCGTGACGCGCCCGCTTCAGCCCCTCGAGGCGCGTGGCCTGGAGCTCCTCGAATCCTGTGTCCGACAGGTACGCGACGTCGGCGTCGTAGCCGGCGAGGACGACGGCATGCCCCGGGAAGTGCGCGGAGGTGCCGTAATGGTCGAGGTAGTAGAGGTCGGTGATGAGGATCGCGGGCCTTCCCGCGTCCACCGTCCCGCGGGCCTCGTCCCACGCGGCGTCGGGGTCGTCGAAGGTCGCAAGCCTCAGCGGCGCCCCGGTGAGCTCGACGAACTGCTCCTCGAGCCGTCCGGTGCGGCCGTTGGTGAAGCGGGACGGCGACGAGCCCTCGAGAACCACGTAGTAGAAGCTGACTCCCGCCCCGAGGCCAAGGGCCATCTCCTCCGACATCTCGAGCCCGTGGAAGGAGAGCAGGTTCCGGAGCGCGGTCGAGCCGCAGTGGTTGCCGGGCACGTGCCGGTATCCCGGGACCATCCGGGCCGTGGTGGCCGCCATCGGCCGGATTCTCTCGGATCGCGAGGGCGTGCGCCCCTATGCTCCCGCCGGTGAGCAAGCGTCTACAGCGCCTCGACCGCCGCATCCTGCGCTTCATGCGGACCCGCGGGCACACCCCCGCCGCCGAGGACGTCATGAAGGGCCTCGGCGCGGCGGGCGAGTGGGGTGCCGTGTGGGTGGTCATCGCGCTGGGCGCCGCGCTCGCCGACGGCGAGCGACGCGGGCGCTGGCTGCGGGCCGCGCCGGTGGCGCCCGTCGCTGTCGGACTCAACTACCTCGTGAAGCTCGCCGTGCGCCGCGAGCGCCCTCGGCTGCGCGGGCTGCCGCCGCTGGCGGGCGCCCCCAGCGCGCTGTCGTTCCCCTCCGCCCACGCGACCGCCTCGCTGGCGGCCGCCACCGCCATGGGCCGGGTGAGGCCCGGGGCTCGCCCTCCCCTCTATGCGCTCGCGGGCGCCGTCTGCCTGACCCGGCCGTATCTGGGCATGCACTATCCGTCCGACGTCCTGGCGGGCGCGGCGCTGGGCGTCGCGGTCGGCGCCGCCTGGCCCGGCCTCCGGGGCCGCGGGACCGAGGACCGGATGATCGACCTCGTGGTGGGCGCGGCCCAGGCGACCGGTGAGACCGCCGCGGACGCGGGACCGAATGGGGACCGGCCGGAGGCGGCGGCCGCGCCCGGCCGGGATCCTCGGGCGCAGTGAGGATCGGCATCGTCGGCCTGCCGAACGCGGGCAAATCGACCCTGTTCAACGCGCTGACGCGGGGAGAGGCCCAGGTGGGCAACTACCCGTTCACGACGATCGAGCCCAACGTTGCGGTGGCCGCGGTCCCCGACGAGCGCCTGCCCGAGATCGCGCGCGTGGTCGGCTCGAGCGAGGAGGTGCCCGAGACGATCAACTTCGCCGACATCGCCGGTCTCGTGAAGGGGGCGTCGGAGGGGGAGGGTCTCGGCAACCGGTTCCTGGGCGCGATTCGCGAGACCGACGCGATCTGCCACGTCGTGCGTTGTCACACCGCTGCGAACGTGGTGCACCCCGACGGCAGCGTGGATCCCCTGCGCGACATCGAGACGATCGAGACGGAGCTCCTGCTCGCCGACCTCGAGCAGGCGACCGGCCGGCTGGAGCGGGTGGAGAAGCAGGCCAAGCGCGGGGACCCGGAGGCGATCGCCGAGGCCGAGTGGCTCCGCGAGGTGGTGAGCGCGCTGGGCGAGGGCCGCCCGGTGAGGACGGTGCCGGCGACGGAAAGGGCGAAGGAGGCGCCGAGGCGCCTCCACGCGCTGACCAGCAAGCCGGTCCTCTACGTCGCAAACGTCGCCGAGACCGATGTCCAAGGCGAGGTGCCGGCCCCGGTCGTCGAGCGCGCGCGGTCGGTGGGCGCCGAGGCGGTTGCGCTCTCGGCCCAGATCGAGAACGAGCTCGCCGATCTCGGCGCCGAGGAGGCGGCGGAGATGCGAACCGAGTACGGGCTCACCGAGTCGGGCCTGGAGCGGCTCACCCTCGCCGCCTACTCCCTGCTCGGGCTGATCACCTTCTACACCGCGGACCGCGACAAGGAGGCGATGGCGCGCTCGCTCAGGCGCGGCTCCTCGGCACTCGACGCCGCCGGGGCCGTCCACACCGAGCTCGCGGACGCGTTCGTCAAGGCCGAGGTCGTCGCCTGCGACGACCTGATCGCCGGCGGCGGCTACGCCGGAGCCCGGGACCGGGGCCTCTTGCGCATCGAGGGCCGCGACTACGTGGTCCAGGACGGCGACGTGATCACGATCCGGACCTAGGGCGCCCCTCGGTTTGTTAGCCTGTCACCGCTCTTTGATGAGCAAGCCTTAGCAATGCCGAGTTCCGGTGCGCGCCGCGCCCGGAAGCGGGGGAACCAACGGGGCCGAGGCCCCAGGGGCGAATCGGCGATCCGGCCGTAGCGCAGCTCTTTCAGCGCGAGCCCGACAGCTAACTCCGCAGGCCCAAGAGAGAGGAGGCTTCGAGTTGAGCCGCAAGACGGATGTAACGCGCCCGGCCCGTGGCCGGGGCAGGGGAACGGTCGCGATCGCGTCGGTGGCCGCCGCCATGGCGACGACCGCCGGGGCGGCGTTCGCGCAGGACTCCACCACGACGACCGAGGCGGGTTCGGGCCGGGACGCGACGACCACCGCCGGCGTCACGACCGCAGAGGGGGGCGGCGGCACCTCGACGTCCGGAGGCGGCGGGAAGTCCGGCAGGGACTCGGTGCGCCTCAAGGCGGAGTCCGCGGCTCCCGGCAAGGTCTTCTTCTACGGCAGGAACCGCGCGACCTACCGCTACACGATCAGCGAGGACCGGCCGCGCAACCTGAAGGTCCAGCTCGTCAACCGCAGGAACTGGCGGGTGGTCAAGGTGTGGCGCGAGGACAACCTCGAGCCGGGCAGCCACAAGGTGACCTGGGCGGGGAACAACCGCGACGGCAAGGCGGCGAAGAAGGGGACCTACCTCTTCCGCATCCGCACCAAGCACGGCGCGGACGTCGATCGCAGCCGCACCAAGGGCGACGACCGCTCGGTGAAGTTCTTCCCGGAGAAGTTCCCGGTCCGCGCCAAGCACAGCTACGGCGACGGCTTCGGCGCGGCGCGCTCGGGCCACACCCACCAGGGGCAGGACGTGTTCGCCAAGTGCGGCAAGCCGCTGGTCGCCGCCCGCGGCGGGCGCGTGCAGTACAGCGGCTACCAGGGCGGCGGCGCCGGCTACTACCTGGTGATCGACGGCAAGTCGACCGGCCACGACTACGTCTACATGCACATGAAGCGCGGCGACCGCGCGAAGGAGGGCGAGCGGGTGCGCACGGGCGAGAAGATCGGGAAGGTCGGCGACACCGGCAACGCCTCCGGCTGCCACCTGCACTTCGAGCTCTGGTCGAAGCCGGGCTGGTACGAGGGCGGCCACGCGATGCGGTCGGTGACGAAGCACCTCCGGCAGTGGGATCACTGGAGCTGACGGGCGGATAGATTGGCGCCGTGCGAAGCGCCCCCCGGTTCGCCGCCGTCGATCACGGCGCCGGCCACTACGAGAGCTACTACATCAAGGCAACGCGGCCGGGTGGAGGCCAGGGGATCTGGATCCGCCACACCGTCCACAAGCGACCCGGCGCCGCTCCCACGGCGGCGCTGTGGCTGACCGTCTTCGACGCCGAGGCCCCGGGGCCGCGGGCGGCCAAGGCGACCTTCGGCGCCGATGAGCTCTCGGCGCCGAACGGCTCCTACATCCGGATCGACGGCGCCCGGCTCGAGCCCGGCCGCGCCGTGGGCGAGATCGACGCCGGGGGCCTCAAGGCGAGCTGGGATCTGAGCTTCAGCGACCAGGGCCGGCCCTTCCACCACCTGCCTTACGACCGCCTCTACGACGCGCCCCTGCCGCGCACGAAGTTCCTCTCCCCCTATCCGAGCGCTCGATTCGACGGGCGCCTCACCCTCGGCGGCGAGCAGATCGAGCTCGCCGGCTGGCCGGGGATGATCGGCCACAACTGGGGCGCCGAGCACGCGGAGCGCTGGGTCTGGATCCAGGGTGCGTTCCTGGAGGAGGCCGAGCCGACCTACTTCGACATGGCGGCGGGCCGAATCAAGCTCGGCCCGGTGACCACCCCGTGGGTGGCGAACGGCATGCTGCGAGTGGGCGAGGCCGAGCACCGGCTGGGCGGCTTCGACCGCATACTGTCGACGAAGGTCGCCGAGCAGCCGACCGGCTGCAGGTTCGAGATCGCCGGCAAGGGGGTGAAGCTGCGCGGCCGCGTGGGCTCCGAGCGGAGGAACTTCGTCGCCTGGGTGTACGCGGACCCGAAGGGCCCCGAGCACAACACGCTGAACTGCTCGATCTCGGATCTGGAGCTCGAGGTCGAGCGCGACGACCGCCCGCCGCAGCGCCTGGAGCTCACCGGCGCCGCGGCTTACGAGTTCGGCACGCGGGACACCGACCACGGGATCCCGCTCCAGCCCTACCCGGACGGCTAGGCGAATCGCCTCCGCCGCCCGCCGCCTGCGGACCTCGCCTCAGCGACGGTGGAATCTGGCCCAGGTGCTCAGCAGGCCGAGCCGACCCTGGAGCGTCAGCCCGCTGACGCGAGAGCTTCCGCGCGAGCCGACTACCTTGGCCTTGACGATCCTCGGCGAGTCGCCGGTCTTGGTCACCCTGACCTTCTTCAGGCGCCCGTTGAAGAGGCCGCTCAGCGCGGACTCCATCTGTCCCTGCGACCGGCGGACGGTCCACTTGTGGTACGGCGAGACGTCGTCGTACGGGTCCTTGACCGACGTCAGGTACCGGACCGGGCTGGCGCCGGGAAAGGCGTACTGGATGCTCTCGGTCCGCCCGCCGGAGCTGGAGAAGTACATCGCGGTCACGGTCCGCTTGTGGTAGCGGAGGACCTTGCCGCTCGTCTTGCGGACCGCGCGGTCCGTGCTCCGCGTCTCCGAGTCCTTGCCGGCGTAGACCTGGCTGCGGGTGTCGTCATAGACGTTGAACCCGTGGCCCGCGTGTGACGCGAGCGCGAACGACCGCGCCGCGACCGCCTGGGCCCGAAGCGCGTTCTGCGGCCAGGAGGACGGCATCTCGTTGGCGACCACGCCCCGCGCGTAGTCGTCGACGTCGACCTTGTTCACGACGAGAAGTCCGCCCGAGGCCTTCGCGATCAGCTTGCCGCGGTAGGTGCCCTTGCCGCTGACCCGGATTCCGTTGCCGCCCTTCGCCGTGCCCGAGCGCCCGCAGTTGGCGAGCTTGCGACCGCGCGCGCTCTCCAGGATCACGCGCGCGCCGGACTCGGCGAACGCGTAGCTCCGTCCGCTGTGGAGCCGCTTGCCGCATGCGCGCTGGGCGCTCGCGAAGCCGATCGAGCCGCGCCCCGACGCGAGAAGCACCTTGACCGCGCCGTCGGCCCTGCCGATGCGGGTGTGGCGGTAGTAGTGCTGGAGGATCGACTTGTAGTCGCGACCGTGCTTCGCGTAGCCGTAGGCGCCGTACTGGCTCATTCCCACTCCGTGGCCGAAGCCGCGCCCGTGGATGACCCATCTCGCCGCGGTCGCGCTCGACGCGAGGACGAAGGCGCCCAGCGCCGAGCACGCAAGTGCCGCAACGGCAAGTCCTCTCGCTCGTCTCCAGTCCATCTGCCTCGAGCCCCGCTCCTGAAGCGGGCCGCTGGATCGCGCTTCGACCGCCGTGCCCACTTCCCTGCCCCCATGATCGTACGGCCGGCGGTCGGGTAGTTTGGAAACGAAGTCACCTACGGAGGTTCAAATGGCTATCGCGACTCAGGAGCAGACCGTCGTGGACAAGGTCGCCAAGCAGCTCTACATCGGCGGCGAATGGCGCGATGCGAGCGGCGGCGAGACCCTCGCGGTGGAGGACCCCGCCACCGGGGAGACGCTGTGCGAGATCGCCGACGGGACGCCCGACGACGCGAAGGCCGCGCTTGACGCGGCCGTCGCCGCGCAGGCCGAGTGGGCGGCCACGCCGCCGAACGAGCGGTCGGAGATCCTGTGGCGCGCCTTCGAGCTCCTCAACGAGCGCGCGGACGAGCTGGCGCTGCTCATGACCATGGAGATGGGCAAGACCGTCGCCGAGTCGAAGGGCGAGATCGCCTACTCGGCCGAGTTCTTCCGCTGGTTCTCGGGCGAGGCGCTGCGGATGGACGGCTACTACAAGACCGCGGGGAACGCCGCGAGCCGCGTGCTCGTGATGCGCCAGCCGATCGGGCCGTGCTTCTTCATCACCCCGTGGAACTTCCCGATGGCGATGGGCACCCGTAAGGTCGGGCCGGCCATCGCGGCGGGCTGCACCATGGTCTGGAAGCCGGCCAAGCTGACCCCCCTCTCGGCCTTCGCCCTCGCCCAGCTCCTCTCCGACGCGGGGCTTCCGGGCGGGGTCCTGAACATCGTCACGAGCTCCTCGTCCGGCGCCGTTGCCGCCCCGGTCATCTCCGACCCGAGGCTCCGCAAGCTGTCGTTCACCGGGTCCACCGAGGTCGGCCGCACCCTCGTCGAGCAGTCGGCCGAGAACATCCTCAAGGTCTCGATGGAGCTCGGCGGCAACGCCCCGTTCCTGGTCTTCGACGACGCCGACCTGGACGCCGCGGTCGAGGGCGCGGTGCTCGCCAAGATGCGAAACATCGGGGAGGCATGCACAGCCGCCAACCGGTTCCACGTCGCGGGCTCGATCGCGGGCGAGTTCACCGAGAGGCTCGCCGAGCGGATGGGCAAGCTGCGCCTGGGGCGCGGCACCGAGGAGGGCGTCGACGTGGGGCCCCTCATCGACGACGACCAGCGCGGCAAGGTCGCCGAGCTCGTGGACGACGCGGCGAGCAAGGGCGCCGAGGTCCTCGTCGGCGGCAGCAAGTCGGATGGCGCCGGCTACTTCTACGAGCCGACCGTGCTCGGCAAGGTCCCGGCGGAGGCCCGGCTGCTGAAGGAGGAGATCTTCGGCCCGGTGGCCCCAGTGGCCTCGTTCGACTCGACCGAGGACGCCATCGCCGCCGCCAACGACACCGAATACGGGCTGGTCGCGTACGTCTTCACGCGCGACCTGAAGCGGGCGCTGACCGTCTGCGAGGGCCTGGAGACCGGGATGATCGGCCTGAACCAGGGCATGGTGTCGAACGCTGGCGCCCCCTTCGGGGGAGTGAAGCAGTCGGGCATCGGGCGCGAGGGCGGCAACGAGGGCATCGAGGAGTACCTCGAGACGAAGTACGTGGCCGTCAACCTCTAGGGCCGAGCCGGGCGGCGCGGTTCGGCCGCGGGCAGGGAGTCGGACTGATGCGGCGAATCTCGGGCGAATGGCGTCCGCTGAGGAGGAGGCACTGCAGTGAGAACGGTCGTGAGGTTGCTCGTCCTGGCCGGAACCGTGGCGGTCGCAGGCGTCATCGCGGCCGGTGCCTTGGCCGGCAAGGTCCACAAGCAGGCGCTGTACGTGCGCACGGTGCCCACGAGCTCGTTCTACGTGGACAACGACCCGAGTGGCAACTCCGCGGGCGACCTCTTCGGCTCCACGGGTGACCTACGGCGCTCCGGACGCAAGCTCGGCACCTACTCGAGCGCCTGTACCGCCGCGTCGGACTCGCTGGGTCAATGCCACGCGACCTTCGTCTTCAGGGACGGGGCTCGCCTCCAGCTCGCGGGTCAATTCGACCTTTCACCGGGTGTCGCAAACCAGCTCTCGATCGTCGGCGGTACGGGCAAGTACAAGCGGGCCCGGGGTGAGGCGCACTTGAAGCCGGCCACAAAGAACCCGTCCATTCAGAAGGTCAGGCTGAGGATTCGGCTCTAGGTCCCGTCCGGGGTCGCCACGGGACGCCTCAGCGAGTCTTGCGCCCCCGCGAATCCGGGGGTAGGCTGGCGACACGTTCCCGCTCGCCCATATCTTCGGTATCCCTGTCGAGGAGACGGCGCTGAGCGCGGCACCCATCGTGACCGTCCTCGGCCTGCTCGCAGTGGCGCAACTTCGCCGCGTCGGGCAGCGCGCAACCTCCGTCAAGAAGACCCCGCCGAAGGAGCCGGGTTCGGTCGGGGGGCCGCCGGGACCATGACATCGGCGGTCGCGGCCATCGCTCGTCCAGCACCCGAGGAGAGGAGCCCCTCGTGCCACAGGTAGAGGACCCCACGTTCTATCGATCCCCCGCTGCTGCGATTGCGGCACCACCTGAGCAGCTCGCCTACGCCGCGGCGTTCGACCCCGCCGGTGAGCGGCGCGACGCCATGGCCGTCGTCGACTGCGACGCCGGGTCGTCGACCTACGGAGAAGTCGTGGGATGGACCGACCTGCCGACCGGGGGCAACGAGCTCCATCACTTCGGGTGGAACGCCTGCTCGAGCGCGCTCTGCCACGAGGGCCACGAGGGCATGCTGGAGCGGCGCTACCTCATCGTCCCGGGATTGCGTTCGTCGCGCACCTACGTGCTCGACACGGGCGAGGACCCGCGCCAGCCTCGAGTCGTGCGCACGATCGAGGCCGAGGAGCTCGCGAAGAAGGCCGGCTACTCGCGTCCACACACCGTGCATTGCGGTCCCGGCGGCATCTTAATGTCCAACCTCGGTGGCGCCAACGGCGACGGCGGGCCGGGTGGCGTCGCGCTCATCGACCACGACACGTTCGAGGTCACCGGCGCCTGGGAGACGGACCGCGGCGACCAGCACTTCGCCTACGACGTCTGGTGGCACCTCAACGACGACGTCGCCGTCACCTCTGAATGGGCGACTCCGGACATGATCGAGGATGGCCTCAACCCGGAGGACCTCCTCGGCAAGCGGTTCGGCCACCATCTCGACTTCTGGAGCCTCTCCGAGGGGAGGCTGCTCCAGCGAGTCGATCTCGGCGAGGAGCACCAGATGGTGCTCGAGGTCAGGCCGGCGCACGATCCGCGGAAGGCGTGGGGGTTCGTCGGCGTCGTGATCAGCGTCGAGGACCTCTCGGCGTCGGTGTGGCTCTGGCATCGCGACGGCGACCGCTGGACGGTGGACAAGGCGATCACGATTCCGGCCGAGCCGGCCGAGGCGGACCAGCTCCCGCCCGCCCTGCAGCCCTTCGGCGCCGTCCCGCCGCTGGTCACCGACATCGACCTGTCGGTCGACGATCGCTGGCTCTACGTGTCGTGTTGGGGCACCGGCGAGCTCAAGCAGTACGACGTCAGCGACCCGCACCATCCGAGGGAGGCCGGCTCGGTCGAGCTGGGTGGCATCGTGCGCCGCGCGCCCCATCCGGCCGCCCCCGAGCTCGAGCTCCGGGGCGCGCCGCAGATGGTCGAGATCAGCCGTGACGGCCGCCGCGTCTATGTCACCAACTCGCTGTATGCCTCCTGGGACGAGGTCTTCTACCCGGAGGGCGTGGGCGCATGGATGGCGCGCATCGATGCGGACACGGAGTCCGGGGGAATGGCCGTCGACGAGCGTTTCTTCCCCAACGGCGATGACTTCCGGGGACTGCGAGTCCACCAGACTCGCCTGCAGGCTGGGGACGCGTCGAGCGACTCCTACTGCTTCGTCGACTAGTTCGCTCAGGTCCCGTCCGGGTCCTCGACGGGGTGTTTCGACACCTCGCGGGCGCGCGGGGAGAGCTTCGAGCGCGTCATCGGCACCGGCGCCAGCGGCGCCTGGCTGTAGTCGAAGGAGTTCGCGTAGTCGTAGGCGTTGGCGTCGTTCTCGTTCAGCGGCGACAGGCCGAAGTTGTGCTCCGTGAACGCGAGCATCGAGGCGATCGAGGCCTGATTCGAGTCCACGTATCCCGGCCTCGCCCACGGGCTGACGATGACCATCGGCGTGCGGATCCCGAGGCCCGCCGGCGGCGGCACGTGGTCGTAGAAGCAGCCGCAGTCGTCGTAGGTGATGAAGATCGCCGTCGACCGCCAGTCCGGGCCGTTCTCGATCCCCGAGACGACCTGGCCGATCCAGTTGTCGCCCGCCCTCATCGACCCCTCGTTGTGCTGCGAGACGCGGACCGTCGGGAGGACCACGCTGAAGTTCGGGAGGTTGCCCCGCTGCGCGTTGATCAGCACCCGCGCGGTGGGCACCTGGTTGCTGCGGTCACCCGTGTACTGGCACTGGGCGAAGGTGGGGCAGATCGCCCAGAGGTAGCCGTTGCCGGGAGCTGCCGTGTAGAGCTTCCAGCTCAGGCCCGCCTTGTCCAGCTCGTCCATGATCGTCGGCATCGGCTTCACGCGCGTCTTCCGGTAGGCGCCGCCGTACGGGTACCGCGACGGGTCGAGGCGGTAGTCGGGGATGCAGGAGGGCTGATAGCTGATCTTCCCGTCCGGGTTCGCGCGCCAGGGCGCGTCGAGCTGCGCGTCGCAGCCCCACCCCGTGCCCCGGGGCTGGCTGGGCTTTCGAGCCGGCGGATCGCCCGTGAACCCGTCGAGGCTCGCTGAGACGAGCTCGATGTGCGCGCCGAAGCTCGGGACGCTGAATGTCTGGAACGTGCGGTCGGAGATCACGAAGGAGCTCGCCAGGCGTGCCAGATTCGGAATCTGGCTCGGGCTGTACTGCGTCATGCACTGGTAGTTGTGCCGCGCGCTGCAACTCCCGATCCTCGGCCAGCCGTCCATGCTGCCGCCGTCGATCGCCTTCACCTGGGCCTGCGTGCGGTGACCGGCGTCCGGCACCACGTCCGGGGAGGTCCTCAGCGGGATCTTGGAACCGTCGCGAAGCGTCCCCTTCGTCGCGCCGTCGCAACGGCCGGACTGCGCGCAGAGCCGGCCGAGGACGTTGTCGAAGCTGTGGTTCTCCTGGTAGATGATCACGACGTGCTTGATCGGGCTCAGGGGCGGGGGCTTCGGATGCAGGAAGTGCCACTTGTCGTGGTTGTTCGGGATGCGGTCATAGACGCACCGGCGGCACGCCTTGGCCGGCAGGTCGAAGCGCCACCGGTACGCCTTGGGATTCCCGAGCACGTCCTCCCGGATCGCGTACCTGACAGTGTGGCGGCTCACCTTCTTGACGGAGACGCCGTCGCCGCGCGCCCGTTTCGCGGCGCCTGCCGAGCAGC
>Ga0070741_10016449_pt1 | contig 12330 bp, 8 predicted proteins | sample Coa_R1_4_FD_66440 | JGI IMG/M metagenome (GOLD analysis project Ga0070741, IMG submission 66440) | Surface soil microbial communities from Centralia Pennsylvania, which are recovering from an underground coalmine fire - Coalmine... | ecosystem: Environmental > Terrestrial > Soil > Unclassified ...
CCGCCGGCGCGAAGGCCGTCGCCGCCCGCAGCTCCTGATCTAGCCCCCGGCGGCCTCGCGGTAGAGCGCCGTCAGGCGCTCCGAAGGCTCCTCGTCGAGCTCGTCCTTGAGCAGCTGCCGGTACCGGCGATAGTGCCGCGCCGCGGCGCCCGGGTCGTTGAGCCCCAGGTGCGCGCGCATCACCCCGTAGGCCGCGGCGTCGCTGTAGGCGTCCACGCCCTCGAGCGCGCGGAACAGCGCCAAAGCCTCCTCGAACGCGCCGCCCTGCAGCTTTCGCGCGCCCAGCTCGCTCAGCGCCTCCACGTACGAATCCTCCAGGTCGCGCCGCACCGGCTCCACCCACTCGGCGTAGGTCGCCGAGAGGAAGGGGCCCTTGTACAGCGCGATCGCTTCCTCGAGCCGTCCGATGCGCGCCGCCTCGTCGCGCGCGGCGCCGGCCTCCGCCATCGCGCGCATGAACGCCTGCACATCCGACTCGAAGACGCCGCGCTCGTTGAGCGCATAGGCGCCCTCGCCGTCGCGCACCACGCACTCGTGGAACAGCGCGCGCCGCAGCCGGTACAGGCTCGAGTGGAAGTTGCTGTTGCACTTGGACTCCGGCAGGTCGGGCCACAGCGCGCCGAAGATCTCCTCCTTGGTCACCGGTGCGCGCCGCCACAGCAGGAAGAAGAACATCTCCTTGCTCTTCTCGCTCCGCCATTCGAGGTCCGAGACCGGGCGCTCCCCCACGAGCACGCTGCCCCGCCCCAGCGCGAACGCCCGGACGCGCGGGAGCATGTCGGGCGCGGCGGCGGGCCGGCCGCGATCGCGCGGCTCCGCGCGCTCAGCCTCGGGCGCCAGCTCGCGCAGCAGCGGCTCGGCGATGTGCCGCACGCGCGCGTACTCCAGCAGTTCGCCCGCCCGCGCCGCCAGCGGCCGCAGGAAGCGGCGCTGCCCGATCTGTTCCGTCAGGCCCGCGACGCGCTCCAGCTCGCTGAGCGCCTTGCGCGGCTGATGCGACTCGTAGAGCGCGCGCGCCCGCAGGAACGCCGCCAGCGCCATGCCCCGGCGGTCGTCGATCGACTCGAAGTGCCGCAGCGCGGCATCGACCGCTCGCAGCGCCGCCGCCGGGTCGCCCCGCTCGAGCGCGATGTGCCCTTCAGCCAGTGCGTGCTGGGCGAGCCGGTCCGGTGGGTCCGACGCGCGCGGCGCGACGGTCTTGAGCAGCCTCGCCGCTTCCTCGCCCTCCCCGAGCGCCATGCGCGTGAGCGCGTGTCCCTCCGTGATCGCCGCCACCAGGTACGGCACCTGCAGCCCCTCGAGCATCGGCTGCAGCTCCTGGTACGCCGCCAGGCTCTCGTCGTAGCGCCCCATGTCGCGGTACGTCTCCGCGATCCCGGCGAGGATCGTCGGCTCATACGCCGCCGAGGCGCCGGCGCCGCGCACGAGCCGAAGCCCGCGCTCGTACACCTGCAGGGCCTGCTCGTACTGCGCCAGCTCGTAGTACAGCATCCCCGTGTTGTTCAGCGTCAGCCCCAGGTCGAACGTGTTCCCCGCGCGCTCGAAGGCCGACTGCGCCCGCTGCAGTGCGCCCAGCGCCTGGTGCGGCTCGCCGCGCCGGCTGTAGCACTGCGCGAGCGACACGCACGTGTTGCCGATGCCCTGCAGGTCGCCCACCTGCTCCAGCAGCCGCCGCGCCTCCTCCAGCTCCTCGATCGCCGCGTCGAGGTCGCCCGTGATCGTGTGCGTGACGCCGATGTTGCGCAGCGCATCGCCGGCGAGCTGTGCGTCGTCTTCGTCCGCGAACTCCAGGAGCGTGCGCGCCTCGCCGAAGGTGGCCAGCGCCTCCGGGTAGTAGCCCTTGCGCCGTTGCGTCTCGCCGCGCACGAACAGCGCCTGCACGAGCCCGCGGGTGTCCGACCGTTCGCGCAGCGCGCGCACGGCGTCATCGATCAGTCGCAGCGCCTCATCGAACTCCTGCAGCTTGTACGATGCCCGCGCGCGCCACACCGCGAGCCCCGGGCGCTGCCCCTGCGTCTCCGCAGGCAGTCGGTCGATCCATTCCGCGAGCGCCCGCGCCTGCCCCTGCTGGATCAGCCTCGGCGCGATCTGCTCGATCAGCCCCGCCGCCCGTTCCCACGCCTCCAGCTCGAACAGCAGCTCGACCGACTCGTTGAGGAACCCGTGGCGCGCGAGCGCGTCCGCCGCCTCGGCGCCCGCCCGCGCGAAGCCATCCGGGTCCTCCTCCCGCGCGCGCTGCATCAGCAACTGCCGCAGCAGCTGGTGGCAGCGGTACAGCGGAGGGTCGTCCGCGTGCTGCGAGATGAACAGCACCCGCTGCGCCGCCTCCCGCAGCAGCCGCTCGCTGTCGCCGCGGCCGCTCACCTCGTTGCACAGCGCCGGCGTCCACACCGGCAACGGGACGACGCGCTTGAGGAACGCCCGCAGCTCGTCCGGCACCGTCGCCAGCGCCTCGCCGTGCACGTAGTCCGCCAGCGAGAGCGTGGCGCTCGACCGGGGCCGCGTTTCCCCGCCCTCGAGCACCAGCGCCGCCGCCCAGCCTTCGGTCCGCTCGAAGAGCGCCTCCGCCTCGTCCTCCGACACCGCGCGCCCGAGCCCGGCGAGCAGCTCGCGGATCTCGCGCGCGGTGAACGCCAGGTCACCGGCGCCGATCGTCGTCACCTCACGCCGCGCCGTCAGCCGCGCCAGCGGCGGCAACGGCGGCCGCGTCCGCGACGTCATCACCACGTGCACGTTCTCCGGCGCCCGCTCCACGATCAGCCCGAGCGTCGCCATCACCGCATCGTCCTGCTGGACGTGGTGCACGTCGTCGAGCACGAGCACGACGTAGTCGTCGCGCGCGGCCAGCGTGTTCACGATGACGGTGCCGACCGTGCGCGGTTGCCAGAACCGTTCGTCGCCCAGCGGCACGTCGGTCCCGAACGCCGCGCCGATGCCCCCCGCAAGCGCGCTCGCGAACGACGCCAGGTCGCCATCCCACTCGTCGAGCGATAGCCACGCGACGTCGAAATCCTGCTCCTCGAGCCAGTCGACGACGAGCGTCGTCTTTCCGTAGCCCGCCGGCGCGGCGATGATCGTCCCGCGCGTGCCCACGGCGAGGTCGAGGATCGTGTTGAGACGCGCCCGGCGGATGACGTCCGGCCGGCGCCGCGGCACGGCGAATTTCGATGTTGCCACGCCGCCGCGGCCCCCCGTTGGCGCTGCCCTCTCCATCCGCGCCGATTATACGCGCCTGTAACCCGCCTGGCGCCGCACGCGTGATGCGCGCGCCGCAGCCTGTTACGCCGCGGTGATCGCCGCCTGCCTACACTGCGCCGTCAACGCGAAAGGAGCGGCAACATGCGCGACCCAGACGAGCGCGGACAGGACGTCGACCGGGAGAACACGGACACCGCCCGCAACGGCCGCGCGAGCATGACCCGACCGCGCGCCGAGAAGCGGGCCGGCAAGCGCGAGAACAAGCCCGAAACCGCCGAGGGGCGCGCGCACGACTACCCCGACCGCGTCGAGGCGCGTCCGTCGCGCGCGCACCGCGTGGGCGGCCGCGACGACCACGACGACGCCGTGACGGACGCCCGCGATCCGGCGGTGCGCGACGAGAAGCCGCTCGTGGCTCACAGCAAGGCCCAGCGCCTGGACGAGCGCCGGGGCGAGCGCGTTGAGTTCCGCGAGGAGCCGGACGACCAGCGAGGCTGAAGCCACCGCGGTCGAGATGAACCGAGGCCCGCACCGCCTGCGGGCCTCGTGCTGTGCTCGACCGGCGTCCGCGTCAGGCGGAGACGTCCTTCACTTCCTCCGCCTCCTCCGCGATACCGTCGTCCGCGCTCTGGCCGGAGCGCGTCAGCAGCAGCGGCCGCTTGCGCCCGCGGATCGTCTCGCCGCTGACGACGCACTTCTTCACGTCCGCCCGCGACGGGATTTCGTACATCACTTCCATCAGCGTGTCTTCGAGCACGGTGCGCAGGCCGCGCGCGCCCGTCTTGTGCCGGATGGCCTCCTCGGCGCAGGCCTTGAGCCCGTCGTCCGTGAATACCAGCTCCACGTTGTCCAGCGCGAAGAAGCGCTGGAACTGCTTCGCGAGCGCGTTCTTCGGCTCCGTGAGGATGCGCACGAGCGAGTCCGCGTCGAGCGACTCCAGGCTCACCACCATCGGCAGCCGCCCCACGAACTCCGGGATCAGGCCGTACTGCAGCAGGTCGTCGTGCGTGACGTGGCGCAGCAGCTCGTCGCTCCGCTTCTGCGCGTCCATCAGCTTGTACTCGGCGCCGAAGCCGAGCGATCGGCGGTCGCGGCCGAGGCGCTTCTCGATGACCTTGTCCAGGCCCTCGAAGGCGCCGCCGCAGATGAACAGGATGTTCGCCGTGTTGATCTGGATGAAGTCCTGGTGCGGGTGCTTGCGCCCGCCCTGCGGCGGCACGTTCGCCGTCGTGCCCTCGATGATCTTCAGGAGCGCCTGCTGCACGCCCTCGCCCGAGACGTCGCGCGTGATCGAGGGGTTGTCGGACTTGCGCGCGATCTTGTCGATCTCGTCGATGTAGACGATGCCGCGCTCCGCCCGCTGGACGTCGAAGTCCGCCGCCTGGATCAGGTGCAAAAGGATGTTCTCGACGTCCTCGCCGACGTATCCGGCCTCCGTCAGCGCCGTCGCGTCGGCGATGGTGAACGGCACGTCGAGCATCTTCGCCAGCGTCCGCGCGAGGTGCGTCTTGCCCACGCCCGTCGGCCCGACGAAGAGGATGTTGCTCTTCTCGAGCTCGACGTCCGGGTTCTGGCCGGTCGAGGAGTTGACCCGCTTGTAGTGGTTGTAGACCGCGACCGAGAGGACCTTCTTCGCCTGGTCCTGCCCGACCACGTACTCGCTCAGGTGGTCGAAGATCTGCTTCGGCGGCGGGATCCGCTGCCCGCTGACCTTCGTCTTCGCCGGCCCCGCCGACTCCTCGTCGATGATCTCGCGGCACAGCTCGACGCACTCGTCGCAGATGTACACCGCGCCGGGCCCGGCGATCAGCCGCTTGACCTGGTCCTGGTTCTTGCCGCAGAACGAGCAGTGGTACTGGACGCGGGTGGTGCGGCTGTTTGCCATTCGCGATTCGTCCTCGCGCGCCCCGTGGGGCGCTCACTACTCGGCCTGCCGATTGTACGCCACCCGCCCGGCTTTGTCAGCCGGACCACGGCCCGGCCGGGCTTGACGAGTAGCTCCTCCGGAAGCGATCGCGGGGCCGGACGTTCCACAGATTTTTCGGGACGCCCCAACCCCTTCTGAAGTCTAACGGGCGGCCCCGGCCGATATATCGGTGCTGGCGCCTACCCCTGCTCCCGGCGCGTCAGGATCTCATCGATCATCCCGTACGCCTTCGCCTGCTCCGGGTTCATGTAGAAGTCGCGGTCGAAGTCCTTCCGGATGCGCTCGTCGTCCTGCCCCGTGTGCTTGACGAGGATGCCGCGGATGATGTCGTTCTCCCGCAGGATCTCCCGGGCCTGGATCTCGATGTCCGCCGCCTGCCCGCGCGCCCCGCCCAGCGCCTGGTGCATGTGGATCGTCGCGTTCGGCATGCAGTAGCGCTTGCCCGGCGCCCCCGCGCACAGCAGCACCGTCCCCATGCTCGCCGTCATGCCGACGGCGTAGGTGGCCACGTCCGCGTGCGCGAGCTGCATCGTGTCGTAGATCGCCAGCCCCGCCGTGATCTGCCCGCCCGGAGAGTGGATGTAGAGGTTGATGTCCTTCTCCGGGTCCTCGCGGTCCAGGTACAGGATCTGCGCGATGATCAGGTTCGCGATCTGGTCGTCGATCGGCGTCCCCAGGAAGATGATCCGCTCGCGCAGCAGCAGCGAGTAGATGTCGAACGCCCGCTCGCCGCGCGCGCTCGTCTCGATTACCGACGGGATGATCACGTTCTCTGCCCTTTCGATGCCGCTGAAATCCATTTCAGGCCTGCGCCTCCTCGGTATCCGCCGCGACCGTCGCGGGCGCTTCCGTCGGCGGCCCTTCGACCGCCGCCGGCGATGGCTGCTCGACCTCCGCCGTCGCGGTCGCCCGCTCGCCGTCCTGCGTCGCGATCGCGACGAGCCGCTCGAGCGTGCGCCGCGTCCGCAGGTTGCGCCGGATCGTCTCCCGCCCCTCCGCCTGCCCGAACAGCTGCCGGAGTTGCGCCGCCTGCGGGCCGGCGGACGCGCTCAGGCGCTCGATCTCCGCTTCGACGTCGTCGTCGGTCACCTCGATCTTCTCGGCGTCCGCGACCTCGGCGAGGATCAGGGAACGCCGGATGCGTCCGTCCGCCACGGGCCGGAATTCCTCCCGCACTTGCTCTTCGGTCTTCCCGAGCGCCGCGAGATACTGCTCCAGCCCGCGCCCCTGCTCGATGTGCCCCGCCTGGTCGTGGATCATCCGGTCGATCTCCGACTCCAGCAGCACCGGCGGGTATTCGATCGTCGCCCCGTCCACCAGCTCCGACAGGATCTCCTCTTCGTACCGCTGTTTCAGCTGGTCTTCTTCCGCCTGCTGGATGTCCGCGCGGATGCGGTCACGGAGCGCTTCGACCGTCTCGTAGCCGTCGCCGACCTGCTTCGCGAACTCCTCGTTCAGCTCCGGGAGGACTTCTTCCTTCGTCTCCTGGATGCTGACCTTGAAGTGCGCCCGCTTGCCCGCGAGCCGCTCCGGCTGCATATCGCCGGGGATCTCCAGGTCGAACTCGAGTTCGTCGCCCTTCTTGTGTCCGAGCAATTGCTCCTCGAACCCCGGGAACAGCACGTCGCGGTCCTCGTTGAGCTGGACCTCCGCCTCCTGCTGCTGGACAAGCGTTTCGCCCTCGACCTCCGCCTGCACCTCCATGCGCACGACGTCGTCCCACCGCAGCTCCCGCTCGATCGGCTCCAGCGTCGCCGCGCGCTTCCGCAGCAGGCGCAGCGTCTCCTCGACCCGCGACTCGTCGACCGTCACCGGCTCCGTCTTCACCCGCACCGCCGTGTAGTCGCCGAGCGCGATCGTCGGCCGCACCGGGATCGTCGCCTTCACCACGAGCGGCTCCGTCGTCTCGACCACCAGCCGCGGCCGCGCGATGGGGTCGATGCTCTCGTCCGCCTCGACGGCCTCCCGGTAGATCACCGGCACCAACGCGTCGAGCGCTTCATCGAGCACGCGCTCCTCGCCGAAGTAGCGGCGCACCATCTCCGGGGGCGCCTTCCCGGGCCGGAAGCCCGGCACCTTCGCCTTCGGCGCCAGCCGGCGCAACGCGCGCCCGCGCGCCTCTTCCAGCCGCTCTTGCTCGACCTCGATGGTCATCAGGACCTGCGAGTCCGGGATTTTCTCGGTGGATACCTTCAACTCAGCTTCCTCGCCGCGAGGAGGGCCGAAGCCCGGACAACAGGTGCGGCCGCCGCTGGCGACCGCGTTCAGGGGCTCCGTGCCGTGGTTCCTTCGCGTTCAAAGTATAGCGCACCCCCAATCGGCCGCCCCCTCGCCGCGCGGCACCCTGCGCCCGACCCTCAGCGCGCGCCGGGCGTGATGATGTCCGTGATCGAGTCGCCGAGCAGGTTGAACGCGAAGATCAGCGAGCTGACGATCGCCGCGGGCACGAGGAGCAGCGCCGGGTGGTTCTGGAGCACGATCCTGCTCGCCCCGTCCGAGATCAGCGCGCCGAAGCTCGGGTGCGGCGGCTGGATCCCGACGCCGAGGAACGTCAGCCCGATCTCCGAGCCCGCGACCGCGCCCAGCGAGGCCGAGACGCCGACCACCACGAGCGGCAGCACGTTCGGGAGCAGGTGCCGGAAGAGAATGCGCGGCGTCGATGCGCCCGCCGCCTCCGCGGCCAGCACGTACTGGGAGCCGCGCAGCGTCAGCACCTGCGCGCGGATCAGCCGCATGCCTCCCACCCAGCCGAACAGCGACAGCACGGAGAAAATGAGGAAGTAGTCGGCGAACCCGGACGACGTCAGCCCGTGCCAGCCCACCCAGTCCTCCACGTCTCCCACCCAGCCGTTGAAGCGCGGCCGCATCGTCGCGCTGATCAGCACCAGCATCGGCAGCCCCGGCAGCGACGCCAGGATCTCCCCGGCGCGGTTGATCACCCAGTCGACGGCGCCGCCCGCATAGCCCGCCAGCAGCCCGAGCGTCACCGGCAGCACGATCCCGCCCGCCGCCACCGTCGCGATGGTCACCACCACCGTCGTCCGCATCGCGAACATGTTTCGGCTCAGCACGTCGCGGCCGTTGCGGTCCGTCCCGAGCGGGTGCGCCCAGGACGGCCCCTCGAACGACGCGTCGAGGTTCTGTTCCGCGTAGCCGTACGGCGCGGCGAGCGGTGCGATGATCCCCGCGCAGTAGAACAGCGCGATCAGCGCGAGGCAGATGACCGCGATGCGCTTCCGCAGCAGCCGCCGCAGCGCCCGCAGGAACGGGCTCGCCGGCGCGCGCGCCGCTTCCTCCGCCGAGGCTGGGCTTCCGGGCGCGTACGTGGCGTCGATCATCGCGCCCCCGTGCCCGACGTGCGGAGCCGCGGATCGAGTACGGCGAGCACGATGTCCACGACCAGGTTGGCGAGCATGAACGCCACCGTCATCAGCAGGACGATCGCCAGGATCACGTTGTAGTCCCGGCCGTTCACCGATTCGAAGATGAACCGCCCGATGCCCGGGATCCCCAGGATCGTCTCGGTGAACAGCGCGCCTTCGAGCAGGCCGACGATCGAAAGCCCGATCACGGTCGTCATCACCGGCACCACCGAGTTCCGCGCGACGTGGCGCACCACCACCGTCCCTTCGTCGAGCCCCTTCGCGCGCGCCGTGCGGACGAAGTCTTCGTGCAGCGTGCCCAGTGTCACCGCGCGCGCCAGCCGCGCGACGCCGGCGATCCCCGGCAGCCCGAGCGCGATCGTCGGGATGATCATCGAGCGGGTGAAGATGCCGTCGAAGCCGCCAGGCGGCACCAGGTCGAGCTTCACCGAGAGGCCCAGCACGAGCAGCGGCAACGTCACGAGGATCGGGATCGACTGGAAGATCAGGAAGAAGCCGATCACGAGCGGGTCCAGCCACGTCCCCTGTCGCACGGCGGCGAGGATCCCGGCGGGGATGCCGATCAGGAACGTCAGGATGAACGCGTATACCCCGAGCCGCACCGACACCCAGATCTTTGGGCCGATGATCTCCGGGATCGTGCGGTCGCGGTAGCGGAAGCTGGGCCCCAGGTCACCGTGCAGCACCGCGTCCTTCAGCCAGATGCCGTACTGCTCGACGACCGGCTTGTCGAGCCCGTACTTGTGCCGCACGCGGTCGAACGCCTCCGGGTCGCGGTATTGCCCCGAGTACACGCTGATCGGGTCGCCCGGGCCGTAGCGCGTGATGCAGAACGTCGCGAAGGAGACGACGAGCAGCGCGACCGGCAGGAACAGCAGGCGCCGGACGATATACGCTGCCAGCCCGTCCATGCCCGTCTCCTGCCGCGCGCTACGGCCGGTCCACCTCGACATCGCGGTAGTGCTCGATGACGATCGGCGGGAAATCGTAGCCCTTCACGTACGGCTTCACCAGCGCGTGCGTCGTGTCGAAGAACATCGGGATCCACACCGCGTCCTGCACCAGCGCGCGCTCGACGTCCTGGTAGATCGCCAGCCGCTTCTCCGTGTCCTGCTCCGTCCGCGCCTGGTCCAGCTTCGCATCGATGTCGGCGTTGCTGTACTGCGTCGAGTTCTGGCGGCTCCCCGTGTGGAACAGGATGTCGAGCACGTCCTCCGGGTCCGGGTAGTCCATGATCCAGCCCAGGTGGAACATCTGGTACCGCGCCTGGTCGATGTCCTGGAAGAACGTCGCCGCGTCCGCCTGCTGGATCTTCACCTCCACGCCCAGGTTCTGCTTCCACGACTGCACGATCGCCTCGGTCGTCGGCCCGACGGTCGCGCCCGCGCCGGTCTCCGCGAGGGTGATCTCCGGCATGTTGCCGGCGTACTTCGACTCGCTGAGCAGTTGCTTCGCCCGCTCCGGGTCGTACGGGTAGGTCTTGTCCTCCTGCGTGTAGCCCGGCACCCCCGGCATCAGGATCCCGTTCGCGACCGGCACGGCGTCCTTCAGCACGACGTCCGCGATCTTGTTGCGGTCCACCGCCAGCGCGAACGCCTGCCGCACCTTCGGGTCGTCGAATGGCGCCGTCTTCGTGTTGAAGCCGATGTAGTCGAGCGACTGCCGTGGCGACGTCTGGTACTCCGCGTTCAGCTTGTTCGACGAGTCCTGCACGCTCTCGAGGTCGTCCAGCCCGACGCCCGTGACGTCGATGTTGCCGTCCTGGTAGTCGACGAGCGACGAACCGCCGGACAGCTCGAACGTCACCTGCTTCAGCTTCGGCGCGCCAAGCACGTTGTTGTCATACGCCTGCAGCACGATGCGCTCGCCGAGCTTCCACTCCTTGAGCTTGTATGGCCCGGTGCCGTTCGGCTTCAGTGTCCAGCGCCGCGGATTGGACTCGATCTGCTTCTGGTCGACGACGAACGCCGTCGGGTACGTGAGCTTGTAGAGGAAGTACGCCTTCGGCGCGTCGATCGTTACCTGCAGCGTCTCATCGTCGAGCGCCTTCAGCCCGCTGACGTCCGTCGCCCGCCCGCGCGAGACGTCCTTCGCGCCGACGATGTCCCCCAGGAAGTTCTCCGCCGTCACGGACCCCGTGTCAGGGTTCAGCGCGCGCTCCCAGGAGTACTTCACGTCGCCCGCCGTCACGAGCCGGCCGTCCTGGAACGTCGCCTTCGGATTCAGGTGGAAGGTGTAGGTCATGCCGTCCGGGCTGGTGTCCCACGACTGCGCCAGGTCGGGCTGCACCTTCAGGTCGTGGTCCAGCCGCACCAGCCCGGAGAAGATCTCGACGATGTACACCGCCGAGTCCGCGTCCTCCGCCACCGCCGGGTCGAGGAAGAGCGGGTCCGCCCCGCGCACCCGCAGTTCGCCGGCCGAGGCGCTGTTGTTGTCCTGGGAGGAGCCGGACGACGACGTCTTCCCGCTCGAGGGCGTGCCGGAGCTCTCCGCGTTGCCGCCGTTGTCGCTTCCGCCGCCCCCGCCGATGACGAGGATGAGGATGACCGCCAGCCCGATGATGAGCGCCGCCGCGACGCCGCCCGCCGCCAGCACCAGCCGGTTGTTCATGCGCCTCTCCCGCTCGCTCCACCGCCCAAAGCCCCGGGATCATATCAGAGGTGCGATGCGCGGCCACCGGCGCGCGTTGGGGTTCGTGAAGGCGCGCCAACGCGCCGATTCCGGCGCGGGAAGCCTGGCCGAGGCCCGGACTGAATCTGTTATGATCCCTCGCAATCCGCGCCCGGCGGCCGGCCGAACATAGGATGGAATGAGCGAGCAGACCTCTCCGCTGCACGACCCTGCATCCGCGAGACGTGCATCGGCGGGCGCCCGGCTGGGCGGATTCGTGCGGCCCCAGGCTCTCACGGCTGACTGGGCGCGCGTCCTCACCCTCGCCGTCCTCGTCGGCATCCTCGCCTTCGGCGCCTACCTTCGGCTCACGCACGTCAACTGGGACGACAACGGCGCCGGCGTCAGCGGCCACCTCCATCCGGACGAGCGCTTCCTCACCCAGATCGGCACCGGCATCCGCGGGCCGAGCAGCGTCTTCAACTACTTCGATACCGACCACTCCGGCCTCAACCCCTACAACATCACGAACGGCGATGGCTCGAAGCAGTCGACCTTCGTCTACGGCACCCTGCCGCTCTTCGCGAACAAGTTCGTCGCGTCGCACCTGCACGTGCTGACGCTCGGCATGGCGCACGACCGCGACACGTACGACCAGTTCAACCTCGTCGGCCGCGCGCTCTCCGGCGTGTTCGACGTCGGCACGATCCTGCTGATCTTCCTGATCGGGCGGCAGTTGATGAACCGCAACGCGGGCCTGCTCGGCGCCTTCCTCTACGCGCTGTCGCCGTTCGCGATCCAGAACGCGCATTTCTTCGTCGTCGACCCGTTCGTGGCGTTCTTCGCCGCGTTCACGTTGCTCTTCGCGATCCGCAGCGCAACGTACGGGCGATGGCGCGACTTCGCGATCGCCGGCGCCGGCGCCGGGCTCGCCGCCGCCTGCAAGATCACCGCAATCTCGCTGCTGCCGGTCGTCGTGCTCGCGGTGGGCATCGCCGTCTGGCCGAGCTTCAAACCGTGGCTAGCGCCGCTCTGGTACGGGCGGCAGGAACGCTACACGCGCGATCAGGACGGCCGCCGCCTCGACGCCGCGATCGTGCGCCTCGTCCTTGGCTCGCTGCTGGTGCTCGGCGTCGGCTTCATCGCCTTCCGCATCGCGATGCCGTACGCGTTCAACACGCCGGCGCTCAGCGACCTGTTCTCGTGGAAGAC
>Ga0070741_10016450_pt1 | contig 12330 bp, 10 predicted proteins | sample Coa_R1_4_FD_66440 | JGI IMG/M metagenome (GOLD analysis project Ga0070741, IMG submission 66440) | Surface soil microbial communities from Centralia Pennsylvania, which are recovering from an underground coalmine fire - Coalmine... | ecosystem: Environmental > Terrestrial > Soil > Unclassified ...
TTTCAGACGCGCGCACGACGAAACGTTCCCGTCGTGCAATCCGGATTACCAACTAGTGCGTCTTCCAGGGAGGCAAAAATGCTTTGTCTTGACTGTTCACTGTTCACCACTCACTTATCACTTCCGCTAAATCGGGCGGTTAGCTCAGTGGTAGAGCATCTCGTTTACACCGAGAGGGTCGGGGGTTCGAAACCCTCACCGCCCATTTTTTCCGAGTGAGAAGTGACTCGGGTTCGGTTTTCATTTCAACCACGCAGGAACCCTAATGAACACGAATTTTACGAGCCTCCACTTCTCGAAGTGGCAACGGCTTTATTCGTGTCTGTGTAAACCGTAGCTCGCAGGCTGCCGTTTACTTTTTCAGCCCGATGTCTTGGTATAGCTTCTTTTGGCGCGAGCGAGGCGACGATTTTTTCAAAGCACTGATCGTTCCGCAGCGGGTCCCAAAACGGAAGTAGTTTCAACTGACCATAACTGATCGTGCTCGGAGGACGGACGGCGATCGCAAGCTGCTTGCAGGCGAGATCTTTTTCGCCAACCCAGGCGGCGATCATCGCCAAATACTCGATCATAAGCGGGCCGTTGATTGCATCTTTAGCCACGGGAAGAAGCTCAACCGCGCGCCGGCCTTCGCGTAACGCTTCTTCTTTCCGACCGAGGCCGGCGTCGATCAAACCAAGCGCGCACAGCGCCGGGGCATAATTTGGTTGAGCTTGAACCGCTTTCTCCTGCTCTGCGCGTGCCGCGGTGAATGCCGCTCGCGCCGCTTTATCATCATTTCCCATGCGAGAGATTACGCCTTCCATTAGCGGGCGATTTAAGTGAACCGCGTAGTCGGTCAGCGGTAATTCGCCGAATGCGTTCAATGCATCCTTTGCCGCAACGACGTCACGCTCGGCCAGTGCACAACTCAGCCAATCGTTGGCAATATTGGGCAAGGTGGCCGGATTTGTAGCCCGAATTGAATCGATTGTTTCGTGCAAGGGTTGGGTCTCGGCTTTCCAGTGAAAATCCACGGACGCGCGCGATACCTTTATATCGACGTCGTCTGGCGCGATGGATAACGCGCGATCTAACACAGATTTTTCTTCAGCGTAGCGTCGGAGAACTCCGTAACTGATCGCGATCTGCTGAAGGGTATAAAAGTTGCCCGGGTCGAGCTCAATCGCGTGCTCCAGATTTCGCGTCGATTCTTCCCAGTGCCCCTGCCGCCTCTGTATGTAACCCTTCAGGGCGAATACCTCGGGAGAATTGGGCAAAGTCTGCTTCGCCGTGTCGAGTTCAGCCAGGGCTCCCTCATAATCGAGGTGTGCCCTGTAAAGATTTTCTGCGCGTGCCAGGTGTGCTTCGCCGGCGTCAGGTCGCAGGCGAAAAGCGGTTTGAATTGCCGCTTCCGCTAGCGCCAGACGCGCAGACGTATGATCGAAGCCAAGGAAGTATAAGAAGTCATGGGTGTACGCGAGCTGGCAATAGGCTTGAAAAAAGGAGGGATCCCTCGCGACAGCTTGGTTGAGTAGATCGACAGCTCGGAGCAATTCCACCCTCGCCCTACTGCTAAACGACGACAGAAGACGGTCCCTCGCTCGAAGGTAAAAATCATAGGCGATAAGATCCGTGGTCGGGGCCTCTTTAATCGCCGCTTTCTCGACAGCCGACACTTTGGCGTCAAGCTGATCTGTGATTTTTTGCGCGATCTCGCTTTGGGTTAGAAACACCTTGGCCAAATCCTGATCGTATTCCGCTGCCCACACCTGCTTTTCGGTGCGAGTATCTATCAATTGGACACTTAAATGAATTCTGCCCGCCTCCCAGCGGACTCTTCCCCCAAGCACATAAGAGACGTTCAGTGCCCGCCCGATATCCCGGGCATTACGTGCGCCGGGATATGCCATGACGCTGGTGCGACTAATTACTCTCAGATCGGCTACACGGCCGAGCTTGGTCAAGATGCCGTCCTGGATACCATCAGCAAAAAATGCGCTCTCTTTGGTTTGGCTCAGATTTTCAAAGGGCAGTACTGCTATTGCAATATTTGCCGGGCGATGGAGCTGTTCGCTGTTCCAGGTCATTATCCCGACAACTGTTCCCAAGGCCAACAGGAGCACAGCCATTGCCGCGACAACCGGATTGCGCCGGGACCAGCGGAAGGTGCGCGCTGGAGCCGAAACTGGTCGCGCGATGATAGGGCGGTGTGCCAGCCAGCGTTCAAGGTCTTCGGCCAGATCGCCGGCCGAGTGATAACGCGCGCTCGGTTCGCGGTCCAAACATTTTGCGCAAATCGTTTCCAGATCGCGGTCGAGCTTTGGCGCGAGAGTACGCAGCTTGGGCGCTGGCTTTTCAGCGGCTTGTTGAATAGCAGCAAGGACGTTCTCACCCAGAAATGGTGGCCGGCCCGTCAAGAGATCGAACAAAATCGCCCCGAGACTATAAACATCTGTGCTCGGTTTCAAACTTGCCGTTGGCCCCTGTGCTTGTTCAGGCGCAACATAACCCGGTGTGCCAAACATCGTCAGTGTCCGTGTAGGCTCGTCCGACGTATTAAGCCACTTGGCCAATCCGAAATCGCTCACCAAAGGTTCGCCAAACCCATCAAGTAAAATGTTTCCCGGTTTTAGGTCGCGATGAAGAATTCCCTGAGCGTGCGCGCATTGGATAGCGCGCGCGACCTTCGCCATCAACGCCACACAGCGAAATGGTTCGCTGCGCAAAGCCGGGGCGGCCTCGCGTAAGCTGCCACCGGCGGCGAATTTCATGCTGAAGAACGGAAGGCCGTCCTCGTCCTCATCGACTTCGTAAATAGGGAGGATGTTTGGATGATCCAGACTCGCCGCCGCTTGCGCTTCGCGACGAAAGCGGATCAGCGTTTCCCGTGAATCAGCCTCGTGGGCCAAAATTCGTTTCAACGCGACGATACGTCGGGAATGCCGTTGCCGGGCGCGATAAATGACTCCCATCCCGCCATGCCCGATCTCTTCGAGAATTTGATAATTACCCAGCCGCCAATCGGGATCGCGGACATCGATTTCAGCCAGCACGTTTTCCAGCGTTTCACCATTGGAAGTATCAGCTCCCAAACCTCGATAGAGCAGACAATTCAGACAAAGACCGCGTCCAACGCGCGATGTCGATCCACATTCTGGGCAGGGGGCCGGTTCCTTCCGGAGTCGTGCCCAAGCAGAAGTGCGGGCGGAGTTCATGGAGACGTCGTAAAGATGTAAAACGGCCGCAACGTATTTCGCATCATTCCCCGCGCCTCCTCCATTTCCTTCTACGGAAGCTGTGGGGCCAAGTTTGGCGCAAAGTGAAAAATCGTCCGTAATCGCTCGTCTCGAGTTCCGGTTTAAGACCTCATGCAGCTCAATTGCCTGATCTCTGCCAGGTCAGCTAGTGCGAACTGACTCTCGCTCCCGCCAGCCGGACGAAAATCAAAACGTGTGACACAATAATAAGTGGCACCAGGAACGTCGGGAGAAGACTAAGTGGAAGCTCCCGGAACGCGTGCATTGACTGCCAATCTCTTAACCCAAACTGAAGTGCGCTAAAGACGACAAAAATGATATCGATAAGCCCAATCGTATTCCAGACAAGCAAAAGCTTCTTCGCAAAATTAGTGCGTATTGCGCCAACCACGGCCAATGCCAGGATAGCAATAACGATGTCGCCCCAACCCGCCGGTATTGCGAACGCGCACGGCAATTGGCCGCGCTGGCAAAGCAAGAGAAAGTAAATGCCGGCGAATAACCGTGTCAGGTGGAATAGCGCCAGCCAGCGAAGATCGATGTTCAGTACCCAGACCCTGATTAGGTCGCTTTTCCAACATGCGAGCAGAACAAACGCGGTTAACGTCCACACTGTCGCGGCCACAGTATGAGGTATCAAACAAGCCAAAAGCCGTGCTTCGTTTCTGTGGTGGACGGCATTGCATGGTTCTTAGGCAGCGCGGTGATGGGTCTGCTATACGACAAATCACCCTTCGCTGTGGTACTGTTCTCATTCTTCAAATTGCTGCGGTTCCCGTTCTTTTTATCGCCAATAACAAGCGCTAAGCTTCCTTGTGGATCCCTACGCAAAGCCTAAGGAGCGAAAAGTTGGCGCGCGTCGTCCGAAAATTTCGCATTTGGCACAATCGGTCGACAGAAGGACGCCAAGTGAACGCCAGGCGGAGAAAGACGCGGTGGTTGCCCAGCGGCGCGCGATCAAGAAGGCAGCGCGTCGCCACTTGAAACAGCAATTGTTGCAGGAACTCGATGAAGCAGAGTGAGCGACCAAAAGCGGCGGAGATCCCGCAAGAGGTCTGCGCGTAATCTACCCGCACAACAACAGCCACGTCTTGGAGTGCGGAATGCTTTGCCGCTTTACATTCTGCGGAACGCAATAGAATCACGGCGGTGAAGTACTTTATTTTTTTGTCTCTTATTTTTGTCGCTCTCGCTCTTGGTGCAAACAACGCGGTCACCCAAACACCACCCCAGCGTAAACCGGATGTTTCAAACAAGGCGCTGATCACAAAATCAACGCCTGGCATAAGCAACGACGCATTTAAGAATCGGAGTGCTGACGCGACTGACGCGCTGCGCAAGATGGCAAACGATTATTACGCGTGGCGGAACGAAAATTATCCTGTACGCAGCAGCGACGCTGGACTTCATACCTGGGACGACCGGCTGACTGATTATTCGCCCGCGAAAATCGCTGAGCGCGCGCAACATGTGCATTCGCTTCTGGAAAAGGTGCGGGCAATGAAAGCCGATAATTGGCCGAAGAATGATCGCATCGACTGGATCCTGTTTCGCGCGCAGTTGGAGGACGTCGATTTTGGAGATCGTGTTTTGAAATTCGAGCGGACAAATCCACAGGTTTACGTCGGCGAATGCACGGATGGGATCTTTTCCCTCCTGAAAAAAGAATACGATACGCCTAGGAAACGGGCACTCGCTGCGACTGCGCGTCTTAAACAGATGCCGGCACTGTTGAAGCAGGGCCTGAGTAATTTGCAAAACCCGGTAAAACTTTATGCGCAGCTGGCAATCCAATCAGCGCGCTCAATTGATCCGCTCTTGAACAAAAGTTTAATGGCGCTCGATGTTGGGCTCTCGGCTGACGAGCACGACGACCTGATCAAAGCACGCGATGCGGCTCTCTCTGCTGTGCACAATTATGCTGACGAGCTGGAGAAGCGCCTGCCGAAGATGGTCGATTTCTCGCCGATGGGCGAAGCCAATTACAACTATTATCTGAAACACATTTTGCTTCTCCCGCTCGACGCCGCACAGGTTGAGATGATCGGGCGCGCGGAGCTCGCGCGTTATCGCGCTCTCGAGGCGCTTTTGCCTGATCCGAAATTAGCCGATCCGGATCCGAAGCGAGCTGCTCATATTCCGCCCGATCAGGAATCTTTCCTGAAAGCGTATGAAAGTCGCGAAGCGGAAATGATCAGCTTTTTGAAGGAGCACAATCTGGTGACCTTGCCGGGTTACCTCGGTCCATTTCAAATTCGACAGTTGCCTGAGGCATTCAAGCCAACCAGCCCCGGCGGTTTCATGAATCCGCCCGGTGTTTACGACAAGGACCCAGCCGGATTCTTTTTCATTCCCACATACAACCCTGAATCGAAGAATTTTTATATTCGCGCAGCGATCGAAGACCCGCGACCGATCCTCGGGCACGAAGGGATCCCCGGGCATTTTCTTCAACTCTCAATCGCCAATCACCTAAGCGACGAGATCCGCCGTCAGCATGGCGACTCGGTGTTCATCGAAGGCTGGGCGCTTTACGGAGAAGAGATGCTCATGCGGACAGGTCTCTATCCGAACAACTCGCCAGCTCAGGGACAAATTCTGCGCCTGTCACGCTATCGCGCCGCTCGCATAGGAGTGGATGTGAATCTGCACACCGGCCGGTGGACGTTCGAGCAGGCGGTCAAATATTTCATGGATGCCGGGGGCCTGGACCGCGAGGCGGCCGAAGGCGAAGCAGCCGGGGCAGCTTCAATGCCAACGCAAAAAATCAGCTATATCACCGGCAAATGGCAGATCATGAATCTGCTCGGCCGTTACAAGGACCGACAGGGCGATAATTTCCGACTCGGTCAATTTCACGATGACCTGATCAAGAACGGAAGTCTGCCGCTATCGGTTGTTGAGTGGATCCTGCTCGATGATCCGACCGCGCTGCAACAAGCAACGAAATGAGCGCGTGATAAGGCTCCAGAGCCGTCAGGTCTTGACATACGGAAGCGAGCGGAAGCAAGATCGAGGGCGTAACCGCCCCGCCCCTTATGAACCCAAATCTCGCGAAGAATTTCATTGTTCGAAACGTATTCCTTTGCGCTGCCGCAATTGCCATTGCGAGTTGCGGCAGTGCAACTTTCAGTAAGACCGGAAGCGACGCGCAAATCGAAAGCCTGCGAAATTTTGAACTCGCATTCATCGACGAGTTTGCCGTGCCCGGCAAACGTTTCAATGCGGACGCTTTTGACGCCAAAGTCAACGAGGGAAACTCGAAGTTCCAGCAGGCAGTTGCCAATGACAAATTTACGGCGCGTCGCCCAGTCCTGATCGATCTCAAGGGTCAATTCGACGCCGATGCAGCACATCTGCGAAGCAAAGCCAGCCGCGGCAAAGTGACGCCTGCTCTGGCAAGCGAGATGAAGAAAGACGTTAACAAGATTTACGATCATGCCCTGGGCCGGTAAAACCAAACGCAAGAAATCTCGGAAATCGGCGCTCGACTCGGCACTCGATCAGGTCACTGATGAATTGGTTGCCGCTTCGATGAAAGAATTTCAGGATTTACTCGCACAAGCAAAAGGCGACACCAGCGAGCTGATCCGCCAAAACGCGCAGGAACTCGAAGAGCGTCTTGTTCTTCTAAAAAAGCGAAAGATCGACAAGGAGGATTTCGATTTCTTCGTAGAAAATCAAAAGCGCGATCTCAGGGTTTTTATAGACAGCCAACCGGCACAGTCGCAGGAACGCGCTGAAAAATTAACACTTCATATTTTGGAGATAGCTGCGACGAAAGTTGCGCCGGTATTGATCGCGATGATCTAGAGGGTCTGTAAAATCTTGTAGCCACCGGTCTGTGGCCGGTCCGAGCTGGGCTTTGCTTTGATGTTGGGTGAAACGGCCCACAGGGCCGCGGCTAAAGCGGCTTACGGCCAGCAGGGCAGCCTGGTCAATGAAGGCGCTTCAAAATTTCGCGAAGACGAGCGTGCGGCAGCGCTTCGACGCGATGATTGTCGCGACCGGTCATAGAGTGGTTATCGACTAATGCGTTCACGACTGCTTCTTCAGTTGCTTGCACCACCGCGGCGAAAATCGGATCCAGACGATCATTGGGAATTGTCTGGACTGAATGTGTCAGCGGTTCCGGGTTGGCCGCACCCGCATTCGCGGTTGAAAACGCGATAAAGAGATCGCCCGATCCGTTTCCTGAAATGGCTCCGGTGCGCGCAAGCCCGAGCGAGACACGACGAGCAAGTCGTTTCAATTGAGTCGGCAGCAGGGGCGCATCCGTCGCGACGACAGCGATGCACGAGCCGCTCTCTTCTTTATAAACTTCGCCCGGTAATTCCTTGCCAACGGGGAGACCTGCGATGACCAGCTGCGGTCGCCGGCCAAAGTTTGCCTGCAGAAAAACGCCGATGATGAAGCTGTGAAGCGCGCCTGTTTCGTCTTTCATGTCGATCTTGCGCGACGCTGTTCCGTTTCCACCTTTGAATTCGTAACAAATCATTCCGGTCCCGCCGCCAACGCTCCCCTCCTCCACCGCGCCCCCCTGGGCGTTATCGAGAGCGCGCCAGACATCTTCCGGCTTAACGTGAAAGCCATTGATATCGTTAAGCCAACCGTCCCAGGTCTCGGCAACCACGGGCAAACTCCACCAATAGCCAGTCTTATCGGCCGCGCCGTGTTTAACGCGCCAGGCGATCACCGCGTCACGCGCTACTCCAACACTGTGTGTGTTTGTGATCATGATCGGCCCTTCGAGAAATCCGCTCTCGTCAACCCATGCCGTGCCAGTCATTTCACCATTGCCATTTAAGCTGAAGAACCCGGCGTAGACCGGATCATTCAGTGAAGCATGGCCCCGCGGCAGGATCGCGGTAACACCAGTGCGCACCGGGCCTTTACCAACCTCTAATTTTCCTTCGCCGCTGATTAATGTCGTGTAGCCGACTTCGACACCCGGCACATCGGTGATCGCGTTAAGCTTTCCCGGAGTCCCTTCGAACGGAACTCCAAGATCGCGTGCGCGAACCATCTTGCTTTCAACAGCCGGTGTGGCTGGCGGACGCTTTATCGGCTCGCGCGCGGAGCAATTGAGCGCGATGACCAGCAAGAGCGCTCCAGCATATGGCTTCGACGTCATTCGCCATCCATCAACTATCAACCATCAGGGATCAACTCCGAACGCTTTCGCGAGTGTACTCCGAAGGCTTTCGCGAGCCGGCTTTTTCGTTAGATTGAGGGCGTGAGTTACGAAGTTTTCGCCAGAAAATATCGGCCCCAAACTTTCGACGATTTGGTGGGTCAGGCCCACGTCTCGCGCACGCTAAAAAACGCTGTCGCGCAAAACCGCCTCGCCCACGCCTATCTCTTTGTGGGCCCGCGCGGCATCGGCAAGACATCGACTGCGCGAATTTTGGCGAAGTCGCTCAATTGCGTGAACGGACCGACTGTTACTCCGTGCGGAGAATGCGATAACTGCCGCGAGATTGCGGCCGGCAACAGTCTCGACGTGATCGAGATTGATGGTGCCAGCAACAACAGCGTCGAAGACGTGCGGCAACTCCGCGAGAACGTTCGCTACGCGCCAGCCAAGGGACGTTACAAGATTTATCTGATCGACGAAGTACACATGCTTTCATCGGCGGCGTTTAACGCGCTTCTAAAGACCCTCGAAGAGCCGCCCGAGCATGTGAAATTTATTTTTGCGACCACCGAGCCGCAGAAAGTTCTCCCTACCATCCTGAGTCGTTGCCAGCGGTTCGATCTGCACCGTATCCCGGCGAACCTGATCGCCAAACATCTGCAATTCATTGCGGGAAAAGAGAAAATCTCGCTTGAGCCCGCTGCCGCGCACGCGATTGCGCGCGGAGCCGAAGGTGGCTTGCGCGATGCGGAATCGATGCTCGATCAGCTCGTTGCATTTTGCGGACAGAAAATCAGCGAGAACGATGTGCTCGATGTTTTTGGATTCACAAGCAAACAAACCGTTGTCGAACTCACGGGGCGAATTTTGCGCGGCGAAACTCCAGACGCGATCGATCTGCTGCATCAACAAAGTGACGCCGGCAAAGACATGATGCGCCTTATGTCGGACTTGATCGGTTATCTGCGCGATCTTCTCGTTTTCAAGGCAAAGCCTGATGCGCTCAAGGAAGATGTCGAGGCTGACGTACAAACGTCGCTCGCGGCGTACGCCGAGCTGGTCACGACCGATCGCTTGCTCGAATTGGTTGATCAATTTGCTGCCGCCGAAAGCCGCATGAAATGGGCGCCAAATAAGAAACTGCATTTCGAAGTGGCAATCATCAAAGCCATTCAAAGCCTGGGCCAGGCAACGTTGGATGAGGTAATCAAAAAACTTGGCCAGCTTCGCGACGGTGGCGCGCCGCGATCTGTAGCCGCGGGCGCTGACGGCGGCAAGCAGGCGTCGCACCTACAAAAGGCCGGGGTCAACGCCCCCGGCGACAAGCTCGAGTCGCCACGCGTCGAGGAGGCGGCCGCGAACGTTGAGCCGGAGAAAGCCTGGGAGCACGTGGTTGCAAAGATCCCTGAGAAAGGCTTCTTGCGGACGCTGATCCAATCAATTCGCCCGATTGGCATCGATGGACGCAATTTCTTGCTCGGACATGCTCCTGACGACAAATCAAAAATTGAAGCGCTCGCCAGCGCAAATAATCGCCGTCAACTTGAAACGCTTCTCAAAGAAACGACCGGTCGCGATTGGTCGGTGACGTTTGTGGCCCGGGAGGGAATTGTGCCAGGCGGTGGAGCAAACTCCGACTCGGCGAAGTCAGCCGAATCATTTAATGACGATCCGCTTATTCAGGAAGCAATCGGCCTGTTCAATGCTCAGATAATCCAGGAAAGGTAGGGCGCGACCGCCGGGACGCGCCGCGAACGCAACGCCTATGAATCTAAACAAGCTAATGAAGCAGGCGCAGAAGATGCAGGAGCAAATGGCCAAAACACAGGCCGAACTGGAAAGCAAAACAGTCGAAGTGAGCATGGGTGGTGGAAAAGTGAAAGTGACAGCAAACGGCGCCGGTGACGTTCTCAGTATCAAGATCGACAAAGAAATTGTTGACCCGGACGACGTCGAATTTCTCGAAGAAATGGTTCTTAGCGCGGTTCAGCAGGCCGTGGAACAAGGCAAGGCGCTCGCCCAGTCAGAGATGAGCAAAATCACTGGCGGGCTCGGTGGCCTGTTGTAGAGGCGTTCGCTGCGGCGAACGCCTATTAATGGGTTCGGCGTTTGACACAAACGCCGCGCGTTTAACGAATCTTTTCAGCGCCGAAGTACGGTTGCAATTTTTCCGGAATCCCCACCGAACCATCCGGCTGCTGATAGCTCTCGATCAACGCTGCAAACAATCTGGGCAATGCCACGCCGGAACCATTTAACGTGTGGCAGAACCGATTTTTCCCATCCCGGTCTTTGAATCGAAGATGCATCCGACGCGCCTGGAAATCTTCGCAGTTTGAGCAACTGGATACCTCCAGATACGTATCTTGCCCCGGTGACCAGACTTCAAGGTCATAGCTCTTTGCTGCTGCAAAACCCAAATCACCAGTGCAAAGCTCGACCACTCGATAATGCAAGCCTAACAGTTGCAACACGCGTTCTGCGTTAGCCGTGAGTGATTCAAGTTCGTCGTACGATTTTTCCGGCATCGTGACTTTAACCAGCTCTACTTTGTCGAATTGATGCACGCGGATGATCCCACGGGTTTCGCGGCCTGCCGCGCCAGCCTCGCGTCGAAAACACGGGGTGTAGGCAACGAACTTTTTGGGGAGATCGGTAACGCCCAAAATTTCATCGCGATGAAGATTTGTAAGCGGAACCTCAGCAGTTGGCGCCAGAAAGACCTGGTTCTCCTCCAAACCGTACATGTCCGCTTCAAACTTCGGGAGCTGGGAAGTGCCGACCATGCAATCGCGTCGGACCAGAAAGGGCGGGCTGATTTCAGCGTAACCATGCTCCCGGGTGTGCAAATCCATCATGAAATTGATCAGGGCGCGTTCCAGCCTCGCACCCGCGCCGGTGAAACAAATAAAGCCGCTACCGCTCAATTTTGCGGCCCGTTCCAAATCGAGGAGCTTTAGTCTGGTGCCGAGTGCGACGTGGTCGGCCGGTTTGATTAACTGCGGCTTTTCACCCCAAGTGCGCACCAAGCGGTTGGCAGCTGCGTCTTTGCCGATCGGAACGCTCTTGTGCGGCAGGTTTGCGATCCGAAGAAGCAAATCGTTTTGCTTCTCGTCAGCAGCCGTCGCCTGCGCGTTCAGATTCGTAATCTGTTCGCCAATTTGGCGAACACGTTGTTCAAGCTCATTTGTCGCCTCGCCGAGCGATTTCTTGCCACCGATCTCTTTGCTTAATCGTTTGCGATCGGCGTTGAATTGCTGCAGCGCCGTTTCCATTTTCCTACGCTCAATGTCCATGCGCAGAACGTCGTCGATTTTGGCTTCGTCGCCTCCGCCGCGCGTGGCCAGACGTTCGCGAACAAAATCCGGTTTCTCTCGAATCAGGCGAATATCGAGCATGGCGCAGTGTAGCACATGCGTCTCGCTTGTGATCGAACCAGTCGCAAGCCAGAGGCTCGCGCTACCTTAAACTCTCACGTGACAATGATGCGCACTCGCCGATACTTTCCAGGTGGAGAAGCTCGATCTTCTCGCTGTCGCCCTCGGTCTTGCCGCGCTAGCCGGGATCAATCTTTACCTGACAGTCTTCGTCACTGGCCTGGCAATCCACTTTCACTGGATCACGCTCGCCCCGCAGTACCAATCGCTCGAAGTGCTCGGTAACCCTTGGATCATCACCATCGCCGGCATTCTCTATTTCCTGGAATTCTTTGCCGATAAGATTCCGTGGGTCGATTCCGTCTGGGACGCCGTTCATACTGTGATTCGCCCTATCGGAGGCGCGCTACTTGCAATTCAGGTGCTCGGTCATCCAAGCCCCGCTTACACCGTAATTGTGGCTTTGCTCGCAGGGGGCACCACCCTGGTGGCGCATACCGCAAAGGCAGCTACGCGTCTCGCCAGCAACTCGTCACCGGAACCATTTTCAAATATCGGGTTGAGTCTGGGCGAGGAC
>Ga0070741_10016451_pt1 | contig 12330 bp, 12 predicted proteins | sample Coa_R1_4_FD_66440 | JGI IMG/M metagenome (GOLD analysis project Ga0070741, IMG submission 66440) | Surface soil microbial communities from Centralia Pennsylvania, which are recovering from an underground coalmine fire - Coalmine... | ecosystem: Environmental > Terrestrial > Soil > Unclassified ...
GCTCCCACAAAGTGGCCATGCAGGCAAACGACGAGGGCCTGGTGCAGATCTTCATGGAAGCCGGCGCGGCCTGGACCATCGAGACCTGCGGGGCCTGCCTGGGCGGGCACATGGGCGTGCTCGGCGACGGCGAGGTTTGTCTGAGCACGACCAACAGGAACTTCCCGGGCCGCATGGGCCATCCGAAAGCGCAGGTCTACCTGTCCAACCCGGCGGTCGCCGCGGCAAGCGCCGTGACTGGCGTCATCACGCATCCCGGCGAGGTGTTGAAGAAGATGCCGGCGGCCATCGCATGACAGGGTTCACGCCCCTCACCCCGACCCTCTCTCCGAAGGGGAGAGGAGGTGACTCGACCCTCACCCCGAAGGGGAGAGGGGGTGACCGGTGACACTTCCAAAGGTCATCCGAGGCCGGGCGTGGAAGTTCGGCGACAACATCGACACGGACCAGATCATCCCGGCCAAGTACGCGATCTACTCGCTGGACGAGAAGGAGCTCGGCAAGCACGCCATGGAGGGCGTGCCCGGCCGCGAGACGTGGGCCGCGGGAGTCACGCAGGGCGACATCCTGGTCGGCGGGTCCAACTTCGGCTGCGGCTCGTCGAGGGAGATCGCGCCCGTGGCGATCCGCGGCGCCGGCATCTCGCTGGTGATCGCGGACTCTTACGCGCGGATCTTCTTCCGCAACGCGATCAACATGGGCTACCCCATCCTTCAGTCGCCGCAGGCCGCGGAGGCGGTGGAAGACGGCGACGAGCTGGAGGTCGACCTCGAGCAGGGCATCATCCGCAACTTCAGCAAGAGCGACCAGTACCCGACCGAGGCTTTCCCGAAGTTCATGAACGAGCTCCTGGCGATGGGCGGCCTCGTGCCCTGGGTGCGCAAGCAGCTGGAGGAGCGCCGCCGCGCCAAGCCGACGAGTGGATGATTTCAAACCTGTAGATCTTCAGGAGCCGCTCGAGCAGCTGGCTCGAGACCCGACCCGCTTCTCACACGACCTGCAGTTCCCGCCGCCCGGCAAGATCCGCGTCTACGACGACACGCTGCGCGACGGCGAGCAGATGCCGGGCGTCGCGATCACGCCCGAGAACAAGTACGAGCTCGCGCGCATGCTCTCCGACATCGGCGTGCACGTCATGGACGTCGGCTTTCCCTCGGTTTCGGAGGGTGAGCGCGAGACGCTCCGCCTCGTCCTGGGAGGTCGGAAGCGCGGCGAGCTGAGGCCCGATCTCGAGGTCGTGTGCATGATGCGCTCGACCAGAGGCGACATCGACGCGACGATGAAAGTCATCGACGACCTCGGCTTCCGGCGGGACGACGTGACCTATTTCATCTTCACGTCCGCCTCCGACCTGCACGTCAAGTACAAGCTCGGCCGCACGCTTCTGCATCGCGACGGCATCCCGGAGTCGGAGTGGCTCGAGCTGCCCGTCTCTTACTACCGCGAGGCGAATCTCCGCATGATGTGCGAGGCGATTCGCTATGCCCGCGAGCAGGGTGCGAGGTCGATCGAGTTCGGCGGCGAAGACGGCAGCCGCGCCGACGTCGACTACATCGCGGAGATTCACCGCGAGGGCCTGAAGGCGGGGGGGACGCGACCGTCGACGCCCGACACGGTCGGCTGTTACTCGCCGTTCGCCGTCCGCGAGTACATCCCAGCAATCAAGGCGGCGGCGCCCGACGCGCCGCTCGTCGTGCACTTTCACAACGACCTGGGCCTCGGCGCGTGGAACACCGTGATGGCGCTCGGGTCAGGGGCCGAGGTCTTCACGACGAGCGTAAACGGCATCGGTGAGCGCACCGGAAACGCGCCGATGCACCAGGTACTGCTTCAGCTGCGTTACCTCTTCGGGATCGAGATCCCCGGCTTCAAGTACGAGAAGCTGCGCGACCTCGCGCGCCACCTCGAACGCGTGAGCGGGATCCCCGTCCAGCCCACCGAGCCCGGCATCGGCCGCAACGTGTTCAGCCACGAGTCGGGCATTCACACCGCCGGGATGCTCATCCACCCGGCGATCTACCAGTTCATCCCGCCGTCCGACCTCGGCGCGGAGATCACGTACGTCTACGGCAAGCATTCCGGGACCCTCGTGATCGAGCACGCGCTGCGCGACGCGGGCATCCGGCCCGAGCCCGAGCTCGTCGGCAAGGTGCTTGGCGAGGTCAAGCGCATTCGCGAGGAGCGCGCCGAGCGAAGCGACTTCTCCGATTTCCACCGCCGTTACTACGATCACCTCGACCGCATGGGACTCACCGCGGACGAGGTCGTCGACATCGCGAAGGCACTGATCGCGGACAGCGGGACCTGATCTCGTCGCCGGCCTCGATGATTGCGCGCATAAACTGAGCCTCGTGGCCACCACGGCGCGAACCGAAGTCGCGACCAGGGAGGAATACCTCCAGCTGCACCGGTGGATGTGCATGGCGAAGGCGCTCGACGACCGGATGCACATCCTCGTCAAGCAGGGCCGGGCGCCGTTCGTCGGCTCGAGCCGCGGCCACGAGGGGATCCAGGTCGCATCCACCGCGGCCCTGGGCAAGGACGACTGGCTCGTGCCCCATTACCGCGGCCTGGCGAACTCGATCGTGCGCGGCCTCACCATGAAGGAGTGGATGCTCGCCGTCTTCGCCAAGGCGGACGATCCGCTCTCGGCCGGGCGCAACATCCCGGGCGGCTGCTACAGCTACCGCGCTCTGAAGATCGCACCGGTCTCCCAGGTGGTCGCAAGCTGGGTGCCCAAGGCGTCCGGTATCGCGTACGCGGCGAAGCTGCATGGTGATTCGTCGGTGACGCTGTGCACGTTTGGCGACGGCGCGACGAGCCAGGGGGTTTTCCACGAAGGCGTCAACTTCGCCGCGGCGCACCGGCTGCCCGTGGTGTTCGTGTGCGAGAACAACGGGTACGCGATCTCGGTGCCGATCCGGCTCCAGATGGCCAACCCCGACGTGGCCGACCGGGCTGCGGGCTATGGCATGACCGGCGTGACCGTGGACGGCACCGACGTGCCCGCTTGCTACGCAGTCTGCAAGGAGGCGGTGGCCCGAGCGCGGCGCGGCGAAGGGCCGACGCTGATCGACGCGAAGGTCTGGCGCATCAACTCACACACCTCCGAGGACAACCAGCTCAAGTACCGCTCGAAGGAGGAGCTGGACGAGGCGGCCGGCCACGATCCGCTCGTTCGGTTCACGGCCTGGCTGGTGGAGCAGCGCTGGATCAGCGGTGCGGAGGCGAAAAAGGTGCAGATGGCGTGCGACGAGGAGGCTTCCGAGGCCGCCGACTGGGCGGAGCAGCGGCCGGACCCACGGCCCGAGGACGCCTTGAAAAACGTATTCGCCTGATCCCAGCTACAACTTGAAGTCCCACCGCTAGACTTTCACCCGCTTTGGAACCCGAATCCGATCCGCCCGAGGAACTGGTCCCGCCGGCGGCCGCGACGGAGGAACCCGTCCCGGCCGTGACGACGCGCGAGACGACGCCGGTGTGGGCGCAGGGGGAGCGGAAGCCTTCCGAAGACGAGCCCGCCCCGGCGGTTCCCATCAAGGGTGACCCGGACTGGGCCAAGCCCGAAAACCACACCGGTACGACAGAGCATCCGAAGGCCGAAACGCCGCCCCCGGACAAGCCGGCGCCGGCGTGGGCGCGGACCGTCCCGACCTCACCCGGCGCAGAGGTCGTTTCCGCGACCCCCTCGCCACAGCCGGCGGCACCGGCCGAGGCGACCGCGCCCGAAAGCGCGACGCCTGCGCCGCCGGCCGAGCGACGTACCTGGCCGCCGGCCGCCGAAGGCTCGCCGTCGCCGCCCGAAGAGACCGACATCTGGCCACCCGATCCCCCGACGGAAAAAGCCATGCCGGCGTGGCCGCCGTCGGCCAGGATCGATGCTGCGCGGCCGGCGGTCGAACCCGGACCGCCGAGCTGGCCGGATTCGTTCGATGCTGTGAGCGCGCCCGCGCCTGCCTCCCCGGCGCCCGCGCCTGTCTCCCCGGCGCCCGCGCCCGCCGCCCCGGCGCCCGCAGCTCCGGAGCCGGCGAAGCGAGACATGCCGCCGACCGTCACGCCGCCGAGGGCGGCGCCGGCCACCCTCCCGGTGGCTCCGGCAGCCCCGATCCCCACCGCGTCCCAGCCGGCGCCCGCCGCGCCCCAAGCGCCCGCGCCCGCGGCACCCCAAGCGCCCGCGCCCGCCGCCTCGACGCCCGGGCCCGCCGCGCCCCAAGCGCCCGCGCCCGCCGCGCCCCAAGCGCCCGCGCCCGCCGCTTCGACGCCCGCGCCCGCCGCCCCGGCGCCCGCAGCCGCCGCCCCGGCCCCGATCGCGCATATGGCGCCGGTCGAGCCCGCGACTCCCGCTCCCTCGAACCCGGGCTGGGCTCCCGGGGCGACGTCGCAGCCCGCGCCCGCGGCCGAAGCCCCGGCGGCGGGATCCGGCGGTTACCAGATCCCGTCCTGGGCCCCCCGCATCCCGGTACCCGGTTCTGGCTCCCAGACCTCGGGCAAGCAGTGGTTCAGGGACGAGCCACACGCCACGCACCGGCCTTCGCAGGTGATACCGCCTCAGCCCACGCCTCCGGTCACCGCGACGCCGGCGCCCGGCGCGGGTGTCCTCCCCGTGGCGCAGGTCCCGCCGCTCATCCAACCAGCTGGAGGGCAGCCGGCTGGGGGGCAGACCGCTGGGGGGCAGCCCGCACAGCCTCAGCCGCAGCCCGGCCCGGCCCAGTCCCGCCCCGCCGCGGCGCAGCCCCAGCAGGCGCCAGCGCAGCCCGCGGCGGCCAAGGCGTCATGGCAGGTCGTCGAGCAGCAGGTCAAAGCAGAGCGCGAAGCGCCGGTCGCGACCGCCGAGGATCGCTCCTACGCCGAATGGTTTGCGTGGGCCAAGCGCGGTGGGGCCCCCGCAAGCGCGTGCCACGCCGCGGCGCAGGGCGCGTTTGCCGCTCTCACGGGCGGCAAGGACCTGGCCACCGCGGTGCAGTGGGCGACCGCCGCGATGAGCCGGCCGCCGGGAGACGTGTCCGCCGCACGCCAGACATACTGCGCGTGGTTCTCGCTCGCGAACATCGACCTGAACCTCGACCAACCGCGCTCGCACGCCTTTGCGACGGCGGCGGCCCAGGCTCTCGACGCCGGCGCGGACGCCGCGGCGGCGCACGCCGCCGGCCTTGCCGCCGCAGGAGTCCGCTAGAGACCCACCGCGCCTCCGCGATTTCCAGCCTCGGCTAGCGGAGGGAACGAACCTGCCGGCTCGCGGCCGCGCCGATCGCACAGAGCAGCATCATCCCGCCGGCGATCAGGAACAGCAGCGCCGGGTTGAAGTTCGCAACCGCGCCAGACGCGGCATACGCCAGCGGTGTCAGGCCCATCGAAGCGAGCATCACGAGCGACATCACGCGTCCCTGCATCGCCGGGTCCGTCCGGCGCTGGAGCCAGCTCACACCGTAGGTGTTCACGACGCCGGTGCCGATCCCGGAGAAGCCCATCAAAACGGCCGCAGGCCCGAGGGACGGCATCACGCCGATGGCGCACATGCCGGCGCCAAGCCACACGCACAGGGCGACGATCATCCAGCCGAAGCGCCTGGGCGGCGGCACCGAGCCCGCCCCGACGGCTCCCACCGTCGCGCCGACGCCCCACGCGCCCAGGAGGACGCCGAGCCCGCCCGCACCCGCGGCGAATCGCCCGTGGGCGAGGGTGGGAAGCCCGACGCCCAGCGCGCCGTTGGCGCCGAAATCGATGATCGCGATGACGATCAGGGTCACCCGGATCCCGGTGTCGGCCCACGCGTAGCGGAAACCCGCGGCGATCTGGCCGCCGAGGCCGCCGTCCGGGCGCGAAGAGTTCGAGGTGGCTCGCCTGGCGGCGGGAAGCCACAGGACGAACAGGAAGCCGATCGCGAAGCACGCCGCGTCTCCGGCGAACGCCCATCCGATCCCCAGCGCGGCGACGATCAGGCCGCCCAGCACCGGGCCGAGGATCACCGAGGCCTGCGCGGTCACGTTTAGGGCCGCGTTCCCCGGTTCCAGCTCGTGGTCGGCGACGACCTTGGGCAGGATCGACGTCCGCGCCGGCATGAAGAAGGCGTCGACGATCCCGAACACGACGGCGATCGAGTACACCTCCCACATGTACACGCGGCCCGAGAGCACGAGCACGGCGAGGGGTGCGACGAACAGCGCCCGAAGCCCCATCGATCCCAGCACGGTTAGCCTCGGCGAAACGCGATCCGAGATCGCGCCACCGACGACCATCAGCACCGCCCGGGGCAGGGCCTGCACCACCAGGACCGTGCCGAGGGCGAGGCTGGAGCCGGTCAGCTGCAGGACCAGCCACGCGAGGGCGATGTAGCTGAAGAAGTCGCCGAACATGGACAGGGTCGTCGCGAGCCACAGCTTGCGAAAGGGACCCGACCTGAAGACCGCCCAAGGAACCACGCGCGGCGTGGGGCCGGGGACCGCCCCCACGAGCTCGTCGGTGGGGACGGCCATCAGCGCATTCCGCGTCTGGCCTCGCCCGTTGGGTCGATCCGGTCGGCCATGGCCTGCAGGAACCTCGCGAGGAGGCCGCTGCGTGAGTGGGCGTAGTCGACGATGGCTCGAGCCTCGCGCATGCGGCGCTGCTGCTCGGCGAGATGCCGCGCGAAGTCCTCGGGTACGTTGTCGGTCCGCTCCAATGGGTTCATAGCGATCCTCCTCAGCCGTTTTCGAGGCGCTTCATCGCCTCGTCGATGTCGATCTCTCCACGCGCGACCTGCTCCATGAGCTCGACCCGAGACGGTGCCGCGGGCGACGCCGTGCGCTCTATGCCGAGCTTCGCCAGCAGCGCGTCGAAGCGGGCCCGCGCGGTGGGGTAGCTCACGCCGAGATGCCGCTCCAGGTCCTTCATGTTTCCGCGCGACGCCAGGAACACGCGCAAGACCTCGCGTTCCTCATCGGTGAGCACGCAGAACTCACACGACGTGAAGGCGCCGGACAGCTCCGTGTCGCACGACGGGCAGCTCAGGCGGGTCATCGCGAGGCGCGCGCTGCACACCGGGCAGTTGAGCGGAGGTCTTCGCGACGGCGTCCGCTCCTTCATTCGACCGACACCCTGACGTTGCCCATGGTGCAGTCGATGTCGAGCGCCCCCGCGCCGGAGCCCAGCGTCACGTCCTTGGTGCCGCCCGAGCCGAGGCGCTCCGCGGCTTCGCCTTCGACTGAGACCTTGCCCAGCGTGGCGCGCGCGGTGATGCGAACGCTCGAGCTCCTGTCGAGCCTTACGCGCACGGACCCCATCTCGCAGCGCACCTTGCTCTGGCCAGAGTCGATGCGGCCGCCGGCGGAGAAGTTGCCCGCGGCGACGCTCACGTCCAGCGGTCCGCGAAAGCCGTCGACCTGGCAGTTCCCGGCCTGGACCTCCGCGCTGATGGGCCCCTCGACCTGCTCGATCCTGATGTTGCCCGCCTGCACGCTGGCGGACAGAGGGAGGGCGGGGTTCATGCGGACGCGCAGCTGGCGGGCGAAGTCGAAGTTGTTGATGACGAGCCGGCCCTCGGGCCGGCTGAACCCGAAGGTGCTGTCCTCGTGAATCGGCGATTGCTCGATGACCAGGGTGTCGCCCTCCTGGCGGGCGCGGTGCGGCCCCTCGGCGACGGCCTGGGCGACGGTCGGGTCGCCGACGATCTGGGCGTTGCCGAGGCGGGAGATGACCCGCACCTTCAGCGCGCCGGTCGTCGGGGGCGTGGAGGGTGGGAGGGCAGCCGGGGCCACCGGCCGAACCGTCGTGCCGGCTTCGAGCGCTTCGAGGCGGGCGGCACCCTCCTCGGCGCTGATCGCCCCGCTGGCGACCTGGGAAAGGATTTCGCGTTGCAGCTCTTTCATGGCGCTAAGTAGAAACCCTGACTTGCCAATTTGTCAAGGACGAGCGTAAAAATGGCGTCCCGGAACTCGGGATAAGCTAGGCGCTGCCTTGGAGACCTCTCCGCGCACCGCATCCAACCTGGCCGGGTGGGCCGTGCTCGCGGTCCTGTTCGCGGCCACGACGTGCGTCGAGAGCATGTCCTGGACCCAGCTGACCGCGTACACGCCGCTGTACCTCCGCGAGCTGCACGTGGCGGCTCCGGACGTGCCGCGCTGGATTGCCGCGATGTCCAGCCTCGGCTGGATCCTCGCCCTCCCGCTGGCGCCCTTCTGGGGCGTGTTCGCCGACCGCTACAGCCGCAAGCTCGTGATCGTGCGCAGCGCCGCGTTCGAGGCGCTGATCTTCCTGGGCTGGGCCCTGGCCACGACGCCGCTGCAGGCGCTTTTCTTCCGCTGCCTCAACGGGTTCGTCCTCGGCAACACGGGCGTGATGCTCGCCGTCCAGGCGTCGACGACACCGAAGCAGCGCCTCGCTCTCGCGGTCGGCATCGTCGGGGCGGGGTCGCCGATCGGGCGCGCGCTGGGGCCCATCCTCGGTTCCGTGCTGGTGCACAGGGTCGACGTCAAGGGAATGCTGCTCTTCGACGCCGTTCTCTCGGTGGCGATGACGGTGCTGCTGATGGTCCTCATGCGCGAGGGCGAGCACGAGCGGCCGGCGGACGTCAGGGTGATCAGCCTGCTTCGCGGCGCGGTCGTGGAGATCGCCTCGCGTCCCATCGTGTGGCGCCTCTTCCTGGCCACCGCCGTCACGCAGATCGGCCTGTGGGCGTACCTCCCGTACGCGCCCGTGTACATCGCGCGGCTCTCACCGGCCGACACGGTGACTTCCGTCGGCGTCGTGCTCTCGGCCGTCGGTCTCGGCCAGGCGGTCGCGTCGCCCCTGTGGGGCCTGGTGATGCAGCGCTTCGGGCACGCACCGGTCCTCAGCCTCACCTCGATCGGTTCCGCGGCGGCGCTGGTGCTGGTCGGGCTCAGCCGCTCGCTCCCCGTCTTCGCGCTCGGCCTGATCCTTGCCGGGATATTCGCCGCCGCCATCCTCACCGCCATCATGGCCGTGATGGCGGCGACCGTCAGTCCCGAGCGGCGTGGCGCCGTGCTCGGCCAGATCCTTTTCCCGTTCTATTTCGGCGGGGTGATCGGGCCGGTCATCGGCGCGGCGACGTTCGCCTCGGGGCAGTACGTGGTCTTCTTCATCGCGGCCGTGCTCAGCCTCGCGCCGCTGGTCGCGATGCTCACGCTGGGGCCGAAGGCGCCGATCCCGCGCGCTGCCGCATGACGACCCGCATCGGCGTCGTCGCAGACTCGCACTGCCCGGAGTTCATGCCGCAGCTGCCCGAAGCGGCCCTGGCCGCGCTCCGCGGCGTCGACATGATCGTTCACGCGGGGGACGTGAACGGCGCGTCCACGCTCGAGGAGCTCGAGAAGATCGCGCCCGTCTACGCCGTGCGCGGCGACCACGATTCCGCGCTGGGCCTCCTGCCGCGCTCTCGCGAGCTCACGGTGGACGGCATGAACATCGTGGTCGTGCACGGCAACCGCTCGCGTCTCATCGAAGAGCCACAGACGCTGGCGTGGACGCTGAGCCTCGGTTACTTCCATCCGCACGCAGGCCTGCCCGGAGCTCTGCGCCGGCGTTTCCCGCGCGCGAAAGTCATCGTCTTCGGGCACACGCACAGGCCGTTCATCGGGACAGTCGGCGGGACGCTGCTGTTCAACCCGGGTGGCCTCTACCAGTGGAACCCGGAGACCGCGCGGCGAAGGCTGACGCAAGGTCCGGGTTGGTTCGAATGGTGCTGGCTGCAGTTCGCGCGCCACTTGCGGAGCTACCCGAGACAATCGGTCGGCATCCTGGAGATCGAGGGAGCGCGCGTCCAGCCGTCGGTGATCGAGCTTTAGAGTCTTTTCGTTGGACCTGACCTACCGGCCCGCGACGCTCGACGACGCAGAGCTGGCGAGCGACATCATGCAGGCCGCGTATCCCGCGATGACCCACGACCCCGTGATGACCCGCGTGAGGTGGACATGGGTCCGGCAGGGTTACTCGTTCGGCCGGTACATCGTCGAGCGCGAAGCCGGCCCGATCGCCTTCGCCGCCTGGACCCATGGCCCGTGGGAGGCGCTGCCGGAAAGGCATTGCGAGGTCGAGGTGTGGCTCGACCGCCGCTTGCTCGACCGCGACCTCCTGACCGAGCTCTGGACCTGGACCGAGGACCGGGCGGTGGCCGAGGGCTCAAGGCTCCTGCTCGCCTATGCGGCGGAGGACGAGCTCGAGTTGCTGGCCGTGCTCGCCGCGCTCGGCTACGAGCGAGCGCGGCTGGAAAAGGTGTGGGAGCTCGACCTGGGGGCGCACGGCCGGCGCATCGTGGCAGAGGCGACGGATGCGAGGAAGAGGATCGAGGAAGCCGGCATCCGGATCATGACCCTCGCGTCGTGGAACGACCCGGCCAGGGTCGAGAAGCTCTATTCGCTCGACGAGCGCACCAGGCAGGACATTCCCCACACGCTGCCCATCCTCCCGGAGTCACTTGGCGAATTCGAGCTGAGGCTTGGCGCGCCGGACCGCCCGCCCGACCGCTTCTGGATCGCGCTGGACGGTGACCGGCCGGTGGCCATGTCCTACCTCAAGTACCCGCCTGTGCGCGGCTCGGTATGGACCGGGTACACCGCCACCGACGCCGGTTACCGCGGCCGGGGCATCGCGAGAGCGGTCAAGCTGCAGACGCTCGCCCAGGCCGTCGAGCTCGGCGTCCCCGCCGTCCTGACCGACAACGACTCGGAGAACGCGCCGATGCTGCACATCAACGAGACGCTCGGCTATCGCCGCCGGCCGGGGTTCGTCGAGCACCACAAACGGGTAACTAATACTCGACATGGCTAAGGTCCAGGACTACTACGAGACACTCGGCGTCCCTCGGACGGCGACGCAGAAAGACATCTCCTCCGCGTTTCGGAAGCTCGCGCGCAAGTACCACCCCGACCTGAACGCCGGCGACAAGCAGGCTGAGGCACGGTTCAAGGAGATCTCCGAGGCCCATGAGGTCCTGAACGATCCCAAGAAACGCAAGCTCTACGACGAGTTCGGCTCGAACTGGGCTTCGGCGCAGGCGGCCGGCGTGCAGCCGGGAGCGGGCGGCTCGCGGCGCGGCGGTGGCGGCTTCCGCACGGAGTCGGACCCGCGTGTCCAGTACCGCACGGTGACGCCGGAGGAGGTGGACGACATCTTCGGCGGCGGCGCGGGCGGTGACTTCGGCGACATCTTCGGCTCGATCTTCGGCGGCGGCCGCGGCCGCCAGCAGCCGCTGGCCGACGCCGACCTGCCGATCGAGGTCAGCCTCGCCGAGGTCTATCGCGGCACGAGCCGCACGGTGGAGCTGCCGGGAGGGCGGCGCGTCGAGGTGAAGGTGCCGCCGGGAGTCAAGGAGGGCACGGTGCTGCGCGTGCCAGGGCTGCGCGCCCGCGTCCAGCTCGCGCCGGACCCGGTGTTCAGCCGCGAGGGCAAAGACATCCGCGTGGCGGTGCCCGTGCCCCTGCGCGTCGCGCTGCAGGGCGGGGAGGTTGCGGCGCCGTCCCTGAAGGGAGGCCAGGTGAAGTTCACCGTGCCGGCCGAGACGCAGAACGGGACCAAGATCCGGCTCCGCGGCCTCGGCCTGCCCGATCCCCGCGGCGGTGCGGCGGGCGACATGTACGCGGAGATCCGGGTCCAGCTTCCCGTGCCGATGGACGAGCGCACGCGGAAATGGGCGGCAGAGCAACCGAGCTGACCCTCCCACGCTCGCGACGTCTGCTCCTCCCACTGGTCTTCGTCTCGGGCATGGCGTCGAGCCCCACGAACTCGGAGGCTTCGCCTTGAGTTCGCGGGGACCCCGGCCCCTCTCGTCCCGTCTGCTCCTGCCGCTCGTATTCGTCTCAGGCATGGCCTCGTTGGGCGTGGAGTTCGGTGCGTCGCGGCTGCTCGCGCCCTATTTCGGGACGAGCCTCTACGTCTGGGGCGTCCTCATCGGTCTCGTCCTGGTCTACCTGTCCGTCGGATACGTGATCGGTGGCCGGCTCGCCGACCGCTACCCGAGCGACGCGGTGCTGTACCAGATCACCGCGTGGGCAGGGCTTTGGATCGGCCTGATCCCGCTGGTCAGCTACCCGATCCTCCTGGCCTCGCAGCAGGGCTTCAAGGATCTGAGCGTCGGCCTCGTCCTCGGCACGCTCCTCGCCGTGGTCCTGATGTTCGCGGCGCCCGTGATCCTTTTGGGCTGCGTGAGCCCGTTCGCGATCCGGCTCCTGCTCAAGGACGTCGCGACGGGAGGCAACACCGCCGGGCGCGTGTACGCGCTCTCCACGGCGGGCAGCATCCTCGGCACGTTCCTGCCCGTCTTCTGGTTCATCCCGACCTACGGCACGCGCCCGACGCTCGAGGGTTTCGGGCTCGTGCTCGTCGCCGTCTCGGTGGCCG
>Ga0070741_10016452_pt1 | contig 12327 bp, 10 predicted proteins | sample Coa_R1_4_FD_66440 | JGI IMG/M metagenome (GOLD analysis project Ga0070741, IMG submission 66440) | Surface soil microbial communities from Centralia Pennsylvania, which are recovering from an underground coalmine fire - Coalmine... | ecosystem: Environmental > Terrestrial > Soil > Unclassified ...
CCGCTCACCGGCACGATACTCGCCGTGCTGCTGCTCGGTAACCGGCTCAGCACGGCGGGTATCGCGGGTGCGGTCACTCTCGGCGTGGCGCTGCTGCTCACCGTCCGGTGAGCAGCAGCGCGCGACGTGTGTCCGCGGCCTGGCTGTGATAGCGGTTGCCTAGCCCGCGAACTGGACATTTAGCCATATCTCGGGTGCGAGTGCGGGTCCGCCGGATTATTGCGGACAGTTACCCTACCGGTTTGGGGGGGTAACTGTCCGCAATGATTTTCGAGCGGCTCCCTAGCCGTCAGAGGACGCGCGGATCGGCCGGCCGGGTAGCGCGTCCGGCACGATGTCGCCGTCGCGTACCACGAACATGCCGTTGACCAGCACGTGGCTGATCCCCGCGGAAGGCCGGGTGCTGTCGGCGTAGCTGGCCTGGTCGGTGATCGCTGCCGGATCGAACACGACGACATCCGCGTCGCTGCCCTCCCGCAGCCGCCCCTTCGCGCGCATCGCCGGAACCCGCTCGGCCAGCACCCCGGCCGGTCCCAGGCTGCACCTGGCCAGCGCCTCGGACAGGCTCAGCTCGCCGTCCCCGGTCAGCATCCGCAGCGCCCGGGCGAACGTGCCCGCCGACCGCGGATGGGTGAAGCCGCCGGGCGGCAGCGGCCACGTGTGCGGGTCCGGCGCCGTTCCTGACCAGGTCATCGGCATCGCGTCGCTGGCCACCACGGAGCCGGGGAACGTCAGCGAGCGCAGCAGCACCGCGCGGTCCCGCGCGTCGTCCTCATCGAGTTGCTTGATGATCACCAGCCCGCCCGGGTCCGCGGCCCGCAGCTCCCGCAGCCGGGCCTCGGTGCCGACCCGCTCCCCCGTCGGCGCGTACGTCAGCGACTCCGGCGTCAGGCCGCGCTCGCCGAGCCGTTCCGGGGCCAGGAACGCGGCGCCGATACCGGTCATCCCCGAGCCGTACGGGTACGCCTCGGTGGTGACCCGTGAGCCCGCCGCCTGGGCGCGACCGACCAGGCCGAGTACCCGGTCGATGTGCCGCTGCGAGGTGCTGTTCACGTGGCAGTAGTGCATGTGTGCGCCGGTCTCGCCCGCGGCCCTGACGATCTCCTCGGCGCCGTCGATCGGCCCGTCGGGGCGGAATTCGGCCAGGTCCCTGGTGTGCGTGAAGACCGGCGCGCCGGCCGACGCGGCGAGCCCGGCGAGCCGCAGGTACTCCGCTGGCGGCACGCCCGGCGCGTACCCGAGCAGCACCCCGACGCCCAGCGCCCCGTCCGCCAGGTCGGCGGACAGCAGGTCGAGCAGCGCCCCGGTCTGTGCGTCGCTGGCCGGACGCTGCCAGGCCGGGTTGCCCAGGTTGGCGAGGAACGAGTCGACGTCGTTGCCGCGCGGCACGATGCCGGCGACGGCCGCCATCCGTGCCATCCCCCACGACGCCGCGTAGCCGTAGTTCACCGGGCGCCCTTCCGCCGCCGCGCGCCGGTACGCGTCCGCCACCGGCGTGACGCCCGCCTCCAGTTCCAGCGCCGTGGTCACCCCGTCCAGCGCCTGGAGCCGAAGGCCGCCAATGTCACCCACGTGACTGTGCAGGTCGATGAACCCGGCGGTGACGACCAGCCCGGACACGTCGACCGCGAGCCCCGCCTCCGGGAGGCTAGCCGCCGCGAGGCCGGAGCCGATCCGCGCCACCCGGCCGTCCGCGATCGCCACGTCGCGCACCGCGTCCAGCCCGGACTCCGGATCGATCACTCGACCCCCGCACAGCACCACGTCCATGAGTAAAGATGGTGCCATGCTCTTTCCGCCCGGCATCGCTGACCTGCTGTCCGGATTCGGCGACCGGATCCGGCCAGCCGCCGGCGCCGTCGGCCTCTACGTCGGCGGCTCGCTGGCGACCGGCGACTACCGCCCGGGGATCAGCGACATGGACCTCGCCGCGCTGATCGCGCGGCCGCTCACCGCTGAGCAGCAGGCCGCGATCCAGGCCGTGCACCGCGAGCTCATCGCCGCCGAGCCGGCCGCCGCCAAGCTGCACTGCGTCTACGTGCCCGCCGATGACCTCACGGACGTCGCCCGCGAACACTGGACGTGGGCGGTCGAGCAGTTCTTCGAGCGGGCGTTCAGCGGGGTGGCCCGGGCCGAGCTGCGCGCCTACGGGTTCGCGGTGTTCGGGAAACCGCCGCGGACGGTGATTCCCGAGGTGACCGACGACGAGCTGCGTGCGGCGGTGAAGGGCGAGCTGACCGGCTACTGGACGCGGGCGCTGGACCGGGAGCCCATCTGGCTGGAGGATATCTACGTCGACCTGAGCCTGATAACGCTGGCCCGGGTGGACGCCACGCTGCGCGGCGAGGGGCTGATCACCAAGCGGGAGGCGATCGGCCGGCTCGCGCGGTTCGACGTCCCCGACGAGCTCATCGCCGAGATCAGGCGGCGCCGGGACGGCGAGAAGGTCCCCGTCCCCCCTGCCTACCGTGCCCAGCGTGCCGAGCTGGTGTACCGCCTCGTCGCCGACGGCATCAAGACACTGACCGGCAGCTAGCCCGGCACCACGACCGTGCCCACCGCGGTCACCGCGACCAGCGGCTCGGCCAGCACGGACGCCGCCGAAGGGCCGCGCGACGGATCCGACCGGCACGTCACGACGGCGGTGAATGCCAGCTCGCGGCTGCGCCGTCCGACCCGGGTCACCTCGGCCGTCACCGAGAGCACGTCACCCGCCCGCACCGGCGCCTTGAACTGCACGTCGGAGTAGGACGCGAACAGCCCCTCGTCGCCGTCGGTCTGGATGCACATCTCGGTCGCCACGTCCCCGAACAGCCCGAGCACGTACGCGCCGTCGACCAGGTTCCCGCCGTAATGCGCATGCGAGTACGGTACGTACCGCTGGTGCGTTACTCTCTGCCCGACCGTAGCGCTCACTCCGCATCCCCGTTCTCATCGTCGGCCGGCGCCAGCGCGTGGACCAGGTAGGACGCGACCTCGCTCGGCGTCGTGCCGCGGCCGAACACCCGGTCAACGCCGAGGGCACCGGCCGCGCCAGGGTCGAACCGTGGCCCGCCCGCCACCAGCAGCGGCCGCTGCTCGCCGAGCGAGGAACGGAACGCCGAGGCCATCTCCCGGGTGTTGGACAGGTGCGTGTCCCGCTGCGTCACTACTTGGCTGACCAGCACCGCGTCCGCGTGCTCCGCCTCGGCGCGGGCGACCAGGTCGGGTACCGAGACCTGCGCGCCCATGTTGACCACACGGATCTCCCGGTAGTACTCCAGCCCCTTCTCCCCCGCATGCCCCTTCACGTTCAGGATCGCGTCGATCCCCACGGTGTGCGCGTCGGTGCCGATCGTCGCACCGACCACCACCAGCTTGCGGCCGAGCGCCGAGCGGATCCGCAGGTTCACCTCGGCGGCCGGCAGCACCGGGTACTCCCGGGTCACCACCGTCACTGCCGACAAGTCGACAAGGTGACTTACTCGGCCGTAGACGATGAAGAACGTGAACGAAGGCCCCATCCCCTTGGCGTGCACGACCATCGCCGGGTCGAGCCCCATCTTGCCGGCCAGCTGAAGCGCCGCGCCCTCCGCGACGGCCCGCTCGGCCTCGGTCCCGAACGGCACCGGCAGCGTGAACGACACCTGCACCCGCCCGTCGCCGGTGGTGTCCCCGTACGGCCGCACCATGCTCATTGTTCGCTCACGGTCACGGCTCAGCACCCTCTTCCAGCAGCGAGATCGCGGGGTTCCAGTAGCCTTCTGCCCGCTCGATCACGCCCTCAAGGCCGCGGCCGCCGTCGGCGGGCCGCCTGGTCACGCCGAACGTGCCCTCGCCGATGGCGGTGAGCAGTCCGTCCGCGCCGATCTTACGCAGCAGGTCGATGGACTCCCCCAGCACCCGCCGCGCTCGCTCGGCGACGAACCCGTCCGGTGCCGGCACGAACGACTCGCCGAGCCGGCCGGCGGCGTTGCGCACGTACTGGACGTTTTCCAGCGCCAGGTCGCGGTCGGACAGGAACGGGGTGTGGATGCCTTCGGTCATCATGCCGATCAGGATGATCGACTGACCGGACATCACCCCGCACAGGTTGAAGAACGCGTCGAGCAGGTAGCCCGCGAACACGTTCCCGGTCATGTGCTTTGTCGGCGGCATGTACTTCAGCGGCGCGTCAGGGAACAGCTCACGGATCAGCTGCGCGTGCGCCAGCTCGAGCAGGAACGAGTCGGGCACCGCGGGGTTGATCTCGAAGGCGTGCCCGAGCCCGAGCAGTTCGTCGGGGAGCCCGGCCTCATGCGCGAAGTACTCGTTGAGCAGCTGCGACACCACCACGGTGTGCGCGGCGTCGACCGCGTCCGCGGTCGTCAGGTAGTTGTCCTCGCCGGTGTTGATGATGATCCCGGCGCGCGCGTGCACCTGGCGGGAGAAGCGCTGGTCGATGAACGTCCGGATCGGGTTGATGTCGCGGAAGATGATGCCGTACATGCAGTCGTTCAGCATCATGTCGAGCCGTTCCAGGCCGGCCAGCGTCGCGATCTCCGGCATGCACAGCCCGGACGCGTAGTTGGTCAGCCGCACGTACCGTCCCAGCTCGCGTGAGGTCTCGTCGAGCGCGGCCCGCATCAGCCGGAAGTTCTCCCGCGTCGCGTACGTTCCCGCGTAACCCTCGCGGGTGGCCCCTTCGGGCACGTAGTCGAGCAGTGACTGCCCGGTGGACCGGATCACCGCGACGACGTCCGCGCCTTCCCGCGCCGCGGCCTGGGCCTGCGGGATGTCCTCGTAGATGTCGCCGGTCGCCACGATCAGGTAAATCCACGGCTTGGGCGGGTCCCCGACGCTGGCCAGCATCCGGTCCCGCTCCCTGCGCCGCTGATCGATTTTCGCGATACCGCGTTGGGCGGAACGGCCAGCGATCCGACGAGCCTTGACAGCATCCTCCCCACTGGGTATCCGAAAGCTGATCTTCCCCGCCGCCGCGTCTATCGCGAACGTCTGCAGGTCCGGGTACTTCCCGGTGACGAAGGCGTCCCACGCGGGCAGTGCCACGCCGTGCTCCAGGCCGGTGGTCTCCGCGATCGCGTCGGTCAGCCGGTTCACCCACGGCATGCCGTCGTCGTCCGCGCCATCCAGCCCGGCCAGCCGCAGCACCGCACGCTCGACGGACACCGTCGTGTGCGTCCGGGCCAGCTTGACGATCGGCTCGCCGGCCGCCCGGGCCAGCTCCCGGGCCTGCCGGACCAGTACCGGATCCAGGTTGAGCTTGCTCACCCAAGCCTCCTCTCGAAGAGCGCGCGCACCGCGGTGTTCTCCCGGACCAGCTGCAACGCCAGGTTCGCGTGCCCGGGCACGTACCCGTTCCCGATCAGCATCGTCACGTCCGCCGCCATGCCCTCAGCGCCCAGCGCCGCGCCGCTGAACGAGGTCGCCATGGAGAAGAAGATGACGGTCCCGCCCTGTTTCGTGCCGAGGATCGCCCCGCCCTCGCAGCCGGGCGCGTCCACGCACACCACGGTCACGTCCGCGGGGCCGCCCGCCGCCACCACCGCATCGGCAAGCACCACCGGATCCCGCGCGTCCGCGATCACCACGGCATCCACCAGCCCCTGGGCCTCGCGCAGCAGCGCCGCCTCTCCCTCGTGGGGCACCACGCCGATCACCCGCGCCGCGGCCGCTGCCCGGGCAGCGGCCGCGGACAGTGACCCGCTCTTCCCCGCCGCCCCGAGGACTGCCACCACCGGCCCGGGTGCGGGCGTATGGCCAGCTACGACCCGCTGGGTGAGGGCGGGGGCGCCGCAGACATCCATGACGGCAAGGGCCAGTTCGGGGCGCAGGTCGTCGGGCAGGACGGCGGCGATGGACCGGGCGAACAGGATCGCGGTGCCGTCGCAGGGCACCTGCTCGGATTCGCCGTCCCAGCGGGCCAGGCCGTCGGTGATGACCAGCGGGGTGAGGGTGAGCGAGACCAGGGTCGCGACGCGCTGGCCTGGGGTCAGCCCCAGCGGCGAGGCCGGGCCGACCGCGTCGACGGTACCGGTGAGCATGCCGCCAGAGCCAGTCACCGGGTTCTGCATCTTTCCCCTGGTGGCCACGATGTCCAGCACGGCCGCCCGTACCTTGTCCGAGTCACCGCCGTGGGCCTCGCGAAGCTGACGGTAGGAGGCGGCGTCCAGGTTCAGCCGGTCCACCCGGATCCGGACCTCGTCGGCGGCGATCTCCGGGCTGGGATCCAGGCGCCAGGCCGCCTGCGGGAGCACACCCGGTGGTTCAACGACCCGGTGCAGCCCCAGCGGCGACGACGCCAAAGTCATGACAAATATCCTTCCCGCAGGTAGAACCACAGTACGTTCTGGAAAATCTACGGTCTATAGGGTGTTAGGCCGGAGGTCCTTCGGTATCATGGTGTGATCATGATAGATCAGCCGTACGTCTACCGGCGCAGGGAGCTGACGGAGCCCGACTGGCGCCGCTTTCCCGGCTGGGCGGAGGTCAGCGTAGCGGACTGGGAGTCGGCGCAGTGGCAGCGCGCGCACTGCGTGAAGAACTCCCGGCAGCTGCGGCAGGTCATGGGGCCAGGATTGGACGAGGCATTCCTCGCCGACCTGGAGCGCGACCAAGGCGAGCGGGCGACGATGTCGCTGCTGCTGCCCCCGCAGATGCTCAACACGATGGCGCCCACGCTGGGGCCGGCCGACCCGGAGTTCACGGCGGCGCTCTATGCCGACCCGGTACGCCGGTACATGCTCCCGGTGTTCAGCGACCGGCAGCAGGACTGGCCGTCGCACCCGTACGCGCAGCGGGACTCGCTGCACGAGGCGGAGATGTGGGCGGTCGAGGGCCTCACCCACCGCTACCCCACCAAAGTGCTCGCGGAGCTGCTGCCCACGTGCCCGCAGTATTGCGGGCACTGCACCCGGATGGACCTGGTGGGGAATCCGACGCCGTCCATCGACAAGCACAAGTTCACGCTCGGCCGGGACGACCGGCTGGCTTCTATGCTTGCATACCTCCGCCGCACCCCGGGCGTGCGCGACGTGGTCGTATCCGGCGGGGACGTGGCGAACCTCCCCTGGCCGCGGCTCGAGGCGTTCGTCGCGTCGCTGCTGGAGATCGAGTCGGTCCGGGACATCCGGCTGGCCAGCAAGGCGCTCATGGGCCTGCCGCAGCACTGGCTGTCCGACGAGGTACGGGCCGGGATGGAGCGGCTGGCCGGGACCGCGCGCTCGCGCGGCGTCTCGGTCGCGATCCACACACATGTGAACAACGTCGAGTCCGTCACCCCGCTGGTCGCGCGCGCGGCCAAGGCGATGCTGGCGGCGGGCGTCCGCGACGTGCGGAACCAGGGCGTGCTGCTGCGCGGCGTGAACGACAGCGCGGAAGCGCTGCTCGACCTCAGCTTCGCGCTGCTCGACGAGGCCTCGATCATGCCCTACTACTTCTACATGTGCGACATGATCCCGAACAGCGAGCACTGGCGGCTGTCGCTGGCCGAGGGCCAGGCGCTCCAGCACGACATCATGGGCTACCTGCCGGGATTCGCCACGCCGCGACTGGTCTGCGACGTGCCGTACGTCGGCAAGCGCTGGCTGCACCAGGTCGCCCGGTATGACACCGAACGCGGCATCTCGTACTGGACCAAGAACTACCGCACCGGCATCGAGATGGACGACGAACTGGCGCTGAGCCGCGAATACCCGTACTACGACCCGGTCTATACGCTGCCGGAATCCGGCCAGGCCTGGTGGCGCGCCCGCTCGGCGCCCGCGGGCGTGCGCAGCATCGCCGACGCCAGCAGGTAGTCCAGGCACTGTCCCTTTTTGTTGCAAAACGGTCACATCTGATCCGCTGACCGAGCCAGGCTGACGTCGCGTCCGTGGTAATGGGCGACGGACCTCCGCTATGGGAGCGGGAAGGGACAGAAGCTTATGCCGTCCAGCCTCACCCGACTACGTCCAGTTCGCCTAGGCGCACTCACCGTCGCCGCCGCGGCCGCGCTCGCCGTAGCGCTGGCAGCGCCGGCCGGATCGGCCCTCGCGCACGAGGTGCCGAACGCCTTCCAGCAGACCAACCTGATCTCCGACCGAACCGACCAAGGTGCCCAGGTGGTCGACCCCGACCTGCGGAACGCCTGGGGCCTGGCCATGACCGCGACCAGCCCGCTGTGGGTGGCCAACAACAACTCGGGCACCTCGACCATCTACACGATCCCGGCCGGCGGCACCACCGCCAAGAAGGCGGGGCTCACCGTGACCGTCCCGGGCGGCCGGGTGTCCACCGGGGACAGCTCGAGTCCGACCGGGCAGGTGGCCAACTCGACCGCCGGCTTCGTGGTGACCAGCAACGCGGGCAGCGGGCCGGCCCTGTTCATCTTCTCCTCGGAGTCCGGCCAGATCACCGCGTGGAACCCCACGGCCGATCCGATCTCCGCCGGGATGTCCACCGCCTCGCTCGTGTTCAGCTCGCCAACCGCCGTCTACAAGGGCCTGGCGATGGGCAGCACCAGCGACGGCAGCACGTTCCTGTACGCGTCCAACTTCCACGACGGAACGGTGGACGTGTTCAACTCCCAGTTCCAGCACGTGTTCCTGGCAGGGCATTTCCGCGACCCGTTCCTGCCGCGCGGCTACGCGCCGTTCGGCATCCAGGAGCTCAACGGGCAGCTGTACGTGACCTACGCGCTCCAGGACGCGGCCAGGCATGACGACGTGGCCGGCCTGGGCCACGGTTTCGTCGACGTCTTCACCAACGACGGGTTCCTGGTGCGGCGGCTGGTGTCCGGCGGCGTCCTTGACTCGCCGTGGGGTCTGGCGATCGCGCCCGCCGGATTCGGGCCGTTCGGCGGCCAGCTTCTGGTCGGCAACTTCCGCAACGGCCTGATCCACGTGTACAGCCTCACCGGCCGGCCCGAGGGCAGGCTGCGGAACGCTCAGCACAAGCCGATCCAGATCGACCACCTGTGGGCGCTGACCTTCGGGACCGCGTCCACCGGCGGCACCGGCACGCTGCTGTTCAGTGCCGGCATCAACGACGAGCAGGACGGACTGGTCGGCTCGATCAACCCGGCCCCGTAATCCCGGCACCGTTAACCCCAGCCGCCGCCGGGCTCTTTTCAGCGCCGGCTGAGCAGGGCGAGGTGCTGCTTGACCCCCGGCCACTCCGTCGCGGTGATGCTGTAACGGGCCGAATCGCGCGGGATCTGGTCGGGGGCCAGCCGGTGTGCGCGCAGCACGCCTTCGAACGTGCAGCCGATGCGCTCCATCGCGGCCCGCGACCGCGCGTTGCGCACATCGGTGTGCAGGCAGACGGACTTGACCTGCCAGGTCTCGAACGCGTGGGTGAGCATCAGGCGCTTCATCTCGGTGTTCGCGGCGGTGCGGATCGCCGTCGGGCTGAGCCACGTCCAGCCGATCTCGCAGACGTCCGGCGCGGGCGGTCCGGCGCTGGCGTCGCTGGACTGCCACGGCCAGTAGTCGAGCTGATGGAACCGGGTCGAGCCGATCACCGTCTCGTCACCCAGGCGGACGACGGCGTACGGCACGGCCGCGCGCCGGTCCCGCAGCGACACCGCGGTCTCGATGTACCGCCGCGCCCCGTCCTCACCCTGCGGCGTCGGACTCCAGCGGTACAGGTCGCCGCCGCCGGCGGACGCCGCGGCCAGGCCCGCGAGGTGACGGTAGCCCAGTGGCTCCAGCCGCACGTAGCGGCCGTCCAGCGTGCCGGTCTCGAGCGGGTCCGTTCGCGGTGTCCCGTCCGGCCTTGGTCGCTCCAGGTAATGGTGGCTCGGCGCGGCGAAGCCGTATTGCCGGTACAGGCCATGCGCGTCGGCGGTGTGCAGCATCCAGCGGAACCCGGCCCCCGGGCCCTCCTCGACCATCGTCCGGACTAGTGCCTTGCCCAGTCCCGCGCCGCGGTGCTCCGGCAGCACGTACACGTCAGCGAGGTAGGCCGAGGCACCGTCGCTGAACGCCCGGGCGAAGCCCACCATCGCGCCGGCCCGGTCGTACCCGCCGACCACCCGCCACGCCTCGCTGAACTGGCGCTTGATGTCGTCCGCGCCACGCCACCGGCCCCAGTACGCCTGCGTGGTCAAGAACGCGACCGCCGCGGCCGTGTCGACCCGGGCCGGGTCGTCGTCGAGTTCGTACTCTCCCGCGCTCGTACGCACTACAGCACCTCCAGTGCCTGGTCGATATCGGTCATCAGGTCGCCAGCGGGCTCGACGCCGACGGACAGCCGGATCAGGCCCGGCGGGGCGGTCTCCGCGGCCCACCGCGCCCGCCGTTCCCAGGCCGATTCGACGCCGCCGAAGCTGGAGGCGGGCACGATCAGCGCCGCGGCACCCACCACCGCGTCCGCCGCCTTCGCGCTGTCCAGCTCGAAGGACAGCAGCGGCCCGAATCCGCGCGGCATCTGCCTCGCCGCCAGCGCGAGCGCCGGGCCGGTGAGCAGCCCGGGATAGTGCACCGCGTTGACCCGCGGGTGTGCCGCGAGGTGCTCGGCGATGGCCTGAGCGGACTGTGACTGCCGCGCGATGCGCAGCGGCAGCGTCCGCATCCCGCGCAGGGCGAGCCACGCCTCGAACGGACCCGCGATCCCGCCGGCCGCGCTGCGCCAGGCCCGAAGGCTGGCCAGCAGTTCCGGGTCGCGGGTGACGACCGCGCCGAGCAGCAGGTCGGAGTGGCCGGACGTCGCCTTGGTCAGCGAGTACAGCGAAGCGACCGCGCCCCAGTCGAGCGGTCGCTGGAGCAGTCCCGTGGCGAGCGTGTTGTCCACGATCATCGGGGCATCCGCCACGGCCGCGGCCTGTCCGAGCGCGGCCAGATCGGCCACCCGCAGCAGCGGGTTGGTCGGGGTCTCCGTCCACAGCACCGACGGGCCCTGCGCCAGCGCGGCCCGAACGGCGGACGGATCGCCGATGTCCACGTGGACCGGATCCACGCCGTAGCAACGCAGCAGGTCCGCGAGCATGCGCGCGCCGTAATAGCCGTCCGACGGCAGCACGACCCTCTTGCGTTCGGCGGCCAGCGCGAGCATCAGCGCCAGCGAGGCGGCCTGTCCAGACGCGAAGATCAGGGCACTGGCCTGCTCGACCTCACCGAGGGCCGTTTCGAGTGCCTCCCAGCTAGGGTTGCTCTCCCGGCCGTAGCCGCGGCCGGGCACCGGGTCGCCCGCCGAGTGATAAATGCTGGCAGGCACCAGCGGCGGCGTGACAGGCTCCCCTGGGATACGCCGGCCGCCCGCGTGCACCAGAACAGACTCGGCGGAGAACTCCTCGCTCATCGTCCCCGGCACATTCTAAACAATGTTACAGTACATTTTGTGAACATACTGGTACGATATCGCCCGAGCGGGCGGAACGCCAAGGAGATTTCGGCGAGCGTGGAGGCCGCGGTGCGCGCCGGTGACCTGGCGCCCGGCGATCAGCTCCCGCCGGTCCGGGCGCTGGCGGCCGAGCTCCGGGTCAGCCCCACGACCGTAGCGGCGGCCTACGCCGAGCTCCGGCGGCGCGGAATCGTGACCGGCGCGGGCCGGGCGGGGACCCGGATCAGGCCCGCTCCCCCGGTCACCACCCGCGGCTACATGCGGGTGCCGGAAGGAACTCGCGATCTGGTGACCGGGGCGCCGGACCCGGACCTGCTGCCGGTGATCCCGGCCCGGCCCGCGGCCCGGGCCGGCCGGATGTACGCCGCGGCGCCCGTGGCACCCCGGCTCCGCACGCTGGCCACCGCGCGGTTTACCGCGGACGGCGTGGACGCCACCAGCCTGGCGGTCACCGGCGGCGCGCTGGACGCGATCGAGCGGGTGCTGTCGGTCTGGCTCACCCCCGGCGACCGGGTCGTCGTGGAGGATCCCGGGCACGCGGTGACCTTCGACCTGCTCGCGGCCATGGGGTTCGTCGCGGTGCCGGTGCAGGTGGACGAGCACGGCATCCGCCCGGACGGGCTGGCGGCGGCGCTCGGCCGCGGCGCGGGCGCGGTGATCGTCACCCCCCGCGCGCAGGCCGCCACCGGCGCGGCCTGGGACGCCACGCGAGCCGCGGAACTGAGCCAGACGCTGCGCCGGTTCCCGGCGACCGGCCTGATCGAGGACGACCACGCCGGACCGGTGGCCGGTGTCACCGCGCAGACGGCGTCGGCCGGACGGGACCGGTGGGTCACGATCCGCTCCGCGTCCAAGTCGCTCGGTCCCGACCTGCGGCTCGCGGTGCTGGCCGGCGACGAGACAACCGTGGCCCGGGTCTCCGGCCGGCAGGCTCTCGGCACCGGCTGGGTCAGCTACCAGCTCCAGGATCTGGTCGCGGGGCTGTGGTCGGACCCGGCGCCGGCCGAGCACGCGGTCCGCGTGTAC
>Ga0070741_10016453_pt1 | contig 12327 bp, 10 predicted proteins | sample Coa_R1_4_FD_66440 | JGI IMG/M metagenome (GOLD analysis project Ga0070741, IMG submission 66440) | Surface soil microbial communities from Centralia Pennsylvania, which are recovering from an underground coalmine fire - Coalmine... | ecosystem: Environmental > Terrestrial > Soil > Unclassified ...
GCATAATATCATAAATAAAATGGTTTACTGTGTAACAATAGCCATTTTTGTTGCCGGTGGAGCTGTGTATGCAGAGATAAACACCGGTAATGACAGGATATATGGGGTTATTGTCTCAAAGAAAAAAGAAATGGCAGATGGGACTTCTCGTGAAAGAGTTGTTATTTATCCTCAGGAGCACCATAATTCTACGCGAACAATTTCTCGCAATGGTCTTTTGATGCGTCATCCAGATGCAAAAGCAACGATTTTAGTCTGTCATGGCTTTATGTGTGATATGCATGACGCCGGTATGCTCACCAGGGGCATGTTTAAAAAAAGCCACTGCAATGTGATGATGTTTGATTTTAGGGGCCATGGCAAGAACAAGGAGGGGCAATATTGTACATTTGGACGTGATGAAGCCTTGGATGTTATTGCCGCGGCACAATTTATTAAAAATCACCTCGAACTCAAAGAGTATCCATTATTTGTGTATGGTTTTTCTATGGGGGCGGTTTCGGCTATAGAAGCGCAAGCATTGCATGGAGGTCTTTTTGATGGCATGATTTTAGATTGTCCTTTTGAATCAAGCGAAAAAGTGATCAAAACAGGGCTTGAAGGGCTCAAATTTTCTCTTCTTGGATATGAATTTGAATTTCCTGGAAGGAATTTGCTCCAAAGATATGCTTTTCATCCGTATGTCCAATCGCTCGTTAAAACAGTACTGCGGCTTGTTTCTCAAATGGATGCGTCAAAAGTCCGTACTAACTTTTGCCCTGTCCATCCGGTTGAATCAATTAAAAAAGTCTCTGTTCCTTGTTTTTTTATACATTGCAAAAATGATGAAAAAGTAGGAATTGATCAGGTAAAAGCAGTATACGAGGGCGCTTTAGGGTATAAAAAATTATGGTTGACCCATGGTCGTTGGCATTGTGATTCAGGAGTATATAATCCAAAGCGGTATGCGCAGCAGGTACGACAATTCTTGCGCGATGTATTAACAGGAAAATATAAAGAATTACCGCAAAAAGAAATCATTGAAGATACGGTAGATGATGACACGTACGAATTTATATAGTGGGAGAGAAAAATGAAAAAATTATACAAAAAATTTTTATATAGCTTTTTTTTATTAAGTGTCATCATGGCGGGGAACCTTGCTGCCCGTGTGCGTACCGTGCAAACAGAAAGAGAATTTGATCAACAATTAAGTAAATCAAATATTTTAATGGTGTTGCTGTATGATAATCCAGGTAAAAAAATGGATAAAGCGGAGCAAAATTTTTTGAATATGTATGAAACTATCAGTTCACGCAAAATATACGATGACGCTGATATTATTTTTACTAAAATAAATGTACAAAATGATGCAATGCGTACAATAAAAAATCGTTACAGGGTAGCTCAAACGCCGTGTTTTATGTTATTTATGAAAGGCAAACCGGTATTGGATAAAACTGGCAAGATTGCCCAATTGATTGGTTTTGTTCCCGAAAAAGAACTGCATGCATTTATTCAACAATATTGTCTTAATACTATTAATACATTAGTTAACGAAAAAGAATCTAATAGAAAAGAACGGTTTATAAAATCACAAGAAGAATCTGATCCTTATTTTTACCCCGCGGTGTACTATGCCCCAGAATATGATTTTTCATGGCAGAAGCCTTTGAAATATGACGGGCAGGGGAATGAAAAATAAGTAAAATTTATATTTTTTGATATCATATTCACAGGTTCATTTTTGTGAAAGGATACTGTGATTATGATGATTTTGAAAAAATTTCGTGGTTTTGTGATGGGACTGTTGCTATTACAACTTACTACAACGTTTACTATGGAAATAGAACATTATGCTGTTGGAGAAAAAATTTATTATTTTTATCCATCGGAGAAATTTGAACATTACATAAAACAATGGATATTTGGTAAATTATGTCCATGTAACGCAAAAAATACTTTATGTAATATCCCTCGAAAAGATTACACGATAACTATTCGGGAAAGTCCAACTAATCTGAAAAAGTATGCTGTTTTTTCTCAACAGATTATTGAAAATAGTCCATTTAACTGGAGCATTTCGTATAAAAGTTTACAATCTTTTTATGATATTTGTAAAGATGAAGATGCTTATATTATATTCTGGAACAATAATAATGATGTATTTAAAGGCTATTCTTTAGTGCCAGTAAAAGAGTTGCGCACAATATCAAAGCAATTAATTGACATGCGTTCTGCTGGAAAAAAAACGGTCAAAGATACTGCACAAGAATTTGAAAATATGAACAATACTGTAGAAAATCAGCGTAGAGACATAGCTATACAACGCAAATTATTGTATTTTTTTGGTTGTACAATTATTGGATTGTTGGTATACATAAAATACAAATGTTAAGCGTAAAAAAGTATTTTTTAAAAAGGAGTGAGTTGTGAAATATATCATGTTTTATGCAGCGTTTATGTGTTGTTTGTTATCAACGTATATAACTGGCGTGGAAAATAAACGCCCTCATTGTTTGAATTATCCATGTTTAAATTTTACCGTTGATCAACATTATGTTATTACCGGATGTCTTGCTCAGCAGATGAATTTTGCAGTATCACCGCAGGAGTTTATGGGAAAAAATATGCTTGATGTTATTGACCTTAATGGTTCTGACAAAGAAAATGTAGCACAAGCTTTTATGCAGGCTGTAGAAAAACACGAAACAACACAAGCAGCATATATGTTGGACAACAAAAAATTTGTCGCGTATATTACGCCACTATTAAATCAAAACAGTGAACTTACCTCGTTTTTTATAAAGGTAAGAGAACAAGCTGTTAATTAATTTTTAACTACGCAAATAATTATGAAAAAGAGTTGCTTTTCCGGCAGCTCTTTTTTTGTTATCATAACTGACATATTTGGTTTTTTAGTAAGGAACAATATGTTGAGTATTTCTGTTTCAACAAAACAACTGTTAGCAAACAATGTTGATTGTTATGCATACATAGTAGAAAAAGATTTTAAAACATCGGCAATAGCAGATGAGATTAAAAAAGCGTGTCCAGATTTGCTTGCGGTGATTAAGCAGAAAAAGTTTGTAGGCGCTGCGCTTGACACCGTTACCGTTCCTTTTGTGCATAATGGCACACTGGCGTATTGTATTTTAGTTGGTATGGGAAAGGCTGAATCTACTGGTGGCGTCAATGTTATTGAGCGTTATCGTCGGGCAGTGGGGCAATTAGTAAAAACGGTGAACGTGTGTAATGGTATGTCTGTTGCATTGCAACTGATTTCACCATCAAAAAATATTTCACTTGACTACGTAGCAGAACAAGCAGCAATCACGTGTAATATAGCATACTATCACTTTGATGATTTTATTACGGACAAAAGTTGCAAACAAAAAGATTTGGCTGTTACGTTTGTTGTTGATGCTAAGCATAAAAAAAATGTGCAAGAACAGGTTGATCAAGGTGTAATTATTGGTGCATCAGTTAATCAAGCTCGTCATTGGATTGATATGCCACCAACACAATTGACACCGCAAGATGTTGTCAAAAAAGCCCAAGAAGTAGCAAAACGCAATAAACTAGACATTACCGTTTTTCATGAGAAAGACGTCATTAAAATGGGCATGGGTGGTCTTGCGGCAGTTTCACGTGGTTCTGAAGTTGATTGCGCGCTCATTATTTTGGAATATAAAGCAAAGAAAAAAAATGCACCAACGCTGTGTTTTGTCGGTAAAGGGATTACATTTGATTCTGGAGGCCTTAGCTTAAAACCAGCAGATTTTATGGAAACAATGAAAGAAGACATGTCAGGTGCTGCGGCAGTTATTTGTGCCATAGATGCGCTTGCACAGCTTGAGTGTCCCGTTAACATTATTGCTGTCGCGCCAACATCAGAAAACTTACCAAGTGGCACGGCAACAAAGCCAGGCGATATCGTAACTTTTTACAATGGTAAAACAGCAGAAATTAAAAATACTGATGCAGAAGGGCGCTTAATTTTAGCCGATGCACTTTCGTATGCCGTAAAACATTATAAACCGGATGCAGTTGTCGATTTGGCAACACTTACCGGCGCGTGTTCACGTGCACTCGGGCCATTTTATAGTGGATTGTTTACCGAACATGAAGATCTTAAACAACGATTAATGCAAGCAGCAGAAATTTCAGGCGATAAATTGTGGCAATTGCCGATGGGTGATGATTACAAAAAAGCAATCACTTCAACGGTCGCGGATATTTGTAATATTGGCAACAGTAAAATTTCAGCTGGGGCTTCAACTGCTGCGCATTTTTTACAACATTTTGTTGGCGATACGGTGTGGGCTCATATTGATATTGCTGGTACCGCATTTGACGTGCCAAACATTTCATACTATCGTCCTGGAGGAACTGGTGCTGGTGTGAGGTTGCTAGTTGCGCTAGCAATGGAGTGGTAGATTTTTTCGTAGGGGTGTTCTTGTCAACACCCCTACTTACCCTGGACACAAACATCCTGTTTGATCTCTTTACGGCATATTCAGGGCTATAGAATGCTGCGCATTCTAATCCCATCAAATGCCTGCTAGGGTATTTCACAAATATAAAAAAAGGAAAAAGTAGTATGCAGAAAAATATTATCAAGTTAGTTGGAGTACTTTTTTTTGGAACATGTCTGTTGCAAGGTGAGTGTCAGCCAGAAGAGTATCATCAAAGTAATACAGGGCAGTTTAAGCATGCGATTAAAGAACTCCATAAGTTAAATTTTTCAGGAACTGAGAAAATTCTTGATATTGGTTGCGGTGATGGAAGAATATCTACGTACATCGCGCAACACTATATTCCTGAAGGGCAGCTCGTCGGGCTTGACAATGATTCTCAAATGATTGCTTTTGCGTTGTCCTCAGCCATGAGAGGGGCTAATGTTTCATATGTGCAAGCGGATATTGCCGAATATGTATCTTATGATCAATATGATGTTATTGTGTCATTTTGGGCATTACATTGGGTAGCAGAATATGCCAACGCAATGAAAAATATAGCAGAATCTTTAAAATTGGATGGTAAAGCTCTGCTTTGTCATGTTATAGGAACTGATCCATTGCAGCCTATGGTGAATGAGCTTCTTGATACAGAAAAATGGAATGCATATAAAAAAGATCATATTACTTTACTCCATGCTCCTTCGTTATCACAGGTTGTTGAGGCCATAGAAAAAGCAGGACTGAAGGTAGAAGACCTTGAAGTAAAAAAGAATATTGAATGGGTTCCGTTAGAAAAAATGAAACAGAATTTATTATCGTTACCGTTTTTTGATTTTATACCTTCTTATGTGAGAGCAGAATTTTGTGATGAAGTTTTACAAAAATGTATCACAAAATATCCGTTGAATGATAAAGGTGAATTTTGTGACTGGTTACCTGTAATAGTGATGGTTTTAGAAAAATAAAAACTTTAGCAGGCGTTAAATTCTTATCTGAATGGGGTCCCCAACGGAGTTGGGGTAAATGTTTGTGTCCGGGGTAAGTAGGGGGGTTGACAAGAAACCCCCATAAAAAATTATTTTTTACAATGTATCGGCTTAGCTCTGCCAACTTCCATTGCTTTTTCAACAGGAATTAATTCGCCGGTGATGACATCAAAAATAAAACCATAAATTGGTACGTCAGATGGAATAAGAGGGTGCTTACGAATCTTTTTTACTGTTTTAACGACAGATTTGTATAAATTAATCCGAATAGCTAGCCAATCAATACAGGGATAGTCATGACACGCTTTTCCTCCAGGACATCTACAAACGTTTTCCCAGTTGCATTCAACTGGTTCCACGGTGACATAACAAGGGTCTGCCAATACTGCGGTGACAATACTTTCTTTCAAAAGATCTGACATTATGTCTTGTGTGAATTTTTGCATACCACAATCGGTATGTTGAACAACAAAAATTTGATTTGCTGCTAATAACTTATAAGCAATAATAATTGATCTGAGAGAATCTTCTGTTGCAAGGCCACCAGCATTACGCAAGACATACATGTCGCCAGAATGAAAACCCATAAATTCATCTGGCATAAGGCGTGGATCCATACAGGTCAGGAGTATTGCCTTGTCTTTTGCAAACATGTCTGGCTGCGCTGTGTATGTTGTTATAAAAGATCGATCAGCTTCGATTACTTCAGCATAGAGCGCGCTGTTGTCAGCATTGGTGACCGGTTCGGTTGACATGCACACAGGCAGTTTTTCACATGTAGCGTACGTGTCTATTATCATTGCAATGATTATAATAAATATTTTTTTCTTCATAAGTCTCCTTTTTTATGGTTTTAATTTTTTTTATCAAAAAAATTAAAACCAATGCAAGAGAAAAAACTTATAAAGATCACTAGATAAAATAAAGCGCGCTCGTCCTGAACTTGTTGAAGGATGCGCGCTCAAATCCTTCAACCCAACTTCGCCAAGGCTTTGTCGGACAGGCAAGTTCTCAAAGTTGAGTGTTTACTACTGAGCCTGTCGAAGTATCAGGACGAGCGCGGATAAGAATTTTAGATAAAATTTAGGTTTTACTCAATAGCATTGGTAAATGCAGGAGTAAACATATCCTCAGTTAAATTTAATTCTGCACCATGAATGCGCTTCCATTCACCAAGAGCAATAGGAAAATAGGGTAATGCAAGTTTTAATAACGCATGCGCGTATTGTTGAATTTCGTACTGCGCACCAGCATGCAGCCGCAATTTTAAAAAATGCATCAGTGAGTGTAAATTGCACGTAAAAATAAATTCTGTATATGTTGTCAGCGGCAACACTGCACGAGCTAACTCTCGCCCAACGCCTTGTTCAAGCAAGAAAGTATAACTGTTGACACTGTGTTCAATAGCTTCTTTAAATTTTTGCGTAAATTCTTCATTATCAAAAGAACCGATGGAAGCTTGTTTGTTTTTAGTGTCTTGTGATCGCCATTTTGGAGGGATATAAAATTCAAGTGCAGATTTTACGTAGCGATAACTAATTTCATTATATGAGTTCATGCGGTGGCGCATCCATTGGCGCCCAACAAAAATAGGAGCTTTGATGCGAAATGACAATTGATTATGTTCGAATGGACTTGTGTGATTATGTTCCATCAAAAAAGCGATTAATTTTTTATCACGGTCACTGACTTCTGTTGCAACCTTACCATATGATACGCGTGCAGCATTGACAATATCAAGATCAGATCCTGAAACACGAATGAGTTCCACAGAGCTGATATTGTCACCAAGTGGATCAATAGTGAGGTGCTCTGGTGACATGTGCGATAATGAATTTACAGGTGATGTTGTTTCCATATTAATAATTCCTTCGATGTCAAAAACAATATACATAATGATGTTTTATGATAATATCATGACTGATAAAAAAGTGACAGTAGTATGGTGATCAGTTGGTAAGCCAACGGCACATGTTCTGGATTATACACGCGACACTCATACACAATGGGCGGTACACATACTTTCACATTATAGATTTATGTGTTAATTATTTAAATTTTTTACAACAGCCAATACCCTTTAAATATGTTTCTAACGTTTTTTTACTTTTTTCTTCATGTTCTTCTGGTGAAGTTAAGAGAAAAATGCAATGCCACATTTCTCGATCTTCTGTTGCTTTAATGGGGTTCTCAAATAAGCTATTTCCTTTGGCGTGCATTATAATTTTTGTTCCTTGTTTATTAAAGCCAATTGAGATGGAATTGTCATCTGGAAAAGCATCCCTGATTGATAAGACAATTTTATTGAGAAAAAATTCTGGGTTCGTTTCTGGGGAAAGGATGTTTTTTACCGTGATATAGTGTTCATATATTGTGGATATTGCTCTGCTTTCTGTTTTGCTTACAAATTTTTTTGCATGAAGAAAGGCACAGAGAGAATTAGTGCGTGATAATGCGATTTGCGTAATATTTTCTATGTTATCGTGAAGTAGCTGAGTAAGATTTTGATCTTCTTTTTTCGTCTTGTTTTGCAGATTAACTATAGTTACTTTTTGATTTTTATTATATGATTCTCCTTCTAAGCTAATAATTTTTGAACGATCAACAGAATATGCTCTGGGAGGTGTTTTAGGCAAAGCACAACAAGAGTCGCGTTCCCTATCACAAAAATTGTTTTTTGTCTCAAGCAGACTTTGATGTTCGCTGGATATTAGTCCATATTTTAAGGTACGGTCAATAAATTCATCATCTGATTCTCTATCTTCAAACGTTAAATACGATGTAATACGATCACAAATATCGCGTGGAAGTAGCGCAAGATAGCATTTATCTTTTACTTCCATTGCATTAATGGTAAAAATGGTACATATCATGAAGAATATGTTGTGATTTATGTTCATATTTATTGATCTCCATGGTGTGATTGTCGATACTTTTGCGAAATATTATATACATTAATCAACAAAAAATATAGCGGACGAATTTTTAACGATATTAAAAAAAAGAAGATAGCGAGACATAATGATGTTTTATGATAAGATCATGACTGGTCAAAAGTGACAGTACGGTGGCTCAATCGCGGTATGTTAACGTGATATCAAATATATTGTCTTTTGTTTTATTATTTTGTCATATTGTATTTCTTAGCAAAAAAGTGATTGTTAACTCAATTTTATATAATAAAAGAAGGATAGGCTATGTTTTTATGTTCTATAAAAAAAATATCATTAATTCTTGCATGTGTAACAATGATTATATCTCTTAATGCTGTTACTAAAACAAAAAAACTACAAGTAATGATTAATCCTATGGGCTCAGATTTTATGTTTTATCTTAATGCTGGTGCTGGATTAGTGACAAATCCATCCGCGACACGTCCAGCAGGTTCCTACGTTTTATTTGGAGCACCGTTATTTCCTGGTGGTACTATGAGTAAGAATCAATCATCCTTTCTTGTTGATAGACATGGCAATCCTTTATCGGTAGCAGACAGTATAGGATGGTGGCAGGCATTTGAAAAGATGTTAGTAACAGTTGATAATTCAAATTTACCGCCTTCAGGAACTCGTATTATGATGTCTGAATGGGCTCTGTTTTTTAATAAAGAATGTCATGACAAGCAAAATAGTATATTTTTGCTTGGCTCAGCAGACATAAAAACGTTAGCATTTAATGAAGTTTTTATAGAATGGATACTAAGTGTAGTTAGTGGCTTAGGATGTAATGATGATATTGATGGAAGTGCAACTGCAAAATTATATGTTGCTCCAGATGGTACATCCTTAATTAAGATTAAATTTACTGAGGAAGTAAAATATAACTAATTTGTTGTATTTTTGGTAATCTATAATAATGCTCTTGCTTTGAATAATTCTTAGCAAGAGTTTTTTTTATAAAATTTTTCATCTTCCAAAAACAATATACATAATGAGGTTTTATGCTAATATCATGACTGGTCAAAAAGTGACAGTTTTGAGATACAAAATTATAATAAGGATTTTTTATGAGTGTGCTATATCAAAGTTTTGTTGACGAGGGAAAGTTTTCCAAAAAGATTATTCGCCAACTGTTTTTGTATGTGTTGTCTATGGCGATATTTGGAGTGTCTTTAGTAACTGGCGCTTCTCAGCCGTATAATACTTTTAATCAACAATTATATCGAGTGGGTATTGCGGCAAGTTCTATGACTGGTCAGCCAGAAACTGTTTTGCGGTTAGTAAAAAAATTGAAACCGGATTATATAGAAATTAAGACATGCAGTTCATGTTATCGCGAGGCTCATTCCGTCCCCCGTACAGCGTATATTCATACATTATTAAATCAACAATTGAGATGGTCTGACATCGAAGGCTTTGTTTATACTACTTTCCCTGATGAAGATGACAATAATATAAAGATCAGCTCCCCTGTATATACTAATCAAATTGCATTTGCAAATTCTGTTGGTCTTCCGTCTCCCAGTTTGCCTCAAACAATGCACATGATTAAAGAGATACAAAGCAAACTAAAAAAAGAAAAATTACCTACGAATCTTATTTTTTCAGTGTATGGCTCATCGGTAAAAGATTTTGAGTATATGGCGAAAATTGGTAACACATTGAAAGTTCCTTATGTATGCGCCAATCTTTCTTGTCCTAATATAGAAAATAAGGGTGAGCCACTCTATAAGAATAGCGAACTTGTAGCAAGCATTATTCGAGGGATGAAACAGTTGTCTAATGCACTATTGATTGTAAAAATTGGCATTTTTAAACCAGATGAGTTTGAGTCCGGTCTTATGGAAACTATTTTATGCAAAATATCAGATAATGGGGCTTATGGTGTATACGGTATTAATGCTATTCCTATGCGTGTCGTAAATGCAGATGGTTGTCCTACTTTTGGACTAAAGCGTGCTATCTGTGGTGTCAGCGGGGCCCCTATACGTGATCTTGCACTTGATTTTACTCGATGGGCAAAAAGCATCATTAAAAAACATAATTTACCTCTTAAGTTATTTGCTTGTGGCGGGGTTATGGATAGTGCAGATGTTTCATTGTTTTCTCAAGCAGGTGCTGATGTTGTTATGAGCGCAACCGCAGCTGCGTATAATCCACATTTTTCATTCACCATTGATAATTCATCTAAAAAAATAATGAGTAAACTATAAGGCGGAATAGAAAGGCTGCGTATCTGTGTGTGACTTTTATTCGCGATTATTCATATTCTCTTCTGTTAGCACTAGCAGAATACGAAAATAAGCAACCAACATTAAAAAGGGTTGAATACCTACAAAGAACAATATTAGGATTAGGTTCTTTTTGTTTAGTATTTGTGATTTTTATTGTCCATCAAAATATGCATAATATTTTAAAAACTATTTTTTAAGCTGCTGTGCTGATAAAATCTGAACTTATTAGCAGGCCAGAGTTCATACAAATTTCGATTCATACAATTAATTGACAGCGTTACGCTTCAGATTTTAACGTTACGACTGATTGTCTATTATGTAATCCTTTAAGGATTGCCCTGTTAATGAATCTTCATGTGCGGCAATTTCTTGAGGTGTACCTGTTGCAACAATTTTCCCCCCTGCAACACCACCATCTGGACCAAAATCAATAATTGTGTCGGCATTACAAATAATGTCCAAGTTATGCTCAATCGCTACCACCGTATTTCCTTTGGATACTAGCTTTCTTAAGATACCAAGTAGTTTTTCTACTTCTTGAGGATGGAGGCCTGTTGTGGGTTCATCTAATAAATACAAGGTGTTTCCCGTTTCAGATTTGGACAATTCAGTTGCCAATTTAATTCGTTGCGCTTCCCCTCCAGATAATGTCGAAGTAGATTGTCCTAACGTTAAATATTCCAAACCAACTTGTTTCATTACATCTAAAAGTGCAAAAATTTTCTTTTCTTGCCTAAAGACATGTATGGCATCACTTACCGTCATATCCAAAATGTTTGCGATAGTATATCCTTGAAATTGGACTGATAATAGTTCGTCGGTGAATCGCATGCCATTGCAAACGGGGCATATTGTTTCAATATCTGGCATAAATGTCATATCAACTTCAACTACGCCTGCCCCATTACAATTTTGGCAGCGTTCATCTGATGTATTGAAAGAAAATTTTTCTGCATTAAAGCCACGAGCTTTTGCTTCTGGCAAGGATGCAAATAAATCCCGAATTAAGTCAAAAAGTTTTGTATACGTTGCCACATTGGAGCGTGTTGATTTTGAATGACCTATGGTAACTTGGTTAACGGTGACTACTCGATCAAAATAGTGTAATCCTTCAATAGAATCATATTTACCTGGAGCTTCACTTGCGTGGTTAAAATGTTTTCTTGCCGCCTTGTCTACGATGCCAAAGAGGAATGTAGATTTTCCTGAACCAGAGACCCCTGTCATAACAACAAGTTGTTTTGTAGGAATATCAACATCGATATTTTTCAGGTTATGTTCATGAGCACCACGAATAGTCAATTTTTTATTCTCACGTGGATGAGTGTGAAGTAATGTGGCTGTTTTTTTAGCCAGATATTTGCTGGTAATAGATGGTGCATAAGCCATAACATCAGCCGGTGTGCCAGAAATCACAACTTCTCCACCTTTATTGCCTCCACCAGGCCCTATATCTAGTATGTAATCAGCATGCTTAACAATATCCATATCATGTTCAATAATTAAAACAGTATTGCCAGTTTCTTGTATTTTTTTCAGTGTTTTTAACAATTTTGCATTATCATGCGGATGAAGACCAGTTGTTGGTTCATCAAGAACGTACAAAACTCCGGTAAGTCCACTACCAAGTAAACTAGCCAATCGAACTCTTTGTGACTCACCTGCAGATAATGAAGGAAGCGTGCGTTCTAAAGTTAGGTAGCCTAATCCAACTTCTATTAAATGCAAT
>Ga0070741_10016454_pt1 | contig 12326 bp, 6 predicted proteins | sample Coa_R1_4_FD_66440 | JGI IMG/M metagenome (GOLD analysis project Ga0070741, IMG submission 66440) | Surface soil microbial communities from Centralia Pennsylvania, which are recovering from an underground coalmine fire - Coalmine... | ecosystem: Environmental > Terrestrial > Soil > Unclassified ...
GCCCGGCACGACCCAGCCCTCCTCGACGAGCAGCGTGTGCTCGATCCCGCCGCGCCCCTGCTCGTAGTACGTGACCCCCTGCTCCTGAGACCACTCGCGGAGCAGCTTCTGCAGCTCGGCCGAGCGCGTGTCCTTCGCGGGGATGAAGTGGTCGGGGACGAGCACGACCTTCGCCGGGTCGAACACCCGCTTCGCGCCCATCCTCTCCATCGCCCGGAAGGCCATCGGCCCGGAGATGTCGTTCGTCATCACGACGTCGCACCGAACCATCACGATGTCCCCGGGGCTGACCTCGTCGACGTCGCTGTGGGCGAGCAGGATCTTCTCGGCGAGCGTGTGCGGCACGAGCGACCGAGGCTACTACCGCCGTGGTGTAGCGGTCAACGCGGCGAGGTCAGAACTTCTTGACCGTCAGGTAGCCGCCGTCGACGACGACCGACGTGCCCGTGACGTAGCGCGAGGCGTCGGAGGCGAGGAAGACGACGACGTCGGCGATCTCTTCCGGCGTGCCGATGCGGCCGAGCGCGTTCGCATCGGCGACCTGGGCGAGGAAGCGGTCGGCCTCCTCGCGGTTCATCCCGCCCAGGTCGCGGTGGAGCATCGGCGTGTCGATCGTGCCCGGCGCGAGCGCGTTCACCCGGATCCCGTGACGTCCGACCTCGGGTGCGAGCGCGCGCGCGGCTGCGACGAGGCCGGCCTTCGCGGCCGCGTACGGAACGCAGCCGGGCAGCGTGACGTAGGCCTGGACGGACGAGACGAAGACGATGCTCCCGCCGCCGCGGCGCCTGAGCTCCGGGATCGCGAGCTGCGCGGTGAGGAGCGCGCCCTTGAGGTCGGTGTCGAGCACGAGGTCGATCGTCTCCTCGCTCTGGTGCTCGAACTCCTCGTACAGGGAGACCGCGGCGTTGGCGAGGACGACGTCGAGCCCGCCGAAGCGGTCGCTGGCGGTCGCGACGGCGGCGGCGACGTCGGCGCGCGCGCGGACGTCCCCGGGCGCCGGCGCGGTCTCGCCGCCGGCCGCCTCGATCGTCTCGACGGTCTCGCGGAGGCCCTCGGCGGTGAGGTCGTTGACGACCAGCTGCGCGCCCGCGGAGGCGAGCGCGACAGCTGCCGCGCGGCCGATCCCGGAGCCGGCGCCGGTGACGAGCGCGACCTTCCCGTCGAGCACACCCATCGCGGCCTGACTCTACGACGGCGTGCGCGGCTCCAGTCAAACCAAACGTCGGCAACTTCGTCCTACCGCGTGCCGTGCGCATGGTGCTGAAACGCGCGCTCGCGGATCGCCTCGTGCTCGCGGCGGCGTTCCTCGTCGTCCTGTTCGCGGCGATGCTCGTGTCGGCGATCCCGATCTACGTCGACGCCGTCGGCCAGAGCGGCCTCCGGGCGCGGCTCGCTCACGCGCCCGTTACGGAAGCGAACGTCCAGGCGTCCGCGCCGGCGACCGCGGGGGAGCCCTACGGGCCACTCGACGTCCGCGTGACCTCGCTCGCGCGCGAGACGTTCGCCCCGGTCGGCGGCCTTCGCATCCATTGCAGCGGCGAGTCCGAGCCGTTCGCCGTCGGAGCGCGCAACGTCGTCTTCGCCTTCTTCGACGGCCTGCGCGACCACGCGCAGCTCCTCGCCGGCCGCTGGCCGGGCGCGGGCGAGGTCGCGATCCCGGCGCCGGCCGCCGCGGCGCTCGGCCTCGCCGTCGGCGACACGGTCGACGCCCGCAGCCGCCTCGCGGGCGGTCCTCGCGCCCAGGTGCGCGTCGCCGGCGTCTACCGCGCCGAGCGCCCCTCGTCCGCCTACTGGTGGGAGGAACCGCTCGCGACGGCCGGCGACGACGGCGGCGAGTACGGGCCGCTCGTGCTGACGAGGCGCTCGTTCCTCGCGCTCGGTGCCCAGAGCGTCGAGCTGCGGTGGCGGCTCGAGCCCGATTTCCGCTCGCTGACGATCGGGCAGTCGGACGAGCTCCGGCACGCGCTCGCGCACCTGTCCTCCCGGCTCAACGCCGGCCGCAGCAGCGGTAGCCAGATCTCCCTCGACACCGGCTTGCCGCGCATCCTCGCCGCCGCCTCGCACTCGCTCCAGCTCGCCCGCGCCGGCGTTCTCGTCCCCTCGATCCAGGTCGCGCTGCTCGCACTGTTCGGCCTGCTGTTCACGACAGCGCTTCTGATCGAGCGGCGGCTGGTCGCGACCGAGAGCCTGCGCCTGCGTGGGGCGAACGCTGCACAGATCGTCCGGATGGCGGTCGCCGAGGCAACGCTGATCGCCGTGCCGGCGGTCGCCGTCGCGCCGTGGCTCGCGGCGCTCGGGCTCCGCGTTCTCGACTACGTCGGCCCGCTCGCCGACATCGGCCTTCGCCTCGACCCGCGCGTGAATCCGACCGCGTACGCCTTCGCGGCCGGCGCGGGCGTCGTCTGCGTCGCCGGGCTGGCACTGCCGGCCCTGCGGGCGCGCGGGGTCGCGATCGCGCGCGAGCGCCGCCGGATCGCGCTCGCCGGCTTCGCGCAGCGGGTGCGGCTCGACCTCGTCCTCGTCGTCCTCGCCCTGCTCGGCTACTGGCAGCTGCGTCGCTACCACGGCGTCCTCGTCGACAGCCGCGGCGGCCTCGGGATCGACCCGTTCCTGGTCGCCGCGCCGGCGGTGCTGCTCTTCGCCGGCGCGCTGCTCTCGCTACGGCTCGTGCCGCTGATCGCGACCCTCGTCGAGCGGATCACGGGCACGACGCGCGGCATCGTCGCCTCGCTCGGCTTCCGCCAGGTGGCGCGGCGGCCCCGCGCTTACGCCCGGTCGATCCTCTTGCTCGTGCTCGCGGTCGCCATCGGCGTCTTCGCAGCCACCTACAGCGAGACCTGGCGCCAGTCACAGGTCGACCAGGCGCTTCACGCCGCCGGCGCCGACCTGCTCGTCGAGCCGAGCGAGCGGCCGGGCGCGCCCCCGACGGTCGACCTCGGCTCCGCCTATCGCGCGCTCGGCGCTTCGGCAGCGCTGCCGGCCGCGACCGACTCGTTCGAGCTCGCCGATGCCGAGAGCGGCGACGGCGAGCTGCTGGCACTGGATGCCCGACGCGCGGCGACGGTCGTCCGCCCCCGCGACGACTTCGCCTCGCGCCCGCTCGACGAGCGGCTGCGCCCGCTCGCCGAGAACCAGGCCCGGCTCGCCGCGGCGCCCCTGCCCGGCCGGCCCGCCCGACTCGCGCTGGAGGTCGGCCTCTCGATCGCCGCAGGCCGCAAGATCCCGAGCGCGCCGCAGTACCTCCCGTCGCCCTCCCTCTTCCTCTACCTGCGGGACGCCGACGGGCTGCTCTACCTGCAGCGGCTCCAGGACGTCGCTCCCGGCTCGCCAAGGCGGTTCGTCGTCGAGTTCGCGCATCGGCTCCCGAACGGAAGGCTTGCGCTGCCGCGCTACCCCCTGTCGATCGTCGGGCTCGAGCTCGACCTGGCCGTTCCCTACGCACCCTCGCGGCGGGCGACCCTGACGCTGCGCTCGGTCGAGGTCGGCGGCGCCGACGACGGGCGATGGCGCCCGGTCGCGCTAGGCCGGGCGCCGTGGCGAGCGTACTCGAACGGATTCCGGCTCCCGTTCGAGGCTCCTGGGGCGACGACCGTCCGCTCGGGCTCGGACGCGATCCGGATGCGGCTCGCGACGGGCTCCTTCGTCTTCAACGCCTTCAGCCGAGCCCCGACGGTCGCGTTCTTCCTGCGGCCGGGGAGAGACGCTCTGCCGCAGGTGCCGCCCGTGCTCGTCAGCGACAGCTTCCTCGCCGCGACGAACACGCGCGTCGGCCAGATCGTGCCCCTCGCGCTGTCCGCCGGCACCCATCGGATGCGGATCGCGGGCTCGTTCCACCGCTTCCCGACGCTCGATCCCTCGTCACCCGCCGTGGTCGCCGACCTGCCGACCTATGCCGATCTCTCCTTCGCCGAGGACGGCAAGATCGTCCAGCCCGCGCAGTGGTTGCTGCAGGCCGGCGACTCCGCTGCCCTCGCCCGGAGGCTCCGGGCGGCGCCGTTCAGCAGCGTCGAGGTCGTCTCCCGCGCCGAGCGGGAGCGTGCTCTGCTCGACGACCCCGTGCCGCTCGGAGTGATCGGCGCGCTCGCGCTCGGGTTCACCGCGGCCGCGGCCTTCGCGGCGGTCGGCTTCGCCGCGAGCGCGACCGCGGGCGCGCGCCAGCGGACGCTCGAGTTCGTGGTCCTGCGCTCGCTCGGGCTGCGGGCCCGCCAGCTGCTGAGCTGGGTCGGCCTCGAGAGCGCGCTCGTCGTCGTACTCAGCCTGGCCGGAGGAACCGCGCTCGGCCTGCTCGTCTCCCGGCTCGTCTTGCCCTACGTCGCGCTCGGCTCTTCCGGCGCGGCGCCGGTGCCGCCGATCCGCCTCGCCGTCCCGTGGACGACGATCCTCTTGCTCGAGGTCGCGCTGCTCGCGACCCTGGGCGTGATCGCCGTGCTCCAGCTCCGGCTCGTGCAGCGGCTGAGGCTCGCGCCCGCGCTGCGCAGCGCCGAAGGGACGGTCGCCCCGTGAGCGCGGCGACGGTCAACCGTCCGCGCCGGCACGCGACCGCGGCCCTGGCTGGCGGGGTCTCCCTGTTCCTGCGGCGCCTCCGGCTCGAGCCCGCCTCGGCCCTGACGACGTTCCTGCTCGTCGCCGGCGCCGCCTTCCTGTTCGCGGCGCTCCCGCGGCTGTTCGACTCGTTTGCCGACGACGGGCTCCGCTACGCGGTCGAGCACGCGCCGCCGCCCGCTCGGCAGGTGCAGGTGGCCGACACGGGCCGTGCGGCGCCGGCCAAGGTCGCGGGTCGGGTCGCCGGGACGGAGCGGGCGCTGCCACCGTCGCTGCGCGCGGTCGTCCATCGCGAGGGGTACGTCGTCCGCTCGCCGCTCTACCTCCTCGAGCGCGACGTGCGGCCGATCCGGCAGGGGCTGTTCCGCTACCTCACCCTCCGCCTGCAGCCCGGCGCCCGCGCGCACGTCCGCCTGGTCGCCGGCCGGTACCCGGCCGCGACCGCCCGTACCGTCGACGCCCCCGTCGCGCAGCCGGTGCTCCTGAACCGGTTGTTCCCGCCGGAGTCGGCGGAGGTGTCCGGCTTCCCGAAGAGCCGGCGCGTCACGCTGCTCGAGGTCGCGCTCTCGACCCAGACCGCGCGGGCTCTGCGACTCCACGTCGGCGATCGCGCCGTCTTCAGCCCCGACCTCACAGACCTCGCCGTCCAGCTGGCACCGATCCGCGACCAGCTGCCGCTCGCGCTCGAGGTGACGGGCCTGTTCGTCGTCGACCGGCCGGACGAGCCGTTCTGGTTCGGCGACGAGGGACTCGCCACTCCCGCCGTGCGCCTGTCGCAGAGCGGCGACCTGCAGGAGGTGTTCGCCCAGGCGCTCGTGCCGGAGGACGCGTATCCGCGGATGCTCTCGGCGACGCGCCCGCTCAGGCTCACGTACGGCTCGAACTACGTCGTCGATCCCGACCGTCTGGACGCCCGCCGTACGGAAACCCTCGTCGCCGACCTGGCGCAACTGGAGTCGCAGTACTCGGGCGCGACACCGCTCGACCGGCAGGTGACCGCGGGACTGTCCCCGGTGCTCGAGCGCGACCGCAAGCAGCGGTCGCAGGCCGAGACGCTGCTCGGAGTCGCCGCGATCGGGCTGTTCGCCTGCGCGGTCGCCTGTCTCGGGCTGCTCGCCGCGCTCTCGCACGAACGGCGGCGGACGGAGACCGGGCTTTCGCGGACGCGCGGTGCCTCGCCGCACCAGCTGCTCGCCGCGCAGGCCGCCGAGGGGTTGCTGATCGCCGCGCCGGCCGGATTCGCCGGGTGGGCCGCGGCGACGCTGGCCGTCGATGGGCGCGGCAGCCCGCTCTCGGCATCGCTCGTGCTCGCGATCGTCGTCGCGACGGCGCTGCTGCCGGTGGCCGCGATCTCCGGGGTCGCGCGCCGGCCGCTGGGCGCGCCGGAGCGCGAGGACGTCGTCGCGCTGGGGCCCTCGCCGCGGCGGCTTGCGGTCGAGGCGCTGATCGTGGTCGCGGCGGGCCTCGGCGTCTACCTGCTGCGAAGGCGCGGCCTCGGTGGCGGCGGTCGCGGCTTCGACCCCTACCTCGCTGCGGTGCCGGTGCTGCTCGGCCTCGCGTGCGGCGTCGTCGCGCTGCGGCTCTACCCGCTCCCGCTGGCGGCGATCGCACGGCTTGCTCGGCGTGGCCGCGGGCTACCGCTCCACCTCGGCCTCAGCCGCGCGGCGCGCCGGCCGGACGCGACGTCGCTGCCGCTGCTCGTCCTCGTCCTCGCGCTCGCGATCGCGACGTTCGCGGCGGCGATGTCGAGCACCCTTCGCTCCGGGCAGGAGCGGTCGTCGTGGCGTGCGATTGGCGCCGACCTGCGCGTCGACGCGCCGGACGGAGCGTTGCCGTCGCAGCTCGTCACGCGCCTCGCGCGGCTCGGCGACGTCGCGCCCGCGCACGTCGACGAGGCCGGCACGGGCCAGCAGGGAGGCGTACTCCTCGCGCTCGACCCCGCTGCATACGAGCGCGTCGTCTCGGGGACGCCCGCCGCAGTGCGGATCCCGAAGGCGCTCGACCGGCTGCCGCCGATCCCGCAGCTCGTGCCCGCGCTCGTCTCCGCGGACAACCCCGGCGGCGGAACGTTCGAGACCGCCGCCGGCGGCGAGGTCACCCTCCTCGCGACCGCGACGCGCGACGAGTTCCCGGGCGTGCCGCGCGCGACGCCGTTCGCCGTCGTCTCGCTGCCCGCGGTCGAGAAGGCAGGCGGGATCGCACCGACGAACCGCATCTACGTCCGCGGCGCGGACGCAGACGAGGTGCGGCGCATCGTGCACGCGGTCGCCCCGGCCGCGGAGGTGCACTCGCGGGCGGCGATCGTCGACGCGCTCGGCGTTTCTCCGCTCGCCTCCGGCGTGCGGCGCGGGTTCCTCGCGGCGGTCGTTCTCGCCGGCGTATTCGCCGCGGTCGCGCTTGCGCTGATGGCCCTGATCGCGGCGCGCTCGCGGGCGCGCGACCTCGCGCTCGTGCGCACGATGGGCGGCTCGCAGCGCGAGGGGATCCTGCTCGCGGCCGTCGAGCTCGCGCCGTTCGCGGCGACCGCGCTCGCGCTCGGGATCGGGCTAGGGGTCGCGATCCCGTACCTCGTCGCGCCGAGCCTCGACCTCGCCTTCTACACCGGCAGCCGCTCGAACCCGATCTCGATCCCTTGGCTCCCGCCGACGGCGTTCGCGCTCGGCGTCCTCGCGCTCGCCGTCGTCGCCGTCCTCGTCGCCGGCGCCCGCATGCGCAGCGCGCGGCTCGACCGTGTCCTGCGAATCGGAGAGCGCTGATGGCCGTTACCGTTGCCGAGCCCGTGTCCGCGCCCGCGATCCTCTGCGAGAACCTGGTCAAGATCTACAAGGTCGCCGACCTCGAGGTCGTGGCGCTCCAGGGTCTCGACCTCAGCGTCGACGCCGGCGAGCTGGTCGCGATCGTCGGCGCTTCGGGGAGCGGCAAGTCGACGCTGCAGAACATCCTCGGCGGCGTCGACACTCCGACCGCGGGCCGCGTCGAGGTCGCCGGCTTGGATCTGGCCGCGCTCTCCGAGGGGGAGCGCACGCTGTACCGGCGGCGCGTCGTCGGCTTCGTCTGGCAGCAGACCTCGCGCAACCTGCTTCCGTACCTGACGGCGGCGGAGAACGTCGAGCTGCCGATGACGCTCGAGGGGGTGGGGCGGAGGGAGCGGCGCGGCCGCGTGCGGGCGCTGCTCGAGCTCGTCGGCCTCGGCACGCGCGCGAAGCACCGTCCGGACGCGCTCTCGGGCGGCGAGCAGCAGCGCGTCGCGGTCGCGATCGCGCTGGCGAACCGCCCCAGCGTTCTCCTCGCCGACGAGCCGACGGGCGAGCTCGACACGGAGAGCTCGGCGCACCTGTTCGAGACGCTGCAGGCGGTCAGCCGAGAGCTCGGCGTCACGGTCGTCGTCCTCACCCACGACCCGTTCGTCTCGGAGCAGGTCGAGCGGACGATCGGGATTCGCGACGGCCGCACCGCGACCGAGACGCTGCGGCGGATCGAAGGCGACGCGTTCGTCGCCGACGAGCTGGCGGTGCTCGACCGCGCCGGCCGCCTGCAACTGCCGCGCGAATACGTCGAGGCGCTCTCGCTCGAGCAGCGCGTGCGCCTCGCGCTCGAGCCGGACCACATCGAGATCCGTCCGGAGCGGAGCGATGGCTGAGCCGCTCGTCCGCCTGCGGGGCGTCACGAAGGAGTACCGCCTCGGCGCGGAGACGATCCACGCGCTCCAGGACGTCTCCGTCTCGATGCGCGAGGCCGAGCTGTGCGTCGTCCACGGCCGCTCGGGGTCGGGCAAGACGACGTTCCTGAACATGGTCGGCGGGCTCGACCGGCCCTCCGGCGGCAGCGTCTGGGTGGACGGAGTCGAGGTCTCGGCGCTGTCGGAGCCGGAGCTCGTCGAGTACCGGCGCGGCACGATCGGCTTCGTCTTCCAGGCGTTCGGGCTGATCCCGATCCTGAGCGCCGCCGAGAACGTCGAGGTACCGCTCCGCCTCCGACGGGTCGATCCGGCCGAGCGGGCGCAGCGGGTGCGCGAGCTGTTGCGGCTGGTCGATCTCGGCGACCGGGCAAACCACCGCCCGCAGGAGCTCTCCGGCGGCGAGCAGCAGCGCGTCGCGATCGCGCGGGCGCTCGCGAACGAGCCGCGCCTGCTGATCGCCGACGAGCCGACCGCGCAGCTCGACTCGCAGCGGGCGAAGACGATCATGGGCCTGCTGCGACGGCTCGTCGACGAGCGAGGGGTGTCGGTCGTCGTCGCGACGCACGACCCGCCGCTGATCGCCATGGCCGACCACCGGATCGAGCTCGCCGACGGCGCGGTCGCCGCCGATACGGAGCCCGCGGCGACGGACGACGTGTCGGCGCTGGCCGGATAACCAAGGGACAGACCCCGGTCGGGGTCTGTCCCTGGGTCTCAGCGGCGCTGCGCGACGCGCAGGGCAACCCCGACCAGCGCCAGCGCGCAGAGGGCGAGGAAGACGCCGGCGACGAAGAGCTTCCTCCGCATCGCTACGCAGTCGCGCCGACGGCGATGCCCGGGCTCGGGGCGTAGGTCGGCTCGTAGCCGAGCAGGCGGCCGGCGGGGGCGCCCAGCGCGAGCCCGATGCGCTGGACGATCGCCGGCGGGAACGGCAGCCGGACGGTATCGAAGTGGTGGTGCGCGATCACGGCGAGCCGGAGCAGGTTCGGCATGCCCTTGCGATTGGTTCTGCCGTCGACCGCGAGCGCGAACATCGTCTCGAGCAGCGACTCGAACTGCAGCGCCGGCCGGACCTCGCAGACGAACTGCGCCTCGGTGTCGCCGGCGTTCCAGAACTTGTGCGGCGTGCCGGCGGGGACGGTGACGCGGGTGCCCGGGCCGGCGACGAGCTTCCTGCGGCCGATCTTGAAGCCGACCGTCCCGCGGACGATCTCGAACCGCTCCTCCTGGCTCGGATGCACGTGCGCGGCGGCGACGAAGCCGTTCGGCTGGACGAACGTCTCGATCACGACCGCCTGCCCGCCCGTGTCGCGCGAGGTCTTGCGGAAGACGATGCGCTCGCCGGTGACGGGGTTCTCGATGACTGTGCCGGTGCGGATCATGGTGCTCTCCTCTCGTGGGGGACGTCCCGCACGATCGGCGAGAGCGCTTAACATCGGCTTGTCGCCCGGTTAACGCGGCGAGAGAGGGTCTGCGGGAGATGGAATTCAGCGTGTTGGGCCCGGTCGAGGCCCGCTCGGACGAGGGCTGGATCGCGCTCGGGCGGCCGAAGCAGCGGGCCGTGCTCGCCGCGCTCCTGCTCCGCGCCGGCGAGGCGGTTCCGCGCGACCGGCTCGTCGACCTGGTCTGGGGCGACGATCCGCCCGGCTCGGCCGTCGCCTCGCTCCAGGTCTACGTGCACGGCCTCAGGCAGGCGCTCGGCGCCGAGCGGATCGAGACGCGCGGGCAGGCCTACCGCTTGCGCCTCGAGCCCGGCGAGCTCGACCTCCAGCGCTTCGAGCAGCTCGTCGGGCGAGCCGAGCGGGAGCTCGACGCCGGCCGCCCCGAGGCTGCCGCCGGCCTCGTCCGCGAGGCGCTCGCGCTCTGGCGCGGCCCGCCGCTCGCGGACCTCGCCGGCGAGCCGCTCGCGGAGGCGGAGGGGGGACGACTCGAGGAGCTCCACCTCCACGCGCTCGAGCTGAGAAACGAGGTCGAGCTCGCCCTCGGGCGGCACGACACGCTCGTCACCGAGCTCGACCGCCTCGTCGCCGAGCACCCGTACCGCGACCGGCTCCGCCGCCAGCACGTGCTCGCGCTCTACCGCTCCGGCCGGCAGAAGGAGGCGCTCGAGGCGTACCAGGCCGCGCGGCGCACGCTCGTCGATGAGCTGGGGATCGAGCCCTCGGCGGAGCTGCGCGAGCTGGAGCGCGCGATCCTGCGCCAGGATCCCGCGCTCGCCCCTCCAGGGCGCCCGGAGGGCCTCCAATCGAGGCTGCCCGTTCCGCCGACGCCGCTGGTCGGGCGCCGGCTCGAGCTCGCGGCGGTCGCCGCGCTGCTCCGCGGCGACGCGCGGCTCGTCACGCTGACCGGTCCGGGCGGCACCGGCAAGACGCGCCTCGCGGTCGCCGTCGCCGAAGAGCTCGCCGCCGAGCTGCCGGCGCGCTTCGTCGACCTCTCTGCGCTGCGCGATCCGGAGCTCGTGCCCCAGGAGGTCGCTCACGCGCTCGAGGTCGAGAGCGCCGGCGCGATCGCGGCTCAGCTCGGCGCGCAGGCGCTCCTGCTCGTGCTCGACAACTTCGAGCAGCTGATCGACGCGGCGCCGTGGGTCGCGCAGCTCCTCGGCGGCGCGCCCGGCCTCCGCGTGCTGGCGACCAGCCGCGCGCCGCTGCGGCTGTCCGCCGAGCACGAGTACCCGGTCCCCCCGCTGCCGCCGCCGGGCGCGGCACGCTCCTTCGAGGAGATCGTCGCGAACGACGCGGTTCGGCTGTTCGCGGCGCGGGCGCGTGCGGTCGACCCGGGGTTCCAGCTCACCGAGGAGCGCGCGACGGCCGTGGCCGAGATCTGCAACCGGCTGGACGGGCTCCCGCTCGCGCTCGAGCTCGCGGCCGCGCGCTCGAAGCTCCTCCCGCCGGAGGCGATGGCAGGACGGCTCGAGCGCTCGCTCGAGCTGCTCACGGGCGGCGCTCGTGACCTGCCCCTCCGCCAGCAGACGCTGGAGGCGACGCTCGACTGGAGCTACGAGCTCCTCGCCCCGGAGGCGAGGGAGCTGTTCGCGCAGCTCGCGGCGTTCCGCGGCGGTTGCACGCTCGAGGCGGCAGAGGCGGTCGCCGGGCGGGACGTGCTCCAGGACCTCGGCGAGCTCGTCGACGAGAACCTCGTGCGCCGCGTCGCCGGTCGGTTCACGATGCTGGAGACGATCCGCGAGTACGCGGCCGCCCGGCTCGACCCGGAAGCGAGGCGCCGGCACGCCGAGTACTTCCTCGCGCTTGCCGAAGGGGAGGCGGAGGTGCTCTGGGCGGGCACGGTGACCGGCGAGGCGCTCGCGCGGCTCGACGCCGAGCACGACAACTTCCGCGCCGCGCTCGCGTGGGCGGCGTCCGCGGGCGAGGTCGTCCTGGAGGTGCGGCTGGCGGCGGCGCTGAGCCGGTACTGGATGCTCCGCGGCGAGCTCTCGGAGGGTCGCCGAGTGTTCGAGGGCGCGATCGAGCGGAGCCGGGACGCGGAGACTGCGGTGCGCGCCTTGGCGCTGACCCACGGTGGGCTCTTTCCGTACCGCCAGGGCGACGCCGCCCGGGCGAAGGAGCTCTGGACCGAGGCGCTCGAGCTCTACCGCCGGCTGGACGACCCGGAGGCGGGTCGCGTCCTCGCCGAGCTCGGATCGGTCGCGACGAGCGAGGGAGATCTCGAGCGGGCCGTCCAGATCTACGAGCAGGCGGCCGACCACTTTCGGGCCCACGCGCAGCCGGCGCGCCTCGGGATCGTCCTCAGCAACCTCGGAGCGCTGGCGAACATGCGCGGCGACTTCGACCCCGCCGCCCGGTATCAAGAGGAGGCGATCGCGCTCCAGCGTGAGATCGACGACCGCGACGCGCTCTCGATCAGCCTGTACAACCTGGCGCGCACCGAGCTCAAACGCGGCCGCGTCGAGGCGGCGAGGGAGCTGCTGCGCGAGGCGCTCGAGCTCGCCACCGACCTCGGCTACAAGGAGGTGATCGCCCACTGCCTGCAGGGCGCCGCGGAGCTCGCCGCCCAGCGCGATCCGGAGTGGGCCGTGCGCGCCTGCGGCGCCTCGCTCGCGCTCTTCGAGGAGATCGGCGTATCGCTTGCGGGCGACGAGGAGGAGGAC
>Ga0070741_10016455_pt1 | contig 12326 bp, 10 predicted proteins | sample Coa_R1_4_FD_66440 | JGI IMG/M metagenome (GOLD analysis project Ga0070741, IMG submission 66440) | Surface soil microbial communities from Centralia Pennsylvania, which are recovering from an underground coalmine fire - Coalmine... | ecosystem: Environmental > Terrestrial > Soil > Unclassified ...
CTGCAGCCGGCCGATCATGCCCGGCAGGCCGACCGCGAGCAGCACGTCTTCCACTTGGTCCGTCTTGAAGCTGTCGGGCGGCGCCGGATAGCCGATCACCGAAGCGAGCCGCGCGACCGGAAAATACGGACGCTGCGGCAGCAGCATCAGCTTGGCTTCGCTCGGCACGGTGATGGTGCCGGAGCCGAAAGGCCAGATGCCGGCGATGGCGCGGAACAGCGACGACTTGCCGGAACCGGAAGGTCCGGTGACCAGGACGTGCTCGCCCTGTTGGACGCGGATGCGGTCGGCGTCGACCAGCGGCCTGCCGTCGGGGAGCCGCACCGCGAGATTGTCGATTTGCATCGCGTGCAGACCGGGCTGCGCGTGGACCGCGATCGCCGGCGGTGAGACCGCCGCTGCGCCCGCTTTGGCGATCGCCGTTTCGAACCCCTCAAGACGTTCGATTACCGCGACCCATTCCGCCAGCGTGCGATAGGTGGTGATGAAGAAGGACAGCGCGCTCTGCACGCTGTTGAAGGCGGAGGCCGTCTGCATCAGCCCGCCGAGCTGCATGGCGCCGGAGAAATAGGCGGGGCTGACCACGATATAGGGAAAGACGATGGAAACCTGGCTATAGCCGGCGGTGAAAAACGTCAGCCGCTTCTGCCGCGTCATGATGGCGAACCAGTTGCTCACCACGTTGCCGAAGCGGCTCAACAGCCGGCCGGTTTCGGTCTGCTCGCCGTCCAATAGCGCGATCTGCTCGGCATTCTCGCGCACCCGCACCAGATTGAAACGGAAGTCGGCTTCGTAACGCTGCTGCATGAAATTCAGATGCACCAGCGGCCAGCCGATCCAGTGGGTCAGGCCGGTGCCGAGCACCGCATAGATCAGCGCGGCCCAGACCAGATAGCCCGGGATCGCCATCTGATGGCCGAAGAGCACGAGCGGCGCGGCGTTGGATAGCCCCCAGAGGATGAACACGAAGGAGACCAGCGTGACGACCGAGCTGAGCAGGCCGATGCCGACATTCAGCGTGCGGTCGACGAACATGAAAATATCTTCGGCGATGCGCTGGTCGGGGTTGTCGGCGGCGTCGCCGAGCAGTTGCATGCGGTAGTGATTCGCATTCTGCAGCCAGTGGCCGAGATAACGTTCCGTCATCCAGCGCCGCCAGCGGATTTGCAGCCATTGATTCAAATAGAGCTGATAAACCGCGAGCACGATAAAAGCGGCGGCGAGCACGCAGAAATACAGCAACTGGGTGACGAAAGCGTCCCAGTTGCGGTCCTGCAGCGCGTTGTAGAAGGCGTTATTCCAGGCGTTGAGCAAGACATTGATGCCGACGAGCGACAGTTCGATGGCGATCACGGATGCCAAAAGAATGCGGCCGGGCCAGCGCTCGTCGGAGCGAAAATAGGGCGCTGAAAGCCGCCACACGATGGCGATGGTCGACCAGAAACTTCTCAAGATGCAATCTCCTATCGGGGCGGCTGAAATAAGCCGCTGCCCATCGAATTGTCACGGCAGATTGACCCGGTTTCGGGGTTCTTATCGCGGGACACCTTCTACGCCTAACGTCGAGGCTGGCGGTTTCCTGACAAGGCTTGTCGAATACCCATAATCGGGCCAAACTGCGACTTAAGCGCCGGTTTAACGGCGAAGTTGTGGGCGTCATTCAAAACGCCAGTGAGCTAAAATTAGCTTATCGGGAGGAAGCTATGACATCCAACAAGTCAACGGCGACGGCCACCCGTCGCAAATTCCTTGGGGCCGGCGCCGCCGCTGCTACCGCTGCCGTTGTGGCGCCGAACGTGGTGAAGGCCCAAGGGCCGATTGTGATGCGCTGGCAGAGCACGTGGCCCACCAAGGATATTTTCCACGAATACGCGCTCGACTACGCCAAGAAGGTCAACGACATGGCGGGCGGCGACCTGAAAATCGACGTGCTGCCGGCCGGCGCGGTTGTGAAAGCCTTCGACCTCGTCGATGCGGTGAGCAAGGGCACGCTCGACGGCGGGCACGGCGTGCTCGTCTATTGGTACGGCAAGAATCCGGCGCTCGCGCTGTGGGGTTCGGGCCCCGCCTTCGGCATGGACACCCACATGCTGCTGGCCTGGCACAAATACGGCGGCGGCAAGGAACTGCTCGCCGACATTTACAAGAGCGTCAACCTGAACGTCCAATCCTACGCTTATGGCCCGATGCCGACCGAGCCGCTCGGCTGGTACAAGAAGCCGATCACCAAAGTTGATGATTTTAAGGGGCTGAAGTTCCGCACCGTCGGCCTCGGCATTGAGATGTTCACGGGCATGGGTGCCGCCGTCACCGCGCTCGCCGGTGCCGACATCGTGCCGGCGATGGACCGCGGGCTGATCGACGCCGCGGAATTCAACAATCCGTCGTCGGACCGCGCGCTCGGGTTCCCGGATGTCTCCAAAGTCTACATGATGCAGAGCTTCCACCAGTCGGCGGAGCCGTTCGAGATCATGTTCAACAAGACCAAGTTCGACGCGCTGCCGCCGAAGCTGAAATCGATCATCGAAAATGCCGTCGAGGCGGCATCTTCGGATATGTTCTGGAAGGCCTGCGACCGCTATTCGAAGGACTACATCGATATCCAGCAGAAGGATAAGGTGAAGGTCTACAAAACGCCGGATTCGGTGCTGCAAGCGCAGCTCAAGATCTGGGACGACATGATCGCCAAGCGCGGCAATGATCCGAATAATCCATGGTTCGGCAAGGTGCTGGCGTCGCAGAAGGCATTTGCCGAGCGCTGCGGCAAGTGGTTCTACGATCAGTCCGTCGATTACCGGATCGCGTTCAATCACTATTTTGGCAAGAAGACCTAAGACGCTTGCCGGTGGAATGGCATCACCCCGCAGTGCGGGGTGATGCTGTTTACGGCGCTCCTTTTCGAGGCCCGCATGGAGCGTCCGGCAATCCTGAGTATGTCGGCGTTCGGCAGGGATGACGTCAATGCAAGTCCAGCGATTTCTTTTCTTCGTCGATAGCGTAAGCACGTGGGCCGGTAAGACCTTTTCCTGGATCATCCTGCTGCTCACAGCAGTCGTCTGCATCGAAGTCTTCAAGCGCTATATTCTGAATGCGCCGACCGACTGGATTTTCGATGCCGATTATTTCATGTATGGCACGCTGTTCATGATGTGCGGCGCCTACACGCTGGCGCAGGATGCGCACGTGCGCGGCGACTTTCTCTACGGTTCGATGCGCCCGCGCAGCCAGGCCATTCTCGACCTCAGTCTCTACATTATCTTTTTTCTTCCCGGCATCGCGGCGCTGATCTACGCCGGCTGGGACTATGCCTATGCCTCCTGGATCATTCGCGAGCATGTCAGCGACGTGGCCGAGGGGCCGCCCGTCTATCACTTCAAGATGGTCATCCCGATCGCCGGCGCGCTGGTCATGCTCCAAGGCATCGCGGAAATCGTTCGCGCCATCGTCTGCCTGAAGACCGGCGAGTGGCCGGCGCGGCTCAAGGACGCCGAGGAAATCGACGTCGTCGAGGAGCAATTGGCCGGCAGCACCTACGTCGATCAGGCGGCCGTCAAGGAGGCCATCGAGAAGGTGCACGAGATCGACGAGGTGGCGCGCCAGCGCGGCATGGGCGGGGACACCAAACTATGAGCGATCCCGCCCTCGGCTTGACGATGCTCGCGCTCATCGTGGTCGTCATCATGATGGGCTTCCCCACGGCCTTCACGCTGATGGGACTCGGCATCGTTTTCGGCTTCACCGCCTTGTATGTGCCGGGCCAGCCTTGGACCGAAAACCGGGTCTTCGATCTGATGGTCGAGCGCGCCTATACGGCGATGACCAACGACACGCTGATCTCCATCCCGCTGTTCGTGCTGATGGGCTACGTGATGGAGCGCGGCGCGCTGGTCGACAAGATGTTCTACAGCGTGCAGCTTGCGTTCCGCCGCGTGCCGGCGTCGCTCGCCGTCGCCACCCTGATCATCTGCACCTTCTGGGGCATTGCTAGCGGCCTGGTCGGCGCGGTCGTCGTGCTGATGGGCGTCATCGCCTTCAATCCAATGCTGCGCGCCGGCTACGACGTGAAGCTCGCCTCCGGCGTCATTACCGCCGGCGGCACGCTCGGGATCCTCATTCCGCCATCGGTGATGATCATTGTCTATGCGGCCGTCGCCGGCCAATCGGTGGTGAAGCTCTATGCCTCAGCCATGCTGCCGGGATTTTTCCTGGCGGCGCTCTACCTCGCCTATATCATCGGCTGGGCGCTGATCAATCCGAAGATCGCGCCGCCGCTGCCCGAGGAGCAGACCCGCGTGCCGGTGCCGGAATGGACGCGGCGATTCTGCGCCGCCTATTCCAACAATATCATGGTGGCGCTGACATCGGCGCTGCTTTCGCCGTCGCGGGCCCAAGCCATCAAGACCGAAGAAGGCAACATCAGCTATTGGCTACTGATCAAGAACTTTTTCGCGGCGCTGGTCCCGTTTTTCCTCATCGCCGGCACCCTCTACCTGGTCTGGTGGTACGTCGTCATTCATCAGCAAGTGGGACCGGAAGAGGTATTCAAGGGCGTGCAGGAGCTCGGCTCTCCGGAGCTGCTCAAGGGCCCGGCGGCGCCGGCCGCGGCTGGCCCGCCGGAAGGCTTCTATCTCTGGTACGCGATCAGCGTGGTCGTCGGCGTGGCGATGCTCGCGCGCTACTACTGGAAAATGGATGCTGACCGCTTTCAGGTGCTCAAGCTGCTCACTTCCTCGGTCATGCCGCTCGGCATTCTTACGGTCGTGGTGCTCGCCGTCATTCTCTTCGGCATCACGACGGCGACGGAATCGGCGGGGGTCGGCGCTGCCGGCGCCTTCCTCCTGGCGGTCCAGGCAAAAACGCTAAACTGGAAACGCACCAAGGAAGCGGTCTTCCTCACCGCGAAAACCACCGCCATGGTGTGTTGGCTCTTTGTCGGCTCGGCGCTGTTCTCCGCCGTTTTTGCCATCCTCGGCGGCCAATCGCTGGTCGAGGAATGGGTGCTGTCGCTGCACATGAGCTCCATTCAGTTCATGCTGCTCTCGCAGGCGATCATCTTCCTGCTGGGATGGCCGCTGGAATGGACCGAGATCATCGTGATTTTCGTGCCCATTTTCCTGCCGCTGCTGAAGCATTTCGATATCGACCCGATTCTGTGGGGCACGCTTGTCTTCGTGAATCTCCAGGCGGCGTTCCTGTCTCCGCCGGTCGCGATGTCGGCCTTCTATCTGAAAGGCGTGGCGCCGTCGCACGTCACGCTCAATCAGATCTTCGCCGGCATGATGCCCTATATGCTCATTGTTATCCTCTGCATGGTGATCATGTATCTGTGGCCCGGCATGAGCCTGTGGCTGCCGAACTACCTCTATGGCGGCTGATGTCGTAGCTTCGCCGGTATGAACCTGTTTGCCTTGACACTGACGCAGGCGGCGGCCGACATCGCGGCCGGCCGCATCAGCTCGACCGAGCTCGTCGGCGATTGCCTTGAGCGCATCGCCGAGGTCGACGGCAACATCGAGGCCTGGGCCTTCCTCGATCGCGATCACGCATTGGCTCAGGCACAAGCCGCCGACGCGCAACGCCTGCGCGGCGAGCCCATCGGCCCGCTGCACGGCGTGCCGCTCGGCATCAAGGATATTTTCGATACCGCCGACATGCCGACCGAATTCGGCTCGCCGCTTGGCGCTGGCCGTCTGCCGCGCAATGACGCCGCGGCCGTCGCCCGGCTGCGCGCGGCCGGCGCCGTGATCATGGGCAAGACCGTGACCACCGAATTTGCCTATTTCGACCCGGGCAAGACGCGCAATCCGCACGACCCCGCGCGCACGCCCGGCGGCTCCTCGAGCGGCTCCGCCGCCGCGGTCGCCGCTTATATGGTGCCCGGCGCCATCGGCTCGCAGACCAATGGTTCGGTGATCCGCCCTGCGGCTTTCTGCGGCGTCGTCGGGTTCAAGCCGACGCATGGTTTGATCCCACGCAGCGGTGCGCTTCTGCTTTCGCGCACCCTCGATCAGGTCGGCGTTTTCGCCCGCTCAGTCGAAGATGCGGCGCTGCTCGTGGAAAGCATGATCGGCCATGACGAAGGCGATCCCGACACGCTGCCCAGGGCGCACCTGCCGCTGTCCGCGGTCGCGGCTTCCGAGCCGCCGATGCCGCCGCGCATCGCTTTTGTGCGCACCCCCGTTTGGGACCAAGCGGAGCCCGTGACCGGGGAAGCCTTGGCTGAACTGGCCGAGGCGCTGGACGGCACGGTGCGCGACCTCGATATCAACCTGGCGCTGGCGGATGTCGTCGGCATGCACCGCATCATTATGGAAGCGGAAATGGCGCACAATCTGCGCCGCGAATATGAGCAGGCGGCGAGCCGGCTCAGCGCGCCGCTGCGCGAACTGATCGAGCGCGGGCGAAAAGTGCCGGCCGCCGATTATCTACAGGCCACCGCGCGCATCGGCGAGATCAATACGGCGATGGAGCAGGTCTTTTTTGAATTCGACGCGATCCTCACGCCGGCGGCGCCCGGCGAGGCGCCGGTGGGTTTGCAATCCACGGGCAACCCCGTGTTCTGCACCACCTGGACCTATCTCGGCATGCCGGCGATCACCCTGCCGCTGTTGCACGGCGAGAGCGGCCTCCCACTCGGCGTGCAGCTCGTCGGTCCGCGCTACGACGATGCGCGGCTGTTGCGCACCGCGCGCTGGCTCACGCAGCAGCTCGCGCGAGACGCCGCGCGATAAAAAACCCCGGGCATTCCGCCCGGGGCGCTGTCTCGCGCAATCGGTTTGCCGGCTCAACTCAAGTATTTCTTGAAGAAGGCCAGCGTGCGGTCCCAGGCGATGGTGGCCTGTTCCTTATTGTAGCGGTTGCCGGTGTCGTTGTTGAAGGCGTGCTGCGTGCCCGGATAGGTGAACTTCTCGTACACCTTGTGATTGGCTTTGAGCGCTTCCTCATAGGCCGGGACGCCGGGATTCACGCTGTTGTCGTTTTCCGCATAATGCAGCAGCAGCGGCGCCTTGATCGCCGCCACCCGATCCGCCGGCACCGGCCGGCCGTAATAGACCACCGCGGCATCGAGGTCCGGGCTCGTTGCCGCGAGGCGGTTCATCATTGCGCCGCCCCAGCAGAAGCCGACGGCGCCGACCTTGCCGGTCGACTCCGGATGCTTCTTGAGGAAGGTCACTCCCGCCGCCGCATTCTTTTCGGTCTCGTCGAGATTGAGCTTGGCGATCATGTCGCGGCCCTGATCCTGGTCCTTCGGCGTGCCGCCCATCGGTGACAGCAGATCAACGGCGAGCGCCAGATAGCCGGCCAGCGCCAGCCGCCGGGCGATGTCCTCGATATGCGGATTGAGCCCGCGGTTTTCATGGATGACGAGTACCGCCGGCCGCTTGCCTTTGTCCTTCAGGCGCACCAAGTAGCCGGACATTTTTCCGCCCGGGCCGTCATAGCTCACGGTTTCCGAAATGAGCCGCGGATCGTTGGCCGGCACCGTTTCCGCCTTGGCATAGTCGTTCTGCAGAAGCGACAGCGTCGCCGTGGCGGCCGCCGAGGAACCCACGACGACGCTCAAGCGGTCGAGGAAGTCGCGCCGGTTGATGTAGCCGTGGGTGAAGCGGTCATAGAGATCGAAGATCTGTTGGTCCATGTCAGCCTCGTTGTAGAGCAGTGCGGCCCGTGCGCCGCTGTCCCGCCTATTGGAACGTGATCATGTCGAAGCGCGTCAGCGTCGTCTGCGCGGCCACGCCGGGCGCATTGGCGAAGAGCCAAGCCACCGCCTGCTCGGCGAACAGATTTTCCGAGGAGGCGCCATCAACCGGCACCACGACGCTGAATTTCAGGAAGGCGGCTTCGCTGCCGGTATAGAGCACGGCGCCATGCGCGGCGGTGCCGATCACGACCACGGTCTTGATGCCCTTGTCTTTCAGCATCTTCTCGAGATCGGTGCGGACGAATTTGTTGGCGACTGTGCCGGTGAGCAAGGGCTCGCCCTGCTTCGGCGCGACCTGCGGCAGGATATCGGCGGCGGTATTTTTGCCGGCGACGGTGTTGATGACGGTGACACCCTTGGCCCGCGCCTGGTCAAGGAATTTGGCGATCAGGGGAATGGAAGCCACACAGCGCGGCCGCCGCTTCTCGTTGCAGCCGCCGTTCACGAGGTCCATCACCAGCACGGCGGTCGTCTTGGCATCGAGCGCGGCCGGCTTCAGAGCCGGCGCCGCTTCCGCTTTAGCGCTGCCCCATTCGTCGATGATGGTGGCGGCGGCGCCCGGCGCGGCAGCCATGGCGGTGAAAGCGACGGTGCCGATGAAAAAAAGGCGCGATAAGGCGCGGTTCATTTCTTTCCTCCCAATGACGTCGATCGTGAAATCAGCCACAAAGCCCCTTTTTTGGCTTTTCGCCGCCCGGGGTCTGGGGCAGTCCCCGACGATGCAACATAACACCTTATTTCGGCATCGTATTCCCCTCCGCGGGGACGCCGGCGGGGGGCGAAAAATTTCATCGCGCATAACACGTTAGCCGCGCTTTGGCCTATGGCGCCGGCGGCTGAGCGATCGTAAAAAGGCGCCCGCCCGCCACTTGCAGCCGCTTCCCAGGAGTTCAGCATGCCGTATCGCCCGTTGCCGAATGTCCGGCGCGCCGCGGCGCTGATCGCCCTGGTCGCGGCGCTGGCGCCGGGGTCGCGGGCGGCGGAAAGCCGCTTTCCCGCCAACGAGGAATTGCTGCTCGACGCCCCGCCGATGCGCGGCTCCAAGCAGGTGCCCATGCTGGTGATCGGCAATAATGGCGCGGTCACCATCGACCTGTGGTGCAACAGCGTGCAGGGGCAGATCGTCGTCGTCGCGGAGACCGTTGCCATCCTGATGGGGCCGAAGACCGAGCGCGCCTGTCCGCCGGAGCGGGCGCGCGGCGACGAGGAAATGATCTCCTGGCTGAGCCAGGTTACCACCTGGCGGCGCGAGGGCGACAATATCGTGCTCATCGGCCCGCGCACGCTGCGCTTCGTCAAGGCGACCAACTGATCTTCATGGCGGCGGCGGCTTTCGTCCTATGCTATGGACGAAGATCCAAACATAGGAGACGCCATCCGTGTCCGTGACCGAACTGCCGAAAATGGCCCAGCCCGCGAACGCTTCCCCGGCCGAACAGCTCAAGCTCGAAATCGCCGCGGCCACCCGCCTGCTGGTGATGGAAGATATCCTCGATTACAGCGGCCACATCGCCGCGCGCATGCCGGGACGTGACGACGCCTTCTTGATCCAGATCGGCTCCACCTCGCGCGCCGAAGTCACCGCCGGCTCAATGCTGGTGTGCGACTATGACGGCAAGGTGATCGAAGGCGACGGCCAGCCGCCGAGCGAATTGCCGATCCATATCGAAATCCTCAAAACGCGCCCGGACGTGCAGGCGGTGTTGCACGCGCATATGGAGCTCGCCATCGCCTTCACCATGATGGAGGGCGTCGACACCATCCTGCCGATGCGCGCCCGCGCCACGCGCTGGAAGAGCGGCATCCCCACCCATCCCGATCCGAGCCATATCAAGCTGAAGGAGCAGGGCGTCGCGCTGGCGAAGACGCTCGGCCCGCATCATGCGGCCCTCATGCGCGCGCATGGGCTCGTCGTCACCGCGGAATCGGTGCAGGCGCTGTTCATCGACTCCGTGCATTTCAAGGAGAACGCGCGCGCCTATATGGAGGTGCTGCAAAGCGGCCACAAGCCGCTGCCGCTCACCGAAGCCGAGATCGAGCAGATCGAGTTGATGGAGATGCGCGACTGGCACATCAAGAAATTGTGGAACTACTACATCCGCAAGGGCATGAAGGACGGTATTCTGCCGGCCGACTGGACGGCGCTTGTGCCGACCAAGGAGGCGCTCAAGCGCGATAAGATCTTGGAAGACCGCGCCGCGCGGTAATCGCCGTCTTCGTCATTACCGGGGAAGGCGCGAAGCGCCCTTATCCTGCGTGAGATTCACGGCCGTCCAAATTTTCCCCGTGGGCAAGCCGCCGCCCCTGGTTCTTGTCTAAGTCTCAGGCTATGTTGGCCCTTATGTCGAACAACTCAGGCCGCATTTCTGCATACTTGCTGATGTTCGCGCTGCTTGTGGGGAGCATCATCCACTCCGCCCAGGCTTCACATATGGCTGCGAGAATATCGGCTGCAGGTGTCACCGTCGCGATGTCGGGCGACTGCGATATCTGTCGCGGTGGCGATGAGTCCATGTCCATGTCTGGTGCCTGCTTGGCGTTCTGTGCCAATGTGAGCGCCGTTTTCCCTGTGGCCGAGAGCGTCACGCTTGAACTGTTGGCCTTTCCTCCCGCGCCTGCCGGTGAGTTGACTGTCGGTTTCAACAGTCCGCCCGACCCTTACCCTCCGAGGTTATTCATCCCGAGCTAACGTCGCTGTGCGCGACGTGAACGCGCATGTGCCCGTGCGGCCCATGCGCGGGCGAATATGAGAACGCGCCGCCGAGAGCGGACGTGTCCTCAAGCACAGGATAACCATCACGCCCGCTAGCAGGCCCGTTGCGCGGAACGCGAAGCGGCATTCACGCTGCGCACACTCGTGAGCGACGGCGGGTCAACGGAGGTTGCGATGAAAGCAATGATGATTAAGCGCGGTACACGCTACGCCATGTTTGCGGCGCTCATAATTTTTCTGGCCGGCGCCCTCTACGCCTACAGCGCGCCCTCACCAGAAAGAACCACGGTGGCTGCACTTTCCAAAGAGACCCATTTCCACGGCATCGCGGTCGATCCCGCGGATTCGGCGCGTATCTACCTCGCGACCCATCATGGACTTTATGCGGTCGGAGCCGCCGGCGAGGCCCAGCGGATTTCAGAGGTGCGCGACTATATGGGGTTCACCGCTCACCCAAAGGAAGCGCCGGTGCTGTTCGCAAGCGGCCATCCCGCCAGCGGCGGCAATCTCGGCTTCATGGTTTCCAAAGACGCAGGCCGAACCTGGACGAAGCTCTCGGATGGCGTGGGCGGCCCGGTAGACTTTCACCAAATGGACGTGAGCAAAGCCGACCCCCGCGTCATCTATGGAGTATATGGCTCTCTGCAGCGGAGCGCCGACGGCGGGCTAACATGGCAAGTTGTCGGTAAACCGCCAGCCGACATCATCGATCTTGCGGCATCGAGCGTCGACGTGAACACAATTTATGCTGCGACTCAGAATGGGCTGCAGCGCAGCAGCGACGGCGGCAGAACCTGGAACTCTTTGTCTGATAAGCCGACCATCATGGTTTACGCGAGCGGAGATGGCATTCTCTATGCCTTCATGATTGGAACGGGGCTCGTCCGCGCCGCCGAGAAGAGCCCCGTGTGGCAAGTGGTCAGCAAAGACTTCGCAGCAGAATACATCCTTCATCTGGCGGCGGATCCGCGGGACGCCAACCGCCTATTCGCGATCGCGTACAATTCTCAAACGCGGACCCAGAGCGTGCTCGCCAGCCGCGACGGCGGTGCGCACTGGGCCCCGCTTGGCACAGAATAGAGCGCCGACGTGTGCCTTGGTCGCATCGGCGTAATCGCCATCGCGGCAGTCCTGGCAACTGCGCTGATCGGCGCGTTATTACTGGTGTTTGCCTCCGATCGAAATCGGCTGCCGGCCGAGACACTTGCGCTCGGCCGCGCAGTCTACCAGCGGCACTGCGCCGGTTGTCACGGTGCCAAGCTGGAAGGACAGCCAGACTGGCAGAAACTGCTCGTCACCGGACGTTTGCCCGCCCCGCCACACGATCAATCAGGACACACCTGGCACCATTCTGATCGTGTACTGTTGGAGATCATCAAATATGGCACCGCCGCAGTCGTGGGCGGCGGATATCAGAGCGACATGCCCCCTTTCGCCTCCGTTCTCAGCGACGAAGAAATTCGCGCTGTGCTCGCTTTCATCAAGGATTCATGGCCGGACCGCGAGCGCCGCTACCAGCAGGAAATGACCCGTCGCGCCGCGGTCAGTGGGGGCCGTTCTTAAATTACCGCTCTTACTTATGCGGGAGGGAAGCGTAGTCCCCTCCCGCCAAGCTTCGCTCGCATAGCCGATGCTTTGCATCGGCGTTCTTGCGTCAAGAACGGCGGCCCAAGGCCGCCTATGCCCCCCGCAGGCGGGGGAGGCGGAAACAAGTTAGAAGCCGTCCATCCCGCCCATGCCGCCGCCGCCGGGCATCGCCGGCATGGCCGGCTTTTCCTTCGGCAGCTCGGCGACCATGGCTTCCGTGGTCACCAGCAGGCTGGCGACCGAGCCCGCGTCCTGCAAGGCGGTGCGCACCACCTTGGCGGGGTCGATGATGCCGGCCTCGACCATGTCGACATATTTCTCGCT
>Ga0070741_10016456_pt1 | contig 12325 bp, 9 predicted proteins | sample Coa_R1_4_FD_66440 | JGI IMG/M metagenome (GOLD analysis project Ga0070741, IMG submission 66440) | Surface soil microbial communities from Centralia Pennsylvania, which are recovering from an underground coalmine fire - Coalmine... | ecosystem: Environmental > Terrestrial > Soil > Unclassified ...
TGAAGCGGCATGCCAGATCGCCCGAGGAGTGATCGTTGACGAATGTTCCCCGCCCCTGCCGGCGCGACAGCAGGTGCTGCTGCTCCAGCAGGTCGAGCGCTTTGCGCATCGTTCCCGAGCTCACGCCGTATTCGCGGGACAGGTCGCCTTCGTTGGGCAGAGCTGCCCTCGGCTTCCATTCCCCTGCAGCAATCCTCCGGGCGAGGTCGTCGCGAACCTGCAGATAAAGAGACCTGTTGAGCAATTGAGTGGACCGCACGGAATTCTCCTTAGGCATAGCCGCCGCCTCCTCGCGGCTGCTTGACATGCACAATGAGATATTGTGTGTGCTGCGTAATTCGACATTGATCTCTGTCAGATGGTGTGCATCGGGCAGAGGGGTCTCTGGTTCGGCGGCAGCGCAGCGGGCGCGTATGCGCGGCAGGCCCGCCAACCCGGCAGCCAGGAGCGGAATTGACGAATCGCGCCGCGCAGTGGAACCCTCACCGCCAGACGAGGAGAGCCCCCGTTCAGGAGGCCCCATGCTGAGGAAATTGCGCGAGGCACGCAGCCGACATCTGACGGTCTTCATCGACGGCACACCCGTAACGGCCCGCCCGGGCGACAGCGTCGCCGCCGTCATGCTGGCCATGGGTCACGATCGGTGCCGTACTGTCCGGGCGGAGCGCAAGCCCCATTGCGCCATGGACGTGTGCTTCGATTGCCACGTCGTCGCCGACGGTCTCGGCAACCGGCGAGGCTGCCTCGTCGAGGTGCGCGACGGCATGCGTGTGGAGACCCGGGAGGGCCGGCCGCACCCCGGCTGAAGGCGCGCGCCGGTCCGCGCCTCGGCCACCGCTGCCGGCTAGATGGCGACCGGTTTCCACTCGCCGGCGGAGTGGCACAGGATGGCGACGTGGGTGGTCCTGCTGTCGCCGACGCGCGGCATGCCCGGCAGGCCGAACTGCGCGCTCGCGGGCAACGGGGCCGTGGGCAGAAGGAGGGCGGCGACGATCAGGCTCAATGTGGGCATGCGGATCGAGATAATCCCCATCGGGTGTAACGCGGGGTACCGACGGCAGGCGAAGTTGGCCGGTAGCGTGCCCCGCCGGTAGACACCACGGCGGGCGGCTTGCCATGCAGCGCTCGCCGATGGTTACCCCGGCGGTCGGCAACACCCGCCCGGATGGATGTCAAATGCCCTGGCAGCTGGTATGATTTGGTCCCTGACACGTTCGAGCCAAAGACCTGTACGGCTGTGCGCGCATAGGGCCTTGGGGGATTGAATGCTGTACATGCCACGATCGGGGCGGCACGGCCGCTTTTGCCGGGCGCTTGTGGCAGCGGCCGCGCTGGTGGCGGGAGTCCTCTGTGCGCGAGGCGCCGAAGCCTTCGACGTGAAGAAAATCGAGTCCGGCGTCTACAAGATCTACACCGAGCGCAAGAACGGCATGGGCACCGGCACCGGCTTCCTCGTCAACGGCCGGCGCATCCTGGTGACCAATTTCCACGTCGTCGTCGACGGCGAGAAGTTCTACGTCGGCTACCGTGACGGGCGCGACGGCAAGCTCGTGGAGGCGCGCGTCGTCGACCGCCGCTCCCACGTCGATCTGGCCGTGCTCGAGACCTACGAGGATCTGCCCGGGCGCCCACTGACGATCGGCGACTACGAGCCCGAGAAGCTGACCAACGTCGTCGCCATCGGCTTCCCTGGAGCGGCCGACGTCATGAAGCCCGGCGCCATCCATACGCGCACGGAACTGTTCGCGGCCATGAAGGAGCCGAGCGGCCTCGATTCCACGATCACGCCGGGAATGGTGTCGCGCATCTACTCGGCCACCAACACCGCCCTCACCCAGACCCAGGTGCTGAACGCCCGCACGGTCCAGCACAACGCCCCCATCAACCCCGGCAACAGCGGCGGGCCGCTGGTGGACGAGTGCGGCGCCGTGGTCGGCGTCAACTCGTTCTCGCCCAAGGGAGCGCAGGGAGTGTTCTTCTCCATCCACTCCGCCGAGGTGATCCGCTTCCTGCGCGAGCTCAACATCGCCTACGCGTCCGTCGGCAAGACCTGCCTGATGGGCTCGCTCTCGGGCGGCAGCGGGCTGGTGCTGCCGATCATGATCGGCATGGCGGTGACGCTCGCCGTCGTCGCCGTGCTGTTCGCCTGGCGCGGCGGCGCCGCGGTCGGCGCCGTCGGCCAGTACGTGAGCCGCCGCTTCACCGGCATCCGCAAGCGCGAGGGTGACGACCCCGAACGGCGCCCGGCGAAGCGCGAGCTTCCCCGCCATGCCGCGCCGCCCGCCAACCTGGCGGCAACGGCGGCGGCCCTGGCGCTCCAGCCCAGCGCCGGCGGCAGCCCGTTCGCGCTCGAGGTCGGCAAGACTGTGGTCATCGGCCGCGGCCGGCAGTGCGGGATCATCCTCAACGACGACACCGTGTCGTCGAACCACGCGCGCCTGGAGCCCGACATCAAGGGCAACCAGGTGACGATCGCCGACCTCAACTCGTCGAACGGCACCTACCTCAACGGCAAGCGCATCACCAACGCGGTCGCCAACGTCGGCGACCTTCTGCGGTTCGGGAGCGCCGAGTTCAAGCTGACGGCCGGCACCCTGGTGGCGGGCAAGGCCGGCTACTCCGCGGCACCGGGCTGGATGTTGTCGGGCTTCGACACGCGCGGCCGCGCCCTGCAGTTCGAGCTGCGCCCGCAGGCCGAGAACGGCCGCGCCGTCGACGGCAAGACCTGGACCATCGGCCGCGACCGCAACCGCGCCCAGTTCGTCATCGACGACGACAGCGTCTCGGGCGCACACGCACAGATCACCTACGAGGCCCGGCAGGGGCTGACGCTGCGCGACCTCGGCTCCACCAACGGCACCAAGATCGACGGCGCGCCGCTCGGCAGCCGCGCCGTCTCGCTCAGCGATACGGGCCAGGAGATCACCTTCGGCGCCGCCAAGCTGCGCCTTTCCCGCCTGATCCGCTGACGGCAGTGCGGCGACACGGAGGGGCGGGGCCGGCCGGCTACTCCGTGCCGCCGGTGCGGTTGGAGCCGTCGGCGCAGAAGGTCATGCCCATCCGGCAGTAGCCGTAGTCGCCCTCGCAGCTCGACCTGGCGTTGGCCATGGCCTGCTCCACGGTGGGGCCGGAGGCGCCGCGCCAGTCGGCGGGGTTGCTCGGCACCTCGAACAGCGCCCAGCATTCCTTGCGTGACAGGATCGCCGTGACGCGGCATCCGCCGGCGCCGAGCCGCTGGGCGCACAGGTTCATGGCGCCGTTCTCGGCCTCGGCCTTGCTCGGTTCCTTGACGCGGGCGAACACGCCGCCGTTCTTCTCCACGATCGCGCCCCAGCAGGATTCGCTCGAGCCGCCGGTGCCGCACGGCACCGGCTCGGGCGGCCCACCCGCAATCAGGCGGGCCACCGCCTTGACGTAGGTGACGGGGTTGATGGCGCTGCCCGGCGCATAGCGGTCCGCGCCGATGCCGAGGCCGAGCAGCAGGAGGATGCCGCCGGCCGCAACCCCGGCGATGACGGTGCGCTGGTCGCGCTGCACGTCGCGGCTCAGCGCCGGCTTGGGGGCCGGCCCGTGGTTGGGGCTCGGCCGCGCCGGGGGCACGTAGCCCGCCGTGTCGCCCTCCAAGATCCGCGTACGGCTGTCGAGGACGCGCGTCTTGGCCATCGGCACGCGGCCGCTTCCCGCCAGCAGCTCCTTGCGCCACTGCGCGATGTTCTGCGGACGCTCGCGCGGGGGAAGCTTGAGCGCCCAGTCGACGGCGTGGAGGAAGGTCTCGCGATAGCGGCCGCGGCCGACCTCCGCGGCCGGCTTGAGCTCGTCGGCGAGCTGACGCGACGTCGCCTCGATCGGCCGGCTGCCGGCGAGTGCGCGGTAGAGCGTGGCCGAGAAGGCGTAGATGTCGGTCCATGCCCCGTAGCGGTCGGCGTTGGAGGTGTACTGCTCGGGGGCCGAGTAGCCGCTCTTGAACACCAGCGCCGAGACCAGCTGCGAATGCTGCTTGATCTCGAACCGGGAGGCGCCGAAGTCGAGCAGGATGGGCGCGCCGTCGGCGGCGCGGATCATGATGTTGTCGGGCGAGATGTCGAGGTGCCAGGTCTTGTTGGCGTGCACGAGCTCCAGCGCATTGAGGAGCGGCGCGGCGATGAGGTCGAGCTCCTCCTGGGTCGGCGGGCTGTCGAGGCCCTGCAGCCACTTCTCGAGCGTGCTGCCCTTGACGAAGTCGAGCAGCATGTAGGCCGAGTTGTTGGCCTCGAACACGCGCCGAACGCTGACGATGTTGGTGTGGTTGAACTGCGCCAGCAGCCGTGCCTCGTCGTAGAACTTCTTGAGGCCCCACAGGTAGTCGCTCTCGCTGTGCGGCTTGGCGGTGAAGCGGATGCCGGAGCCCTCGCGGATGACGAGGTCCTCGGGGAAGAACTCCTTGAGCGCGAAGTCCTTCTGCAGCGACTCGTCGTGTACCAGGTAGGTGATGCCGAAACCGCCGCGGCCCAGCACGCTGGTGATCACGTACTGGTCGATCTTGGTGCCCGGCGACAGCGTCGAGTGGTCCTGGTGGTTCATCGCTCGGATCCGAAGCCGTCCCTCTTCGTCATCGACTCGAAATGCGGCGCCATCGCGCCCTTGCCCCGCCACTGGCTGCAGCCCGATCGGCAAGGCAGTTCCGGCCGGAACTGCCTGGGCCTGCCGTCGGACGGTATGTACGCATCGGGGCCCGATGCTCGACGTTAACCGCGGGCCTCGGGTTGAACGAGCCCGGTGGCCAGAATAGAATGCCAACGTTTTCCTGTGAAACGGGAGATGTGCGGATGCGCGGAACCTGCCGCCGTTGGGTGGTGCCAGGCGCGATAGCCCTGTGGCTTTCGTGTCTCGCCTCCGGCGTCGGCCACGCGCAGGATGCCCGCCTCCTGGCCCAATGCGGCACGCCGCTGCTGGAGGCTCCCGCCGCGCCGCCCCCCGGCGGCTCGGACGACCCTGCTGTCAACGCCCCATCCGGGCCGTCGACGAAGGTGAGCTGCAACCTGTGGGCTACCGACGCGGTATCCTTCAAGGGGGTGCGTGCCACCGTCAAGGGCCGCTCCGAAGCGTTGCAGGTGCGATTCGAGCCGCGCAACCAGACGCTGTCGGCCCTGCTGCTGATCCAGATGATGGGGCCGAATCGCCGCTCCGTGTTGACACAAATGCTCGACACGGCCGTGAAGATCGCCGATGCGCGCACGAGCAAGCGCCGTTTCGCCGCCTACACGATCGCCAACGACCTCGCCCTGGTGGCCGATTTCAACGCCTCCAAGGCCGATTTCGACAAGCAGGTGCGGGGCGTGCGCGCGGCGAGCCTGCCGTCGCAACTCTACAAGGGGGCACTCGAGGCGATCTCCAAGCTGGCCAAGGAAACGTCCGAGCGGAAGGCGCTGGTGATCCTGGGCGACGGCAACTCCGACGACACCAGCTACGACTACGAGCAGGTGGTCAAGGCCGCCAAGAGCGCCGGCGTCACCATTCATGCCCTGGGTTTTTCCGCCGAGGTTGCGGAGCAGCCCTGGTTCCAGAACATCAGGCGCCTGGCGGAGGAGACCGGCGGCTTCAATCGCGAGGTCCGCGTCGCCAATACGCAGAAATACACCGTCGGCAACCAGTTCGCGGCCGAGGCGCTGGAGAACGGGGGCACGGCGGTGGTCAGCCTGCGGGAGCCTCCGGGGCCCCTGACGCTGGTATTTACCGTGGACTTCTCCGGCGGCCGCTCCGAGAAGCTCGAGTATGCCGTTACCGTGCCAACCCCACCTCCCGCCCCCGAGCCCGATGTGTCCGATACGCAGTCGGGTCCCGCCGGGCCGATTGCGTGGCACCAGAAGCTGGTCGCCTGGGCGCGCGAGAACAAGCTCGTGGCCCTGATCAGCGGCGTGGCCGTGGGTCTCGGCACGCTCGGGCTGGCACTGTTCGCGGTGAGCAGTCACGCCGCGCGCAAGGCGCGTCTGGCCGAGGAGCAGACCGGCGTCGTCTACGGATGGCTCGACATGCTGGACGGCAACGCCTCGGTCTACCCGCTGCAGACCACCAACGTGCGCATCGGCCGCCATCGCGACAACGACATCTGCCTGCTCAACGATTCCATTTCGCGCCGCCATGCCCTGTTGCACTATAATGCGGACAATCGGCGCTTCGTGATCACCGACCTCGGCGGCGGCAACGGCGTCATCGTCAACAAGGTGAAACAGAAGTCGCACGACCTGAATGATGGAGACCTCGTGGAACTCGGCGAAGTGAGGCTGCGCTTCCGCGCCAACACCGAGGCCCTCGGGTGAGGGCGGTACGTGCCGGCTCGCGGCAGCTGCAGGGGGGCCCCGTCGAGCCTGGACTCGAGGTTGAGAACAAGGCACCGCGAAAGGGGTTCTTGCCATGAGCATCGATCCGGGCAATGGTGACGATCATGCCGGTGAGGACGATCTGGAAGGGCGCAAGACGAGAGTTGTGCCGCGCTCGGACGTAATAGACCGGACGACGCACGGCGCTGGGCCGGCTCCACGACTGGCCACGGCCCAGAAGCCGGAGGTCACGAAGCCGGGAGTGGCCGAGGAGGCGCGAGTTGCCCAGGAGCCCAGCGAACCGGACCCGGCACCGGCACCAGCGGGGACAGTCATCGGCCGGACACGCCTCATCGGCGGTCATGGCCCGTCACTAGAAGGAGACGGCGGGCGGGGCGCTTCGCCGGCGATCAGGATGGGACAAGCCAAGACCGAGTACTTCCGTGGCGCGGGTGTCGAGCTCGATCCCGTCGCCGGCTGGGTGGTGGTGGTGAAGGGTCCGGGCCGCGGCAACTTCTGCCCGGTTTACGTCGGCATGAACTCCGTCGGGCGCGACCCCGGCCAGCGCATCAGCCTCAGTTTCGGCGACGAGTCGATCTCGCGCGAGGAGCACGCCTTCATCACCTACGACGAGGAGCAGCGCTGCTTCTACCTGCAGCACGGCGGCAAGTCGAACCTCGTGCGCCTCGGCAGCCATCCCGTCCTCAGCCCCACCGAGCTGCAAGCCAACGACATGATCCGCATCGGCCGCACGACGCTGCTGTTCATACCGTTCTGCGGGCCGGATTTTTCGTGGACTGACGAGGTCCAGGACGCATGAGCTTCCAGTTCGCGAGTGCCGCCCGCGCGACCACGGGTGCGCGCTCGGGGCAGGAGGACGCTTTCCGGGTATGGCCCGCCGAGGGCATCCTGCCGCAGAAGGCCGAAGGGGGCGGGCTGCTCGCCGTGCTTGCCGACGGCATGGGCGGGCACACCGGCGGTGCCATTGCCGGCCAGACCGCCTGCAAGACGTTCACCGAAGTCTTCGCCGCCGCCAACACGCCGTTCGAGGCGCGCCTCAAGACCGCCCTGCAGGCCAGCAACGAGGCCCTGGCCAAGGGCGTGGAGCAGAACGCCTCCCTGCGAGGAATGGGCTGCACGCTGGTGGCCGCCTGGATCGACGACGCGGGCATCCGCTGGACCAGCGTCGGCGACTCGCTGCTGCTGCTCTACCGCATCCCCGACGTAATCCGCCTCAACGCCGACCATTCGCTCGGCTTCTTCCTCGACGAGCAGGCGCGTCAGAACCGCATCAGCCGCTCCGAGGCCCGGCGCAACCGCAACCGCAATGCCCTCCGGTCGGCGCTGACCGGCTCCAAGATCGACCTCATCGACCTGCGCGCCGAGCCGCTGGAGCTGCGCGCCGGCGACTGGGTGGTGCTCGCCAGCGACGGCATCTGCTCGCTGGCCGGCGACGAGATCGCCGATGTCATCTACCACTACCGCCAGTCCACCCCGGAGGAGATGGCGGACGGCCTCATCGCCGCCGTGACCCAGAAGGGCATCGTCGACCAGGACAACACCACCGTCGTCTGCGTGCGCATCGAGGACGCCAAGCAGTCCAACGACGACGTGACGACGCGCATCGTCATGCGGCCGAAGAAGTCCGAGGACGCGGATCTGCGCACGCGCCGCATCGGCGTGAGCCGCCCCGTGCGCGCCAAGAGCCGCAGCCGCAGGGCGGCCGGCTGGCTGGCCATGGCGGCGGCGGTGCTGATCTCGACGGCCGGGGCCATGGTGGCGGTGTCGATGCTGCGCTCCACCGGCACGACTGCGCCCGACACCGCATCGGCCCCGCCGCAGGAGAGGGCGACGGCCGTTCCCGCCAAGGCCACCGCCGATCCGGCGCCTGCGGCCACGCCCGCTCCGACGCCGTCCCCGCCGGCGGCGCGGCAGCCGGCGAGGCCGGAAACCACCGCGCCGCCCTCGACGGTGCAGCCGCCTGCGGAGAAAGCGACCGAGGGGCCGACGGAGAAATCGACGACGGAGAGTGAGGATACCACCGAGAGCCGGAAGGCCACCTCGAAGGCGTCCCCGGCGCCGCCGGCGGCGACGGCTCCAGCCCCGGCCCCTCCGGCTGCTGGCCGGGGAGAGGAGAGCCCGACCGGCGACATCGGCGGAGCCAAGGGCCCTTCGGCGGCGCCCGCTCCTCCTACCGGCCGGTCGCCGGCGGACAAGAAGACCCCGGCGAAGGAGGACGGGGCCGCTGCCCGCCCCGTTCCGCCGGCAAAGTCCGCTGCGACACCGGCTCCGGAAGCGATTACTCCGACTCCTGACGAGTCTGCCGGCAAGGAGGAGCCAGGTGCTCCACGCTCGGCAACCTCAAAGTCTTCCGCAACTCCCAAGTCCCCGACGACCGGCACCGAGGCCGGCAAGCCCGGATCCACGGACCCCGGTACGCCCACTGCACCCCGGTCCGGCGGCTCGTCCAAGGCTGCCGCCGATCGGGTCGTGAAACAGCGGCAGAAGCCTGCCGCCAAACCGGCACCCGAGAGCGCGCCGAAGGCCAAGCCGGCGCCGAGCCCACCGCCGCCACCGGATAGCGGCGGCGGTGGAGGCATCGCCCACCCCATCCTCTGAGGCAGGTCGGCGGCCGGTCACTGCCGTGTGCGGGGCGAAATCCGGAGTGTCGGTCGCACGGAGGGCCCGCCATTTGTCTGCGCGCCGCCCCACGATTATATCTGCGCGTATTGCGCGCGTTACGGGATACGGTCCATGAGCTCGCTTGCCGGCGGCCGCCCTGTCGCCCGCCTCGCCGCGATCGGCGCCTGCCTGCTCGCCCCGGGCATTGCATCGGCGGACGCGCCGGGCCGTTTGCCCCGGCCCGAGGCGCCGGCCGGCACGGCACGCGTCAGTCCGGCAGCGGATACCGGCGTCGACATCGTGCGCATGCCGCCGCCGCCGGCCGTGCGGCCGCCGGCTCCCACGCCGGCCGTGCAGAGACCGCCTGACGCTGGGCCGAAGCCTGCGCCCCCGTCGCGGACGCCCGAAGCTCCGCCGGCCGAGACGCGCGGGCGCATTGCCAAGCTGCCGGTCAAGATCGCAGCCCTGCCCTACGACGCCCAGAGGGGGACGCTCGGTGCGCGCACGGACGCCCTCGACCGGTCGCTCGCGGGCGCGCTCGGCCTCCTCGACGACAAGGGCGTCCTCGTCCTCGACGCCCAGCGGGGAGGTCCGGCCGCCCAGGCCGGCATGCGCTTCGGCGACATCATCGTCGGCCTCGACGGCAAGGCCATCGACGGCACCGACGACCTGCGCCGGCAGGTGGCGTCGCTGGCGCCCGGCAGCAGCGTCGTGCTCGATGTGTGGCGCGTGGAGACCGACGGCGGCGACTTCCTGCGCACGCTGCGGCGCCTGGCCGACGCCGGCAACGCCGAGGCCATGTTGCGCCTGGGCCGGCTCTATGCCGCCGGCATCGCCGTCCGGCGCGACGAGGTCGAGGCGGTCCGCTGGTTCCAGGCGGGATCGGCGGCCGGCAACCTCAGCGCCAGCACGTCGCTCGCCGCCGCCCTCCTGGAGGGACGCGGCACCACCAAGGACACGCAGGAGGGCATCCGTCTGCTGCAGATGGCTGCCGCCCGGAACAACCTGGAGGCCATGTACCGCCTCGCCGTCCAGAAGGCCCAGGGCAAGGTCGTCGCCAAGGACATCAACGAGGCGCTGCGCCTGTTCAACCGGGCGGCCGACGCCGGCTTCACGCCGGCGATGCTCGACCTCGCCCACATGTACAACACCGGCGAAGGGGTAGCGATAGATCCGGCCAAGGCGGCTCAGTGGTACCGGAAGGCGGCCGACCTCGGCAACTCGATCGGCATGGTCAACCTGGGCTTCATGTACCAGCAGGGCCGGGGCGTGGAGCGCAACGACATCACCGCTGTCGGCCTCTACCGCAAGGCGGCGAGCGAGGGCAACTCGTCGGGCATCCACAATCTCGCCGCCGTGCTCGACGGCGGTCGCGGCGTGCCGCGCAAGGACCCCGAGCAGGCGGCCACCCTGATCATGCGCGCGCTCGAGATGGGCAACGAGTTCTCCCTGCAGCAGATGACGCGCAATCCGCGCGCCTGGAGCGTCGAGTTCCGCCGTGCCCTGCAGCGCCATCTGCACGAGGCCGGCGTCTACAACGGCAAGGTCGACGGCGAGCTGAGGCCCGAGTACACCGAGGCGATCAACACCTACTTCAAGCGCGAGCGCTGAGCGTTGCCGGCCCTTGCCAGGGAAGGGGCCGCGTCGCACCATGCCCCCGACGGGGGCTTGCCCGAAGCTCCCGAGACCGCGAGCCCGGGCGCCCGCCCGGTCCCCACGCGCGCACGGAGGGACACATGCGCTTCGAGGAATACCGGCGCCACGATGCCACCGCGCTCGGCCGCCTGATCGCCAAGGGCGAAGTCAGTGCCAGCGAGGTGCTGGAGGCCGCCATCGCGCGCACCGAGCAGGTGAACCCGGCAATCAACGCCGTGGTGCACAAGCAGTACGAGCGTGCCAGAGCCGCGGTGAAATCCAAGGCTCCCGCGGGGCCGCTCGGCGGCGTCCCCTACCTCCTCAAGGATCTGGGCTTCTTCGAGACGGGCGAGCCCGCCCGCTTCGGCAGCAGCCTGTTCAAGGACTTCGTCGCCGATCACGACTCGGCCTACGTGGCACGCTGCAAGAAGGCCGGCCTCGTCATTTTCGGCCGCAGCGCAACGCCCGAGTTCGGCCTCAACCCCACCACCGAGCCGCGCCTGCACGGGCCCTGCCGCAATCCCTGGAATCTCGAGCATTCCCCCGGCGGCTCCTCGGGAGGCGCGGCGGCCGCCGTCGCCGCCGGCATCCTGCCGGTGGCGCACGCCACCGACGGCGGCGGCTCCATCCGCATCCCGGCCGCCCAGTGCGGCCTGTTCGGCCTCAAGCCGTCGCGCGGGCGCATGTCTCTCGCCCCCGACGCGGGCGAAGGCTGGGGCGGCCTCTCGGTCGGGCACGTGGTCAGCCGCAGCGTGCGCGACTCGGCTCTCATGCTCGATGCGACCGCCGGCCCCGAGCCGGGCGATCCTTATGCCGCGCCGACGCCCGAGCGCCCGTTCGTCGAGGCGATCGGCCGGCCGCCGCGGAAGCTCAAGATCGCCTTCATGCTCGAAGATCACCGGGGCAAGAAGCTGCACCCGGAGTGCGCCAAGGCGGTCACGGCCGCGGCCAAGCTGTGCGCCGACCTCGGCCATGTGGTCGATGAGGCAAACCCCGGGCTCGACCTCGTGGCGCTGCGCCCGATGAATGCCGCCATCGCCGCCACCAACACGGCGCGTGCGCTCGGCCTGCGCTGGAAGGCACTGGGCCGCGCGCCGAACCCGGCCGACGTCGAGGCCGCGACCTGGGCCGTCTATCAGCGCGGGCTCACGGTGAGCGGTGTCGATTACGTCTCGGCCATCGCCGCCGCGCACGCGGCCGGCCGCAAGCTCGCCGCGTTCCTCGCCGACTGGGACGTGCTGCTCACGACGGTGCTGGCCGGCCCGCCGCCGAAGCTCGGCTACTTCGACCAGAACGGCGACGTTGCAACCTTCACAGAACGGGTCACCGAATACCTCGCGGTCACGCCGTTGCACAACGCCACCGGCACGCCGGCGATGAGCGTGCCGCTGCACTGGACCGCCGACGGCCTGCCCGTCGGCGTGCACTTCGCCGGCCGCTACGGCGAGGAGGCGACGCTTCTGCAGCTCGCCGCCCAGCTCGAGACGGCGCAGCCCTGGTTCGACCGCCTGCCGGCGCTCTGAGGCGACCGCAACGCGGCCGTCCGCGCGAAAACGTGATCGCGGGCACCTCACTCTCCGCCTCGCGTCTCCACGGCGGGGGCGGCAGAATGCGGAGGCGCCCACCCGGGCTGCGGCGGTCACCGATCGGTCATGCAGCAGCACTACGCTTGCTCGGTGCGCAGGTTGACGGCCTTGCGAGCACAAGCGCAGCGCGCCCCATGCGATTGCGCCGCCGCAATTCAGTGGTAGGCTAAGTCCTTCGTGAGTAAC
>Ga0070741_10016457_pt1 | contig 12325 bp, 6 predicted proteins | sample Coa_R1_4_FD_66440 | JGI IMG/M metagenome (GOLD analysis project Ga0070741, IMG submission 66440) | Surface soil microbial communities from Centralia Pennsylvania, which are recovering from an underground coalmine fire - Coalmine... | ecosystem: Environmental > Terrestrial > Soil > Unclassified ...
AACCGGGCTAAGTGAAAAAACTCTACTCGCCGGAGGCACTCCGGTCAATTACCTAAATTTGGTGCAGTTTTAAAATTGTGTGAATTACTCTTGAGTTACCGGCCAACGCGCAGTGTTTCAGAAAAATATTCAGGTTCTGGCGTTTTGTTCCACTCGATTTGGGCAAAGGTTACGGGACTCGCGGGATCAATCCTCGCCGCGCCAGCGGTTTATAGCGAATGTGGACCGTGACCGGGCTGGTGTTGTTGCCAATGTTGGAATCGTTGACTGAGCTGGAACTCACGGTCGCAGTAACAACCAGATTGCGCCCGGCGCCGGGAACCAATTGAATGGCGAACGGAGTCGAATCCTGCCCTGTATTCAAGGTGCCAACGGTGCAGGTGACCACTCCGTTGCTCTCCGAGCAGGCCGGCGGCAGGGTGGCGCTAATAACGTTCACAAACTGAGAAAATAGCAGAGTTATAACCACGTTGTCGGCATTGGCGCCGGTGTTGTGCGCCGCCACGCTGATGGTGACCGGCCCTCTGGCTTCCACCGGATCGGGCTGCGAGGTAGGACTCAAAATGGAAAGATCAGTGGTCGTGCCCCCGGCAGCAATGTTGAGCGTCAACGATCGCGAACGGATCAAGGTGACGCCATTCACCGTGGCTGAAGATTGAATGGTCAGTGCCGGCGCGCCCACGGAGGCGTTATTGGTTGTCACCTGCAAGGTCTCGGTGACTCCAGCTCCGGAAACATTTACCGGGCTGGCAGGAGAAAATATGCAGCTCGCGTTCGGAACGCCGCTGCAAGAAAGCGTAACCGGCGCACTGAATCCGCTGTTGTTGACCGGCGCAAGCTGGAAAGTGACAAGCTGCGAGACCGAAGACTGCGTCATGGCAACCGAAGTTGGTGAAGGAAGTCCCTGGGCGAAATCCACAATCTGCAGCGTCAGGTTCTGTGATTTAGCAGCCGGCGCTCCAGCAACATTCGCCGAGATAGTCAGGGTGGTAGCCGATGCCGGAGTATTACCGGCAACGGTAATGCTCACCGTCACCGGCTGCGACCCAGGTCCGTTGAAATTCAATGGAGTCGAGGGCGTAAAGTTGCAGTTCGCACCTGCTGGTAGCCCACTGCAGGAAAGATTCACGGTGGCTGGCAGCGCCCCGGTGGCGCTTACCTGGAAGCTGGCGGTTGGCGTAGTTGTGGGATTCGCGCTGAATGCAGTAGTAACGGTAGCAGGGGAGGGCGCACTAAGGTTGAAATCCACGACATGCAGCGTGACTGATTGGGCATGCGATGTCTGCAGCGTATCCGTTCCGGCGCCTTGAATATTGAATGTGTAGTCGCCCGGCGTTACATCGCCGGCGTTGACCACAAACCCCGCCCCAGCGGCGGTTGGAGTCAGGCTGAGCGGCGCAGGCATGCAGCTGGCTGGATGTCCTGTACCGCAGCTTAGATTCACCGTGTTGTTGTAGCCATTGCTGGTGGTGAGCTTGCCGCTGAAAGGCGCGGTCTGCCCCGGAAAAATAATCAACGGCGAATTGGAAATGGTAAGGCTGTAATCGCTCGGCGGAGTCACAATCACCGTACCCTGCATCATCGGGTTATGAACGCTGCAGAAATAATGATAGGTCCCAGTCTGATTGAAGACCTGCATGAATGTATTGGGAGCTACGTTTTGCCCGGAATCCCAAAGACCATTGGGCGCGCAGGTGCCAGCGCAGTTTCCAGAAGTCGTGGAATGCTGTAAGCCGCCCATCCAGTTCCACACCACGGTAGTATTGACGGGAATGGTGGTAGTGCTGGTGTTGCTGGCCGTATCCACAAAAGTCAGTCCTCCGCCCGGCCCAACATTGACCGTCGCGGTGGCGTTGTCAGCCCCATTGCGCAATGAACTGGTATCCACCACTTCAAAATCGGAGCCGTGAAGCTGGTTTAAGTTGTGCAGATCGCTGTCGTCAAAGCGGGTATCGGAAGCTCCACTGACAAACCAACTTTGACCATTATCCGCCAGGATCAGGCCATAAGTTTTCATGGCTTGAGCGACCACCTTGGCCTCGGGGGTAAGTCCGGAGATGTTGGTACTTGCTTTGAGGCGCACACGCAAACCCATGGGAGGCTGGTTGGGATCGCGAACAGAACTGGCGTCATGACGTGCAGGATAGATGTGGGCTTTCTGTGTGGTGGAAGCAGTAAAGCGCAACGCGTGATTAATCACACCAGCGTTAACCTCGTCGAACCGCACCAGTCCGGGCAAAATAGGAAGCCCTGCAGCATCGGCGCTGGTCCAGGTGTCGGTACGCAGGGCGTTTGATTTGAGGCTCCAGATCGCGCCGGAAAAAGCTGTCCACTGACCTGCTGCCGGGTTAGTCACCGCGTCGAGTTCATACAAAATACAGGCGTCTTTGTCGACAATGAGAATATGGCAGTCGCCCGGCCTCTTGTTTGGATCTGGATTGTTGCACCCGATCTGATCGTTTCCCTCGATGTTGGCGCCGGGCGGAATAGGATAAGGGCCATTATCAGACTCGGTGGGCGCACCGCCGCTGAAATTCACATTGACCTTGGCTTGCGCGCTGCTGACAACGTTGTAAGGAATGCCGTTTGCGAGATCACTGCCAAAATCTGGATGTACCCCGGGACTTGTATTGCCGTTGATACTGTTGATGTAGTTGGCTGAATTGGCGTCCACGGGAAGCCCGGAGATATCCGCATTCCAGACATTGTTAGCGGGAAATATCGGGCAGTTAGGCGCCCCCGGAAGCGAACCGGCATGAGCCAAGCAGATCAACAACAAAGCAACGACAGAACTTCCATAGACCCATTTTGCACAAAACAATATGGATTCCTTCCCTTCGGGGGACTTATTGTCAGCCTTCAATTTCGGGGATAAGGAATCGTAATATTACCCGGCAGTCCAGCACAAGCGGGAACTAGGACACTGTACTTTGGATAGGAGAGTTCCTTTATCAAGTTCACTGTTTAAGCTGGAACTGCCAACAGATGTTGATGCCAAGGAAATGACTCACTGCGTTTGGCTAGCATGATTCTCTGGATGCCCCGCATCGAAGGGCGGTTTTGCGCGACAGAGCCTTTCCTCTTACCAAAAGGCCACCCGGCCTTACTCGACTGTGGGACTTTGGGAGGTCGCCGGTTTGTTTAGATCCCAATGCAGCTTTAGGGTTTCATCCATATATAGGAAGTGACTACCTGACTTTCCTGAGGCTCGAGGTATAGCGACGATCTGGAATCCCGAATCGGATCGTTTTGAATAATTGAAACTATAGCCGGCGGCAGCCCCTTCTCGGATAACGTCTTCGACAAGAGCTGCGTCAGACTTTTGAGCAGATTGTAGTATCTCTGATTGATCGAGCTCATTCAGACTACTCGCATACTGATTATTGAGCTTCGCATAAGTAGCGTTGGCTTCTGCAAGTAAATGCAGCGTCTGGGCGGCTCTAGCCTCATTTCCAGTAATCACCCGTATTGAACTGGGCTCCATACTGAACACATCCAACCCAAGCAGGAAGATAGAAAATGCCAGGACCAGGCAGCTGCCACCTAAGACGAGCGAACCTGCGTCGCGATTTTTTGTGGTATTTCGGCCATTATAGGCAAGGAAAGTAGAAAGCACCGCATAGATAATTGCCGATATTGAAGGGAGAATGATGCGGGCAAAGAATCCAAAGTGAACGAAGAGGGCCAATATTCCCAATAAGATCATCAAATTACACCCTTTCGAAACAGGGTATAGCCATTTGTGGAACCGCTATAGCATCATCACATGACCTGTAGTTGGTCGCCGGACTTATGCACGTCGTACCAGATAGGACGGTGTTTAACGATCCAAGACCACATATGAATGGACCAGAAGCTGGCCATCGTGTAAGTAATGCAATAGCCGGTCTTCGCATTTATGATTGACCACTGGCCAGCTTGATTCATCTTACTCACGTCGAAGGCTATGTGGACCGATTGGTCACAAATACAGAAAACTATAAGTTCACCTTCACGTTTCGTTTCCTCAAGTGACAGAATCTTAAAGGGCGGTGTATCAACCTTTAAACCATCAAAAGCGGCCCAAAAAGCGGCAACTTGTTCAGGAAACTTCACGCCCAGGCGAGCTTCAGATTTTTGCATCATGCCCAGAGTTGCCCCAGGAGCGAGTCTGTAAACCAGCCCTTGCCCGCCAAGCAAGTCCAAGCGCCGAACAACCTGATCCAAGTGCATAGATTCTCATTCCCAAAATTGTTACTGGCTTTGGTGGTACTTGAGCTTCGGGGGGGGAAGGAGCAGGACAACGGCCTCCTACGAAGAAGTTGAGGATGGCTCGGAGAAACAACCCCCAGCCATCGTTGTGCCCTCCCCAACCGTCTGCAACGAATTGCAGTTGCTTCTCAAAATTAGTGATCCCATCATGGGAGGGCACCATGTGTTGAACCACAACTACATCCCAAGGGAAGTCTCGCTTAGTTTCAATAAACTACACTGAAACCTGATGCCCCAACGCACGAAAGTGTTGCGCAAACCGCTCAGCCGAGTTTCCGTCAGGGAAAACGACGGTGAAGTCGATGTTGCGCGGCTTAGTCAAATCGTCGCCGCGTGCTTCCATCCGACGAAGCACATCTGCATTTGCATCATTGGGATGGATCATCAGGTGCGTCCTTCAAAGGGTCTTTTGAACCGTCAGGTCAGGATCGAGATGTGAAGCTTGCCCCCTTGTTAATATCTGCATTGCGATGGGAGTAGTGACGTTTGTCGGAGAATCCCACAAACTTGAGCCTTAAGCATGGCCGCGGCACTAGCCGCCTGCACATAACTGTACAGATTTAAACTCTACGAATTCCTGAAGTGGGCGTAACCGCAGTAGGCTTTGCCACCCAATCCTGCAGGATAAAAGCGCCCGATGGGGGTTGCAGTATTAGCGTGCTCCGAAAGTAATCGCAGCCGGTCTCGGGATCGCGTTCTTTGCCGGTGAACTTGTAATCATTGCCAATGCCTGAATCGCTCACCACCCGCTCGCCGCCGAGTCAAACCCACTCAGCCATTCTTGATCTCCAATACCAGGCGTATCTCGGTTCTCCATCCAGACCCGACCTTCCGCGCCCTTGAGGTTTATAATGCCACGCATTTTGTTCCAGATCATAACTCCGCATTTTGTTCCGTCTTTGCTCCACATTACTTTTACATCTTTAGCTGCAACGTTGAGCTTCTCGGAGCAGTCGTAAATATGCAGATGTCGCGCTACCTTTTGATGTTCTGAATTATAGAGATAGAGGTAGCCTGTTTCTCCATCATCTTCAAATACAGCAAACCACCCGTTAGGGCCTTTTGAGTAAACGATGAAGTTGGTTTCAATCGGGGTCTCATCTTCCCCACCGGGTTGCGCATTCGGCTCGTGTTGTTTAACCATCTCCTTCCAGTATCGCTGCCGAGCTTGAATAAACTGTTTTTGGTCCAAGTAATCCTCAAACCCTTTCAGCCCTTCGGGGTCGGTGATTGGTAAACTTTCATGGCCTTCCAGAAGGGCAGTTATGCCTTGACGGCGGACAATGTCTATAACACCATGCATTCGCCCCCAGATAGCAAGACCGCATTTGCTGCCATCTGAAGACCAGAAGATTTTTACATCGCCTTCTTGGATGTCAAGTGTTGGATTGTTGTAAATCTCCAGATGCTTGATTATCTTCCCTTCTTTTCGGTCTAGTACGTACAGATATCCTCCGGCTGGTGCGTCATTCTCAGTTCCATCCGTCACCTCAAAGATGGCAACGTACTCTTCAGAGCCAGATGTATCTTCAATAAAGAGTCTCACGGCATCTTTAGTACTCATATTCGTCTCATTTTTGCTCATCAGCCTTATTTTTCCAGTACTGCTGCCGTTGCTTATTAAATTGGGAACGATCTATCTTACTCGGTTGTTGCCCGGTATTGGGATGATTCTTCTTGAAGTTTTCTCCACCACGATGCTCTGTCTGAGTCATTTCCTTGAGTTGGCTATTTGGTTGTTGCCCATCATGATGCAGTTCGACGGGTTTGTCATCCTTTCCTATTGGTGCTTTGCCTTGCTCCATCCGTTTCTGATTTTCAGGAGTATTCTCATAAGGCTGGCTGTTGGTGCTAGTTTGTTGTGCATCGTTTAAGAGATGCGCACCGCCCACAATGGTAGTTGATCCGCCATGTATGATCACTGCTGCGGAGGCAACATTGGTAGGAATACCAGCGAGAGCGCCGACGCCGGTTGCATCGAGGACTGTTCCCACTACCTCGCCGCTGAGACCCGCTGCTGTTTCCTGAGCCCCTTGAATAGTAGCAATAGCATCGCCTACTAACTGTCCGTTTCTTTGCGCCGTGTTGGTTGCATTGGCCCTGCCCGCGCCTGCCATGTTATCGCTGGCGTAGGCATTGCTGGCTCCAGCAATGAAGTCAAGCGCTTTGCGGCACCAGTCACAGGAATGCCCGTCAGGATCTCCAAATGTGGTCGGATTGTTCTGCACGTAGCTGTATAAATTTAAGCTTTGCGGATTGCCGAAGTTCGCATAAGGCACTTCCGTTGCTGTAGCAGCCCAATCCGGCGTAACAAACCGCCCAATGCTGCTGCCATAATAGCGGGCGCCGAAGTAGTCCAATCCCGTCTCTGGATCACGTTCTTTGCCGGTGAACTTGTAGTTATTGCCGATGCCCAGATCGGTGACAACACGTTCGCCGCCGAAGGGATAATAATCCGATTCCTCTTCAATATTTCCATTGGCGCCGGTGACCACGTCCGCCGAGCCCAGGTGGTCGGCGAAGTAGTAATGGACTGGGAAACTGAAACTGCACGCATTGGGGAAATCAAGGCGAGCGATTCGCTTGCCACCCAGGAAGACATATTCCGCCGTCATGTTTCCGGCGAGGTCGGTCTCTTCCAGCACCTCGCCACCCGGCCCGTACCAATACAGCATCCCAGAACCGTCCGCGTTCAGCTTCTCCACCCGCTGCCCGTCGGCATCATAGTTGTACGTGGTTGTAATACCTGCCGTGTTCTTGGCGCTGGTGAGGCGATTTTCGCTATCAAAAACATTTTCAAACGGATGGGATGGCACTGGCTGCGTATAACTGGCGCAATTGCCATTCGGACCTACAAGATTCCCTGCCGCGTCATAGCACCAGTTGGTCACCTGGTTTTTGCCGCTCACCGTGAGATTGATCGGCGATTCGGGCGCGACCGTTCCCGTGGTGTTCTTTAGCAGCAGGTTTCCCCAGGGATCATACCCAAAGCTCTCGCTCCAGGTGCCGGAACTAGCCGAGAGCAGCCGGTTCAGGTTGTCATAATTAAAGCTCTGGTTGCGCGTCCCGTTTTTTCCATTAATCAACTGGCACACATTGCCATTGTTGCCGCCATTGCCATTGCAGGAGTTGAAATCGTAGCCCATGCTCAGCACCGTGGGCTGGCCAACCGCTGTGGCAGATAAAAGTGTCGGCTGCATGCGTGCGTTGTAATTGTTGGTCCAGATAATGCCGGCAAAGCTCGAGGTCGAGCCATAGACCATTTGCCTGGGCGCGCCGAATGGCGTATACAGAGCGCCGGTATAGTAGTTGATCTTGTCGGCCGCATCGACAGCTGAGAGCGGCCGCTGGGCGCGATTGTACTCATAATCAATGCGCCGCCCGCTGGGATAGGTGATAGATTGCAGTGAGCCATCCAGTTTGTAGGCATATTGAAAAGCCTGGTTGAGCGCGGGCGGAGAAACATCCTGGTTGAACTCGGTCTCCGAGATCATCCGCCCCATCACGTCATAGCTGAAGAAGCTGCCCGCCCCGCCCTGCATGCCCGCCGCCGAGGTCGAACTCGCCACCAGCCGCCCAACCGGATACTGCGATGTGAGCCCGGGGAAGCCAGCAATGCTGCTCTGGTCATAGAAGTAACTGGCGGCAGGCGACTGCAGCGGGCAGCCTTGCGCGTTGTAGGCCTTGCCGGTCAGCCGGTTCAGGCTGTCATAGCAGTAGCTGATGGTCTGCGTGGCCGTACCGCCCGAGGCCTGATTGGGAGCTGGTGAAGTCTTGAACAGCAGATTGCCATCGGCATCGTAGCTGTAATTGATTGTTCCCGATTCGGGATTCGTCGCCGTCAGCAACCGCGAGAGCGAATCATAAATAAAGCTGCGTACGCGCGGCTGGCTGCCATCCCCGTTCTGATTTACCTGCGTAAGATTGTCCAGCGCGTCATACAGATAATCAGTTTCGTAAGAGAAGTTGCCGTTAGCATCCGGCTCCAAGACGACGCGCAGGCGGCCTAAAGCATCTGTTTTGTTCTGGCGGGCGCGTTGGGTCTCATCCGTTACCGTAACCGTGGGGAACTGCGAGTAATCCGTAGTGACAGTGTTTCCGTCAGTGTGGGTGGTCGCGGTCAGGCGGCCCAGAGCGTCGTACGTGAAGGCTTCCCCCGACTGTTGTGAGTTGCTGCACGCCTTGGTGACATTAAATCCCGTGGAGCGATAAGGATAAGCCTGGAAAATTTTCTCGCCCCGCCCGTCAAAACAGGTATCCACCTGATCATATTGATTGTTGGCATCTTCATCATTCAACGTAGCGGTTCGATGCGCACGGCCCAAGCCGTCAAACTGGGTCCACGCTAAAGTGTAGCGGCCATCAATATTCTGCTCTACGGTGCTGGCTCTGCTGCCGTCGTAATAGGTGTAAAGAGTGTTCGCCTTCTGATTGTTCGGGTCTGGCGGGCCAGTGACGCTCTTCAATCGCCGCAAAGGGTCGTCGGTCCCGCTGCTGTCTTTATAGCTGTATGTGGTCGTCTGCCGGTTCTGGTCGGTGGATGAAGTAAGCTGCCCATCCTGATAGGCATAGGTATAGCTCTGGATATGGCTAATGCCATTAGTCTGCGGATATGTGGTCTTGGTCAAATAGGCATTGGTATTGCCTGGCGCTGGACCGCCCTCGGTAAAGTTGTCGGTGTAGTCGTAAGTCGTTGTGTGATGTGCCGTATCGCCGGTCGCGTTGCCAATGGCATCGGTCGTCGAAAGCACCTGTCCGGTCTCATCATAAGTATGGGTAATGACTGAATCAGTACATGTTGCGCCAGTGGAAGGAATGAAACACTTATGGACTTCTGTAGTGACATTTCCACGCGGGGCAGTTGAGCCTGCGCTGTAATTGGTTTCATCATGCCCGGTGAGATTGCCGACCCCAGTCACCGAAGGCGTGCCGGCGGCGCCACAGGCTGTACCTACAGCGCCGTTGTCGTAGTAGTAATCAGTTTCGGCCGCGAGGTTCCCGTTGCCATCATAGGTAAGGACCTGGCACGGCCGGTCGAGGATCGAAGAGTCGTTATTAGGGTCAGAAAAAATGGGGGAGGGAGCAAAACTCTCATAGTTGTAAACGGTTCTTCGTGCAGGTGTACCGCTCGGGTCCTGGCCAAAATCGAATTCATCTTTTTCGCTAAGTACGCCTGTGTCGTCAACATAGTGATAATTGACCTGCGATGCCAAGCCAGAGGGTAGTACCGTCTGCTCGCTTTTGATCAAGTTGGCGTCGTACCAAGTTTTATTCACCGTAAGCAAGGGGTTGCCGGCCCCATCCTCATGAATAATGGATTGCTCCATCGCCAGCTCGCCCGCCGGCATGGGGGCGTCGGCTGGGTCTGGACTTACCGCGTTGACGGGATCATTGCCGGTCGGTCCGCCCGTATAGTTGTAAACCGTCCGGGTGACCTGTCCAGTGATGTTATCTGTGGCAGTGACAATGGTCTGTTTGTTGCCCCAGCGTGCAACGGGCATGTGTGCGATGGCTGCGGGAAAGTACCAATTGCCTGTCCAATAATCGAAGTGCTGGTGCAGGGCCACGTTCACCCCATCAAAACTTACGTCGCGGTCGGTAATCGCGGGCCAGGAGTGGCGCTCGGTGAGGGGCTCATGCCCACTCACCACTGGCGGATCTCCAGTAAATACTGCCTGGGAAAAGTCGTTGATTTCAGATTGGTAGTTCAGCCCCCAGGTATATCTGACCCATCCCCCCATCGGATAAGTAATCTTGCTGAGCAAGCCGTAGATAGGCTCGTAATCAAAGGTGTATTGCTGCGGATTGCTTGGAGTGCTGTTGGGCAGGGTAATGCTGCGCACCGCTTGAAAATTACTCGTTCCTGAAGTGGCATTCGCGGGGCCGTGGCCATCCCAAACCCAATAGGGAATAGGAACGGAAAAATTTGCGGTTACCGTTCCCCAGTTGAGTACGTAAGGCTGGGGCAAACCGGAAACATTGATGAAGTCCTGCGCACCCCATCCAAAGCCGCTGGCAGAGACCAACGTACGCCCCAGCGTATCGGTGACAGTAAATGCGCCAAAGCTGTTAGGGTAATTGACTTGAATCATGTTGCCATTACGGTCTTCCATGAGGGTGCCTGCACCATATACCGTGCCATCAACTCCACTCACCGTATTCGAAACCGGGTCCCCAATGAAGCCCTCGTCTGACCCGGCAAACGTGTTGTTAGGACAGCCCAATGGGTTATTCCCACTCCAGCTTCCCATATACATCGCATGCCGTCTTCCACTAAGATCCGTGAATACATAGTTTGTGTAGTAGGTGCATTCGATCGGGTCACCAGCATAATTGGTGTCATCCTCGGTGCCAGAGGTGTACGTAAGCCGCGGCAACGTAGTTGCCCAGCCGCCATTCACGTTATGACCATGCGGGTAATCAGCGTATCCGGCAACAGGGAATTTGCCGGGAATGAATGCGTCGACTCCATTAGAATCGTAAGCAATGCTCAAAGGAAAATTGATTCCTCGCCCGGCAGGCATAGGCAGGCCAATACGCACACTCACCGAACCGCCGACAGGATCCACCGTCTCATTCAGCAGATGAAAATAGTCATGCCCTGAGCCCGGTGCCGGCGTTGAGGTCATGGTGGTTACGTTGGTAATCTGCCCCCAGCCCGACACTCCTGCCAGCAAGATGATCAACCCAATGCCAACAACCCTGCCGATGCTGCGCATAATTCTTCCTCCACGTCTGGTGCTGCTCTGCGTCACTTTGTCCTTTGTCGATGCACCAGCGAGTGCATCAAATTCCGCCGGCAAACTTGCTTGATTGAGTTTCATGCTCTTCATTGCAGTGTCACCGTAAACGGCACGCTGTTGCTTACCGCCCCATCTGCTCTAGTCACAACAACGTTGCTCGTCCCCGAGATTCCGCACGGTACCAGCACCCAGATCACGCCCGGCTGCCAGACCGTAACCGTCATCTGCGTGCCTCCGATGGCCACCGTTCCTTTCTCGCTGCCAAATGACATGCCACTGATCTTGATTCGTACCCCCACAGGCCCCGAGTTCCGCGAGAGGCCGCTGATGTAGGGCGGCGAGACCAAGAACGGCACCCCGTTGCTCGGCACTCCGTTTACCGTAACCACCACGTTGACACTTCCCGTAGGCATGTTAGGCACGGTTACGCCGATACTGCCGCTGCTCCAACTGCCGATCCATGCCCGCGTGCCGCCAAATGTCACCAGACTGTTCCCCGGAGTTGCACCAAAACCAGCGCCGCTGATCGTTACCGGTGCATGCACCTGGCCGGAGGGCACCGAAAGACTGTCAATCCATGGCTGCAGCACAAACCTCACCGCATTGCTGGCCGTGCCGCCAACCGTAATCACCACGCTCACGTTGCCGGCTGTCGGACCACGGGGCACGGTGACGTTCACTGAGGTATTGGTCCAGGTACCGGGCATCGCGTATGCTGTCGCGTTTGTTGTTCCATCACTAACCGTGACCATGCTGCCGCCCTGGCTAAATCCAAAATTGGCGCCTCGAATGGTCAGCAGGCTTCCCGGCGGCATGGATGCCGGAAGTGGGCCGCCGTTAATAGACAGGCCGCTGATACTTGGCGATGTATCGGTGAAATTCACGCCGTTGCTGGGCACTCCGGCTACGCTGACCACCACCGGGCCGGAAAACGCCCCCAGCGGAACTTTGGCTATGATGCCGGTATTCGTCCAAGTCGGAACTTGAGTCGCCGGCGTGCCGTTGAAGGTCACGACACTCCCCTGCTGGCTTGTGCCAAAATTATTTCCTGTAATCGTCACCGCAGTGTTCACCCCGCCCGTATTAGGAGAAAGGCCGTTCGTATTGATCACGGGAACCAAAGTGCCCGAAGGAACCGTGATCAGCGAATCGTAGTTGCCATTGAGCGCGCCCTCGATACTCAGCTTCGCCCTAAGCGTGGGCCCGCCAATGCCAGCCTGCGCTGCCCCCACCCACAGGTACAAGCGGTCTGTGGTTTGCATGCCGATGTTGGTTGCTGTAGTGCAACTGAAATTGAACGGCTGCAAATTTGTTGTCAGCGCCGAACCCGA
>Ga0070741_10016458_pt1 | contig 12324 bp, 15 predicted proteins | sample Coa_R1_4_FD_66440 | JGI IMG/M metagenome (GOLD analysis project Ga0070741, IMG submission 66440) | Surface soil microbial communities from Centralia Pennsylvania, which are recovering from an underground coalmine fire - Coalmine... | ecosystem: Environmental > Terrestrial > Soil > Unclassified ...
CGATCGCATACTCGTAGCGGAAGCGCGCACCGCGCAGCCCGACGCAGCGCGCGTGCACGACGAGCCGGTCGTCGAAGTGCACCGGCTGGATATACCGCACGTGCGTCTCGAGCACGACCGCTTCGACGCCGAGCTCGCGCAGCCGGCCGTACCCGCCGGCGTAGCGCTCCAAATGCTCGACCCGGGCGACCTCGAACCACACGAGGTAGTTCGCGTTGTGCGCGATCCCCTGCGCGTCCGTCTCGGCGAAGCGGACGCGCACCGGCGCTGAGACACTGAACCCGTGCACGAGGCTGCCATGCTCGCAGAACTGATCGCTGCGAATCAGCCGTGCGTCGTGCTGACCGGTGCCGGCGTCTCGACCGAGAGCGGCATTCCGGACTACCGCAGCGCAGGCGGGATCTGGGCGCAGTACGACCCGTACGAGGTGGCGTCGATCGACGCCTTTCACCGCGACCCCGGACGCGTCTGGGAGTTCTACGCGCACCGGCTCGTGGTGCTCGAAAATGCGCACCCGAACGCCGCTCACGTCGCGCTCGCAGAGCTCGAGCGTCGCGGCCTCGTCGAGGCGATCGTCACCCAGAACGTCGACGGTTTGCATCACGAGGCCGGCTCGTGCGACGTGATCGAGGTGCACGGATCGATCGCGCGTGCGCGTTGCCTCGCCTGCGGCACCGCCGTTGCGCGGGATCAGGTCTCGCGTCTCCTGCCGTTGCCGCGCTGCCCGGAGTGCGGCGCCGTGCTCAAGCCCGACGTCGTCATGTTCGGGGAGCTGCTGCCGGCCGACGCGTTCGAACGCGCGACCGCGCTCGCGCGCAACGCCGCGCTCCTCCTGGTGGTGGGCTCGTCGCTCGAGGTCTGGCCGGTCGCCGGCCTGCCGGAAAGCACGCTCGCCGCAGGTGGAACGCTCGCGATCGTGAATCGCGATCCCACGCCCTACGACCGCGGTGCGACCCTCGTCGTCCGCGAAAGCGCAGGCGAGGTTCTGGCCGCCTGCGCGGCAGCTCTCCCGTGAGGAGCGCGGTCGCCGCAGCGGTCGCCACAGCTGAGGCACACGGGCTCCAGTGCGACGACCCGGTCGTCCTGCGTGATGCCTGGCACGTGCTCGTCCACCTGCGCCCCTTGCCGCTCGTCGCGCGCGTGACGAGCGGAGCCCCGGGAGTCGACCCGGACGACGTCGTGCGCGAGCTCGACGTGGCGAGGCATCTCGCACGCGCCGGCGCGCCCACCGTCAGGCCGAGCGACTTGATCGACCCGGGACCGCATTGGCACGGACCGCACGTGCTCGTCTTCTGGCGCTACATCGTCAGAGAGGGCGAGCTCGACCCTGCGGCGGCCGGGCGTGGGCTCAGGGCGATCCACGAAGCGCTCGCCGGCTACCCGGGCGAGCTTCCGGCCAGCGGGCGCGCCGCTGAGGTGCGCGAGATGCTCGCGCCGTTCGAGCCGTCGAGCGACATCGAGCTTCTCTGCACGCTCGCTGCTCGCCGTCTTCCCTCCGGGCAGGCGCTGCACGGCGACGCACACCTCTTCAACTGCCTCCAGACGGCGACCGGCCCCGTCTGGCACGACCTCGAGACCGCCTGCTGCGGGCCCCGCGAGTACGACCTCGCGGCGCTCGTCCTGCGCGACCGATCTCGTGAGCCGGACCCCGCGGCCCGCGCCGCGCTCGCCGCGTACGGCTCCTACGACGAGGACCTGCTCGCCTACGCGCTGCCGACCTACGCCGCCTGGATCGCCGCCTCCTTCATGGCAGCGGCGCCACGCCGTCCCGACGCAGCCGCGGTGCTCGAACGCCAGCTCGCGTTTCTGCGGCGCTACGCGTAGAGGCCGGCGAGCGCGAGCTGCACGTGCTCCTCGAGACCCGACACGCCGACGCCGACGAGCCGAAGCGGTGCAGGTCGGTCGCGGAGCGCGCGGTCGAGCAGGGCGCACGCGAGCTCGCCGATGCGGTCCGCGTCGTCGGTACCCACCGCGAGCGACGTGGAGCGCGTCCGGATCGAGAAGTCCGGATAGCGCACCTTCGTCGTCACCGTGCGCCCGACCTGGCCGCGGGCGCGCAGGAACGCCGACAGCTCCGTCGCCATCCGTCGCAGCTCGTCGTGCAACCGCTCCGGGTCGGAGACGTCGCGCGCGAACGTCTCCTCCTGCGAGACCGAAATTCGCTCCGTCGATGCCTCGAGCGGCCGCGGGTCGATTCCGCGCGCACGATCGCGCAGCTCGCGGCCGACCTTGCCGGGCAGCGTCGCGCGCAGCTCGTCGTCGGGCATCGCCGCGAGCGCGCCGATCGTCTCGACGCCGGCCGCGGTGAGCCGCTCTTCGGCGCGCGGGCCGACGCCCGGCAAGATGCGAATCGGGAACGGAGCGAGGAAGCGCGCTTCGACGCCCGGGCGCACGACCGTCAGCCCGCCCGGCTTGCGCCGGTCGGAGGCGATCTTCGCCACGACCTTCGACGTGGCGACGCCCAGCGAGCAAGAAAGACGGGTGCGCGCGCGCACGACCGCGCGCACGGCCTCGGCGAGCGCGCGCGCGTCGTCGAACGCCGGCGCGATCTCGCCCAGGTCGAGGTAGCCCTCGTCGATCCCGGTCTGCTCGACCGTCGGCACGACCTCGCGCACCCGCGTCCAGACCTCGCGTGAATAATCCCGGTAGAGCGAATGGCGGGGCCGGACGAACACCGCGTGGGGGCACCGGCGGCGCGCTTCGGCCGCCGGCATCGCCGAGTGGATGCCGAAGCCCCGCGCGAGGTAGTTCGCGGTCGCGACGACGCCGCGGCCGTGCGGATCGCCGCCGACGACGAGTGGAACCGTGCGCAGCTCGGGCTGCTCGAGCTCTTCGACGGCCGCGAAGAACGCATCGAGGTCGAGGTGCGCGACGATCATCCGGCAAGCGTACGGAGGGGTCCGGCCGCGACCGCGGCCGCGCTCGCGCTCGTCCTCGTCGCGGTGCTGGCTTCGGGTTGCGACGTCACGCAGGTCGTGGCCCGGCTCGGGTTGCGGCAGTGCGCGCCCAACACGTTCGTGCCGCTCTCGAGCGCCGTCCGCTCGTACGCGGCGTTCGCGCCGAACGGCGCGGTCGCTCGCCGCACACCCGGGGGAGCGGTGGTCGCACGGTTCGGAGCGAAGAACGTGAACGACTATCCAACCGTCTTCGGCGTTCTCGGCAAGGTCGTGACGTCGAGCTGCGCCGCGAGCTGGTATCGCGTCGAGCTGCCGCTGCGCCCGAACGGCAGCGCCGGCTACGTCCGCGCTCGAGACGTCGAGCTACGCCAGGTCGCGACGCGGATCGAGGTCGACCTCTCGACGAGGAGGCTCACGCTCTTCCGCGCTGCGCGGCCGGTGCTCCGCGCGACGGTCGCGGTCGGCGCTCCCGCGACGCCGACGCCGACCGGCCGCTACTACGTGAACCAGCGGCTCGTGCCGGACGACCCGAACGGCCCCTTCGGCCCGGGCGCGGTCGGGATCTCCGCCTTCTCGAACGTCCTGACCGGCTGGGTGCAGGGCGGGCCCGTCGCGATCCACGGCACCGACGAGCCGTGGTCGATCGGCCATGCCGTCTCGAACGGGTGCATCCGACTGCCGAACGCGACCCTCGTGCGGGTGTTCCGGCTCGCCGTCGCCGGGACCCCGGTGATAATCCACGCATGACGAAGAGCACACTGGATCGGTTGACGACGCTCGGCGAGGAAGTCCTCGGCAAGGCTTCGCAGAACCCGAACCTCTCGCGCGTCGTGCAGAGCGCCGTGCAACTGCGTGACCGGGTCGACGAGCTGCAGAAGCGCGTGCGCGGCCTCGAGGGGCTCGAGAAGCGGCTGGCCGAGGTCGAGGGGCGGCTCGCGAAGCTCGAGCGCGCCTCGCGCAAGCCGAGCGCGACGAAGAAGACGGACGAGAAAAGCTAGCGCGGAACGCGCACGCGCAGCGCGCCCGGCACGAGCTCGAACGACGCGGGCGTCGTCCCCACCTGCTCGCCCTCGACCTCGATCGGCAGCGGCTCCGGCGCGTCGACCTCGACGTGGCGCGAGCGCAGCACGTCGACCTTTGCGTGGCGCACGTGCCGGCCCTTGTAGATCTTCGGGGCGGTCGTCAGGAAATCGGCCTTGCTGACGTCGCCGATCAGCACGACGTCGAAGAGCCCGTCGTCCGGTTGCGCGTCCGGTGCGAGCTTCATCCCGCCGCCGTGCCAGACGCCGTTCGCGACGATCACGTCGTGCATGCGGCCGCGCCGCTCGCCATCGTCGAGCCGCACGGTCACCTCCGTGTTCTCCCATGCGAGGAACACGCGCGTGAGCGCATAGAAGAAGGTCAGCTTCCCGCCGAGGGCCTTCGACATCCCGTTCGCCCGCTGCGCCACCGCGCCGCTCATCCCGACCGAGCCGACGTTTGCGAACCAGCGCTCCGCCTCATCGCCTGCCCAGGTGCGGTAGCGCACGCGGCCCGCGTCGACCGTCCGCGTCGCCCCGTCGAGCGCCACGCGCACCGCGTCGTCGAGCTTCCGCGGGATCCCGTACGTGCGGGCGAAGTCCATGCCGGTGCCGATCGGGATCGTCGCCAGGTCGACGTTCTTGCCGGCAACGCCGTTCACGACCTCGTTGAGCGTCCCGTCGCCCCCGACCGCGACCACGAGCGTCGCGCCGTCATCGACGGCGCCACGGGCGAGCTCGATCAGATGGCCCGGCCGCTCGGAGAAGAGCGTCTCGCCCTGTAGCCCGAGCTGGGAGGCGCGATGCGCGAGCGCGGGCCAGCGCTTCCCGGTCGCACCGTTCGACGACGCGGGGTTGACGAGGAAGACGGCGCGGTCAGTGCGAGACCGCGACATCGAGCGCGATCTTCGTCATCCGGTCGACGGCCGCGCGCAGCTCGTCGTCGCTGATCCTCGTGAACACGCCTTCGACGACGATGTCGCTGACGGTGAGCAGGCACCCGGCCTCGACGCCGCGGATGGCTGCGACCGTGAACAGCGCAGCCGCCTCCATCTCGACCGCGAGCACTCCGCGCTTCGACCAGCGCTCGTACTGCCCCTCGTCCGGGTTGTAGAAGAGGTCGCTCGACACGATCGGGCCGACATGCAGCTCCTGGCCGAGCTCCTTCGCCACGTGGACCGCGCCGTGGATCACGGGCCACGAGGCGGTGGGGCAGTGCGGCTCGTTGCCGACGAGGTGCATCGCCGTCGAGTCGGCCGGCACGGCCGAGAGCGCGACGATCACGTCGCCGAGCTGGTGATGGGGCTGCAGCCCCCCGCACGTGCCGACGCGGATCAGCCGCTTGCAGCCGAGTTGCACGAGCTCCTCGAAGACGATCGTGGCGCCGGGGCAGCCCATGCCGGTGCCCTGCACCGAGACCGGCTTGCCCTTCCACGTGCCCGAGTAGCCGAGCAGGCCGCGCTCGCTGTTTCGCTCCTCGACGTCCTCGAGGTAGGTCTCCGCGATGTACTTCGCCCGCAGCGGGTCGCCCGGCAGGAGCACCGCGTCGGCGTAGTCGCCGGGCTCGGCGCGAACGTGGATCGGCATCGGCGACGCAGCCTATAGGAGACTCCGCGGATGAAGCCGCGGGTGAAAACAAGGCTCGCCGTGCCGACGCGGCAGCAGGTGCTCGCGTTCTGTGCGGAGGACCCGGTCGAGCGTGTGTTCCTCGAGGACGTCCAGCGGCGTGGGCTCGGACGCTTCTCGTCGGTCGCGGGCCGCGACGGCCGCCTGACGGCTCTCTGCTTCCTCGGCGCCAACATCGTCCCGTCAGGCACCGGCTGCGGTGCGTTCGCCGAGCTTGCCGCCGCCGCCCGGCCGCGCATGATGATCGGCGAGGCGGGCGCGGTCGGCGACCTCTGGCAGGCAGCTGCGAAGCGCCTGCCGAAGCTGCGCGAGGACCGGCCGCACCAGCCGGTCTACGTGCTCCGCGAAGCGCCGGCCGTAGGCGGCACCGGGCTTCGTCCCGCGACGCGCGCCGAGCTCGAGGTGCTCGTCCCCGCGTGCGCCGCCGCGCACGAGCTCGAGCTCGGCGTAGACCCGCTTGCCCGCGACGCGGAGGCGTTCCGTTGGCGCACCGCGGCGCAGATCGACGACGGCCGGTCGTGGCTCTGGCTCGAGGACGGCGTGATCCGCTTCAAGGCCGAGGCCTCCGCCTGGACGCCCGAGGCAGTGCAGGTCTCGCAGGTCTGGGTCGATCCGGTCGCCCGGCGACACGGCTACGCCGCGCGTGCGCTTCGTGACCTGTGCCGGCTCCTGCTCGAGACGACTCCGGTCGTCACCCTCTTCGTCCGCAGCGAGAACGCGCCGGCGATCGCGCTCTACGAGCACATCGGCATGCAGAAGGCGCTCGAGTACAGAAGCCTCCTCTTTTGAGCTTCAATGGAAGCCTGGAGCTCCTCGAGCGCATCGAGTCGCACATCCGCCGCCACGAGCTGATCGAGTCCGGCGGCGAGGTCTTGTGCCTCGTCTCCGGCGGCGCCGACTCGACCTGCCTGTGGCACGCGCTCCGCACGCTCGGCTATCGCGTGTCGGCACTGCACGTCGACTACGGGCTGCGCGGTGCCGAGTCGGATGCCGATGCCGAGTGGTGCCGCACCGAGCTCGGCGCCGAGGTCGTGCAGGCGGCTCCTCGCTGCTCGAACGAGGCGGAGCTGCGCGACGTGCGCTACTCGTTCGCGACGGACAAGCTGCGCGCGACCGGGCACACGCTCTCCGACCAGGTCGAGACGATCCTCTTTCGGCTCGCGACGCGCGGGACGACGACAGGCATCCGCGTGGAGCGCGAGGACGGCGTCGTGCGTCCGCTTCTCTGCATCTGGCGCGAGGACACGGAGGAGTACTGCCGCGCGAACGGGCTCGAGTGGCGGACCGACTCGTCGAACGCGGCGACGCTTCGGGGCGTCATCCGCCACGGCGTTCTGCCGCTCCTCGGCGAGCTGCATCCCTCGGCGCGCGAGAACGTCCTGCGCGTGCTCGACGAGCGGAAGACGTTGCCACCCGCGCTGGCCGATCTGCTTGCCTCGCCGGTCGGCTCGAAGCGCGTCGACCTCGGCGGCGGCGTACAGGCGGTCCGCGAGCACGATCGTCTCTGGCTCGAGTCCGGCCCGGTCGACCTCGACGGCGAGGTGATCTTCGGCGGCTGGCGCATCGAGGCGCACGTGCCCGGGCTTAAGGTACGAGGGTGGCGGCCCGGCGACCGGCTCGCGGGCCGTAGCAAGAAGGTGCAGGACGTGTTCGTCGATGCCAAGATCCCGCGCTCCGATCGCGAAGGCTGGCCGCTCGTTGTCCGCGGCGACCAGGTGGTTGCCGTGCCCGGGCTCGTCGAGGCGGAGGAGGTGACCGCAGCCCGTGTCGCAGACTGATCTCGAGCGCGCCGTCGGCGAGACGCTGATCGGGGCCGACGAGCTGCAGGATCGCATCGCCGAGCTCGGTCGCGAGATCTCGGCCGACTACGCAGGACGGGAACTGCTGCTCGTCGGCGTGCTGAAGGGCGCCGTGTTCTTCATGGCCGACCTGATGCGCGCGCTGACCGTACCGTGCGAGATCGACTTCATGGCGATCTCGAGCTACGGGGCTGCCACCGACTCCTCGGGCGTCGTTCGCATCCTCAAGGACCTCGACATCAACATCGAGGGCCGACACGTCCTCGTCGTCGAGGACATCATCGACTCCGGCCTCACCCTGTCCTACCTCCTGCGCAACCTCGAGTCGCGCGAGCCCGCCACCCTCGAGATCTGCGCGCTCCTCACCAAGCCGGAGCGGCGGGAGATCGACGTTCCCGTCCGCTACATCGGCTTTGAGATCCCTAATAAGTTCGTGATCGGCTACGGGCTCGATTTCGCCGAGCGGTACCGGAATCTCCCGTATGTAGGCGTCTTGCACGCCGACTTGATGCCCGAAGGGGCTTAACGGCCGCCCCGCCGGGAAAGGGTCATCCGAGGCCACGGGGAACATCCACCCGGCTACCATGAACGAAGAACAAACGTGAATCGTTTTCTCCGCAGCGCGTTCTTCCCGCTCCTCGTGATCGTCGTGCTGGTCTGGCTTGCGAGCCAGACCCTGATCCCGAAGTCGTCGAACGCCGACAAGCTGACGACTTCCGGCGCGATCACCGCCGTTAAGGATCACCTCGTCACCTATGCCGACTTCAACCCGAGCAAGCGCTCGATCTCGCTGAAGCTCGAGAGCGGCAAGAAGGCGACGGTCCACTACGCCTCCGACCAGGCGCAGCTGCAGTTCCAAAACGAGCTGACGGCGGCCGGGGTCAATTGGGACTCGAAGGGAACGGGCGGCTTCTCGTGGACGGCGCTGATCGGCTCGTTCCTGCCGTTCCTGCTCCTGATCGGCTTCTGGATCTTCCTGATGAACCAGGTGCAGGGGGGCGGCTCGAAGGTGATGAGCTTCGGCAAATCGCGCGCGAAGCGGATGGCGCCGGACTCGCCGAAGATCGGCTTCAAGGACGTCGCGGGCGTCGACGAGGCGGTCGAAGAGCTGCAGGAGATCAAGGAGTTCCTCGAGAACCCGAAGAAGTTCCAGGCGCTCGGCGCGAGCATCCCCAAGGGCGTGCTGCTGTACGGCCCGCCCGGCACCGGTAAGACGCTGCTCGCGCGCGCGGTCGCCGGTGAGGCGGGTGTGCCGTTCTTCTCGATCTCCGGGTCCGACTTCGTCGAGATGTTCGTCGGCGTCGGCGCGTCGCGCGTCCGCGACCTGTTCGAGCAGGCGAAGCAGGCGGCGCCGTGCATCGTCTTCATGGACGAGATCGACGCCGTCGGCCGTCACCGCGGCGCGGGCCTCGGCGGCGGTCACGACGAGCGCGAGCAGACGCTCAACCAGCTGCTCGTCGAGATGGACGGCTTCGAGATGAAGGACAACATCATCCTGATCGCCGCGACGAACCGGCCGGACATCCTCGACCCGGCGCTGCTTCGCCCAGGCCGCTTCGACCGGCAGATCGTCGTCGACCGGCCCGACCGGAACGGCCGCCGCAAGATCCTCGAGGTGCACTCGAAGGGCAAGCCGCTCGCGTCGGCGATCGATCTCGATTCGCTCGCAGCAGGCACGCCCGGCTTCACGGGCGCCGATCTGCGCAACCTCGTCAACGAGGCGGCGCTGCTCGCAGCGCGGCGAGGGAAGAAGGTGATCGAGCAGGAGGAGCTCGAGGAAGGGATCATGCGCGTGATCGCAGGGCCGGAGAAGAAGGCCCGCCTGCTCTCGGAGAAGGAGCAGCGCATCACGGCGTACCACGAGATGGGCCATGCGCTCGTCGGCCACTTCCTCGAGAACACCGACCCGGTGCACAAGATCACGATCGTGTCGCGCGGGCAGGCGCTCGGGCTGACGATCTCGCTGCCGACCGAGGACCGCTATCTGACGACGCGCACTGCGCTGCTCGAGCTGATCGCGATGACGATGGGCGGCCGTGCGGCGGAGGAGCTCGTGTTCAACGAGATCACCACTGGTGCCGCGAACGACATCGAGAAGGTCACGTCGACGGCGAAGCAGATGGTGATGCGCTTCGGAATGTCGGAGAAGCTCGGTCCGCGCGTCCTCGGGCGCAACCACGACATGCCGTTCCTCGGCCGCGAGATGGGCGCCGAGCCCGACTACTCCGAGGAGGTCGCGCGCGAGATCGACGACGAGATCCGGCGCATCATCGAGGAGGGTCACGACCTCGCGATGCGCGTCCTGCGCGAGCACATCGACGACCTCCACCGGATCTCGCAGATCCTGATCGAGCGCGAGACGATCGACAAGGATCAGTTCGAGCGCCTGCTCGCCGGCGAGTCCGAGGACGCGGTGTTCCCGCCGGAGCCCGAGCCGCCGGCAGAGGAGCCCGCGCGCGAGCCCGAGCGTCGCCCGCAGGTGAAGCCGCGGCCGTTCCCGCTCCCGGGCGGCGCGGCCATGCAGCCGCCAGAACCCGAAGCCAGCTAGGTCAGCTCTAGGTCTCTGCGATCGGCCGGCCGACGACGAGCGCCTCGCGCAGCTCGGGTTCGAGCTCCGCGTAGTGCGCGTCGGGAAGGACGCCGAGCGCGTCGAGCGTCTTCGAGTAGAAGCAGCGCGCCGCCGCGGCGAGCGCGACGTCCATGATCTCGTCGTCGGAGAGCCCGAGCCCGCGTAGGCGGTCGAGATCGCGCTCGTCGATCGACGTCGCGTCGTCGACGACGTGCTCGGCAAAGTCCATCACCGCGACGTCGACCTCGTCGAGGCCCGCAGTGTGATGGTTGCGCGCGATCGCGGCGACCGGCTCGCCGAAGCGCTCGGCAAGCACGCTTCCGTGCGCGAGGCAGCAGTAGCTCGAGCGTAGGCGGCGCGCCGCGGCGAGCGTCGCGAGCTCGTAGCGGCGCAGGTCCATGTTCGCCTTGATGGCCGTGTTGAGCCCGACCCAGGCTTCCTGGACGTCGGGGCGGGACTCGAAGGCCCGCTCGTTGTTCGTTGTCATTCCTGCATTATCGGCTCGTGCCCGAACGCGTGCCGCTGCAGGAGCGCTTTTCCGCGCCGAGCGTGATGGGCGTGATCAACGTCACCCCCGACTCGTTCTCCGACGGCGGCCTGCACCTGCGCGTCGAGCCGGCGGTGACGGCGGCGTGGGGGATGCTCGAGGCGGGCGCGGCGATCGTCGACGTCGGCGGCGAGTCGACGCGGCCCGGGTCGCTCGGAGTCTCCGCCGACGAGGAGCTCGCGCGGGTCGAGCCGGTGCTCGCCGACCTCGGCGGCGCACCGGTGTCGGTCGACACGTCGAAGGCTGCGGTCGCGCGGCGCGCACTCGAGCTGGGTGTCGAGCTCGTGAACGACGTGACGGCACTGCGTCACGACCCGGAGCTCGCGGGTGTCGTGGCCGATGCCGGCGCGTATCTCTGCCTCATGCACATGCAAGGCGAACCGCGGACGATGCAGGAAGACCCGCGCTACGACGATGTCGTCTCGGACGTGAAGCGCTTTCTCGAGGAGCGGCTCGCGTTCGCGGTGTCGGAGGGGATCGACGAGGAGCGCGTGTGCCTCGATCCGGGGATCGGGTTTGGCAAGACCGCAGCGCACAACTTCGAGCTCGTCCGCCGGCTCGGTGAGCTCGTCGCGATCGGCCGCCCCGTGCTCATCGGCCTGTCGCGGAAGAGCAGCTTGGGAACGCTGACGGGAACGCCGCGCGGAACGCTCGCGGCCTCGGTCGGCGCCGCGGTGGCCGCGTTCGAGCGCGGGGCGACGATCCTGCGCGTGCACGATGTGCGCGAGCACGTCGAGGCGCTGGCCGCGGCGAGCGCGGTGCGCGGATGATCGTCGAGCTCCACGGACTCGAGGTGCACGGTCACCACGGCGTGTATCCGGAGGAGCAGCGCGAGGGGCAAGCCTTCTGGTTCGACGTCTGGCTCGAGGTCGGCGGCCGCGGTGCCGACGATCGCATCGAGGGAGCGGTCGACTACACGCAGGTCGCGAACGCGATCCGGGAGCTCTCCGCAACTCGGCGCTTCGATCTGCTCGAGGCGCTCGCAACCTCGGCGGCCGATCTGCTCCTCGAGCGCTTTCGACCGGAGAGCGTGCGCGTCCGGGTCCGCAAGCAGCCGGCGGGGCTCGAGGTCGAGTACAGCGCGGTGACGGTCGTGCGCCCGTGACCCTCGCGTACGTCGGTCTGGGCGCGAACCTCGGCGACCGCGAGGCATCGATTCTCCGCGCCGCGGAGCTGGTCGACGCGGTTCGCCTCTCGCCGATCGTCGAGACCGAGCCGTGGGGCTACGCCGAGCAGCCGCGGTTCTTGAATGCCGCCGCCGAGCTTGACACGGACGAGGGCCCCCGCGCGCTCCTCGAGCGGCTGCTCGAGGTCGAGCGCCGTCTGGGGCGTGTCCGCACGGCCCTACGCTACGGCCCGCGCACGATCGATCTCGATTTGCTCCTCTACGGCGACGAGCGGGTGTCCGAGCCCGGCCTCGAGGTTCCGCATCCGCGCCTGCACGAGCGGCGGTTCGTGCTGGAGCCGCTCGCGGCGCTCGTTCCGGAGCTGAAAATCCCCGGAAACGGCACGGTCCTGGAAGCACTTGCAGGGCTACAATCCGACGCGTGAGCCACCTCGACGAGCTGGACGAATTCGAGGCCGAGGCCGAGCTGCGGCTGAAGAAGGAGTACAGCGCGGTCTTCAGCCTGTTTCGCTACTGCGTGCTGACGCAGGACGCGACGTATCTCTGCAACCGGCTCGACATGCAGTACGTGCCGCAGCCGAACTACCCGTTCTTCCATCTGAAGATGGAGGATGTCTGGGTGTGGGACAAGAACCGCCCGACGCGCATGATCCCGCGCGCCGAGGTCTACACCTCGAGCGACGTGACGATCGAGGAGCTGCGCGGCGAGGGCGACGAGCCGATCCTCACCGCCGAGGCGCT
>Ga0070741_10016459_pt1 | contig 12322 bp, 9 predicted proteins | sample Coa_R1_4_FD_66440 | JGI IMG/M metagenome (GOLD analysis project Ga0070741, IMG submission 66440) | Surface soil microbial communities from Centralia Pennsylvania, which are recovering from an underground coalmine fire - Coalmine... | ecosystem: Environmental > Terrestrial > Soil > Unclassified ...
GCGTGCGCTCCAACCAACCATCGCGAGCATATGCGCGCGCTGATCCACGGCGTGATATGCGACCCCGCACAGGCAACCCTGATCGCCCGGGACAACACCAACGATGGAAGGCCCGGACGCTACGAGCTGTATCGCACCGCAGGCGGCCACTATTTCGTGGAGTCGCGCATCGACGGCGATATCGCGCTCAACCTCGTCTCCGACGACGAGGCATCGAGGCTCTACAGCGACATGACGCAGCACCGGGGTCATTACGCGATGGTCCTCTCGAACTGAAGCACGCCCTTGGAATGGCCCGGGGGGTGAGCACTTTGTCCCCCCGTCACTCCCCGGCCTTCCATTCTCCGCCCATCAACTCCTCCGCGAGGACACCGGAAGTCAGCTTCCGGTGTCCTTCTTTCCGATCCGGTAACGAAGGTCGCAGTACCGCGCGCCCTTTTCGCAGCGATGGCGCGCGGCGCCGATCTGCCGGCGCATCTCGCGCATCACGGGCAACAGGACCTCGGCCTGGATCTTCACCTGTTCGAGAAGCGTGAGCTTGTCGCCGGGGTCGGAAGAGGATTGCCGGCGGAATCCATCGTCGTTCACCTCGCGCGTAAATTCCGACGTACGCCGCGGCCGCGGTCATGCGGGGCGGCGGAAATGATCCGCAATCACCTGCGCGACGCAGCAGGTCAGGTTGCGCGCGGTCGGCAGATGAAGGAATTCGTTGGGGCCGTGGGCGTTGGAATGAGGCCCGAGCACGCCCGTGATCATGAACTGCGCGTCGGGAAACCTCTCCCCGAGCATCGCCATGAACGGAATCGTGCCGCCGAGCCCCATGTAGGCAAGCGGCTTGCCGAAAAACGCGCGCGACGCCTCGTCCATCGAGGCCCGCAGCCATCCCGCGAACTCCGGCGCGTTCCATCCGTCCGCCTCCCAGTCGGGCTCGAAGGAGACCTTCGCGCCGTAAGGCGGATCGTGCTCGAGAAGTTCCTTCATCCTGGCGGTCGCGCGGCGCGCGTCGCAATTCGGCGGAAGCCGCATCGAAAGCCTCAGCTTCGTCATCGGGCGCAGCACGTTGCCGGCGTTGGATGCGGGCGGAAGGCCTTCGGCGCCGAGAATCGACAGGGCCGGACGCCACGTGCTGTTGAGGATCATCTCCACCGGATCCGTCGTGACCGGGCGCACGCCTTCGAGCAGCGGCAGGCCGTGGCGCGAGCCGCGCAGCGCGGCCGCCGCGCGAATCTCCTTCATCCGGTCCGCGGGAACCTCGACGTTGAAGGCGGGGTCGGCGACCGCTCCCGTGTCGGCATCCTCGATTCGATCGAGCAGGCGGCGGGCGATTCGGAACGAATCCGCCACCTGTCCGCTCGCTCCCGAATGGATTCCTTCCGACAGGAGCCTGACCGTCAGCGTTCCTCCCGCAAGCCCGCGCAGCGAGGTCGTGCACCATAGCTGCTCGTAGTTCTCGCATCCGGAATCCAGCGCGATAACCAGGCTCGGCTTTCCGATCCGATCGGCAAGGAGCTCGATGTAATGCGGAAGGTCGAAGCTTCCGCTTTCCTCGCAGGCCTCGATGATAATCGTGCATCGGGCGTGCGGAATTCGATTGGCGCGCAGCGCGCCGAGCGCGGCGATGCATGCGAACAGCGAATAGCCGTCGTCGGCGATTCCGCGTCCATAGAGCCGATCGCCTTCGATCACCGGCCGCCACGGGTCGAGCCCCTCGCGCCATCCCGCCATCTCCGGCTGCTTGTCGAGATGGCCGTAGAGGAGGATGCGGTCCTCGGAGGCGCCGGGCGCGTCGATTATCACGAGGGGAGTGCGCCCTTCGATCCGGACCACATCGAGCTTCATCCCTTCGAACATGTGCGCGCGGGCCCATTTGACGAGGAGGTCGACGGCGCGATCCATGTGGCCGTGCGCGGCCCAATCGGGATCGAACGCCACCGACTTGTTGGGAATTCGCCCGTACTCGACAAGGGCGGGAACGATCGACCGTTCCCACAGGGGATCGACAAACTTGCGGATGGCGCCGATGGTCATGAGACCTACCCTACTTGGGGAAAGGATGCGGCGCAAAACGCGCATCGGCAAAAACGGATCTTGAAATTCCGGCGCCAATCGCCGACCGTAGGAGCATCAAATCCTCCCCAAAGGCGGTCTTCCCATGGGCACCAGCGACAACAGTTCGCCGTATCGATGGGTAATCGAAGCGCTTTTGCTGCTCGCGCTCGTCAGCCAGACCCTGACCTGGCTCGCGCCCGCTCCCCTGCTCAGTCCGATAATCAAGGACCTCGGAATCCATCTCGGCGACGCCGGCCTGATAATCTCGATCATCGCCCTCTGCATCGCGGTCTTCTCGCTCGCCGGCGCGCTGGTCGCCGAAAGGCTCGGCGCGCTCCGATCGCTGATAATCGGACTGTGGATGCTGGCGACAGGCGGCGTGCTGAGCGGGTATGCGCCGAACTTCGCGATGCTGCTCGGATGCCGCATCGTGGAGGGAATCGGGTTCGGATTGCTGATCGCGCCGCCCGCGACGCTGGTGATGCAATGGTTCGGGGAGCGCGAATGGCCCTATATGAACACGCTGAACGCGGTCGCGCCCTTCATTGGGCTGACCGCGGCCTTCGCGATGACGGGGCCGGTGTATGCGATGATGGGGGAGCGATGGCGCAGCGTGCTGCTCGCCTACGGAATCTTCGTCGCGGGCGTCGCGCTGCTATGGACCATCCTCGGCCGCACCCACTCCTCGCAGCGGCATGGCACGGGCCACGGCGCGGAGAAGGGGCTGATGCGCGAGGTGCTCGGGATGCGCAATATCCGCGTGATCGCGGTCGCGCTGTTCTGCGGGATGTGGGTGTTCCAGCTCTACAGCGCGTTTTTGCCCGAGTTCTTCGAAACCGTGCGCGGGATGTCGCTGGAGCGGGCGGGCGCGCTTACCGCGCTCATCCCCTTCACCGGAATATTCGCCGCCGCCGGCGCGGGCGTGCTCACCGGCGCCATCGGCCTTAGAAGGCCGTTCATGTATCCGATGCAGATCCTGTTCGGGGCGGGATGCCTTGGCGCGGTGACCTTCACCAACCCGGCGGCGATTCGCCTTTCCCTGGTCCTGCTCGGAATCGGCTCATCCGCGCTCCTGCCCACGCTGTTCACGCTGGTGATGGAACTTCCGGGGATGACACCGACCAAGGCGGGCACGGGACTCGGGGTGATATGGGCCGCGGGATACGCGGGAGCCTTCCTTTCTCCATTCATATGCGGAGCGATCGCCGGACGGGTCGGACTGGCGGCGGTGATGGAGGGATCGCTGATATTCGCGATCGTCGCGATCGTCGGATTCTACCTGGTTCCCGAAACCGGGCCGGGCCGCGCGCGCGCCGCCGCTCCCGCCGCATCCGGCGTCGGCGAGGCGCGCCAGGTCTAACCGCGCCCGCGCCGGAGGATCTGGAGGCTTACGAGCCGCGCCACCAGCACGGCGATATAGAACTGCCCCACCATCGCCTCCAGCGCCGACAGATTCTGCGTAAGCGGAACAAGGGCGCTGATGTCGCCGTAGCCGACGGTGGTGAGGGTCACGAGGCTGTAATAGACGAGGCGCAGAAACTCGACTTGAAAGACCGCGAAGCTCCGCGCCCGCGGCATCGCAAGATTGAACGAGCGCCCGTCCATCGACTGGATAATGAAATAAAGCGCACCCCACGTGATGCCGATCATCAGGTATCCGCAGATCGCGCCGCCGATCGTGTCCGCGCTCACCTGCTCCGTAGCCATCAGGTCGCCAAGGATCAGCGCGGTGACGTACGCGAGGAAGGCGAAGGTGAAAATTCCCGAAACGGTCACCACCGCGAGATCGCTCGATGGAAGCGCAATCGCCCTCGGCGCCTCGGCCATCGCGCCCAGCACCGCGAGGATCGCGAGATCGCGCCGGTTTCCGCCCGCAACCCATACGCCCGAGATCAGCACCGCCAGCGACACGAGATCGATCGCGGCCGCGCCGAACCATACGCCTTCGAACACGGGCACCACGGCCGACAGCAGCAGAAGGGAAATCAGCAGCGGGCGGTACCGGGTCCGCCGCGAACCTCCTCCCAGGGCAGGTATTGTCATCGGCGTTGTGGCCGCCGCGTGCGGGGCGGCGATGCGTATGGCGGCCGGTGATTGCGGCGGGCGTTCACGCGGACGCGCAATCGGGGCACGTGCCGCGGAAGACGATATCCACCCCCGCGACCGCGAAGCCGTGGCGCTCGGCGCGCGGCAGCGTGACCTCGCCCCTTGCCGCCACGTCGCGCACCATCCCGCATCGCTCGCATACCAGGTGCTGATGCGGGCGGACGGCGTTGGGATCGTAGCGGCGCGGGCCGTCATCGAGCGCGATCTCGCGCACCTCGCCCATCGCGCGGAACTGGTTGAGCGTGTTGTAGACGGTGGCGCGGCTGATTTCCGGAAGCAGCGCCACGGCGCGCTCGAACACCTGCTCGGCGGTCAGATGAACGTGCTCGCCTTCGAGCGCCTGGGCGACGGCGCGCCGCTGCGCGGTCATCCGGATTCGGCGGCTGCGGAGCCGTTCGAGGAGGGAGGGCGGTGCCCCTGATTTTCCTGCGGTCTTCATCCCTGTTCGCGCCGGGGATCATCCCCGGCATTCCGATCGTAACAGAAGCGGGACTTGACTCAAATGCGTCCTGATTTAGAATAAGTCTAAACAAGGACCGCTTTCAACCTGAGAGAGGAGAACCTGTTTCGATGAAGCGAATCCTCACCACCGACGGCGGAATGCCGGTAGCCGACGATGCCAACTCGCAGACCGCCGGAGCAGGCGGCCCCGTCCTCCTTCAGGACCATCATCTCATTGAAAAACTCGCCCGCTTCGACCGCGAGCGCATCCCCGAACGCGTGGTTCACGCCCGCGGCTCCGGCGCCTACGGCTATTTCGAGGTGACCGCCGACGCATCGCGATGGACCCGGGCGGCGTTCATGGCGCCGGCCGGCAAACGCACCGAGGTCTTCGTCCGCTTCTCGACGGTGGCGGGCGAGCGCGGCTCGGCGGACACGGTGCGCGATCCGCGCGGATTCGCGAGCCGCTTCTACACCGAGGAGGGCAACTACGACCTGGTCGGGAACAACACCCCTATCTTCTTCATCCGCGACCCGCTCAAGTTCCCCGACTTCATCCATTCGCAGAAGCGCGATCCGCACACCAACATGCAGGAGGCGGACAACGCGTGGGACTTCTTCTCGCTGAGCCCCGAGGCGACCCATCAGTTCACGTGGCTGTTCGGCGACCGCGGCATTCCCGCAAGCTATCGCAACATGGACGGCTTCGGCTCGCACACCTTCCAATGGACCAACGCGGCCGGCGAGATCTTCTGGGTCAAGTACCACTTCAAGACCGACCAGGGGATCAAATGTCTTGCGGCGCAGGAGGCGCAGCGAATCGCGAGCGAGGATCCGGACTATTGCCAGCGCGACCTGATGGGTGCGATCGAGCGCGGCGAATATCCGTCATGGACCCTTAAGATGCAGATAATGCCGGCGTCGGATGCGCCGCGCTATCGTTTCAATCCCTTCGACCTCACGAAAGTGTGGCCGTATCGCGATTATCCGCTGATCCCCGTCGGCAGGCTCGTGCTGAATCGGAATCCCGAAAATTACTTCGCCGAGGTAGAGCAGGCCGCATTCAATCCCGCCCATTTCGTCCCCGGTATCGGCCCGTCGCCGGACCGGATGCTGCAGGGAAGGCTGTTCGCCTACGGAGACACGCAGCGCTACCGGCTCGGGATCAATCACACGATGCTGCCGGTGAACCGGCCGCACGCGCCGGTGGACAACTACGGGCGCGACGGCGCGATGCGATTCGACGGCAATCATCGCGGGGCGAAGAACTACGCACCCAACAGCTTCGACGGGCCGCGCGACACCGGCAGGCCGGTATGGGCGCCGACCGAGGTGAGCGGCGCCGCCGCAAGCCACGCGCCCGTCCATCACGCCGAGGACAGCGATTTCTCGCAGGCGGGCGCGCTTTACCGGCTGATGAGCGAAGCGGAAAAGGAGCGGCTGATTGACAATATCGCGGCAAGCCTGTCGCGCGTCTCCCGCGACGACATCATCGAACGCTCCATCTCTCATTTCCGAAACGCCGATCCCGACTGCGGCGAGCGCCTCGCCCGCGCCGTCGATCGGCGGCGAAAGCCGCGACGAAGCCAAGGGACGCAACCGTTCGTGAACTACAGGAGGTAAACCACCATGAACAAGACCAGGAACGATCTTCCCGAGAAAACCCGCAAGGCGATGGTTGAGATGCTCAATGCGAGGCTCGCCGACAGCTTCGACCTGATGCATCAGGCCAAGCAGGCCCATTGGAACGTCAAGGGCGAGAACTTCATCGGGCTTCACAAGCTGTTCGACGAAATCGTCGACGATGCCGAGGAGTACACCGATCTGATCGCGGAGCGCGTCCTCCAGCTCGGCGGCATCGCCGAAGGCACGGTCCATCAGGTCGCCCGCCGAAGCCAGCTCAAGGAATATCCGCACGAGGCGCACGCGCAGGAGCAGCACGTCGAGGCGCTGGCCTCGGCGCTGGCGGCCTACGGCAAGAGCGTGCGCAAGGCGATCGACGAGGCGGACGAAATCGGCGACAAGGACACGGCGGACATCTTCACCGAGATCTCGCGCGGAACCGACAAGTGGCTGTGGATGGTCGAGGCGCACCTGGGCTGAAGAAATCGGCGCCGTCCGCCGATCGCGCACTGATCGGCGGACGGCCGCGCCCCGACCGGCCTTGCATCGCGCGGGCAACTGGGCAACGTTGCTCGGGCACATGGAGGTTTCCGAATCCGCGACCACATCGAGCGCCGGCGAGGCCCGCGCGCTCGAATTATTCGACTCCCCGCGCGCATGGCGGATGACCGTGGCGGCGTTCGTCGCGATGTTCGCGTCGTACGGCATCGCGTACAGCTTCGGCGCGTTCTTCAAGCCGATGGCGGAGGAGTTCGGCGCGCCCCTCAGCCAGACCTCCTTCGTCTTCTCCCTGACCGTGTTCGTGTGGTCGATGGCCGGTTCGGTCGCGGGCCATCTCGCCGATCGTCTGGGCCCGCGAACCGTGGTCGCCGCCGGCGCGCTCGCGATGGCTTCGGGGCTCATCCTCACCGCGTTCATCGACCGCCTCTGGGTCGGCTATCTCACCTACAGCCTCGGCGTCGGCATCGGAATCGCCGCCGCGTACGTGCCGATGGTGGCGGTGGTCGGGGGATGGTTCCTCAGGCGGCGCAATTCCGCCCTCGGAATCGCCGTGGCCGGAATCGGATGCGGCACGGTGACGGTGGCGCCAATCGCCGCCGCGCTGATCGAGCGTCTCGGATGGCGCCAAACGGACATCGTGTTCGGCGTGGCGGCCGCGGCGATCCTCCTTGGATGCGCCGCGGTGGTCGAGCGGCCGCCGGTCCACGTCGTTCCAAGCGAGATCAAGGTCGGCGAGGCGATTCGCACGCCGGCCTTCGGCTTCCTCTATATCAACTCCTTTCTTTCCTCGCTGGCGCTGTTCGTTCCGTTCGTCTATCTGCCCGCGTTCGCGCATGAGCACGGGATAAGCGAGGTGGCGGCGGCCGCGCTGGTCGGAGTGATCGGCGGCGCGAGCGTAGCGGGGCGGCTCGGGCTGGGCGCGATGGCGGATCGGTTCGGCGCGATCTTTCTGCTCAAGGCCTGCTACCTCGTCCTTGCCGGAAGCTTCGCGATATGGCTTGCGGGAGCCTCGTATCCGGTCCTGGTGGCTTTCGCGCTCGTGCTCGGCGCGGGTTACGGCGGCTTCGTCGCGCTCTCGCCCGCCGTGCTCGCCGAACTTTTCGGCGTGAACCGGCTCGGCACGGTGATGGGAATCCTGTACACGAGCGGCGGCGTGGGCGCGCTGCTCGGCCCTCCGCTGGCCGGGATGATCATCGATCGGACCGGCAGCTATCGATGGGCGATCGTGTACTCGCTGCTGGGCGCGCTCGCATCCTACGCGGTCCTGCTTCCGCTCAAGGACCGCGATCGAGACTAGCACCGCCGGGCTTCACGCGCGCCGCGAGGCATAGCGCGCAAGGGAGGCGAGCCGGACCGCGGCGCGCCCGATCGGCATCAGCGCGACGTGCCCGAGCTTTCCAAACGGCAGCCACACCATCAGCAGCTCCACGCATACAAGATGAGCGGTTAGAAGCGCCCGATACGGCGCCATCATCGCGCCGCCTCCGACGTGCGGATACGCCGTCATCCCCGTAATCACCGCAGCGAACACGAGCGTCCAGCTCAGGTAGTCGTCGAATGCGGAGAACGCGCTCGGCTGCGGAGAGAGAATGCGATGGGCGATAACGGCGACCATCGCCGCCGCCGTCACCGCGCCGGCAAAAAGAACGATCGCGGTCGGAAGGGCGGGCCATGACAGTCCTGTCAGTTCGCGGATCACGACGATGTGCCCGGAGAAGCCGAAAATCGCCGTGAACAATCCAGCGTGCATCGCGTAGCTGTCCAGTTGCCATCGCGCGTTCGGGACATGAAACGCCTTGCGCACCCAGTAGAGATCGCGCTCGCGGCCACCCGCGATGATCCGTCCGAGGCGCCAGCACATTCCGAACACCATGATCGTGAGCGACCATCGAAGTCCCGGTCCGCGCGCGAACACGAGCAGATCCGTCATCGCCGCCTCCGCTTCCATCCGGCGGCGAATCCGGCAACCAGGCCCGCCATCAGCCCCAGGATCGCCGCGCCGGCCCATCGGCGGCGCCGGTTCCACGGCGTGACATAGGGCGGCATAAGCTGCCCGCGTGCGCTCATCTTCTCCATCACGAGGTGGCAATCGAAGCAGGCGAGTTCCTGAGCGCCGTGGGTGCGCGCATGCCAGAACATCTCGTCGTGACAATCGAGGCATACGCGATTGGCGGCTTCGATCGACTGGCCGCGGTCGATGCGGAATTCGATGAGGCCGCCGACGCCGGTGCCGCCGCCGACGATCGCGTGATTGCTGCCCGGCCCGTGGCATCCCTCGCATCCGCGCCGCTCGATGTCGGTTTGGGGATCGAGCAGGAAGCGCCGGCCCATCTTCGTCTTCGCGAATTCGTTCGCGATATCCATGTGGCAGGCGTAGCAGTAGGCGTTGCCGATGTATTGCGGCCTGGCGAAGTAGCCGGGAGAAGCCTGCGTCATCGGCGCGGGGACCTCTTCGATCCTGTCGGCGCCATCCTCGTGCGCGCGGGCGGGAGCCGCCGCGAACACGAGGATCGCGAAGGCGGAGAGAAGGGCCGCGCTGATGCGATGAATGAGGGTGGTCACGGCTGCGATGCGCAAGTACCGCGGCATCGCAGGCACCGTAACAGAAAAATCGAATCTTTTCGCCGCCTTGCGGGCGGCATCCAAGCTTGTTGTCTTCGGGATTTAACCGGGATGCGGCGTTGCGCCGACGCCGCCCGATCCCCGGCGGAGTGCCGGGAGTTCCAGGACTATCCGCTCCGGCCCGCCTCCTTCATCGCGGGCGCGGGCCGCCGACACTCGCCGTCAACCGCCGATCGTGCACTGGCCGCGGAACATCGCGCCCGGCGCCAGCCTCATCTGCGGCGCGGTCGCCGAGCCGCTCAGCTTCCCGGACGAACTCATCTCGAGATCCCTGCGCGCGAGCACGTCGCCGGTGACGCGGCCCGCGATCACGACCGTCTCGCCCGAGATCCTGGCGTTGGCGACGCCGCTTTCGCGGATGATCACGCGCGCCGCTTCGAGCTCGCCCTCGATCTCGCCCTGAACCACCACGGTTCCGGCAAACTTGAGCTGACCCGAGAAACGCGACTCCTTGGTGATCTCGAAAACGCTGCCGTCCGCTTCGCGCATCGTCGTGCGGGCAAGGCCGTCGATGTGCGATGTGGGTTGGGAACGAACCTGTTCTTCCGGCATGGCCGACTCCTCCAATGGTGAATGCGTACTCCAAATCCAGGCTGTTTCGCCACCCGCGTCCTCGACAGTTGTCCCCTCGACGGCCCGCGATGTGGATTCCGCTTCCGCCTCCATGACCGTGTGCGGTTCCTCTTGAGCGGAACGGTGGTCTTCCCCGAGCGCCGGCGGATTAGGGGCTTCGTTTACGAAAGCATCGATCGCGCGATCGTCCGCGGCGATCATCTCCGCTGACGGCGATTCTTCAGGCGCTCGAATGGCGGCCGGCCCGGAGACTTCCGAATGATCGATGAGCTCAGGCTCGGATGAAGCGGACGGCGAGAATTCAGTCCGCGGTTGCGGTTCGACGTCGACGCCGGACCGCTCATTCGGGAGCATCGCTTCGTATTCCGAAGGCGCGCCGGTGTCGGCGGCCGGTTCGGGTTCGCACACGTCATCGGATTCGGAACCGGTGGCCGCCTCGCGATTCGGCGGTTCGGGCTCCTTGAAGGCTTCCGCAATCGATTCCGCCTCCGGCGCCGCCTGCCGGCTCTCGGGGAAAACGGATACCGCCGAATCCGTCTTCGACTCGGCGTTGTCGCGCTTTCGAGAAATGCCGCGGATCAATGAAAGATTCCGAATTCTTTTCGCGATCGAACCGGCCTGGGCTGAGAATTGCTTCGACGATCCGTCGGAGGAGGAAGAAAACGGCGGCTGTCCGAACTTTGATCCCATGCGCGCTCCGCCGTCATCCGCCAAAGGAGCATCCACGCCCCTCGGTTCCGATGCGTAGTACTGGTAGTAGTAGCGCGCCCCGCCGGAGTCGCCGGTTTTGTTGAGGACGAGGCCGAGGATTTTGGCGCGGGCGTACTGGAGGCGGGCAAGTGCGGAGCGCACCTGCTGCTTGGGCGAGTCGGAGCGGGCCACGATGATGACCCCGTCGACCAGGCTCGCCAGCAGCGCGCTCTCCGAGGTCTGCATCACCGGGGTGCTGTCGATGATCACGTAGTCGTACATCCCCTCCAGCTCTCCCAGCACCGCCCGCATCCGCTCCGACCCCAAAAGCTCGCTCGGATTGGGCGGAATCTCCCCGGAGGTCAGGATGTCCAGCCCCTCGATCTCGGTCGGCCGGATGGTGTCGCGCAGCTCCCGCGCCCCGGTCAGCACCTCGGTCAGCCCGAAGAAGTTGTCCAGCGCGAACAGGTCGTGGCAGCGCGGCAGCCGCAGGTCCGCGTCCACCAACACCACCTTCTTGTGCGTCATCGCCAGCATCGTCGCCAGGTTCACCGCCGTGATGGTCTTGCCGTCCCCCTTCACCGCGCTCGTGATCAGCGCCGTGCGCGGCGGACCGCCCGCCCGCGACAGCACGAACGCCGTCCGCAGCATCCGGTACGCCTCTCCCGCCGCCGAATACGACCCGTACGACAGCACGATCTCCCGGCTGTAGTCGCCCATCTGCCCCCCCTGCCGCCGCGGCCCCGAACCCCGCAGCGAGTACACGTTGCCGCTCCCGGCTCCAAGGAAGTCCGGGATCACTCCCAGGCTCGGGATCCCAAGGTAGCGCTCGACCTCCTCCACGTCCTTGAGGCTGTTGTCCAGCCGCTCCAGCACGAACGCCAGCCCCACTCCTCCCATCAGCCCCGCCACCAGCGCCAGCAGCACTCCTCGCATCCGCTGCGGACTCGACGGCCCTCCTGGCACTCCCGCCCGGTCCACCACCGAGATGTCCGAGGCGTGCACGTCCGCCGTCACCTCCACGTCCTTCATCCGCTTGAGCACCGAGTTGTAAAGCTCGCGGTTGGTCTCCACCTCCCGCGCCAGAATCTGGTAGCGCACCGCCGCGTCGTTCAGCCCCATCGCGAACTCTTTCTGCCGGCGCAGCTCCTCCTCCAGCTCGTGCTCGTCCTTCTGCGCCTCCAGGTACTGCGCGTTCACGCTCGACACCACCGTCCCCTCTTCCGCCCCAATCGCCGCCCGCGTGTCCGCGATCCGCGCCCTCAGCGCCGCCATCGGCGGGTAGTTCGGCTTGAACTCCCGCCCCATCCCCGCGTACTCCTGCTCCAGCTCCGCCAGGTGGTCCTTGAGCTTCTGCACCACCCCGTTGTCCACCACCGCCGGCAGCGCGTCCGCGTGCCCCTGCTTTATCAGCGCCATCCGCGCCCCAAGGCTTATCGTGCGCAGATGCGCCTCCTGCAACTGCTCGCTCAGCTTGTTGAGCCGCTCCAGCACGATGTCGTCCTTGCCGTTTACGCTGATCAGCCCCGGCACTATCCCCTTGTCGCGCCGGTAGTCGTTGAGCGCCGCCTCCGACTCCTCCACCTTGCGCTTGAGCTCGCCCAGCTTGCCCCCCAAAAACCGCTCCGCCTCCTCGCTCGCCTGCGCGTTCAGCTCGATCCCCTGCGCGATGAACTGCCGCACGTGCGCGTTCGCCAGCCGCGCCGACAGCCCCGCA
>Ga0070741_10016460_pt1 | contig 12322 bp, 13 predicted proteins | sample Coa_R1_4_FD_66440 | JGI IMG/M metagenome (GOLD analysis project Ga0070741, IMG submission 66440) | Surface soil microbial communities from Centralia Pennsylvania, which are recovering from an underground coalmine fire - Coalmine... | ecosystem: Environmental > Terrestrial > Soil > Unclassified ...
TGGCTCCGCACCATGATCAGGAAGTGCCGGCTGAAATAGAAGTTCAAGAGCAGCCCACTTCCCCTGATCTATCAGAGGTGGTAGAATAGAGTTCAAGATGAACTATACGGCGAGTCAGAATATGAATACCTGGGTCGGCAGCCGCGCCTAGGCTTGGTCGTGGTTGTGCCTTGAACGACCCTCTTACCGAGAGCCATTCATACATTCAAAATAGATATTAGGAGGATAGAATCATGCGTGTTTTGAGTCGAGATCTGAAAACACACGTTGGTGAGAAGGTTATTGTTGAAGGATGGCTTCACAAAAAACGACTACTCGGTGGCCTCACTTTTATTAATGTCCGTGATCGTGGTGGCTTGATACAGGTTGTTGTCAAAGAAAGAGCCGAAGTCGAGAAGCTAAGAAGTCAACAAATTGGTACCGTATTACACGTTGAAGGCACGGTGGTAGAAGAGTCTCGTGCTCCTGGTGGAGTTGAGCTTCATGATGCCACGCTGCAAGTAATGGTGCCAGTGACTGAGGAGCCGCCGATTGAAATAGATAAACCGCTTAGCCATAAGCCGGAGCATCTCGATACCTTGCTCGACAATCGGGTTGTCGGGCTGCGTAATCTTCAAGAAACGAACATTTTCCGACTCCGGAGTGAACTCTTGCGGTATATCCGTGAGTTCCTATACAAAAACGACTTCGTTGAAATCAACACACCCAAATTAGTAGCTGGGGCTGCCGAAGGCGGAGCGGAAGTCTTCAAGCTTGACTATTTTGGCAAAGAGGCGACGCTTGCACAGAGCCCACAACTTTACAAACAAATCATGGTTGGCGTATTCGAACGGGTTTTTGAAATCGCTCCGGCTTTCAGAGCGGAGTTATCTGCTACAACCCGTCATGTATCTGAAGTAACCATGCTCGACATTGAAATGGGATACATCCAGGGGCATGAGGACGTGCTCAACATGGTACAAGACATGCTATATACGGTGCTAAGTCGGGTTTACGAAGAACACGGTGATGAGTTAAAACGCCTGAACGCTCCTGAATTGACGCTCAAACCTCACTTTCCGCGCTACTCAATGGCCCAAATCCATGATCTCTTCAGCAAAGAGACCGGCAAAGATACGACAAAAGAGCTTGACCTAACACCAGAAGAGGAAAAGTGGATCTGCCAGTACAGTAAAGACCACGATGGCTGCGAGGCGGTTTTCGCTACGGGACTACCGGCCGCGAAGATGAAGTTCTACCACATGGCAGAAGATGACGGCCAAACGGCGCGTTCAGCTGACCTACTATTTCGAGGAGTTGAATTGTCTACCGTGCCACAACGGGAGCACCGTCACGAGAAGCTCGTAGAGCAGATGAAGAAAGCCGGTATTGACCCGGACTCGCCTGGCTTTGCCCACTTTGTCACTGCCTTCAAGCACGGGTTGCCGCCGCATGGTGGCTGTGGCTTCGGTATAGACCGTCTTGTCGAGAAAGTCTTCGGGTTCAATAACATCAAGGAGGCAATCCTCTTCCCGCGTGACATAAATAGGCTTGCACCGTAACGTATCAAGCAGCAGATCTGCTGCAAAATTGTAACAGAGACGCACCTCAATCTCTTTCTTGGCGTATACTGAAGATATGGACGGAAAACACCCCCGTCAGTTACGCCCAGCAGAGTCTCAAGTGCATCATCAGACAGATGATGACGACTATAAGGCTGCTGCAAAAGGCCTCGACGAGCCAGTAGACTACAAGCAGTTTATGCCCAAGCTCAAGCCCGAGCGTAGAGTTATCAGGCGAACGGCCAAAATTGTCATCATTTCAGTGATTATCGCGGGTCTCGGTTATGGAGCCTACTACATCGGCTCGCACTATACATCCAATAACCCCATGCCCACTAAGGCGCCCACAACAACCACTTCGAGGAATAAACTCGAATCACCAACGCGAACATATACGTCCAGCAACCAAAATCTAACATTTAGCTATCCGGCTGATTGGAAAATCACTGAGACATCGACACTTATTACCGGCACGTCCCCGATTGTAAAGCTGACTAGTTACAATCACCGGTCGGTTAATGGTCGAATCACCTTTACCATCAGGGCTCAGAGTGGGACACTTCCCGAGTTTAAGGCTGGAGCCGCCATGGCAGTGCTACCTTCACAGATCGTTACTTACACATCGCCGGCCAGCGACCAGCGTGGCTCTACCTATATTAGTTTTCTCAGCTATGCAGACTCGAAAGGTTTCGGTATTGATGGAATATATATAACTGGCAACGCCGGCTACAAGACCGGCCAGAATGTGCCAGAATCGGACATCCAGGCAATCGATCCGGTAGTTTCGGTTACGTTTATGCAGTGCATAAACGAAGGGTGCGGCAGCACGAGTTCACTGGTTATCGCAACGAGCGATTGGTCTGACAAGAGCTTCTCTGCACCGCTCCTTGCGATGCTCGAATCACTCACTATTAGCTAGAGTTCCGGCTTATTATCACGAGACGCCCAAATATACCAACAGGCAATGGTTTCATATGGATGCCACTTCCGCTGCTTGGCAATCATTTTTACTTCTTCTGGCGAGGGTACTGACGCCAAGCCGTAGAGCTCCCTTATGCCAACCCGTATGCCAAGGTCACCGTAAGCTAGTACGTCCAGGCGCCCCATGCAGAACATAAGGAACATATGCGAGGTCCACTCGCCAATTCCTTTGACAGCGGTAAGCTTGGTTATGATATCTTTGTTATCCAGATCATCCAACTGCTCAAATTCAACTTTGCCGGCTATAACCTGATCTGCGAGGTCTCGGATATATGTCGCCTTGGCACGACTCAGCCCGGCAGCCCGCAGGGCCTCAACATCTTTTTGCAAAATCCTCTGAGGGCTCGGGAAGGTATCACCGAAAAGGGCAAGAAATCGATCGTGGATGCTACGGGCCGCTTTTACGCTTAACTGTTGGGATATAATCTCGCCAACCAATGCTTCGTAGTAGTTACGATGCGGCTGTATGCGCGCCGGCCCATATCTCGTTATAACTGGTGCCAGAATCGGGTCACTTTCCCTCAGGTAGGTGGCTGCCCTTTGTAGTTGCTCATCGAATATAGGAGTCATATAGCGTATTGTAGCAGTCAATCAAGTAGGTCGACTCTCATGTAAAGATTTGGCCACTTGTTTGTCGCAGTTTTTGCTAGACTACATTAAGGAGTTACCATAAGAAAATACCAGCACGTGCCCGACCAAAAAGATCAAGATGAGTCAAAAGCAGTACGCTCGGCGCCAGCAGTGCGTAAGGGCATGCTGTCGGAGCGTAAATTGCAGCCGTTATCTCCGCCGGCCGCGACAGCAGAACAGTCGAGCAAAATTACTGCACCAGATCCTGCTCAGGGTATATCCGTAGATATAACAGACAACACTGAGACTGATAAGGCGGTTGATGCGATTACGAGCGAAGAAGCTGACACTATTCTTGAGAATGAAGACGTAGCACGAGATGAAGCTGAAAGCAGGATACCGAAACATCGTATCCGCGCCTTTTTCTCGGCGTGGCTGGGAACAAAACGGGGCTGGAAATGGACACTTGTTATTCTCTTTATCGTTATTGTTGGGCTCAGCCTCATGCCGACTACTCGATACTGGATATTGAATAAGGTCGGTGTTCGCTGCAGTCTTTCACTCAATACGCTAGACGGTGACACTCAACTGCCCCTACCAGGCGCCACTGTCACGGTCGGTTCAGTTCACTCGGCAACCAATCATGCTGGCTTCGCCTCGCTCTATACCCTTAAGCTCGGCCCGCAGACATTAACTATCTCGCGCCCCGGTTTTGCTACTATCCATCAGCGAGTGACGGTGGGCTGGGGCAGCAATCCGCTCGGCTCTATTGCTATGAAAGACGTTGGCCAACAATACACTGTTAATGTAGTCGACTACGTCACTGGAACGGCGATAGCTGATGCTTCAGCGAGTGACGGTGGGCCGCAGACGCTTGCAGACAAAGGCGGCAAGATTATTATGACGATCAGCGGAAACCAGAACGAACAACCTGTGCCAGTAACCGTATCAGCACCAGGTTATGCAACGAAGAACATTAGCTTAAGTGGTACAAGCACCAAGCCGGTAACTGTTACCTTGGCTCCATCGCAGAAGGAGGTCTACATATCAGACCAAGGCGGTAAGTATGATCTCTATGGCTGCTATGTAGATGGTACCGGCAAACAGCTTATTCTTCCCGGCACTGCTACCGAGACAAGTAATATCTCTCTTGCCGTCAGCCCCGACGGCAGCGAAGCTGCACTGATATCTACTCGGGACACTAACTTTGACAGCGGCGGCGCACTCCAACAGGCGATGACTCTCATTAATGTGGCGAATGGCACGGTACAGACACTCGATCACGCAAGCCAGGTTCGGCTTATCGGGTGGTCAGGCAGCACGGTTATCTATGAAGAAGAGACCGAGAGCGGACAATCTCAGAGTTACAGTATTATTTCGTATAACTATGCCAGTAGTAGTCGAGATCAGCTTGCTTCTAGCAGCCAGTTCACGGATGTCATGCTCGCGGCCGGAACGGTCTACTATGCTGTCCCCGCCTCCGCGTCGACAACTGGCGATGGCTTCTATGCCATACAACCGAACGGCAGCGGCAGGCAGACGTTATTGCAGCAGGATATTTGGTCGGTACTCCGGAGCAACTACACTACTTTTAGCGTCGACTCATCGAATGGCTGGTATAGCTATACGATTGGTGCCGACGCAGCAACCGCATTGCCTAATGCGCCGAATGACCTAAGCAGTATCCAATATGTCGATTCTCCGGATGGTAAGTTCAGCGCAGCGATTATACATGGACAACTTCAGACCTACGCTATTGGCAGCGGCAAGAGCCAGACCATTACTGCTGTTACAGGCGCAGCATACCCGTTACGTTGGTTGACGGATACCGAGCTTATCTATCGTGTGGTCGATGGATCAACAAGCGCGGACTATATGGTTAACGTGAACGGCGGTATGCCGAAGTTTATTACTAATGTGACAAATGCTAGCGGCATTTCTGGGTAGCTAGCGATAATAGTCATGCCCCCCGAATCGGTAATTCAGTTTCAGGAGACAGTATGGGGGCATTACAGAGACTATGGCAGACATGATTTGCCGTGGCGACTACCCGATAAATCGGGCGCATTCGACCCATATGGAATCATAGTTTCGGAAATAATGTTGCAGCAGACGCAGGTATCACGCGTGATCCCAAAGTTCACAGAGTTTATAGAAATCTTCCCAAGTTTCGAACAACTGGCACGAGCTCCATTGGCTAACGTCATCCGATTATGGAACGGCTTGGGGTACAACAGGCGCGCCAGATACTTATGGCAAACGGCCGGCACCATAGAGAACGAATTCCATGGTCAAGTACCACGCACACCAGAGAAACTGGCAGAGCTTCCAGGTATCGGACTGCAAACGGCAGGGGCTATTATCGCCTACACGTTTAACCAACCAGTTATCTTTATTGAGACTAATATACGCACGGTTATGCTCCATCACTTTTTTGCGGGCCAGGAGCGTATTAGTGATAGACAGATAGTCGAATTTGTACGCCAAACGTTGCCCGAAGAAGCATTGACCAGAGAGTGGTACTGGGCCCTGATGGATTACGGCAGTCACATTAAGCAGCACGTGGGCAATGTATCACGAGCCGCAGCCGGCTATACAAAGCAGAGTCGCTTCGAAGGATCCAACCGCCAGATACGCGGCTTAGTGTTGCGGCTGCTCAGTACCGGCCCGAAGCTATCCCGAGACCTCCAGGCTGAGATAGGAGACGATCGTTTGTCTCGGGTACTGTCGCAACTAGTGAACGAGCAGCTTATACATGAACGTGGTGGCTACTTCGTACTGGGCAACTGACCGCTTATGCTCGCACTACTTCTCTGTTTATGGTAGTCTATTCAGGAAGTGACTACCGATATTACTTTGGTAGATTTTTTATGGCGAAAGTTTTTAAATCTATTAATGATCCTGCGCTCATCACTCTGCTCACTAACGGGGCAGTCGGAGTTATCCCGACGGATACTGTCTACGGCCTAGTTGCCGTTGCGGTAAACCCGGCAGCGGTTGATCGTCTGTATTCGATTAAACACCGGGAAATGAAGCCCGGCACTGTTATTGCGGCGAATGTCCAACAGCTTGCCGACCTTGGCATCCACCCTAAGTATTTGGACCGAGTAAAACATCTTTGGCCAGGCCCGGTTAGCATCGAAACCCCCCATAGGATTAGGTACCTACACCAGGGAACCGGTCGGCAAGCATTTCGTATCCCGTCTGATGAGGCCGTGCATGAGCTGCTCTTGAAAACCGGACCACTCCAGACTACGAGCGCCAATTTGCCAGGCGGTGTGCCCGCCGCCGACTATACCGAAGCAATTGCTTATTTTGATGATCTGGTCGATTTCTACGTTGATGGTGCCGACTTGAGCGATCGCCCGCCGTCAACTATTATCCGTTTTACTGACGCAGGAGAGCTTGAAGTGATCCGCGAAGGCGCAGTCAGTATTACCAAGAGTACCCGGCTCGCCTAGATGGGTAGGGGTGGCTCAAGTAGGGAGGTAGCATAAATTACAGTTGCGTAAAGATATACTGCGCTTTTGTAGATGAATCTGCCCTGCATCAACATAGGTTTCTGTTTATGGCTTCGGTATAATACGTTACGTACCTTTGAAAAAGTAAATGCACATATGGAACTATCTCACCCTTCTTACGAAGGCGACAGACAACAGGACGATGAGAAAAGGCGACGCTTCAATTCAATTAGCCCCGTAACTAAGAAGGCGGTAAGCGGCTGGTTTGGATCAACTCCTGTCGAGTCTTCGTCAAAAGCCTCAACTGACCCGGAATATCGTATGCCGGTCAGTATTGTGGCTCCTGAAGTCAGCGACCAGCAATCACGAACAATATCACATGAAGCCGCTTTGCACTCAAATGTTTGGCTTGGCGCACAAGTCCGGCTGCCAGAGTCTACGGGGCCAATATCTCAGGAATCGGCCATGAATCAGAATGAGGCGGCAAAGCCTGAGCGGGGCCAATTCCAACGGTTACTTGAACGAGCAGGATTGGACGAACTTGCCCGGCCACTTGAGAAAGATGCAGCCTCGGACCGGCAGGAGTCGCCGGCAATCGCTAACGTCCCTGAAATGGATAACGCTGACTCTGTAGATAGTACAAAAAGCAGGGAGGTGAGTCGCGCTAATCGTAGCCCGAGGACGCGGGCGCTTATCGCTAAGGCTGCTGGTATGATTACTGCTATTAACCTTGGACAAGAAAAGTCTCAGCCGGAACTTATGAGGACACTGCATAAGATCGATGAGCGGATGGATATTGATCAGGCACGGGCCGGCAACAAGGTATACGATCGGCAGCGATTCCAGTCGCCGTTTGAGCATCCGCTGGCCACCCCTTCTGTAGAACAACCTCGTGTTGGTAGTAGTCAGGAAGGGGAGGAGGAAACCGACCCATTTAAGCTAAAACCTGAAGAACATGTCGAGCATGATGCTTGGCATAATATCATTGTCGATCAATATGGGCGCGAAGATGTACATGCCCGCATGCAGTATGGCCAGGCGTTTCGTCAAGAACAGCGAGAAGTGCAGCAGAGCGCACTAGCCGATACAACGCCAGTGACGCAGGGCGATGACTCTCCTCTGCAAGGGGTCGGGGCACCACAGCAAACACCGGCGCCCGCCTATCTGCAGCAATACTCTCCCACCCCACCACCTACAGACAACACCCCGAGACTGAGTGGTCCAGTACCCGAGCCCCAGCTACTAATGCCGACTCCCTCAGAAGCTTCGTTGCCAAGCGGTATTAGTCAGCCACAGCTGCCAACTGGCAGGCCTATGCTCGAGGACCCACAGCATCTGCTGCCTGCGCGAGCCAAAGCAGGGGTCTCCTTAATAGTTAACCCGTGGGTTTGGCTAATAGCAGGACTCCTGATATTAACTTTCTTTGCAGCGTCATTAATCGGCTGAGAAGTTTTGCCGGAGCCACTCATCAAGGCTGCCGCCGCCTCCCGCGGTGAGGCATAGAACGAGGTCACCGTCCGTTAAGTGTTGCCTAATTGAATTCAGAAGCTTTTCGTTAAGAGCGGCTGGTTCGGCGTGTTCCTGCACCTCTGTGCTGAGCAATGACTTCAGGTCTGACGGAGTCATGAGGGGCAGACTCTCATCTTCTCGTGCTAGGTAGCTTGGTACGATGTAGACTTTTTTAACACCATCAAATAGGTGAGTGAGCTCATTCTTGATGAAATGTTGCCTGGTATTGTGCAGCCCTTCATACACGACGACTATATTATTACCTGCTGCTTCCCGGGCGGTCTGCAATGCGCCTCGTATCTTGGGAGGGGTATGTGCGTAGTCGCTGTAGAGTAGGTGCGGCTTAATTTGCTCAAAACGTCGAGATACGCCAGGAAAATTGTTAAGGTAGCCGAGAAGCTCATACAATGAAGTCTGACCATAAACTTGGTGGACGGCATTGGCGACTTCCCAGGCATTCCGTCGATTGACCATCCCGGGGAGTGTCAGCTCTTTGATAATAAGGGGGTCCTCGTCATCGAGTATGAGCATTTTGTCTGTCTGGGCGATATCAAGACGCTTCATGTCAGTCTGCCATATTACTGCCTGCTTGCTTTGGCCTAGAAATGTTCGAAAGGCTTCATAGTATTCTTTGCGGGTTGGGTAGATATCCGGGTGATCCCAGTCTACACCAGTGATGATAGCCAGATCCGGGTGAAAGCTCAAAAAGTTATGGTCGAACTCGTCGGCTTCATATATGAAAAATGTAGCCGCAGGATCATAATGGCCCATTTCGCCAAAGCCAATCTTTGCGCCTACCGAGTAAGTAATAGGCTTGTCTAGTTGTTGAAGAAGCCAGATAGCCATTGCGGTTGTAGTGGTTTTCCCGTGCGTACCGGCGATACCGATCATTGCCAAGTTTTTTGCTTTCAGAAAATTGCTGAGAAATGTATCTCGCTTACCATTCCGAATATTGTTATCACGGGCAAAACAAAGCTCTGGAGCGTTGGGATGTTCCATTGGCAGGGCTGATGTATATACGAGCCAGTCGATAGGGTTAGCGGCATGGATCGCGGCGATATGCTCGTAGCTTTGGTCTATAGCTATATCTTTGATACCGTGTTTCCGAAGGTATTGAATATATTGGGAGTCCTGTTTGTCTGAGCCAGATACCTGCAAGCCGGCTTGATGGGCTATGAGTGCCAAGGGGCCAATTCCAGTGCCGCCGATTCCAGAGAAGTATACGTGCATAGTGTCAGTGTAGCATGATGACAGATGTGCTACACTGGTAAAACGAAATACTAAAATAGCAAAATAGTCATGAATAAGCGTTACCTACACCACCTTTGGACGCGTATCCGTCCAATACGAACGGTCTATCTATTCATGCTATTTATGATTAGCCTTGTCATTTGCATTTTTGCCCTGAGAGACAATAACTTGACTATGCTGAAATTACGTAACCAAGTGTATACAGCAGATAAGCGAAATACTGATGTAGAGGGCTCCCTGGAGAATCTTCGGGCATACGTTGGCGCTCACATGAATACAAGCCTGACGACCGACAACGGCTCAGTGTATCCTCCAATTCAGCTTAAATACACCTACCAACGACTCGTTGCTGCTGCTCAGACACAGAGCGCTAGCTCTAACTCACAGTTGTATACCCAGGCGGAGGATTACTGCCAGTCTCTTAATTCTGGTATCTTCTCCGGTCGTAGTCGAGTGCCTTGTGTCGAGAACTATATCTCTACTCATGGGGCATCAGTGCCTACGATCCCCGCCGATCTATATGAGTTTGACTTTGTTTCTCCTGTCTGGTCGCCTGATCTGGCCGGCTGGAGTCTACTTACAACGATGGTACTCTTTGTATTAACAGTAGTTCGCTTCGGACTTGGCCGATGGTTTAAACGAAACGTGACGTAGCTATCCGGATAGGACGTAGTAGAAATGCTAGCGTTTCAAGTGGTACAGTTCAGGCCGTTTGGATTCTGCTGGTACCACTTGTTGATAGCCGTCACAACCTGGCCGTTATTACGGAGATTTTCCCAAAAGGTAACTTGTCCTGCATTGAGAATCATCTGGTCTTCTGGACCATGTAATTCACAACCAAGCTTGACGAGGGAGAACTTGTTATTGCTCGTTGCCTTATTCGAGGAGGCTGGTTGGGCTTGTTGACTGCTTAGGTAGAAAATATTTGTTAGGTTGAGGTAGCGGCCATTCAGATTCTTAATTTTTCCGAAGTAGACCTGGCCATTATTGAGGAAGACCGCTTGGTATTGGGTTGAGCTGATGAATTGAGACTCGCCTGATCCATTAATATAGAATGAAGAAGCGATCGCGATCGCGAGGACTGCTATACATGCAACAAGTGCAACGACAGTAATACGAAACCAGCGTGGTCCGCCGACCATCTTTCTTCTTGAAGGTGTATGTGCAGCACCACTACCCTGACTCACTGCTGCGGGCGCAGCGGCATGCACAGCGGGTTGCTGCTGGCGAGCCTGCCCAACACGACTTGAAAAATCCATCTCTCCCCCTGATTACTTGAATCTTAGACCCGTTACTATGGTATCCAGTGTAATACATAAGCGTGATTCCTCGCAACCACGAAAATGTACCAGGGTAGAAAAACTGTTGACAAATAAAAAACCCTCACGGTATGGTAGGGGTACCAAACTAACCGTAAGAGAGGGAACACTATAATGGCATACAAGCACACAAACTCAAAAGGTGTTACATACTACTTGAACTCGAAGGACGTCGTTCTGCGCGGTGGTAAGAAGCAAACCATCTACTACTTCAGTAAGGACGAGCGCCCAGAGGGTATTGATGCATTGCCCCCCAACACTGTTGTTAATGAAAACCCGCGTAACGGATTCTTGACGCTCAAGCGCACCAAATAACTTTGGCCCCAAGAGTGAATACTCCCCGATATGATTTCGGGGAGTATTTTTATGGGGGCTTCTGGTATAGTGGGGGCATATGAGCGTTATCTTGAAGGTTGAAAATCTTGAAAAATCATATGGTGACCTCAAGGCAGTGGACGGTATTAGCTTCGAAGTAGAGAAGGGGGAGATCTTCGGCATACTTGGGCCGAATGGCGCTGGAAAGACTACCACCCTCGAAATGATCGAGACGCTTCGTGAGATTGACGGCGGAAGGGCGACCATTGACGGTATAGATGTTGCCAAAAATCCGTACAAAATCCGGAGTATCATCGGCGTACAGCCTCAGTCTCCGGGCTTTCAGGACAAAACGAAATTAAGCGAACTTATCCAATTGTTTGCCGCAGCATACGGTGAGCGAGTGAACCCAGAAAAGTTTCTCGATGAAGTGAATCTTGGCAGTAAAACTGATAGCTATATCGAGAATCTGTCCGGTGGTCAAAAACAACGCTTCAGTATAGTGGCCGCTCTGGTCCACAATCCTAAGGTTTTCTTTCTAGATGAGCCGACGACTGGCCTTGATCCTCAGGCTCGGCGTAATCTTTGGGAGTTGGTCGAGGACGTCCGCAAAAAAGGTATCAGTGTCATTTTGACGACTCATTACATGGATGAAGCTGAGATTCTCTGTGATCGGGTGGCGATCATGGACCAAGGGAAGATTATCGCGCTTGATACGCCGAAAGAACTCATAAAGCAATTACTGGCGAAAGGATTCAAGAAGAAGCAACATGTCGAGCAGGCCGACCTAGAAGATGTGTTCATCGACTTAACAGGCAAGGAGTTACGGGTCTAATGAGTAACGGGAATACACTTCTCATTCTTATTGCGGTGGCTGTAGTACTGCGTGTCGGGTGGCGGATCGCGCAAAAAAACAAGAGAGCAAAAGAGCAGGCCGCCCACCACAAAAAGCCGCTGGCACCCTGGCAGCGAAAGTGGTACACCATATGGGTATTTTTCGGCATCAACATGAGGCGCTTGTTCCGCGACCGGCTGGCGCTCTTTTTCACTTTCCTATTCCCGCTTATTTTTCTCTTTGTCTTTGGCTCTCTGAGTCACAATAATTCTATATCACTGAAGGTAGCGCTCATCAATGAGTCTCACTCCGCCTACTCAAAGCAGCTGGTAACAGAGCTAAAGCACAGCAAGGTAATAAAAGTTGACTCAAGCGTTACCGGATTCTCGGATGCGAACACGTTGATGAGTCGAGGGGAAATCGATGCCACCATAGAACTGCCCTCGACTTTCGGTACTATCCAGCATGGACTGCCTTCCGGGCAAGCGATCGTCCATTATACAGATAACAGCCAACAGGCTGCGCAGACGCTTGTGTCGG
>Ga0070741_10016461_pt1 | contig 12321 bp, 14 predicted proteins | sample Coa_R1_4_FD_66440 | JGI IMG/M metagenome (GOLD analysis project Ga0070741, IMG submission 66440) | Surface soil microbial communities from Centralia Pennsylvania, which are recovering from an underground coalmine fire - Coalmine... | ecosystem: Environmental > Terrestrial > Soil > Unclassified ...
AAACGAGAACAATATGAATGCAGGACCAGGACGCCCCTCCGGTGGAGGAGGGAGAAACAGGCGGCGGCGTGGACGCCGTCCCAGAGGCGGCAACCCGCATGGCCGTCCCAATCGCGACCAACGCGACAGCATTTACACCGCACCAATGGATCACAGCTACCGTGCTGCGTTGGCGGGTAACAATCACAACGGCTCGCGCCCCGGACGGCAACGTCCTGGCTTCGCGCCGAACTATCCGCAAGCCGAGCCAGAACCATTGCCGGTGCGCGAAGATGCCGTGCCACGAATCTTCGGCTTCGTCGACGATCTCTTCTTCCAGGCAAAGATTCAGGAGACCGCACGCAAGCTGAACGTCAAGGTTGAATTCCTTAAGGCGGAGCAGGAACTGACCGACCGGATTAAGACGAATGGCGACGAGCGCCCGTCGCTCATCATTTTCGATCTGAACAGCAACAGCGTTAAGCCGCTGAGCTTAATCCCAAAGCTCAAGCACAAACTCAAAAAGACTTCCGTGATCGGATTCCTGTCACACGTACAGGGAGACCTGAAGCAGAAGGCCCACGAAGCCGGATGCGACATGGTGCTCCCGCGGTCGGCGTTCTCGCAGAACCTGCCACAGCTGCTGAGAAGGCACGGGGCGGCGGAAGAAGAGCAAGCTACGGAGAACTAGCCGTGTGGCTCGGACATTCCTGTCCGAGCGGCGGGATCTTCGCTTCTTATCTCTGGAGAATTTCGCGGACAAGCGTGTGCGCGCAAACAAAAAGGACTCGGACAAGAATGTCCGAGCCACATGGTCTGTGCTCAGCTCGGGAAATGGAAGTGCACATCCTGGCGTGAACTGATGGCGACCCCGTCCACAAGCGCTGGTTTGAAGCGCCAATTCTTTACGGTTGCTATTACTTTCTGATCTATTTCCTGCTGCAGAGATTGCAATACCCGTGTGTCGGTCACGTTTCCTTTGTCGTCGATCGTGACTTCTACAATCACGTCACCTTGAAGGCCTTTGAGCTGCCACGGATAGATATCCGGATCAGGAAAGACCAGAGGCAGCGCCGGCGTGGCCTCAAAGCCAGTCCCAGGACCTTGAAACATTGAGCCATTTGCTGCACCCGCACGAGCCGATTCGCTGCTCGTTTTTGTCGGGTCATCGAGCTGTTTGCGCTTGCTCTTGTGCGGGGTCTGGAGCTTTCTGGAAGCCTTGTTCGGCTTGTTCGCGGTCGGGAAGTAAACGAGATTTTGGGAATTTCCGTGCATTCCACAGGCGACGGAAGATGGCTGCACAAAACGCGGTGGGCGGCTCAGCCACAGGAAAACTAGTGTGCAGTGAATCAGGAACGAAGCAAGCAACGAAATTCTGGTTGCTCGGTTGCGCGGTTTGGGAGCTTCGAACATATGGACGCTCCGTCCGGAATGTACCTATTCTACCCCGGAGGCCAACGCAAGTCGCGTCCGCCAAGCAGGTGCACGTGGAGGTGGAAGACCGACTGGCCGGACTTTGGGCCGACGTTGAGCACGGTGCGATAGCCGTCTTCGATCTGGCGGTCTCTCGCAATTTTCGCGGCTGTAAGGTGACAGCGGCCGATGATTTCGGCTTCGCTCTTCTGTGCCTCTTTTAGTCCGCGAATGTGCTTCTTAGGCACGATGAGAACGTGAGTTGGCGCTTTAGGATCGATGTCCTCAAAAGCGAACGTGTGCTCGTCTTCGTAGACCTTGTTCGTGGGTATCTCGCCGGCGATGATTTTGCAGAAGAGGCAGTCTTGCATAAAGCGTCGTTCGTCCTTGGTCGTTGGTCGTTCGCAAAATCGGGCTTTCCCAACGACTAGCGATGGGATAGACCACTCTAATCCAACCTGACAAGAAAAATCGAACCCTCGGGAGTCGTTGTGTCGCGAACGACTTCCTCTGCACGCGCCCTGAGATCACCCTTTACGCGCACCCGCACCCACCAATCGCCGGCTGGGCTGTTGAACGTGAGCACCTGCGCGGTGTGATAGCGGCGTGAAAGATGATCGGCGATATCACGCGCGAGCTTTTCGTGGTCGAACCCGCCGATTTGGACGGCCCACTTTCCGCCGCTCTCAAGGGATTGGGGTGTCTTAAGCAGCTCAACGCGCACTTCGCCCGTCCCTTTGCGAATCATGTCCAGTTGCTCGGCGGCGGCGCGGGAGAGATCGATGATGCGGCCTTCGATGAATGGGCCGCGGTCGGTGATGCGGACGATTGCAGTGTTGCCGTTGCTCAGGCACGTGACTCGGACGATGGAGCCAAGCGGCAAGGTACGGTGCGCGGCGGTCATAGCGTGCATGTCATAGATCTCACCGTTTGATCCGCGACGATTGTGATAGGGCGCACCATACCAGCTGGCAATTCCGGTTTCGACCAGAAGGGGCTTGGTTTCCGGCGAGACTTCGACTTGGGGCGGAATGGAAAATGCTGGTGGCTTCGTTTGTTCTGCTTCTGCGGGAGGCGTACCTTCCGGCGCTTGCTCTTGCGGCGGGGGAGCAGGCGGAACCTTGACTTGCTTTGGCTTATGGTTGCAGCCGGCGAGCGAGAGTAGCAGGCAGATGAAAAGCAGACGTTTCATTTGCGAGACGCGTGCTGGTCCATGTAGTTGGCAAGGTCCTGCATCTTCTGGGCGGCGACGCGCAGGGCTTTGGTCGAATGCTGGCGGACGGCTGGAACGACTTCGTCATTCAGATATTTGATGAATTGGTTAGCTTCCTGTTCGAGGCGCTCCGTCGTCTCGCCGACTTTCCTGCCCATACGTTCGGTTGTCTCTTCGAACTTGCGATTGAAATCGTTCATCGGTCCGGTCCCTTCCGAGTCCGCGAATATTATTTCGTGCGATAGAAGCTGTGGTCAATTGCCAATTGAGGGCTGGCGTTTTTGTCGTCGCAAAAGCTTTTAACCGCGAAGAACGCAAAGATCGCGCAAAGCATGCAAAGAAGACCTGAACATCCTTCTTCCGTTTTCTTTTTCGTTCCGCTACGTTCTTTGCTTCCTTCGCGGTCTTAAGATTTTGCTTCTTGAATCAAAATTCAAATTACAATTCGTCCAACTCATGCCACGGATTGCCAAACTTTTGTCGCACCAGTCATCACAGCTGCGGAGTACTTTGCTGGCATGGTACGACCAGAATCGTCGCGACTTGCCGTGGCGGCGGACGCGCGATCCATATCGCATTTGGGTTTCTGAGATTATGCTGCAGCAGACGCGCGTCGCCGCGGTTCTGCCGCGCTATGAAAGATTCTTGATCAAATTTCCCACTGTCGAAAAGCTCGCTTCTGCGAGGCTGGCCGCCGTTCTGGCTGAATGGAGCGGGCTGGGGTACTACCACCGCGCGCGCAACCTGCATGCCGCCGCTAAAGTCATCGTGCAGAATCGCGGCGGGCAATTTCCCGTAACTGCTAGGGAATTGCGCGAACTGCCGGGAATCGGGCGCTATACGGCTGCGGCCATCGCCAGTATTGCCTTCAATGAACCGGTTGCGGTGGTCGACGGAAATGTTGAGCGCGTTCTCTTCCGGATGGTAAAGACTCGCGGGAAGCTTGGGGTGTGGAATATAGCCCAGCAACTCATCGACCGCGCGCGTCCGGCGGAGTTCAATCAGGCGATGATGGAGCTGGGTGCAACCGTCTGCTTGCCGGGTGAACCCGAATGCGGAAAGTGTCCCATAAGACGCTTTTGCCGCACTCGCGGGCGTGGGCAGCCACGCAAATCCAAGCCTCGCCAGAAAAAGACCGCTGCATTTTATGGTTTGGCAACACGTCCCAAAGCCGTTTTTCTGGTTCAGCGATCAAACTATGAGAGCCTGATGCCCGGAATGTGGGAGCTGCCGAAGCTCGACACGCCGCACGCCGAGAATCATGTGCTGTTCCGAGTGCGACATTCGATTACGATCACGGACTATATAGTTACTGTCGTTCAATCGACTCAGACTGACGTAGCGCAAGGCAAGTGGGTCAGAATCTCACGGATCAACGACCTTCCGCTCACCGGATTGACGAAGAAAATCCTGCGAAAAGCTAAAATTATTGTGTAGCTTCAGAATGTAGTAGATCAAAGAGTGTTCGGAGGGCGAACATGGCAGCACTTGAAGCGGGAAGTCAGGCTCCGCAGTTTGAATTGCCGGCGATGGATGGTTCGAAGTTTTCTTTGCACGACGCGCTCTCGCGCGGGCCAGTACTCGCAGTTTTCTTCAAGATTTCGTGTCCCGTTTGCCAGTATGCGTTACCGTTCTTTGAGCGAATTTATAAAGCCTATGGCGAGGGTAAGCTCAGCATTGTAGGAATTTCACAGAACGATAAACAGGACACGGCAAAATTCGCCAGTCAGTATGGCGTCACGTTCCCGATACTCCTCGACAATACGAAGGCTTTTCCTGTTTCCAATGCTTACGGGCTGACCACCGTTCCAACCACGTTCTGGATCTCTGAGGACGGCGAAATCGATGTGTCGAGCGCGGGCTGGGTGCGAAAGGATGTTGAGGAGATCGCGCGCAAAGCCGCTTCCGCCATGGACCAAGCTCCGAAATCGATTTTTCAACCACAAGAGCAGGTGGCAGATTTCCGCGCTGGTTGAAGTTCCAGGAATTAGCCCGCAGGCTGCGGGCGTCGAGTATGTGCGAGGGTGGGGGCAAACAGCATCTCACTAAGAAGTGGCCGGTCTCGATCGTATGTTCCCCGAGCTTTGCTTCAAGTGTTTCCATAGGATTTGAATTTACTTCTTGCTCAGGAGTTTTTCCGAATGCGAAAGACTGCTTACAACGTGCTTCTGTTAGTGCTGATTTTTTCGGTCGCGCACGCAGCGCGCAAGACAAACCCGGCGAGTGACGCTTCGGCGCACCTGCCGAGTGTTGCCATTGCGGCGCTACAGAAGACCGACCCTGAGCAGATCCGCGCGCACGTGCGATTTCTTTCTCTCGACTCGCTGGAAGGACGCGGTACGGGGCAGCGTGGCGGAGAGATTGCGGCGGAATACATTGCCACGCAGTTCTGGCTCGACGGACTAAAGCCGGCAGGCGATAACGGCACGTTCTTTCAGAAAGTGCCCATGGTTGGAATCACCTCTGCGCCTGAGACAACATTTGAGCTCGTGCCCAAGCGCGGCGATTCCATGCAACTCAAGCCTCTCGATGAATATGTTGCGTACGATCAAACACAACGCCCTTCGAACGAGATCGACGCGGACATTGTTTATGTGGGATACGGTATTCAGGCTCCGGAATACCAATGGGACGATTACAAGGGAGTGGACGTCCACGGGAAGGTGCTTTTGATGCTGGTGAACGAGCCGCCTTCGGATGACCCGAATTTCTTCAAAGGACCGGCGCTGACGTATTACGGCCGGTGGACCTACAAATACGAAGAAGCTGCACGGAAAGGTGCAGTCGGAGCGATTCTGATTCACAAGTCAGATATGGCGAGTTATCCATGGGAGGTGGTGCGCAATTCGAATTCGGGGGAGAAGGAGTTCCTGAAGAGCGATGCGCCGCAGCTCAAGGCAGCCTCGTGGATTCAGCTGGACGTGGCGCGGCAGCTGATGCAGAAGGCAGGCTTCGATCTGGACAAGATGATGGCAGATGCGAAGTCAAGGAATTTTCGTCCTCAGCCGCTCCCGGTAAAGCTGAAGGCCCACATGGTGAGCAAGCTGCGGCAGATTACTTCAAATAACGTGGTCGCAATGCTGCCTGGATCCGATCCGAAGTTGAAAAACGAGGCCGTCATGTATACGGCACATTACGACCATTTGGGAATCCGACCTGACATGCCTGGCGACAATATTTACAACGGCGCGCGCGACAATGGTACCGGTTGCGGAATTTTGCTGGAACTGGCGCGGGTGTTTTCGCAGGCACCGGCACGGCCAAAGCGGTCGATCATCTTTGCGTCGGTAACGGCGGAGGAGCAGGGGCTGCTGGGATCCGAATATTTGGGCAAGCACCCGCCGATTCCGGCCGGAAACATTGCACTCGATTTGAACTTCGACGATGTGCCCCCGCTCGGTGAGCCGCAGGAAGTTGAGGTTTCCGGCGCTGAGCGAACGACGTTTTATCCAACAGTCGAGGCGATGGCAAAAGAGTTCCGGCTCGCGATCCGCCCGGATGCGCACCCAGAAGCGGGGCACTACTATCGGTCGGATCACTTCAGCATGGCGCGTGTGGGAGTTCCTGCGTTCTCGGTCAACGAAGGAATGAAATACAAGAACCACAATACCGAATGGGGAATGCAGCAGGCCGAGGAGTACACCAACAAGCACTATCACCAGCCAAGCGATGAATATAGCCCGAGTATGGACTTTCGTGGCGACGCAACCATGGCGCGGTTTGGCTTTGCATTAGGGTGGGCTGCAGCTTCGCAGCCTAAGTTGATTGGATGGCAGAAGGGAGATGAGTTTGAGAAAGCGAGGCTGGCCAGCGGGGGAACAGGACACTGAGGTGGATCCATGTTGCCGTCCGACTCGAATCAGTGTGATCGCACGATTTTCTTGAGTAGTCGGGCGACCCGGATTCCTCGATACAGACTGAACAGTGGGCTGGGCAACTGGACCGTACTCCATTCCGCGACGCTGGGCGTGATAACGAGCCGCGAGACAAAACGCGCCTTGTCTTGCCATCGTTCTCGGACTTGAAGCTGATTGCGGAAATAGCTGAGGGATTCAGTGTTCGGTTCGCAACCGTCCTCAAGCTTCTTTATGATCCGCGTTGCGAGTTGAAAAGCATCAGGGGCGACGCCCTGTGACAGAATTAGCCCTGGCAAGCTGATCCCAAATAAGTGTTTTCCAGCTAAGAGCGAAGCCTGCAATATCTTCAGAATTCCCAGCCGACGTGCTTCGCCAACGATCCACTTCCAATTGAGATCGAACTGTGCCAAGGTCGTGATGTCACGCAACATGCCGAGCTGTGACCACTCGTGTTTGGCGGCGTGAACGCACAGCACAAGCATTGAGTCGTCGTAACCGAGCGTTCGCAGTTTGTATCCGCCCAGATCGATTTCTGCAGAGCGTTGAAATATCGCTTCGATATCAAAGTCGATGGCATAGAAACGCGGCACTATTTGCCATTGGACCTCGACCAGCGGGCGTTCTGAATTAAGGCTGAAAGTGTGTTCGTACCCCGAGCGCAGATGAGACGTTTCCTGTCGTGATGGGAGACGTAATTTTGGCGTATACCCCAACTCCTGGAGTGCCAGGCCAGCACGGGCAACATCATCGGTTTTGACCAAGAAATCGAGATCGCCAAACTGGCGCATGGCTGGGTCGCCATAGAGAAGCCGCCCTAGCGCCGGGCCTTTGTACGCCAGAGACGGTATTCCAAAGCGCTCGAATTGCGAAGCAATGCGTTTCAGTTCAGCGATCAAGTTTAACGATCGCCACGCGTGCGTGAGGGCGCAAGCGCGCAAGGGCCTCCATTTTGCCATTGATGTCTTCGAGGCCAATGCCTTATCGAGCGCAGGTATTAAGCGATGACGTTCTGCGGCGTCGAGGACATAATCCCAATCGAGAAATTGCATAAGCAGAGCTGAAAGTTCAGCCTGCCGTGCGAATCCGCAGCACGCTACAAGCAGCTCAAATTCAGGGCGGGAACGGAGAGGCATCGGCTTCGTGCTAAGCAGATTCGCCGGTATCGCCGCCAACGAGAGCTCCTGTGAACTAAGTATGTCCCCCAACGAATTCTGTTCGAGGGAATTGAAGGCTGGCTTCATAGAATCTTCTAACAATAGAACGCTGAGCAAAAGTGCCTACGGCTGAACCTGTATGGTGAGTGTCGCCTTCGAATTCGTGCACAAAGTATACCGGCAGAACAGATTTTTCCTTTTTGAGAACCCTTCGCGCACAACATATGCTTTGCGACAGGTCTCGTTCAGCGTTGAACGTGGAGAAGTGCTCGGGTTACTTGGGCCAAATGGAAGCGGGAAAAGCACAACCTTGAAATTGATCTCGACGATACTGCTGCCGGACTCGGGGCGGATATTGATCCAGGGCCACGAAACACGAAGGGAGGGGCAGAAAGTACGGCGGGATGTGGGTTTTGCGCTGGCCTCTGAACGTTCGTTTTTTCCGCGGCTCACGGTACGAGAGAACTTAGAATTTTTTGCGGCCCTCGAGGATGTGCCACACCGCGAGATTCCAGAACGAATCGCGCAGGCATTGCGTGCTGTGGAACTCATTTACGCAGCGGATAAGCAGGCGATGAAGCTCTCCTCTGGCATGTATCAGCGATTGGCGATCGCGCGTGCCATAGTCAAGAATCCTGCAGTGTTGCTGCTGGACGAGCCGACAAGGAGCCTTGATCTGACCAGCGCAACTGAGCTGAGGAGGCTTATTAGCGAACTGGCCACCCGCGGAACCACCATCGTGCTGGCGACACATAGCTTTGAAGAGGCAACTTCGGTCTGCAACCGTGTAGCGTTGCTGAACAAAGGTGAGTTGATGGCGGAGCAAGAAGTCGGAGGCCTTTCCTCGCACAACATCGAAGAGTTATATCGCGAGATGACATGTGAGCAGCCGCGATCAACGGAGCTCTTGCGGGTAACAGCGTGATGGGAGCCAAACTATTTGCAGTCTTGAAGAAAGACGCACTCACTTCACTGCGTTACCGCAGTGGATTCGTTCTGGCCACACTAGCGCAGGCCGCTCAGCTTGCGACTTTTTACTTTCTGTCTCTGGCCATTGGTCCACAATTCCGGCCTGATGGCATGCCATACCTTTTGTTTCTGCTTGTGGGAACAGGTTTCTATACCTTTCTGGTGGCCGGCATGCACAGCTTCCTGCGAACCATACAGGAGTCCCAACAGGCGGGAACTCTGGAAGTCCTGTTGACCACATCCACACCAGCACCTGCGCTCGTTGTCCTGAATGCGATTTCAGCATTCGCGAGCGGAATGTTGCAATTTGCAGTGTGCATCCTGGCGGCAATTTATTTGTTCGGTCACACGCTACATATCAACGTCATCGGATTTGTGATTGTATTCTCGCTTTCGTTGTTAATCACTCTCGCGATCGGTCTGTGCATAGCCGGATTGCAAGTCGCCACTCACAAGGGGTCAGCGCTTCTGTGGTTGCTGGGATCTGGTTCCTGGCTGGTGTCTGGGACGTTGTTCCCAACCGCGGCTTTGCCGCGAGTGGCGCGGGTGGTAGCATCTTGCATCCCGTTTACGCATTCGCTCTCAGGAATGCGACTCGCTCTACTCGCGGGAAAAACACCAGGCTTGCTGCACGAGATTGAGGTCTTAGCCCTGTTTTCTCTAATGCTGGTCCCGATCGGAGTTGGATTCTTTTCATGGATGGTGCAGCAGGCGCGGCAGAACGGATCGCTGTGCTTCTATTGATAAATCCCGCCCTGGGAATTCGGTGTTACTTCGGTTTTCACGCGAATTGGATTCTGGAAGGGGCTACTCGGGAAAGGCATCTACAATCCTCAATTATGCTGTCCAGCGCCAGCAACCAGCCCCAGCGCCGTCTCGGTACCCGAGTACGCGCACAAATTCCAGTCCGCATCACCAGCCTCGATCCGGCGACGAACTTTTCTGAGACCTGTCACACGCTCCTCGTGAATCCACGGGGCTGCGGGGTACGCTGTTCCCGTCCGCTGGCGGAAGGGCTACGAATACAGGTGGACGACTTGCCGGGAAGGAAAACTGCATTGGCGCGAGTTGCGAACGCTCGTCGCATGAGTAAAGGAAGCCAATATTGGATCGTGGGAATTTCCTTGGCATCTCCTGGCAATCTGTGGTGCATTGCCCCGGCTCCGCAGGATTGGGAGCCATATTCGTTGCCCCCCCTTCCTTCGTGAATCCTCGACCGATTACTCCTTTCCAATTCCTGACAACGCGACAAAATGAGGGCTGCCGTCAGAGCCCAGAACCACAACACTGCCGGTTCTCGGACCGGAAATTGCCGGAGTAAACAAAACCTGAATAGTGCATTGCGCGCCAGGCGAGAGCGTTTGTCCGCAGTTGCTCTTTTCGGAAAAGTCGATACCCGAGGTGAGGATTTGCTGGAGGCTGAATGCCGTGTTTGTGGGATTGCTCACGACAACTTCGCGAGCTGGCCCATCGGTGTTGACCGGCGTTTCTCCAAAATCGATAGTGGCGGGGGAAACCTGCAGACCTCGATCAGCACTTTGAGAATGTCCAGACCTGGTGACTGACAATGCCGCCAAACTGCAAATCAAAAGACGCTGCGCGAATTTCAACCCTTGCTCCTCGCGGGCGGTCTTTCACCAAAAATAGCGGTGCCGAGCCGAACGCACGTCGAACCTTCTTCGATGGCAATTTCGAAGTCATGCGACATGCCTATGGAAAGAGTTTCCATCTGGACAGCGGGAAGCTTCCTGGCAGCGATTCGGTCGAACAGATCGCGCATTTTGCGGAAGTAGGGCCGCGACATCTCGGGATTTTCAGCGTACGGCGGCACGGTCATGAGTCCCTCGAAGTTGAGGGACGTGAGCTCTGGTGCGGCAGCGAGCAATTCTTCGAGTTCGGATGAATCAGGTGCCAGGCCGCTTTTCGCGGACTCACCTGCGATGTTGAACTCGATTAGAACAGAGAGCTTCTTGCCAAGCGATACTGCTGCGGAGTTAAGCTTTTGAGCCAGGCGGAGAGAGTCGACGGAGTCGATGTGCGTGAATAATTCTGCAGCTTTTACCGCTTTGTTGGTTTGCAGATGACCGATCATGTGCCATTCGGCTTCACGTACATCACCAAGCTCATCTGTTTTGGCTGCGAATTCCTGTACGCGGTTTTCACCGAAGACGCGGAGACCTGCGTCGAAGGCTTCGCGAATTTTCTCCGCTGAAACGGTCTTGGTGACCCCCATGAGAGTGATTTCGCTGGACGCTCTGCGTGCCCGCTGAGATGCGGTCTCAATGCGTTCTCGCAAAGCCGCGACGTTCTTAGCAACCGACATGAAAGGCATAAACCACTAAGGACACTAAGGTACACGAAGGGATACCCGACGGGACGACGCGGGTGAAGTTCGTCCGATATGAAAGCAACTGCGGTGGGCTGTGATCTCAGCATTAACTAGCATGAGTAATGAACGACTAGCCACTAGCCACGGATCATTTGCCACTGCCTTCACATCATCGCCGTGGGCGGAGCGGGTTCGTCGGGATCGCCAGAGGCGGTCAGCGGTAGCGCGATCATCAGGGCCGCAAGAAGAAGCATTACGACAAGGCCGGCCACATATGAGGGATGGGTGAATATTGTTGCCGATGTCAGTCGCGCGGCCCATGCGGCGGCAGAACGCAACCAGGGTTGCTGCGAAAGTGCCAATGCGACGATTGCGGCCCACAGTAGTCCGAACAGCGATTCGCCCGCGATGAGCCCCGATGCGGTGAGAACGCCGGCGTTTTCAACTCGGGCTTTTTGTGCGGCATTATAACCTCGTCGTTGTGCGACCCAATCGCCCAGCGAGCGAAACAGTCCGCCAACGAAAATCGCGAACGTAGTTTCGAAGGGAAGATACATGCCGACGGCAACCAGCATCGGGCTCCGGACCTGCATCATGATCATGGCGATTCCGAAGAACACACCGACTCCCACCAAAGGCCAGGGCATGTTCCCGCCGACGATGCCTTGTGCCAGCGCGGCCATCAGTCCGGCTTGCGGTGCCGCGAGTTGACGAGTGCCGAAGCCGAAGGCCGTATTGAGCAGCGCCAGAGGGAAGTACATGACTAAACTTGCGACGACGACAGCGATCAGTTCCGCTGTCTGAATTCTCGCTGGTGTGCCGCCGAGGATGTACCCGACTTTGAAGTCCTGGAGCAGTTCGCCAGCAACGGATGAGGAGACGCAGACGACAGCGGCGACTCCCAAAACTGTTGCGACGCTAGATGGACCGGAAACGCCAAGGAAGACCATCAACAAAGCGGCGATGAGTAGCGTCGATAGTGTTAGGCCAGAAACCGGGTTGTTTGAGGAACCGATGAAGCCGCACAGGCTGCCGGAGATCGTGGCGAAAAAGAAGCCGACGATAAGCATTACTACCGCGGCCAAAATTGCGGGGAGTTTTAATCCGGAGATGTGAATGTACAAAAAGCACATGAGCACGAACATAAGAGCAATCAGGCCGAAGACGGTCTTGGAACTCATGTACCGCTCAGTTCGTGCTAGCTTGGCCTGATCCGCGGCGGTTTGGCGCAAATCGGCGAAGGCGCGGCCCAGGCCCACTGAAAGGCTTTTGTACATTCGGATCAAGGTATAGGCAGCGCCGACCAACATGCCTCCGACAGCAATGGGCCGGACGATGAATCGCCAAATAGCTACGGCCATTCCCGCCCAATCGTCGGGCGTATCGGCGGGCAAGTATTGCCGCAAG
>Ga0070741_10016462_pt1 | contig 12321 bp, 11 predicted proteins | sample Coa_R1_4_FD_66440 | JGI IMG/M metagenome (GOLD analysis project Ga0070741, IMG submission 66440) | Surface soil microbial communities from Centralia Pennsylvania, which are recovering from an underground coalmine fire - Coalmine... | ecosystem: Environmental > Terrestrial > Soil > Unclassified ...
CGCTGCTCGTCGAGGGAATCGCGGCGGTCGTCGTTCAGCTGCTGGGTCTGCGACTGCTGGCGCTGGATCTGCTGGCGCTGCGCGTTCACCGCGCCGCTGAGCCCGCCCTGCGCCCCGACGGGGCCGGCGACGGCTCCGATGACGAGCCCCGCTCCCGCCATGAGCCGCACGAGCCGCCGCATGAGGCCATTGTCCCCCGAGGTCCGGACCCGTCAAGCGCCGCGGGCGCGACCGTCTCCGCCCGGACGCCGCGGGGGCCGCGGGAGGCCCGGGCCGCGGCGGATCACGCGGCGGGCCGGACGTCGGCGGCCGGCGGGGTCAGCGCCTCCCGGAGCACCTCCTCCGCGGCATCGACGAAGATGAACCGGAGCTGGCGCCGGAGCTCCTCCGGCACGTCGGCGAGGTCGCGCTCGTTCCGCGCCGGGAGGATCACGGTCGCGAGCCCGGCCCGGTGCGCCGCGAGGACCTTCTCCTTGATGCCGCCGACCGGCAGCACGGCGCCGCGGAGCGTGATCTCGCCGGTCATGGCGACGTCGCTCCGCACCGGCCGGCCGGTCACCAGGGACGCCAGCGCGGTCATCATCGTCACGCCGGCGGAGGGCCCGTCCTTCGGAACCGCCCCGGCGGGCACGTGAACGTGGATCGTCTGGGACTCGAACCGGCCGGGGGGAATGCCCAGCATCGTCGCGTTCGCGCGGACGTAGGACACGGCGGCCTGTGCGCTCTCGCGCATGACGTCCCCCAGCATGCCCGTCAGGATGAGCCGTTCCTCGCGGCTCGGCATCATCGAGACCTCGACGAAGAGCACCTCGCCGCCGGTCGGCGTCCAGGCGAGGCCGGTCGCGACTCCGGGCCGGACGGTCCGCTCGGCGACGTCGTCGAAGAACCGCGGCGGGCCCAGGTACGCGGCCACGGCGTCCGGCGTGAGCCGCACCGGCTCCCGGTGCCCTTCGGCGAGTCTCCGGGCGACCTTGCGGGCGACGGATGCGATCTCGCGGTCGAGGTTCCGCACGCCCGCCTCGCGGGTGTACCCGCGGATCATGCGCCGGAGCGCCTCCGGCTCGAAGGCCAGCTCGCCGGCGGCGAGGCCGTGGGCCGCCAGCTGCTTGGGGACCAGGTACTGCCGCGCGATGCCGATCTTCTCCTCGTCGGTGTACCCGGACAGGGTCAGGATCTCCATCCGGTCCCGCAGCGGCCCCGGGATCGTGTCCAGCGTGTTCGCGGTGGCGATGAACAGCACCTGGGAGAGATCGAACGGAACGCCCAGGTAGTTGTCGACGAAGGTGTGGTTCTGGGCGGGGTCGAGCACCTCGAGCAGCGCCGACGAGGGATCCCCCCGCCAGTCCACACCGATCTTGTCGATCTCGTCCAGCATGTAGACGGGGTCGCGGGACTCCACGCGGCGGAGCCCCTGGATGATCCGCCCGGGGAGCGCCCCGATGTACGTCCGGCGGTGGCCCCGGATCTCCGCCTCGTCCCGCACGCCGCCGAGCGACATCCGAACGAAGCGCCGCCCGAGCGCCCGCGCGATGCTCTGGCCGAGGCTGGTCTTGCCCACGCCCGGCGGGCCCACGAAGCAGAGGATGGGCTCCCGCGCCGGGAGGTCGCCGGTGACGGCCGGCGGAGCCGCCGGCGTCCGCACGCGCGCGGCGGCCGCCCCGGCGGCGCGCGCCGGCTCCTCGCCGGGACCGGAGCCCGCGGACCCGGCCGGGGTTCCCACGGCCCGGGCCGACGCCGTCCGCTCCTGCCGCAGCTGCTTGACCGCCAGGTACTCGAGGATCCGGTCCTTGATCTTCTGGAGGTCGTAGTGGTCTTCGTCGAGGACCTGGCGGGCCCGGTGGATGTCGATCGGGGCCCCGCTCAGCTTGTTCCACGGCAGGCTCGCCATCCACTCGAGATAGGTCACGATCATCCCGTGCTCGGGCGAGGCCGCCGGCATGCCGGCCAGGCGCGCCAGCTCGCGGCTCGCCTCGCGCCGGGCCTCCTCGGGGAGCCCGGCCTCGTCGATCTCGCGGCGGAGCTCCGCGGCCCGACTGTCGCCGCCGTTCTCCTCCCCGAGTTCGTGCTGGATCGACCGGAGCTGCTCCCGGAGGTAGAACTCGCGCTGCTTCTTCGAGAGGCGCTCCTCGGTGTCGCTGGTGATCTTCCGCCCGAGCTCGCGCACCGCGAGCTCGCGCTGGAGGAGGTCCAGGACCCGCCGCAGCTTCGCGGTCACGGGATCCGCCTCGAGGAGAGCCTGGCGGGCGGGGACGTCCATCGTCAGCACCGAGCCGGTGAAGTACACGAGGTGCCGCGGCTCGGTAAGGCGCTCGGCGGCCAGGGCGAGGTCGTCCGGGAGGTCCGGCGAGGCCTCGACCAGGCGGCGGAAGACGTCGAGCACCGCGCGCCGGAGCGCATCCACCTCGGTCGACTCCAGCGTCTGGTCGGGCATCGGCTGGAGCCGCGCGACCAGGTACGGGTCGGTGCGGACCCAGTCCAGGAACCGCACGCGCTCGAGCCCCTGGACCACGAGACGCACGCTGCCGTCGGGGGCCCGGGCCAGCTGGTGGACCACGGCCGCGGTGCCGATCGGGTAGAGCTCGTCCGGGGCGGGCGCCTCGCCGCGGGCCTCCCGCTGGGCGACCAGCGCGAGCAGGCGATCGCCGCGCATGACGTCGTCCACCAGGCGGACCGAGCGCGGCTGGCCCACCGCGAGGGGAACGGCGGTGAGCGGGAACACGACCGCGTCCCGGAGGGGCAGGACGGGGAGCGCATCGGGGATCGAGAACTCGGTCCCGGCGGGCGGCGGGCTCACGCTCACGCGCCGGACCCCCGCTTGGGGAGCGTGAGACGCAGCAGCCCGTGCTCGTACCGCGCGCTGACGCGCTCGGCGTCGACGGGGGCCGGGAGCGGCAGCTCGATCCGGAAGGGCCCCTGCCGGATCATGACGGCGTGGTACGTCGCCGGCTCGGCGCAGCCGGGCAGCTGGCGCCACCCCTCGACCACGACCGCGTCCTCGAAGAGCTGGACCTCGAAGTCGTCCTCGTCGAGCCCGGCCAGGTCGACGACGATCTCGACGGCGCTCCGGGTCTCGTAGGCGTCGGCGTCGGGGCGCCAGTGGGAGCGGGCCAGGAGGCGGAAGGCGTGGCTCGGCCAGAAATCGACGAGCGACCACGTCGGCTCGGCGCGCACGACCAGCGCGTAACGGTGGCTGAGGCGTCGATAGCGCACCGGCGGCTCCATCCCATTCTGCGCATCGACGGGAGCGGCGGTCAATGCGTCACGTCGCGCCGCCCGCGACCGCCCGCCGCGAACACGCCCGCGCGGCGCCGGGGGGCGAGCCGCGGCACGACCCGCGGGGTCGCACCGCGCGCGTACACTCGTCCCGAGAATGGCCCGCGAGCCCGAACGGCCGCGCCCGTCCCCGACCTCGGTGCCGGACCCGGTACGCGCCAGCCCCGGCGGGTCCACGGGGCCGGTCCCGCCGGCGCGGCCGCGCCAGAACCGGGCGACGCCGCTCGGCGACCTGATCGCCACGCCGGCGCGCGGCACGTGGATGGGGAACCGCGGCCGGCTCCACGACGACGCCGGCCGCGTCGTGCGCACCGTGGTCCCGAGCCACCGCGCCTGGGTCACGTGCCGGCTCGAGTTCAGGGGCCGGCGCCGGCCCCTGATGGCCCCCGGGCGCTACACGGAGCTGTTCTTCCTCGACGAAGCCACGGCGCTGGCCGCCGGCCATCGCCCGTGCGGCGAATGTCGCCGCGCCGACTACCGCCGGTTCCGGGCCGCGTGGCTCTCCGGGAACGCCGAACGCGGGCTCGACCCGGACGCGCCGATCCAGGCGATCGACCGCGAGCTTGACGCCGACCGTCGGGCGCCCGGCGGCCGGCGTCGCACGTTCGAGGCGCCGCTCGAGACGCTCCCGGACGGGACGTTCGTCGAGATCGCGGGGGAGGGGTGGCTCGTCTGGCGCGGCCGCCTGGCGGCGTGGACGCCGGCGGGGTACCGGACGCCCGTCGTCCCCGGCCCCCCGGCCACGGCGGTCACGGTGGTCACGCCGCGCTCGACGGTCGCCGCGATCGCCGCCGGGTACGTCCCCGAGGTGCACCCCACCGCGGACGGCTGAGATCGGCCGCGAGACGACCCGCGCGCGCCGGCTCGGCGCGGTGGCTGGTCCGCTCAGCCCCGGTCGCCCGTCCAGAACCCCTCGGGATCGAAGCGCCGGATGAGGGCCAGCACCTCCGCGGTGGGCGGTGGACTCGTCTCGACCGGATCGGCGCATCGGAGCGGCCATCCCGTCCGCTCCCGGATCGCGTCCACCTCGACCCCGGGATGCGTGCCGGCGAGGACCAGCTCGCCGGTGGCGGCGTCGACGCGGAACAGCCCGAGCGTGGTGATGACCGCCACCGGGCCCCCGCCGGGGAGCCCCACCCGCCGGCGCCAGTCGCCGCCGGACCCGTGGCCCGGCGAGGTGACGTGGTCGACCCGCTCGACGAACCGGCGGCGCTCGTGGGCCATGATCACCACGTGGCGCCCGGCGAGCGAGGCGATGTCGGCGGCGCCCCCCGAGCCCGGCAGCCGGACGGCCCGGCCCGGAGACCCGACCCACGTGGTGTTCAGGTTCCCGAAGCGGTCGATCTGCGCGCCGCCGATGAAGCCGAGCGTGACGCGGCCCGCCTGCATGAGCGCCATGACCTCGCGCATCTCGGTGCACCAGAGCGCGCCGGTGACGTTCGGCCCGTCCGACATGGTGACCAGGAACTCGAGCGCCGGGGTGTCCCGCACGACGCCGTTCTCGAACAGGCCGACCGCGGTGGGGGCGTGCGTCGCCCGCGCCACGCAGAACGCGAGCAGCGGCAGGCGCATGCCGACGAACACGAGGTCGCCGTCGCGGATCTCCCGCGCCGCCGCCGCCACCATCAGCTCGCCCGGGGTCGGCCCGCCGCTCACGCCGCCGTGCTCCCCGCCCGGGGGCGCGATGCCGGATGCGGTCCGACCCGGCCCGACCGGGACGCGGGCGCGATCACGCCCCGGCGGCCCTCAGCAGCCGTAGTCGACGGGCGCGGCCAGGCGGGACACCCGGCGGCGGAGGCCGTCCAGCCGCGCCGGTCCGAGCCGGCCGAGGTAGGCCGCGTGGTCCGGCACCCCCCGCACCCAGTCATCGAGCCACCGGACCGCGCCGGCGGCGGTCGCCGAGTGCGCGTGCCAGTCGGCGTACAGGGCGTGGTCCCGATTGTAGTGCCCCTGGACCGGCGACGGGTGCGCGCCCCAGGGAAGGTGCACGACGGCCGCCACGAGGAATCCGGGCACCAGCGTGCGGTTCGGATCGCTCCGGATCACCTCCGGGGCGACGATCTCCTCCGCGATTACCACGACCGCGCGGCTGGCGCGTGCGGCCGCCGCGCTGACGCCGGTCGGGCCCCACACGTGGCAGCTCCCGTCCGCATCGGCCCGCTGCACGTGGAGGATCGCCACGTCGGGCGCCAGCGCGGGCACGAGCACGAGCGGGACGCTCGTGAAGGGGCAGGGCGCGACGCGCAGGCGGCCGTTCCGCGCGAGGACGTCGGTCCCGAGCAGGCTTCGCGTCGGCAGATAGGGGACGCCGAGCGCCGCCGCCTCCAGCGACAGCGCCAGCGAGAGGTTCGAGTGGTCCTCCACCTCGAGCGGCCGCGGGATCCCCTGCTCCACGGCCCGGCGGAACGCGTACCCGGAGCCGTGCTGCACGTTGCCCACCCACGCGGCCACGATCCGGCGCACCGCGCCCGCCGCCACCAGCTGGTCGAAGGCGACGTCGGAGATCGGCCCGACGAGCGTCAGGTCCCGACGCGCCTGACGAATGAGCTCGTGCGCGGCCGCGAAGGGGATCAGGCACTCGAGGGCGGCCCCCAGCAGCACCGAGGCGCCGTCCGGGACGTGGCGCCGGATCGCCTCCCCGAGCGGGAGGACCTTGCTCATCGGCGCCGGCCGGTGCCGCGCCCCGGAGCAGAAGGCCGGCGGCCCGCCGCGCGCGGCCGGGCCGCCGAGCGCGGGGACCGGCGGCTCACGGCGGCGCGGGCGGCGTCAGGCGTCCAGCGCGGCGCACGCCGCGCCGATCCGCGCGAGGCCCTCCCGGATCTGGTCCAGCCCGCAGGCGTACGAGATGCGAAGGTGCCGGTCGGAGCCGAAGTCCGCCCCGGGGACGACCGCGACCCGGGCCGCCTCCAGCAGGAACGTCGTGACGTCGGAAGAGCCGCGCAGCGTCCCGCCGGACCAGCGGCGGCTGAAGAGCCCGGAGACGTCGGGGAAGGCGTAGAACGCCCCCTGCGGCATCGGGCAGCGGATCCCGGGGATCCGGTTCAGGCCCTCGACGATGGCGCGGCGGCGGCGGTCGAACTCGCCGGCCATCTTGGCGACGTCGTCCTGCGGACCCCCCAGCGCCTCGACGGCGGCCCACTGCGCGATGGACGTCGGGTTCGAGGTGCACTGTCCCTGGAAGTCGCCCATCGCCTTGACGATCTCGGCGGCCCCGGCGGCGAACCCCAGCCGCCATCCGGTCATCGCGTACGCCTTCGAGCAGGTGTTCACCACGAGGGTCCGCGCCTTGATCTCTGGGCCGAGGCTCGCGATGCTCGGCACGCGCCCGTCGTAGGACAGGGCGTCGTAGCACTCGTCCGAGACCACGTAGAAGCCGCGGTCCACCGCGAGCCTCGCCACGCGCTCCAGGTCGGCGCGGGGGAACACGGCGCCGCTCGGATTGTTGGGCGTGTTCAGGATGAGGAGCTTCGTGCGCGGGGTGACCGCCGCCGCCAGGGCCGGGACGTCCAGCTGGAACCCGCGCGCCTCGTCGGTCGGGACCAGCACCGGAGTGCCGCCGAAGAGCCGCACCTGCTCCGTGTAGCTGACCCAGTACGGCGACGGCACCAGCACCTCGTCGCCCGGATCGACCAGGACCGCGCAGATGTTGTAGAGCGTGTGCTTCGCGCCGACCGAGGCGATCACCTGCGTCCGGTCGTACTCCAGGCCGCTGTCCCGCCGGAGCTTCGCGCAGATCGCGGCCTTGAGCTCGGGGATCCCGCCCGAGTCGGTGTACTTGGTCTGGCCCTCGCGGATCGCCCGGATCGCCGCCTCCTTGATGTGGTCCGGGGTGTCGAAGTCCGGCTCGCCCGCGGTGAACGAGAGGACGTCCACGCCCTGCGCGCGGAGCGCGCGGGCCCGGGCGGCGAGGGCCAGCGTGGGCGAGGGCGTCAGGCGGCGGGCGCGCTCGGCGAGCATCGGTCGGGTCACTCTGTCCTCCGTCCCCGGGGCGCGGGCTCAGCGATGGCCGAGCTTCGCCCGGAGTCGCTCCTCGACGCCGGCCGGGACCAGGCCCTTCACCGAGCCCCCGTAACCGGCGACCTCCTTGATCAGGCGGGAGGAGATGTAGGAGTAGGCTTCGTGAGGCATGAGGAAGACGGTCTCGATCTCCTCCCGCAGCTTCCGATTCATCAGCGCCATCTGGAACTCGTACTCGAAGTCGGACACCGCGCGGAGCCCGCGGATGACCGCGGTCGCCCCCACGCGCGCCACCAGGTCCACCAGGAGGCCGTCGAACGCCACCATCTCGAGCTCGCCCAGGTGGCGGGTCGATTCGCGGATCATCTCCATCCGCTCGGTGTCGGTGAACAGCGCCGTCTTGGCCGGGTTCGTGACCACCGCGATGACCAGCTGGTCGAAGATCCGCAGGCTCCGCTCGATGAGGTCGAGGTGGCCGTTGGTGAGCGGATCGAACGAGCCCGGGTAGACGGCGCGCACAGCCACGGATCCTCTCCGGCGGGTGGGCGTGAAGCTCAGGCGATCCGCGGCGCGCGGCGCACGTGAGCACGGCGCGGGGGAAACCGGTCGGCCACGATCTCGCGCACTCAGGGCCTCGAGCCGCCGGGAGTGTACTCCGCGACCCGGAGGAAAGTCAAGGCAGTGTCGCCGAAACGGCGCGCGCGACGATGCCCCAGGAGGCCGGAGACGGCCGGCAGCGGGCTCCGCGTCGAGTGCTGGACCACGACCTCGGCACCCGGCCGGCAGACGCCTGCCGGCCCGAGCGCCGCCAGCGCGCGCGCGGCCAGCCCGCTCGTGTACGGCGGATCCAGGAAGACGAGGTCGAACGGCGCCTCGAGCCTCCCGAGCTCGCCGAGCGCGGCGACGACGTCGTCGGCCACCACCCGCGCGGCCTCCCGCGAGGCGCCGAGCGCGGCCAGGTTCGCCCGGAGCGCGCGGAGCGCGGCCGGGTCCCGCTCGACGAACACGACCCGCGCGGCGCCGCGGGACAGCGCCTCCAGGCCGACCGCCCCGGACCCCGCGAAGAGGTCGAGCGCGCGCGCGCCGACGACCGCCGGGCCCAGGATGTCGAAGAGCGCCTCTCGCACCCGCTCCCCGGTCGGGCGGGTCCGGAAGCCCCGCGGCGCCCGCAGCCGCCGGCCGCGATCGCGGCCGCCGATGATGCGCACGCCGTCAGGCCCCGCGGCGTCGGGACGGCGGCCGCTCGGCGCTCATCCGACCGACGCGAGCTCGAGCCGCTCGCGCCACCGGCGCACGAGCGCCTCCCGCAGGGCGCGGTGCTGGGGGGCCCGGAGCCCGGGATCGCCCGTGAGGAGCGCCTCGGCCTCCTGCCGCGCCTCCTCGAGCAGGCGCCCGTGAGTGAGAAGGCTGCCGGTCCGGAACTCGGGGAGCCCGGACTGGCGGGTCCCGAAGAACTCGCCCGGCCCCCGGATCTCGAGGTCGATCTCGGCCAGGCGGAAACCGTCCTGGGTCTCGCACATCGCGGTGAGCCGGCGGCGCGCGTCGTCCGAGAGCGGCGCGTCCGCCAGCATGATGCAGTACGAGCGCGCCGAACCCCGCCCCACCCGGCCCCGGAGCTGGTGGAGCTGCGCCAGCCCGAACCGCTCGGCGTGCTCGATCAGCATGACCGAGGCGTTCGGCACGTCGATGCCGACCTCGATGACGGTGGTCGCGACGAGCAGGTCCAGCTCGCGGGTCTTGAAGGCGCGCATCGCCGCGTCCTTGGCGTCCAGGGGCAGCCGGCCATGGACCAGCCCGACCCGGAACTCGCGAAATGGCCCGGTCCGGAGCCGCTCGGCCATCTCGGTGGCCGCCCGGAGGTCGCTGGCCTCCGTCTCCTCGACCAGGGGACAGACGACGTAGGCCTGACGGCCGGCGCGGAGCTCGTCCCGCATGAACGCGTAGATCCGCTCCCGCGCCGGCTCCCCGCGCCACTCGGTGCGGATCGGGGTGCGCCCGGGTGGGAGCTCGTCCAGGACGGAGACGTCCAGGTCGCCGTAGAGGGTGAGCGCCAGCGTGCGCGGAATCGGGGTCGCGGTCATGACCAGGACGTGCGGCCGCTCGCCCTTGCCGCGGAGGGTCGCGCGCTGGAGGACGCCGAAGCGATGCTGCTCGTCGACCACGGCGAGCCCGAGGCGCCGGAGCTCGACGGCGTCCTGCAGCAGCGCGTGCGTGCCGATCGCGATGCCGGCCCTCCCGGTCCGGAGCGCGGCGAGCGCGGCCTCGCGGTCGCGCGCCCGCTGACCCGCACTGAGCCACGCCACCTCCACCCCGAGCGGCTCCGCGAGCGCCCGGACGGTCCGGAGGTGCTGCTCGGCGAGGATCTCCGTGGGGGCCATGAGGACGGCCTGGAAGCCGGCCTCGACCGCGGTGAGGAGGGCCATGACGGCGATCACCGTCTTTCCGGATCCGACGTCGCCCTGGAGGAGCCGGTTCATCGGGACGGGCCGCGCCAGGTCCGACCGGATCTCGCCCCACACCCGGCGCTGGGCGGCCGTGAGCCGGAACGGGAGCCCCGCCTCGAGGCGCGCGACCAGCGCGCCCGGCGGCGCGAGCGCCCGGCCCCGCTCCGCGGCCTGGCGCCGGCGCCGCAGTGTGAGCCCGAGCTGCAGAACGAAGAAGTCCTCGAACGCGAAGCGCCGCCGGCCGACGTCGACGTCCGGTGGGCGCTCCGGGAAGTGCACCGCCCGGTAGGCCTCGCCGATCCCGAGCAGGCCCCGCCGCGCCCGGACGGCGTCCGGCACGATCTCGGGCGCCTGGTCGGCGTACGCCTCGACGACGCGGTAGAGGAGGTCGCGCATCGGGCGCTGGAACAGCCCCTCGGTCAGGGGATAGACGGGCACCAGCCGCCCGATGTGGATCGACGCGAGCTCGTCGTCCTCCACCAGCTCGAACTCCGGGCCCTCGAGGACGGTGTGCCGGTCGCGCGCGACCTTCTTGCCGTAGAGGACGACCCGCTGCCCCCGCTTGAACAGCTGGGCGAGGTAGGGCCGCCCGAACCACGTGGCGGTGAAGTACCCGGTCCGGTCCCGGAAGGTCACCTGCACCGGGGCCCGGGAGCCGCGACGGGGGGCCGCCACCCCGAAGACGGTCCCCTGCACGACCCCGGGCTCGCCGAGCGGGAGCTGGGCGAACGGGACGAACTCGCGCCGGTCCTGGTAATCGCGCGGGAAGTGGTCGAGGAGGTCGCGAACGGTCACCAGTCCGAGGCGTTCGAGCAGGCGCGCCCGTTGCGGCCCGACCCCCTTGAGGTACTGGACCGGCGCGTCGAGGCCGGTCGGGGCGGGCCCAGGCGGGCTCACCGGACCGGGAAGCCCGGCAGGCGCGAGGCTTGTCTCACCTGGACGCTCATGGTATAGAAGACCGTTCCCCGGCGGCAAGCCGGGACGTCCCGGTGGGCGCGACGCCGACCGGGGGGTCATCTCTCCCGAGGAGTCCAACAGGCATGGCCCAGCGCTGTGACGTGTGCGGGAAGGGACCGGTCGTGGGCCACCAGATCAGTCATGCGCACAACGTGACCAAGCGCCGCTGGCTGCCGAACCTCGTCCCCATGCGGGCGGTCGTCGACGGCCGGGCCAAGCGGGTACGCGTCTGCACGCGCTGCCTGCGCGGCGGCAAGGTCGTCAAGGCGGTGTGAGGACCGGCCGCCGGGGGTGCCAGTCGCCCCCGGCGGCCTGCACGGCTCCGAACCTGGGTCGGGGCTGGCATCGATCCCCGACCCGTCGAGCGCTACTTCTTCTTCTTCGCCGCCTTCTTCTTCGCCATCCAGCCATCACCTCCTTCCATGCCGTCCTGGTCCCGGGAGGAGGCTGCACCCCCCTCCATGGCGTCGGACGTTACTTCTTCTTCTTCGCTGCCTTCTTCTTCTTCGCCATGGCCTTCACCTCCTTCCGGCTAGAAGCCCATCGCGTCCCGGCGTAGCTTCTCCGCCTGCTCCCGCCCCCGTCGCTCGTGGCGGTACAGATCCACGTAGAGCTGGGGGAGGCTCACGACCCGGAAGCCCGCCTTGACCACCGGCGCATAGAACACGCCGCGATCGTAAGGGGTCATGAGGTACACGGAGCCCTCGCCCTCCACGGCCTGGAGCCCGAGCGCGCGGGCGAGGGCGTCGATCTCCCCCGCCACGTAGCAGTGGACGGTGGAGACCCGCACGTGGGGCCCGATCAGCGACGCGCCCGCGTGGAGCGTGAACGCGTAGCTCATCCCCAGTTCGGTCGCGTGGCGCGACAGCGCCTCCATGACGCGTCGCCGGTCGACCGGGGCGACGAACGCGCTCGAGGCGTTCACGCGGTAGGTGTACTCGTCGCGCCAGGCATCCAGCAGATCGCCCGGCCGCGCCAGGCGGTACCGCCCGTCCCGCCCCCGCTCGACCCAGTCCAGGTCCTCGAGCCGCTTGACGACGTTGTGGGCGTGCCCGAGACTCACCTCGACCGCCCGCCCCAGCTCCTCGAGCCGCCATGCCCGCTCCCGTTCCACCAGCAGGGCCCGGATGACGCGGCTGGCTCGCGGCGCGAACAGGGCCTTCAGCGGCCGGCGCAGCGGCCGGGCGTTCGGCCGGCCCTCCTTCTCGATCAGGACGTTGTCGAACGCCAGGTAGCAGTTGCCGGAAAGGTCGATGTACCCGGCCCCGTTCTGCCGGACCAGCAGGGCCGACTGCGGGCTGACGTACGGGGCGGCGACCACCGGGTACGCCCCCGGGATCTGCCGGCGAACCTCGCGCAGCCGCGTGATCGCCTCGCGCAGGTGTCGTGGCTGACCGAGCGGCCGCGCCTCGCACACCAGGGCCTTTTCCTCTGTCCCTATGCGGAATCGCACGAGGACATCCACCGTCGTGTCACCGACGCTGGCATCGATCGATTCTTGCCATTCGGCCACTTGGGGAAACAGCGCGTGGAGCCGCTCCGCGGCTTGTTTCTTGATTTCATTGAGTCGGACCATAGTTTCACTTGTACGCGCATTTTCAGCGTTCGCTGAAACAGTAGGACGAAGTGAAAGACCCTGTCAAGCGAAATGTGTCCCGCCGACGACGTCCTGACCTCGACGGTGCGACCG